>SXGR01407828.1_pt1 | contig 13260 bp, 12 predicted proteins | sample 3174711 | NCBI WGS metagenome assembly SXGR01 (sample SAMN11356860, study PRJNA531348) | freshwater metagenome | isolation source: freshwater sample F1-60 | place: China: Fuxian Lake, Yuxi | collected 2017-12-25
GGAACAGACCGCTGAACGCGTCGTAGCGGAATACGGACGTGCCAAAGTCATCACCGCGACCAACGTCTTTCCTCACATCCCCAACTTGCCTGACTTCGTGAAAGGCCTGCAGCGGTTGCTAGCACCCGATGGCACGTGCTTCATCCAAGCTCACTATTTGGTGGACCTGATGGAGCAAGGGGCGTTTGACACCATTTATCACGAGCACGTGTCGTACTGGGCCTTGGGTCCCGCGCGCCGCTTATTCGCCGAGTTCGGCATGTCGGTGGTGGACGCCGAGCGCCTTCCAGAGCATCACGGCCAACTTAGGCTGGTGATTCAGCAGGGCACGCATGCGCCATCGGAGCGCATGAATGCACTCTTGGCTGCGGAGGCCCACCTACAGATCCCAAGCGTTGAAGGAGCAAAAAAGTTCGCCCAGTCCGTGTACCGGATCAAGGACGAAGTCAGCCGCACCATTTCCGAACTTCGTGGATCAGGCAAACGGATTGTTGGATATGGCGCTCCCGCAAAAGGCAACACCTTGCTCTGCTTTCTTGGCATTGGGCCTGACCAAATTGAGTACATCGCCGACAAAAGTCCGCTCAAACAAGGCCGCTACAGCCCCGGAATGCACATTCCAGTGGTAAGTCCGGCTCGGTTGCTCGAAGACCAGCCCGACTATGTCCTGCTGTTGGCCTGGAACTTCGCCGATGAAGTCCTCGAACAGCAAGCTGAATATCGAAAACGTGGCGGCAAGTTCATCATCCCACTTCCACACGTCAAGATCGTCTAACCACGGCCGCACCCCAGCTTAGGAAGGGCTTCCACGATGGCACGCCGCGGCATTCAACCTATCGTTACCACCATTACTCCCCTGCGCATTAGCTTTTTAGGAGGGGGTACGGACCTCCCTTCGTTCTACGGCACGGAGGGCGGCGCTGTGGTAAGCACAGCCATCAATCGGTACATTTATGTGACGGTGAAACGGCACAGCCACGTATTCGGCGAGAATTACCGTCTCAACTACTCCATCAGCGAGCACGCCCAGGAACTGGACCAAATTCAAAACGGTATCGCTCGGGAGTGCCTAAGGTACATCGACGCGACACCCCCCATTTACATTAGTACCATTGCCGACCTTCCAGCAGCCTCCGGCCTCGGCTCTTCCAGCAGCTTCGCTGTCGGCCTGCTTAACGCCTTGCACCTCTTCAAGGGGGAAGAGGTTTCCGCGGGCCAGCTGGCTGAGGAGGCCGCCCATATCGAGCTGAATGTGCTCAAACGGGCCATGGGTCGGCAGGACCACTATGCTGCGGCCTTTGGAGGCCTAAACCACATCTCGTTCCTCCCCGGAGACCGAGTCACGATCGAGCCGCTATGGATGCCGAACGATGGGATAGAGGCGCTCTTTCGTCACAGTCTATTGTTCTGGACGAACCAGCAGCGCGACGCCGGCGAGATCCTCATTGAGCAAAGGGACAACAACGCCGATCTCGCCGATCACCTCAAGGAAATGCGCGGACAGGCCCACGCTTGCCGGAAAGCACTGCTTGCAGGATTCTCGCCAGAATCCTTCGGACAGCTCCTTCATGAAGGTTGGCAGTTGAAGCGCCAACTGTCCTCCCGGATTTCCAATGCGTCCATTGACACCTGGTACGAGCTAGCAAGAAAGGCGGGCGCCCTCGGGGGAAAGATCTCGGGCGCCGGAGGCGGGGGTTTTCTATATCTCGTCGTCCCTCCCGAACGCCAAGATGCGGTCCGCGCGGCACTTCACGGAATGGAAGAGGTCTCCCTGGGGTACGAGCCAAGGGGGACCGGCATCTTAAGTTCGCGTGGTCTTGAGATATAAACATGTCTAGAGTGTTGATCACCGGCGCTGGTGGGATGGTGGGGGCCCACATGGTGCCCGAGCTGCTCAACAGCGGCTGGGAAGTAGCCGCTATGGGACGTCAAGATGCGCCCACCGCCCGGCTGACCTCCCACCAACACCGCCTTCAGTGGTTTCGCGCGGACCTGTGCGATCGAGAGCAGGTGGCAGGGGTCGTAGCGGCATGGCGCCCGTCTCACGTACTTCACCTTGCGAGTACTCCCTTCAACCCTCCAGTATCTTCTGACACACACGTCGATGTCAACGTCGCAGGGATCGACAATCTCCTCGACGCGCTGAAAGCGACACCCGACGTTCGAGTAGTGTATACAGGCTCAGCGGCCCAGTATGGCGAGGGTGACCGCCTCAAAGAAGCAACGCCCGAAAAACCCACTACCCTGATTGGGGCCTCAAAAGCGGCAGCTGGGATACTTCTGCATACTTACGGCCGGCTTTTTGGTATGCAAACAATCGAACTACGGCTCTTCACTCCGTACGGGCCCATGGAGCGCCCACAGCGGCTCCTGCCACATACCATCCTGTCTGCCCTACGAAAGCAACCTGTCCGACTCGGAAATGGCCGCCAAGAACGAGACTATTTGTACATTGACGATGTCGTTGCCGCGGTTCACGCTGCGTTGGTCGCTCCAGTAGCCTCGGGTTCCGTTTTTAACGTTTGCTCGGGCATCCCCACCTCGGTGCGTGCCTTGGTCACCGAAACACTTCACCTGATGGGAAACCCGGTAACGGCGGAGTTTGATGCGCTCCCCACCCGATCCGATGAAATCTGGAAATTGAGCGGCGACTCTACCCAAGCACAAAAAGCCCTAAATTGGTCGCCTCGCGTGTCGATGGTGGAAGGACTAAACAGGTCGATCGAGTGGTACAAACAAAACCGCACTCTGGCCGAGGGCCTCACGTGAGTGGAGTCATGGTTCTAACGAACATACCGTCCCGCCCTGCAGGAATAACATGATCAACTACAATGCATCCTCAGGGGCAACGCTTACGCTCACCAACGGTGATGCTACGACGAAGGTGGATTTGTACTCCACCGAGGGCTTGGAGATGTTGGCCAACCTTTGGATCAAAGCAGCCGCCCAACATCGGCTCATGTATGAGCCAACCTGGCTGGGCAGGCCCATTATTCAGTTTCCGACCGACATCGTCATGATGCAAGAGTTGATTTGGAAGCTGCAACCTGACGTGATTGTGGAAACCGGGGTTGCCCACGGTGGGTCCCTGATACTCTCTGCTTCGATCTGCGAACTCCTTGGAAAGGGGAAAGTGATCGGCGTAGACATTGAAGTTCGACCTCACAACCGGGAAGCGATCGAGGCCCACCCGCTATCTCGCCGAGTTCAGTTGTTCGAAGGAAGCTCGGTTGACCCAGCAATTGTAAGCAAGGTACGCGAAGAGTGTCGCAACGCCAAGGTCGTGTTGGTGGTATTAGATTCCAACCATACGGAGTCACACGTTGCCCAAGAGTTGGCTGCCTACCATTCTTTTGTGACAGAGGGTAGTTACATCGTGGTGCATGACGGCGCTCAGGCCTGGGTGTCCGACATCCCGCGAGGGAAACCTGAGTGGGCGCAAGACAATCCGCTCGGTGCCATCCATTCGTTTCTAGTCGAACATCCCGAGTTTGAAGTCGATCCGACGTACAACCGGATGTTGATCACGTCATCACCCCAGGGTTTCCTGCGCCGGAAGCGGCTGGGGGACAAGTGAATCTGTTTGTTACAGGCGCGAGCTCGTTCGTAGGCAAGGTTTTCGTGGCCGCGGCAAAACGCGCAGGGCATTCCGTCGTTGGCGTGGACATCGCACCGGGTCCGGGCGTCACGCCAGCTGACATTCGTAGCCCCGACATCGTCGAGTGTATTCCTGAAGGACCAGACGCGGTCATACATTTGGCTGCCATTTCCCGGGACAAAGACTGCAAAGCGAATCCGACGTTGGCCATGGATGTCAACGTGATGGGAACATTGAATTTGGTAGAAAAGGCCAAACAAAGGGGGGTTCGGCAGTTCGTGTTCGCGTCCAGTGAATGGGTCTACGGCGATGCAAAACCGCTTGAGGTGCAACGAGAGACACAGGCGGTCAATGCTTTTAACGTCGCTGGCTTGTATGCATTGACAAAACTCACCGGAGAGCAGATTCTGCGACTTTCCGAGGGTTTCGAAGCGACCACCGTACTTCGGTTTTCGATCATCTACGGGGATCGACATGAGTTTCTTTCCGCCGTCGAGCAGCTGTTTCTCGACGTGCAGGACAAAGAAGTGGTCACTGTGGGAAGCCGCAGCACCGGACGGCGATTCATCCACGTGGACGACATTGTCAGTGGAATACTCGCAGCCCTTGGACGAACCGGCTTTGAAATCTTCAACTTGTCTGGCGACCGCGTTGTCACCATGGAGGAGATTGTGCAGACCAGCGCCCGCATCCTCGGTCGCGATGTCTCCCTCCACGAGCGAGCGCCGGAGCAAGTCAGCGTGCGCAATCCGGACAACTCGGCGGCGCGAAACATGCTCGGCTGGCGTCCGACAGTCGACCTATACAGTGGGTTAACGCGATATCATGACTTCTTGAAAGCCATCAGGAAGTGAGCATGTATCGCACCCACAGTCCCTGGACGAAAGAGGCCCAGGAACACTTCGAGCACTACGGGTTTCTCTACGTCGAGTCTTTCTACGATGTCGAGAACGAAATTGCTCCGATCCAAAATCGGATCCGACAGTTATTCGAACTGGTACTTGAGGAAAAAAGCAACCCGAATGAAGCTTTCGACTGGCTTCTCGCCAGAGATCGCGTGAACAATCGCAATGCGGCCTCCGTGGTGTATGACGCCATCAAAAAGGTGCCCGAGTACGTAGCGCTTGCCTCGGCCAACAAAAACACAGAGCTCGCTAAGCATCTCCTTCGCTCAGAATTCGTGGGATTTGCCCAGCGTGGATTTGGTGTCCGTATGGACCATCCCCACGAAGACCGACTTCTGACACAGCTTCATCAGGACTACACCAGCCAACTCTGCAGTCCGCACGGCATTGTGATTTGGAGCCCGCTACTTCATGTTTCCTTCGATATGGGGCCGGTGATAATCTACCCAGAAAGTCACAAACTAGGAATCCTACCCATTGATGTTGCAGGCGAGGGCTCCTATGGGTTGCAGCTACGTGACGCGGATTCACTACGACGGAACTTTAAACCCATCGCACCGGAAGTACGTCCTGGAGATGCGGTGATCCTTCATATGCTTACCCTTCACGAAAGCGCCCCAAATCGTGGGACCGACACACGGTGGGCCATGATCAGTCGTTATTTCGATTTTCTCCATGATACGGGCCGTTCTCATGGCTGGCGAGGTGGGTTACAGGAAGGCAATGCATTTCAGCGTGTTCACCCCGAACTCTGCTCAACCTCAGATGAGAAACCATGAACCCGTCCGAACTGCAAAAAAGAATCTCCGAGTTTCCCTACTGGTACCATCGGATCGAGCTGGCGCCCGGTATCGTTACCCCCGGATTTCCGCTCGAACCGCTCTGGGACAACCTTCGGAAAGTACGCAACCTCGTTGACTACCACGGCAAGAGGATTCTGGACGTCGCATCGTTCGACGGGATGTTCTCTTTCGAAGCGGAACAACGCGGAGCTCGAACGGTTGTCGCGGCCGACTGTTTGTATCGCAGCTTTGCAAACTTGTTGTTCTGCCGAGAAGTCCTCGGCAGCAAAGTCATTCCCTACTACAATATTTCCCCGTACGAACTATCCAACCGACTCGACGTTTTCCTAGAAGAGAACTACGATTCGGAGCAGGCTAACGAGCGTTTGTTTGACGTTGTTCAGCATTTTGGCCTGCTCTACCACTTGCGTGATCCTATGCATTCGCTCGCCCAGGCCCGCTCGGTTTTACGGCCCGACGGCGTGTTGATCATCGAAACCGATGTCGTCTTGGATTCCGACGAATCGCATCTGGTTTTTAACGGCATGCCAAAGCACGCGCGCCTCCGCGACAATTACAGCGTTTGGTGGGCTCCTACCCGAGAATGTTTGTTTGATATGCTCGAAGCAACGCTTTTTGAAGTAGACCGAAGCAGCTACTCAGAAATACCGTTCGATACTCCAGCATCTAACACCGGGAAGCTCTCAACTGACGACCGCGACCCTTCACGAGTAGAACGCCGCTATTCGATGGGACGATGCGCGGTGTTGGCATATGCAAAGAAACAGGGACAAGGCAACGAGAAATTTGAACGAGAATTATTTCGCACTTATCGAAACCCAGGACTGGACATCCGACGATTTCTACGTGCGGACGCGCTGTAATCGTCTGACTCTCTTGCCACAAGATGAACCATCCGCGCGGGTGGAAACAAGGAGACGTCGTGCAAATCCACGAAACACGACTGTGCAATCGATACAACTTGGCGACGCTCGCGTCGTATTATGAGGTTTCCCCCGACACGTTTGCTGCCTACTACGACGAGCTCCTTGCCGATGAGCATTTTTTGGCGGGACTCAACGGACAGCTTCAAACGATACCCAAAGTATATGGCTTTGAAAAGGGTATTTTTGGTAAAGGAGCGGTGGACTCCGTCGATTGGTTCGCGTACCAACGCGTTCTATTGTATTGTCTCGTGCGGCACCTTAAACCCAAAGTCTGCTTAGAGACAGGTGTATACTACGGCGGCAATACCGCGTTCATTTTGAACGCCCTGCACAAGAATGGAAGTGGGCGGTTGATCTCGATCGACCTTCCCGATTCAGAGATCCAGAAAATTCGTGCACAGGGCGCCGAAGTCGCCCGACACCCGCTGGTGGGCGATTCCGAGTTTTACGACGAAAACCTCTCACCTGGTTTTCTAGTACCCGACTTTCTCCATGAGCCCTGGACCTTCATCCGCGGTGACAGCCACCAAGTCATTCCGAGTCTTACCGAACAGGTCGATTTGTACATGCACGACAGCGACCACTCCTACGGGTTCTTAATGAAAGAACTCACCTTGGCGGCACAGAAAATGTCGGAAAGGGGTACCATGGTCGTCGATGACCTGCCTTGGTCTACCGCCTTTCTGAAGTTTTGCGTAGATGGTGCACACTACCCGTTGTTCGCCACCGACAATGGTAAAGATAGTTTACTTGTTCGCACGGGAATCGTGTTCCTCGGGCATCCGTTTCGCAACACAGCAGCGATCACCCGATCCGAGCGCGACTACCGTTGATCACCGCTGGCCATCCAGCCTTCCCGGAAGTTTGATGCCGACCACTCTAGCCAATAGCGCAGTTCGACCTGATGACATTCGTCGTACGGTACTCGGAATGTTGTTTCGAGGCAAGGCGAGCCACCTCGGTTCCAACATGTCCGTGATCGAAATGTTGAGCGCCATGTACGGCGCCGTGGATTGCGCAAAAATCAGGAACGGAACCCCGGACCGTTCAAGGATCCTCGTTAGCAAGGGGCACTGCGCGGCCGCCACCTATGCGACCCTAGCACACTTCGGGATCCTGCCCGTGGAGTTGCTTCAGACGTACCATACCAATGGCTCCCTCTTGGCCGGACATGTGAGTCATTCGGTGCCTGGCGTGGAGCATTCCACCGGAGCTTTAGGTCACGGCCTGTCTGTGGCTGTGGGCTGCGCGATCGGCCTTCGCTCGCGAGGATTTACGGAAGCACGAACACTCGCATTGTGTGGAGACGGCGAAATCCAGGAGGGCTCCATTTGGGAAGCCTTGATGCTTGCCGTTCACCTCCGACTCAACAATCTCGTGATGTTGGTCGACAACAACGGTATCAGCAGCATCACGAATACCGAAAAAGTGATCGACCTTCGCCCGCTCGCCAATCGATTTTCAGGGTTTGGGTTGGCCGTTCGTGAGGTGGACGGCCATGACCTCGGGGCCATTAGCGCCGCGCTGGCCGAGCTGGCCGACGAGGACCGCCCCGGAGTTATCGTTTGCAACACCATCAAAGGCCGTGGCGTTCCGTTCGCGGAGCGAGAGCCGATCTGGCATTACCGTACTTTAAATGAGGACTTGTATCTGCAAGCACTCGCACACCTTGACGCCATTGGGGAGGGGGCATGAGGGGTCAAATCATCGACGCCATTTACGATCGCATGGCCATCGACCCAGATATTTTCTTTGTGACGGCCGACATGGGAATCAACTTGGTGGAGAAGTTCGGCGACACCTACCCGGACCGATTTCTAAACGTCGGTATCGCCGAGCAAAATATGGTCGGGGTCTGCGCAGGGTTGGCCAATCTCGGCTATCGTCCATTTGCTTACACCATATCCAATTTCGCTATTCACCGTTGTTTTGAACAAATCCGCAATGAGATCGGGATCCATGATTTGCCGATCACTTTGCTTGGAACGTCCACAGGGTTCGACAATGCACCCTTGGGTCCCACGCACCACATTGTAGATGATTGGGGTGCACTAAAAGCGATCCCCGAAATCGACATTTATTGCCCAAGCGGCGTTCGTTATGCGGGTACGCTGATCGATCGCATTCTCGCCTCCAAACGCCCGGCGTACGTACGGATCCCCAAAGGGGATTTTAAGCTTCCCAACTCCGCCGATGACTTGGTGAAGTTTGTCGGTGCCGAACTCGGCACTCTGTTGGTCTCGTATGGCTCCTTGGCCCAACAGTGCCTTCAAGCACAAGTCAAGGACCCACGGTTGTCCGTGCTTGTCGTCAATCGACTCCGTCCGCTGGCAAAAGATACCCTCCACGCGGCACTCAGCGCGCATTCGAAGATTGTGGTGATGGAGGACCACTTTCCCTCCACGGGGCTGTACGGGTCGCTGTGTGAGTTCGTCGCGGAAAATCCGATCGATGGAAGACTTGTAAGCATCGCTCCCCGCGATTACGCCATGGAGGTCGGCACCTCGCCCGAGTACTTCTTCCGAAAGTATGAAATGGATGCCGAAGGTATACACAAAAACATCGGTGCCATTGTTGACTAACGGCCCCCAGCGGCTCGTTTCGTCAAGGTGCGGCCGCTACCCGTGGATGCACTTCTATCTACGCGGTCACGTTGGGCCGCGCGGTATGATGAGCGTATCCGCTCGCCCGTGCTGGAAGTGACCATCAAAACCGCTCTAACCCGCGAGGAATGCATGTCTGTCGATAGCCAATTGGCGAGCGCTCGGGCGCTCAGCGAGTCGAATCAGCCCGCGGAAGCGTTCGCCATTTGCGTCGAGCTATTGCAGAGCCCCACGCAGTGGGATCTCCCGCAATTGGGCACGATCCTCGACATTTTGTTGAACATCAACGAGACCGATCTTGCGATACAGGTGTGCCGCTCTATTCTGGTTTCCCAACCAAACCACGGGCGAACCCACGCGGAAATGGGCCGCGCTTTCCTGCTTTCCGAGCACACTCGCGAGAATCTGCAGCAGGCGTTCGACTGCTTCACTCGCGCCTCAACGTTAGAACCCTGGGAGCCGCGATACGCGGCGGACGCAGCGGATGCTCTTGCTAGGCTCCAGGAGCCAAAGCAGGTCCCGCCGATTTTATTCATCGGGGCGGCACACGCCGGCAGCCTGTATTTGTCGACTTTGTTGCAGCGTGGGTTGGGAATCCCACCGGTGGGCGTGAGCGCCGGCTTGTTTTATTGGGAGAACGTGTTCGACATGCAACGCACGCGGGACTTCGCGAGCACCGGCGGGCTCGCGTGCGAGCACCTGCCGCCATCGCGTGTCAATCGGTACATCATCTCTCATCTATTCCCGAAGATATTGGTCAACACGAGAGATCCCCGAGGCAATTTGGTTTCGTCGTTGATCAGTGTCTCGGATCGTGCCCGAATGATTGAACAGAAGGACTCGGCGATGACGAAGGCGACCGACACCTTCTTCTGGGACTTCGTGTTCGATGAGCAGACAAAGTGGAGCACGACCCGTCAGGTGTCTTGCGCCTCGGTGGAGGAGCAGGTCGATCTATGCCTTGAAAGCGGTGCGTACAAGAGGTATATGCTCGACGTCTACGAAGATTGGATCGATTTGCACGAGAGTGGCGGTGTAGAGGTCCTGTTCATCAAGTTTGAGGACTTCAAGCAGAAGGGCGAGCAGTACGTCGTTGCGCAGGTGCTCGACTTCTACGGGATTCCGGCCACGCAGTTCGTGTACCCTTTTTCCGAGCAGGATCTTGGAGGCTCGGTTTACCATGGCCGTGTCGCGGATCCTGCCGCGCCGAACTTTACCCTTCGGAAGGGTGATACGGAGGAGTGGCGGCGAGTTCTCACCCCTGCGCAAGCCAAAAGGGCAACAGAACTCATCCCAGAAAGGCTTTTCGAGAAATTCGGTTGGCCGAGAGAATGACAGGTTACCCCGCTTAACGACGAGGTTTTCTAGCGTGACCCTCCCCACCCATTGCGACCTTTTGGTGATCGGCGCCGGGATCGTCGGCCTGACCGTTGCGGCAACATGGAAACGAATTCACGGAGGCTCCGTCCTTGTTGTTGAGAAGGAAGCCGATCTTGCTGCCCACGCGAGCGGCCGAAACAGCGGCGTTCTTCACGCCGGATTCTACTACCCGGAAGATAGCTTAAAGGCACGTTTCTGTAGGGACGGGAACAGGCGGTGGCGCGAATGGTGTTTGGAGCGCGACTTGCCGATGCGTCCGACGGGCAAGCTGGTGGTTGCGCGCTCGGAAGCGGACTTGCCTGCGATGGACACCATGCTCCAGCGTGGGCAACGAAACGGCGTCACGCTCCACGTTGTTTCAGAGTCTGAGGCCCTTGAAATCGAACCGCGGGCGAAGACGTTTCAGCAGGCGCTGTGGTCGCCCGATACGGCGGTCGTAGACCCCGCGGCGCTGGTGCGGTCGGTAGCGGCCGAGTTCGAGGCTGCAGGTGGCCAGCTAGCGCTCGGGACGGCCTACGTGGGGCGCTCCAACGACGGAGTGGTCACAACGCACGGCACGGTCTCCGCCGGGCATGTCGTCAATGCCGCGGGCGTGCACGCAGATACCGTGGCGAAGCACTTTGGGTTTGGCACGGGCTACCGAATGATGCCGTTCAAAGGGCTGTATCTTTACGGAGATGAGCCCGAGGGTTCGTTTCGTACGGCAATTTATCCGGTTCCCGATTTGGGAATGCCGTTTTTGGGTGTTCATTTGACGGTGACGGTCACCGGTGCCGCGAAGCTGGGACCGACCGCGATGCCGGTTTTTGGCAGAGAGCATTACCAAGGGATCACAGGACTTTCCGTGGATGATGTCGCGACGGTTCTGCCACGGCAGGCGGGCATGTTCCTGCGCGATCCGTCTTTTCGTCGGTTGGCGGTCACCGAACTTCAAAAGGCATGGGGAAGCCGATTATTGGATGATGCGACGTTGCTTGTGCGAGGTTTGGACCCGTCCCAGTGGAAGCAGTGGGGGCGCCCGGGCATTCGAGCACAGCTGTATAGCATCAAGAAACAGGCGTTGGAGATGGATTTTGTTGTCGAGGGCGACGGTCACTCCACGCATGTGCTAAATGCCGTTTCACCAGCTTTGACTTGCGCTTGGCCGTTTGCAGAGCACGTGGTCGAGGAAATCGCTCGTCGCTAGGTGAATTTGGGTTAGGAGTCGCGCCAATGTGGGGACAGAACAATGTCTAAGCCGTTTCTCAGCGTGGTGGTACCGAACTACAACCACGGGCACTACCTTCGCGGCTGTTTGGCGGCGATTTTTAATCAGTCGCGGCCACCAGATGAAGTGCTGGTGTTCGACGACGCTTCGACGGACGGCAGCGTTGAAGTGCTGCGCGAGATTGCGGCGAGGGAACCTCGGCTTCGGGTCATTGTTCACCAAAGCAATCAAGGGGTGGTACGGACGGTAAACGAAGGGATTCGGGAGGCACGCGGAACCCATATCGTCCTTAGGGCTGCGGATGACCTGGATTTTCCGGGGCACTTTGAGGCCGCGCTGGCGATGTTTGAAGCACATCCCAGAGCCGGGATTTGCTATTCCCATCCGGCGACTTTCGGTCACGACACCATGGACTTTCAACCGAACTCCCCCTTCTGGTCTGACGAATCGAGGTTCTTTTCTCCCGCTGAGTTTGTGGAAGTGATCGCTGGGAGCGCCATTTGGGGGCACTCCGCCATTTTGCGCCGCGAGACGATGCTGGAAATTGGCGGATATGTTCCTGAGCATGAGTGGCACTCGGACTGGTTTGCCAATTTGGTCGTGGCATTTCGTCATGGTGTATGTTACATTCCAAAGACGTTGTGCGCGATGCGGCTCGCTCCGAGCACCTACATGCGGAACTTCGACAATTGGGAGCGTCAGCAGGGGGTGGTGGACGCGCTGCTTCGCTCGATTGTGTCGCCTGAGTATCGCGACGTGTTGCCGTTTTTTATCAGGGGAAGCGCGTTTTCGCAGCTTGGTGAGAGTGTTCTGCGTGGAGTAATGGCCAATCCGGAGCACTGGACGGCGGAGATTCAACTGCTGACGCAGCAGCTGGCCATGCAACGAGCACAATGGACGACATCGATGATAGAGAATCGGGCCCGACAAGCCGCCATGATGGATACCGCGGAGCGGCACTCGGCGTTGCTGGCTGTAGCCAATACGGCACTGATCGCAGGCGATCGCGCATCGGCAGTGAGCGCGTCGCGCCGCATTCTGCGAGAAGATCCGCGGCACGCGGGAGCGATTCGTGTGTTCGCAGAGTTGGTGGTGACCGAGGCCAAGGCAAAACGCGGCTCCGAGTGGTGGGAGCAGGAAACGGCTCGGTTGATCTCCGACGCCCGTTGGCCGGAGGCGCTGCCGGAGCCTTCCGAGGCCGATGTGCTTCGCGGGGAGGAGGCGTTCCAGAACGGTCAAATGGATCGAGCGGGAGCTTTCTTTGCCAGGGTGCTGCGCGAACGTTCCGGCGAAGTTCAGGCGTGGAACAATCTTGGCGTTGTGTTGGGAGCGGTGGGGCGGCCGGAAGACGGCCTTCGAGCGATTGAGCAAGCCCTGGCATTGAGCCCATTGGATGAGGACGGCCGATACAATTGGGCTCAACTCGCTTTGGGGCTTGGTCGGCACGACAGCGCCGCTTGGGTGGCGTCCGATCTTTGCAACGCACGCCCAAACCAACGCGAATACATAGAATTGGCGGCGGCGGCGAACAGGCCCCTACGCTAGGCGCTCAAACCACGTTTTCGTGGCAGCCTCTATCGAGGCTGGATCCCAAAGCGGTGCGTCGGCCCAAGCGTCGATCTGCGCCAGCATCTGCCGTACCCCTTGGTCGAAGGCCACTTCCGGCTGCCAGCCGAGGTCTGCTTGAATTGCCGAAATGTCCGCCCACGTGATGTCGGGCTCCCCAGGCCTTTTGGGTAGGTGACAGATCGGGCCTTCGAGGAGTTCCACGAGCCGGAGGATCGACTGCGGATTTCCGGCGCCGATGTTCCAGACCCGTCCGGCGAGACTCGTGGTAC
>SXGR01000616.1_pt1 | contig 13259 bp, 11 predicted proteins | sample 3174711 | NCBI WGS metagenome assembly SXGR01 (sample SAMN11356860, study PRJNA531348) | freshwater metagenome | isolation source: freshwater sample F1-60 | place: China: Fuxian Lake, Yuxi | collected 2017-12-25
CTGTCATCGTAGGTGAGTCGCAAGTTCGAATCCACCAAACTCAAATCGAAGCCGGCTCGCTCGGCCTCCTCGATAGCTTTGTCGTCGCAATTCATTTCTCTGAATCTGTTCACGACGGCCACGCGCGCAACGAACATTTTTCAGCGAATCATCCGCATTGCTTTCGATCCCCCCGCTTGTAGCTTCATCAGATAGGAAAACAAATCCCGCAGCGCCGCGTCGTCGAGTCCCGCCAGCAACCCTTCCGGCATCAGGGAAACGGGTAGCGCCGTAAGGCTCGCGATCTTTTCCGTGCGCGCCGCATGCATCTGGCCCGCGAGATCCCGGAGCGTGGCCCCATTCGCGTCTTGTTTCACGAGGAGCCCCAGCAACGATTCACCGCTCGTCAACGTGAGCGTGTAGGTGCCGAAGCCTTCGTGAATCTCCAGACTCGGGTCGAGAATCCCCGTGAGCCAGAAATCCGGATTGCCGCGCTCGTAGCCCGTGAGTTCCGGCCCGATGCTGCCACCCTCGCCCCACAGCTGGTGACACGACGCACAACGCTGCGCGAAGTGCGTCTGGCCGCGCGCGGCATCACCGAGTGCACCCCGCCCAACGATGACTTTCTTCAAGCGCGCCGCCTCCGCCACTTTCTCCGCACTACTCAGCCGCGGACGCAGATTAACCCAGTGTTTCCGCACCGCCGCCGCGACCCCCGGATCGGGATAGGCCTCTAGTTGCTGTACGACGTCGTCCGAAAATTCCCGGGGCCGGATGCGCCCCGCCGCGATTTCCGCCCACAACAAATTTACCCATTCGCGCCGGCTCGCCAACAGCCGCAACGCCGCGTCCCGCAACCCCGGCTCTCCGGCGAAACGCGCCTCGTATCCGGTAATCACCGTCGTCGCGATGCGCGCGTCATCGAACTTCCCCGCCACCGCGAGCACCGCTTTCCGCAGCCCGACCAGGCCGCCCCGGCCGAGAATTTTTATGATCGCTGGCACCACTTGCCCGTTGCCCGCCTCGGCGAGGGCCTGCACGAGCGCGGCCCGGAGCTCGGGCGCGGCTTGCTCGTCGCCCACGATGCGTAACGCACGCGCTACCGCCTCCGCGTTGCCCGTTTTAACTGCGAGCGCGAGGTCGGTGTCGAGTTTGCTGTTGCCAGCGACGAGAACCCCCACGATGTCCGCTACGCCGTGGATGGCCCGCTCGTTGCGCCGGCGGGGAAGCGCTTGAACATCTGCACCGCTTGGTTTATTGTTCAAGGCAGTGAGACTCCGCGCTTCATCACCGCACATCCTTCACCAAAACCATGAACACCATCAATAAACTCGATTGCGTAGCGCTCACCTGCGATCTGCCTGAACACGGCTTGGTGGCGGGAGACGTAGGCATCGCCGTGCTGGTGCATGGCGAAGGCGTGGCTTATGAAGTGGAATTTGTCGGCTACGACGGGCACACCGTGGCGCTGCTCACCCTAGAACGCGGCCAACTGCGCACCCTCGCCACCCGGGACATACCACACGCGCGGGAACTCGCGGTGGCTTGACCGCCGCCCTCCTCGGATACCTCATCATCGCCCGCGTGATGAATTGTTAATCCCGCGAGCACATGGCGTCCCAACAACTGTCGGAATTCCACGACACCGTGGCCCCGCACCTCGCCGCCTACACCCCCGAGGCAAGCGCCGCCCAGCAGCGCGACTATCTCACCCACCTCCACCAGACGCTCAACGCCCCCAACCACCCCATCCGCAACCGCCTCCTCCGACTCACCGCCGACAGCCCCGACCTCCTCGCCATCATCAAACAGGAGGGCAAGGTATGAAACTAATCGCCATCGTGGAGAGCACCGCCCCATGAGGCTCCCCAACTCCGAACATGCCATCGTGGAAATTGCAAAATTGCGGGATTACTCGCTCGATGCCGGCCCCGAGGAGGGAAAGCACAAAGTCCGTGTCTTCGCCGCCGCACTCGGGCTCGGTGGCGATGATGCGACTGGCTCCGTGAGAGCCTGCTCGATGCCGCACTTCGTCATGAGTGCGTGCGCGGCAAAAACACCAGCTTCGGGCAAAGATACGTGCTGGACTTTCCGCTCACCCATGGCGGCCGGACAGCACTCGTGCGGAGCGTTTGGAATGTGCGGCCCGGCGAAGGTTTTCCTCGTCTCATCACCTGCTACGTGCTTTTAATAATCCCATGCGAGATGCAGTCGTCAAACTCTTGGATGTGGTCGCACTGCTGGTGGATAAACCGGCGGAAGGACTCGTGACCGGGCATGTGGGAACCGTCGTGGAAGTTTATTCACCCGAAGTTTTCGAGGTGGAATTCCTCGGCTCGGAGGGCCGGACCTACGCCCTTGCGGAACTGAAAAAAGATGAGTTGCTGCTGCTGAAGCACGAGCCCCTGGCAGCATGAGGCAGTGGAGCGCGGTATTGATCCACAGGTTTAGGCCCTCTACAGCCTGAAGCTGGAGGAAATCGCCATCGTGGAGAGCACCGCCAAGTGAAACTCCCCACCGCCGAACTCGCCATCGTTCCGGAACGAAAGGGGACTCTCTACCTGCTCAATCGGGCACAGTCCGATCCATAGGGTCGTCCGATCCAAAGGGGTCGGGCCGAGTTTTGTTGATTTTCATCGGCCAAAGCCACGTTGCCCAAACTTCATATACGCCTCGATACCAAATCGGTCACCCCCGAGGTCTTCACCGTTGGCCGTTAAACTCGCTTCCCTTCACGTGAGCCAAGAAATCACCCCCTTTGAGGCCATCCGCCGCACCAACCCGGCGGGCAACGAATACTGGTCCAGCCGCGACTTTGCGCGCGTGCTCGGCTACGTGAACTACCGCCATTTTCAGGCGGTCATCGGGAAGGCCCGCACCGCCAGTTTCAACAGCGGCCAGCGGGTGGAAGATCATTTCGTCGGATCCGACCAAATGATCGAGATCGGCAAAGGCGGGCAACGCTCCGTGCAGACGGTGATGATGTCGCGCTACGCCTGTTACCTCGTTATCCAGAATGCCGATCCGGCCAAGGAAATCGTCGCTCAAGGCCAGACCTACTTCGCCATCCAGACGCGCCGTCAGGAGTTGAGTGATGATGAGAGGGAAGAGCAGCGCCGGCTCGCCATTCGCGCGGAGCTCCGCTCCCACAACAGCCAGCTCGCCGATGCCGCGAAGGACGCCGGAGTCATCGAATCCCGCGACTACGCCATCTTTCAAAACCACGGCTACATGGGCCTCTACGGCGGTCTCGGTGCGCAGGACATTCACCACCGCAAAGGCCTGAAGAAGGGCGAACAAATCCTCGATCACATGGGCAGCACCGAACTAGCCGCCAATCTCTTCCGTGCCACGCAAGCCGAGGACAAACTCCGCCGCGAAAAGATCACCGGCAAAGACAAGGCCAACCAGGCCCAGCGAGAAGTCGGAGCCAAAGTGCGCCAGACCATCAAGGAACTCGGCGGCACGATGCCGGAAGAACTGCCCACCGTCGAAAGCATCAAGAAGCTGGAATCCAAGGAGCGGAAAGCGCTCAAGAAACCGCAGCCATGAAAAAAAACCTCATCATCCGCATGCAGTGTCAGTTTGATCAACTCGCTCAGACGCACCTCGAGGAAGCAGCCTTGGAATTCTGGTTTGCCCGCGACTTGCAGGAACTCCTCGGCTACGCCCGCTGGAAGAATTTCCTAACTGCCACCCAGCGTGCCATCGAATCCTGCAACACCACAGGTTACGAACCTGGGCGTCATTTTCGTGGCGTCACGAAATTGATCACCCACGGCAAGGGCGGGCAGCTCGAGGTCGAGCACTTCATGCTCACCCGCTAAGCCTGCTATCTCATCGCCCAGAATGGCTGTGGTGCCAAGAAAACTGCCCGCGCCCGCGCCCTCCGCAGTGCGCCGGTTCCGGCTCGCCTCACGCCCGCGTTACGACACGTTTCGCAACCTATGAAATTACGTTCTCTCCGCTCCCCTGCCCTCGCCGCGCTCCTCGCGTTTGCCGCGGGCTCCGTCGCCCGCGCCGACGAAGGCATGTGGCTCTAGTCCGCCCCGCCGCGCGACCAGATCAAAAAGAAATACGGCTTCGATCTCACCGACGCATGGCTCGACCACCTCCGCCTTTCGTCTGTCCGTTTTAACAGCGGCGGCTCCGGCTCCTTCGTCAGCGGTGACGGTCTCGTCATCACCAACCACCATGTCGGCGCCGACGATCTCCAGAAACTCTCCGACGAAAAAAATAATTACCTGCGCGACGGATTCTACGCGAAAACCCAGGCCGACGAAAAGAAGTGTGTCGATCTCGAGCTCAACGTTCTCCAGGCCATCGAGGACGTCACCCTGCGCGTAAATTCCGCGATCCCCGTCGGTGCCACCGGAGAGGCCGCCGTGCTCGCCCGCCGCAAGATCACCGCCGAAATCGAAAAAGAATCTCTCGCCAAGACCGGGCTCCGCAGCGACGTCGTCACCCTCTACCAGGGCGGCGCCTATCACCTCTATCGCTTCAAGAAATACACCGACATCCGCCTCGTCTTCGCCCCGGAGCAGGGCGTCGCGTTCTTCGGCGGCGATCCCGACAATTTCGAATATCCCCGCTACAACCTCGATGTGTGCTTTTTCCGCGTCTACGAAAACGGCCAGCCCGTTAAGTCCGCGCACTCCCTCAAGTGGTCCGCGAAAGGTGCCCAGGACGGCGAGCTCTCGTTCGTTTCGGGCCACCCCGGAACCACCCGCCGCCTACTCACGGTTCCAGAACTTGAATATATCCGCGATAACCAGTTTCCCTACCAGCTCGCGCTCCTGAAGCGCCGCGAAGTCCTCCTCTCGAACTGGGGCAACCGCGACGCCGAGAACGCCCGCCGCGCCAAAGATGAACTCTTCGGTATCCAAAATACCCGCAAAGCCCGGGACGGTGCCATCGCCGCACTGCATGATCCGGAATTCTTCGGCGCCAAAATCGCCGCCGAGGCCACTTTCAAGAAACACCTCGCCGATCGCGCCGATGGCAAAGACGCCCTCGCCGCGTTTGCCCGCATCGCGGACGCGCAAAAGGCCATCGCCAAGATTGCCACGCGCCAGCGCCTCCTCGAGGGCCTCGTCGCCTTCAATGCCGGTTCCTACGGTCTGGCCCGCCACCTCCTCCGCGCCGGTGACGAACGCCCCAAGCCCAACGGCGAACGCCTCAAGGAATACTCCGATGCCCGCCGCGAGTCCTTCGAGCAGCAGCTGTTCTCCGACAAGCCCATCTACACGGACCTCGAAATCGTCACCTTGGCCGACTCCCTCACCTATCTCGTCGAGCAACTCGGCGTGGGCGACGCGGTCGTGAAGGCGGTCCTCGCCGGAAAATCCCCCCGCGCCCGCGCTGCCGAGCTGATCACCACCACGAAGATCCGCGATGTCGCCTTCCGCAAAAAACTCTACGAGGGCGGGACCGCCACCGTCGCCGCCGCGAAGGATCCGCTCATCGAGGTCGCCCGTGCGGTTGACACCGAAGCTCGCGCGCTCCGCAAGACCCTCGAGTCCGCCGACGAGACCAAGCAGCAGGCCCAGGCCATCATCGGCAAAGCCCGCTTCGCCCTCGAAGGCGCGGGCAACTATCCGGACGCCACCTTCACGCTCCGCCTCAGCTACGGCCCCATCATGGGCTACGAGGAAAACGGCCTGAAAATCCCTGCGCACACCACCTACGCCGGCCTCTACGAACGCAGCGCGAAGCAGGGTAACAAGGGCGACTTCGAACTCCCCGCGCGTTGGTTGCAGAAAAAGTCCGCCCTCAACCTCGCCACGCCCTTCAACTTCGTGAGCACCGCCGACATTATCGGCGGCAACTCCGGCAGCCCCAGCGTCAATCGCGCCGGCGAGTTCATCGGCATCATCTTCGACGGCAACCTCGCCTCCCTTTCCGGCGACTTCGGCTACGAAGACAAACAAGCCCGCGCCCTCAGCGTCGACAGCGCCGGCATTCTGGAGGCGCTGCGCAAAGTCTACGAAGTCCCCGCCCTCGTGAACGAGCTCGTCAACGGCAAGCGCTGATCAGGTCAGTCTGGTAACGTTTCATGGCCGACCTTCGGGTCGGCCCTTTTTTCGTGAGCAAAGCTCGGCGCTGCGTGCGCCTAGCTAGCGCGCGGTGCTGGCGCCCAAGACGGCGAAGGTGGCTGCGGTGCCAAGGTTGACGATGGTCTGGGCGTGGGCGGCCAGCGGCGTGCCGGCGAGGACGATACAGGCGAGGAGTGGAATCGTTTTCATTTTCAGGACGCTCAGACGGGCGCGAAGATCCTCGCCTGCCGCACCGAACGAAACACGTGCCGGTATTCCGCCGGCGCCAACCCAGCATTGATCATTACCGCGAGCGGCTTCCCGGCCGGCAAAACGTGGCGCGCGACGAAAGCGGCGAAAGGTCCGTCGGTCACAAAATCATTGCCGAAGGCCGCGATCACAAGCAGCGGCTGCAGCGGCGACTCGGCTTGGCTCGCCCGCACGATCTCGTGCAACCGCGCCAACTTCCCCTCGCCGAACGGCACGGGATACCCGACTTCGCGCGTGAGCCGCCCGTCGGTCGCGCGCACCCGGATGCCGTGAATCCGATCGGGCGCAATCCCGAGGCTGGCCGTTGCGCCTCGGACAAAAACCTCCGGGCTCGCCGAGATCACATGTTGCTCGACCCCGTCCGCCGCCAGTCCATCGAACCAGAGCCGCGACGCGGCAAAATAGTGCCGACTCAGCGTCACCGAAAAGTGCTGACGCGCCAATTCCTGCAACGCCGCCTCCTCGGCACCCGCCCACACTTGGGCAATCCACGGATAGGCGAGCCACGGGCCGGCCCGCCGCTTGAGCTCCCCGTAATCATCCTTCCACGCCGCGTAACCGCCCTCGTCCGGATAATCCGCCGATAGTCCCCGCGCGATCGCGAGGCGCGCGAGCCCGGGGTAGACCTCCCGGCCTCGCTCGGCATAACCCTCCGTGCAGTCGCCCCGCAGGAGCGTGCCGTCGAAATCCCAAAACGCTAGGCAGCGCGCGGCGGGAAACTGCTCACGCAACAACGCACAGGTCTCGCGCACGGCTGCGAGCAACTCCGCCGCATGGGGTTCAACGACGACCGGTGGCATGACTCCGCCCTCAAGCTCGGCGATAAGGCACCAAGCGGTTCTCTACCGAAACATCATCGTAGAAATCCACGAGCGCATAGGCCGGCGGAAATTCTTGGTAGTCGCCCTTCCACCAGCCACCGCTGACGGCCCCGTTGCAGAGGTAACGCACGCCTAGGTACCCGTATCCAGCCGGACAAACGCTCGCTGCGTGTCGAACGATCCGCCCGTGAGCTTCGTGAGCGCCGTGAAAGACTCCCGCGGCACATCCGTAAAATAAGCGAGGGTGCCGCCCAGCGCCTGCGTGGACGCCGAGCTGATCTCGGCCGCGCCTTGCGAGACAACGACACTGGCCAAGTTCTCGATGTCGATGTAGCGATTCGGCTTCGCGCCGCCGCCGTAGGCCGTGTAACCCGTCGTGACGCCGTCAACCGTGAAGCCGAGCTGGCCCTCGGTAAAACCGCGGATGTTGATCCGCGTCGACCAGTCGTCGCCACCGATCGCATCGCCTTGGGAGAGGCTCACGCCGGGCAAAAACTTAATCACGTTGATCACGCTCGCCGCCGCCGGCTGGAGGGTAATCTGTTGTTTGTCAGCGAGAGTATTGGCCGTGGCCGCCGCCACCGACTGGACGACGAATGCGTCCATTTTGGTTGCAGCGTCGGCCGCCGCGGGGGCTGCGGACTGCGCTCGAAGCAAGGGATTCACCGTGAGCGCAACGAGAGCGGCGCACACGTGGAGGAATGTTTTGGTAGCCTTCATGGATGGGTGTGGGAGGTGTTCAATCTGGTCTCTTTACTGTGGATCGCGGGATGAATTCCGGAGCGAGATGCCACAACAGGAGTCTTCTCATATGCCGGTCAAACCGCGTCGGCCGCCGTCGCGGAACTATCACCGGCCCGCCTCATTCGCGTCACTTACGTGACGAACGAGGCGCGACGGAAACATCGCCGCGACGCCCCGGGCGACACTTCCTCTGAAATCGCAGGCGTTTTCCCTTTGAATCCGCCGTGAAAGCCGACATTGGTGTGCTCTCTGCGGAATTTTCCCTTGGTCACCCCGACCGCTTCCGCCTTAGTTCCCATCGCGCCCCCCCGAATCCCCCCATGATCCATCCCGCCACCGGTGAGTCAGCCTCTGCATCGCAATTTCCCGCCAAAGCCGCGGCCACGAAACCGAAATACCCCGGTATTCGCGTCACCTGTAACGGCAATTACCTCGTCGGACAATACGTCGAGACGCGCATCACCGAGGGCGGCGTTTTTTATCCCATCACGCCTTCGACCGAGGGCGGCGAAATCTATCAGGCCTCCTTCGCGTCCGGCGAACTCAACGTCTGGGGCGAGCAAAAAGTCGCCGCCGAAACCGAGGGCGAGCATGCCGCGCAGGGCGGCGCCACCGCCTACGCCGTCACCGGCCGCCGCACCGTCAACTTCACCTCGGGCCAGGGCATTGTTTACGCGATGGAGCAGTATTACCACGCGCCCGGCAAACTCTCGACCATGGTGCTGCAAGTCGGCGCCCGCGCCCTTACCAAGCACGCACTCAACGTCCACTGCGGCCACGACGATTTCTACGCCGCGCTCGACACCGGCTGGATCATGCTGATGGCGAAAGATGCGCAGCAGGCCGCCGATCAGGGCATCATTTTGCGCAAGGTCGCCGAACTCGCTCTCAACCCCGGCATGAACATCCAAGACGGCATGCTCACGACCCACTCGGAGCGCATGTATCTCGCGCCCGAGGCCGAGTTCCTCCGTGAATTTCTGGGCGCCTGTGACGACCAAATCGACTGCCCGACTTCCGCCCAGCGCGAGCTCTTTGGCCCTCAGCGCCGCCGCGTGCCGCAAATGATGGATTTGAAGAACCCGATTCTCCTCGGGCCCGTCCAGAACCAAGAGCACCACATGAACGGTGTCGTCGCACGCCGGAATAATTTCAACGAGCCCATTTCGGGGTTCCTCAACGAGGCCTACGCCGAATTCGGCCGCCTCACCGGCCGCCACTACGGCTTCGTCACCGAGTTCAAGACCGCGGATGCCGACACCGTCTTCGTCTCGCTCGGCTGCGCCGCCGACAACATCGAGGCCGCGTGCGACTACCTGCGCGAGCAGCGCAACGCGAAGGTCGGCTCGATCCACATCAACGTCATCCGCCCGTTCCCGGAGGCCGCCGTCATCAACGCCCTCCGCGGCAAGAAAAACGTCATCATCCTCGAGCGCACCGACGAGGGTCTCGCCGGCGACAACCCCCTCGCGCGCGACATCCGCGTCGCCCTCGGCAAAGCCGCCGAAGCCGCGAAATTCACCCGTGGCACGGGCGTCCCGCCCGTGATTCCAGCCCTCCCCTCCCTCACCCCCGCCGAAACGCCCCGCCTCTTCCGCGGGGCCTACGGCATCGGCTCGCGCGATTTCCGTCCCGAACATTCGATGGGCGCCTACGAATTCGCCACCGGCGCCTCCGCCCGCAAAGACGGCCGCAGCGCGGCGGACGGTGAGACGTTCTTCGTCCTCGGTGTCGATCATCCCTACGCCGTCATCAGCAAAGACACGCCCTCCCTGCTTCCCGAGGGCGCGATCGCCGTGCGTTTCCACTCCATCGGCGGCTGGGGCATGATCACCACGGGAAAAAATCTCGGCTCCATCATCGGTGACTTCGGCCAGTTCATCTCCGAGCAAAAACCCACCTACGACGCGGACGGCGTCCTCGAGGACAAGCTCTTCATCATGGCGAATCCGAAATACGGTTCGGAGAAAAAGGGCGCGCCCACCAACTACTACCTCACCGTCGCACCCTCGCAGATCAAAGTGAACTGCGAGCTGAACCACGTGGACGTCGTGCTCTGCTGCGATCCGAAGGCGTTCACGCACACGAATCCGCTCGAGGGCATCAAGAAAGGCGGCGCCCTCGTCTGGGAGTCGAGCGATTCACCCGAGGTCGCGTGGCAACGCGTCCCCGCGAAATACCGCCAGTGGATTCAGGAAAATAATATCCGCATCTACATCCTCCCGGGTTTCGACATCGCAAAAAAAGCGACCAACCAGACCGAGTTGCAGCTCCGGATGCAGGGAAACTCCTTCCTCGGCGCCTTCTTCCGCGTCTCGCCGTTCCTCAAAACCTTCGGGATTTCCGAGGAACAGTTTACCAACGTCGTCCACAAACAGTATGTGAAGAAATTCGGCCGCTTCGGCGACGCCGTCGTCAAGTCGAACATGACCGTGATGACCGAGGGCTTCTCGCGCGTGACGGAAATAAAAATCGGTCGCAGTGACGACCCCGATCGCTCTTCGATGCGCAACCCGATGCTCGCGCCCCTCGGCGAACACCATTTCGAACCGACCGCCGGCTGCGGTTCGTCCGGTTGCGGCAGCATTCCGATGCCTGCCGGGCAACCCGCGCGCGCACCGTTTCAGACGATGGCGAAGTTCGACTCCGAGTTCCGCGCCGGCCTCGGCTATCACCAGCCCGCAGGCGCACTCGCGTCCGTCGGCGTCATCGGCTCCGGCTCCGGCGCGACGCAGTCCAAATATGTCGCACGCCGTGAGACGCCCGTCTACATCGCGGAAAACTGCACGCAGTGCATGGAGTGCATCACCGCGTGCCCCGACACCGCGCTGCCGAACATGGCGCAGGAAGTCAGCGTCGTCCTCAAGACCGCCGTCAACAATTACGTCACCGATCGCGGCGAGCGCCTAAAATTCGGAGCTGAAATCGTCGCGCTCGAACAACGCGCCCGCGCTAAGATGAACGAATCCGTCAAGGCGAAGTCCAACGTGCCGTTCCAAGACATCATCCGCGCTGAAGTCGCCGCGCTCACCACCATCTCGGAGCAGGCGAAGGCCGAGTTCATCAACATCATCGCCAAGCTTCCGCTTTCATACAGCAACGTCCCCGCGATCTTCCGCTCGCTGGAGGCGAAAACCGCCGGCGCCGGCGGCCTCTTCTCCATCTTCGTCTCCGACCTCTGCAAAGGCTGCGGCGAATGCGTGCAGGTCTGCGGCGATCACGACGCCCTCCGCATGACCCGCGAAACCGAGGAACTCAACGCTGACCTCACCACCGCGCAGGTGTTCTCCCGTCTGCTGCCCGACACCCCGCAAAAATTCCTCGGCCTCTACAACGCCAACGACGCCGCCAGCTCCCGCGAGGCCGCACTCCGCAATCACCTCATGGTCCGCCGCAACTACGAGGCACTCGTCTCCGGCGACGGCGCCTGCGCCGGCTGCGGCGAGAAGAGTATTTTGCGCTCTGTCGCCAGCGTGACCGAAGCTTACATGCGGCCGCTGTATCACAAAAAGGCCGACCGCCTCCGCGCCAAGGCCGCGCGCCTCACCCAAGAGGGCCGGGACAAACTTTCCGCCCTCAAGACCCGCAGCGACACCGAGTATCAGCTCTTCCGCAAAACGTTCGCCCACGTCATCGTCGGCCTCGGCGGGGAAAACGACGAGGACACCGCCGGGCGCATCGCCGCCTACGAGGCGAAGCATGGCGCGATCGACGACGCGCAACTCATCGGCGGCCTCATCGCGGTGTTGGAGCAAAACGCATTTAACCACAAAGAGCTCCAGTCTATCGACGGTCGCCGCGCGAACGGCATGTCCGTGATGATGATGGGCGCGAGCACCGGTTGTAACACGGTCTACGGTTCCACGCCCCCGGGCAATCCGCACCCATATCCGTGGATGAATTCACTTTTCCAGGACGGCGCGACGATCTCGTGGCTTATGGCCGAGTCGGTCATCGTCAACCACGCGCGCAGCTCCGTCTCGCCCGAGCGCATGGTCGACGCGTTGCTCGACCGCACAGAAAATGTCGCCAGCGAAGCCGAGTATTTCACCCTCACCCGCCTCGACGACGCGCTCATGACCGAGCAGGAAATCCGCGAACTGCCGAAAGTCTGGGTCATCGGCGGGGACGGCGCCCTCGGCGACATCGGCTTCCAAAACGTTTCCAAGGTGATCCTCCAGAATCGCCCGAACGTGAAGATGCTCATGCTCGACACGCAGGTTTACTCCAACACTGGCGGGCAAAACTCCGACTCGTCCACGATGCTCGGCGGCTACGATATGAACCAGTTCGGCGCCGCGTCCCAAGGCAAGCTGATCGAAAAGAAAAACGTCGCGGAGGCCTTCACCAGCGGCCACGGCTCGCCCTTCGTCGCGCAAGTCTCGATGGCCAACGCCGCCAAACTCTACAAAGCGCTCCTCGACGGCCTCGAATATCGCGGCACGGCATTCTTCCAGAGCTACACCACCTGCCAGCCCGAACACGGCGTTGGCGATAACATGAGTGCCGATCAGGCCAAGATGGTGCGCGACGCCCGCGGCATGCCGGAGTTCGTCTTCAACCCGCGGCGTGGCGAGTCGTCGCAAGAGATGCTCGACCTCAAGGGCAACCCGAGCATCGACCGCGACTGGTGGCGCACGAAATACGCGAGCACCGGCGAGGAGTATAATTTCGGCGTCGCCCACTGGGCGCTCACCGAAGGCCGCTTCCGCAAACACGTGAAAGCGATCAAGGAAGAGGAAGCCACGAAACTCACGCCGTTCGACGACCTGTTATACTTCATCACGCAGGACGACGTCATTTACCGCCGCGTGTTCGACCCGAAGCACCGCAGCTTCGTCCCGAACTTCGGCGCCTACATCAAGGTCGAGACGGGCGGGAAATTTAAGTTCTACGCGGTAACCCGCCAGATGGTGCTCTTCGCCGTGGAGCGTCGCAAGGCCTGGCGCATGCTCCAAAGCAAAGCCGGCGTGGTGAACAAAGACTACGCCGCGCAAAAGGCCTTTCTGGCGAAACTCGACAAAGGCGAACTCCCCCTCGCGGACGCGAAAGCCCGCACGAAGGAACTCCTCGCCGCCGAACTCGCCGGGGTGAAATAGCGCCGCCGGGAGCGCGACCGCCCCGGTCGCATTGCAGCAAGGCCGGTCTCCGACCGGCCCTTTTCTCTTTTCAACCCCCACCCAGGCATAGGGCCGATTTTTTCTGATTTGGGAGCCACCCGGAAGGGGTCGTCGCGGTGACCAGCGCAAAGGCATACGCGAAGCCGTGCGCGGTGAGGTGGTCTTGAAAATCGCGCGTACTCTTGCGGCAATTTTCCTCGATCCCTTTCGCGGGGCGCAGCCACGCACACGCGAGCCCCACGACGAGTCGCCGACACCTGCCGAGGATGTGCGCGGCACGTCTGCGGCGA
>SXGR01341869.1_pt1 | contig 13259 bp, 11 predicted proteins | sample 3174711 | NCBI WGS metagenome assembly SXGR01 (sample SAMN11356860, study PRJNA531348) | freshwater metagenome | isolation source: freshwater sample F1-60 | place: China: Fuxian Lake, Yuxi | collected 2017-12-25
ACCGGTCAGGATCGGGCGTCGCGTTCACGCGCAACCCGGCCAACGGGACTAAGGAGTTCTACGGCGAATTCCTCATCAACGCACAGGGTGAAGACGTGGTGGCCGGCGTGCGGACGCCAGACCCTGTGGTGGAGCTAAAGAAGGTGATGCCGAAGGCATACGCCGCGCTCAACCGCATCCGGTTCACGTTGGAGAAACACTTCAAGGATGTGCAGGACTTCGAGTTCACGATCGAAAACGACGTCGTGTTTATGCTGCAGACGCGGAACGGCAAGCGGACGGCGATGGCCGCACTCAAGTTCTCGATCGACATGGAGAGGGAGCGACTGATCGACTGGAAGACGGCGATCATGCGCAATCCTGCGGAGCAGCTCGAGCAACTGCTGGCACCGGTATTTGACTCGTCGGAAGTGAAGAACGCGCGGGTGATCGCCACGGGCCTGCCGGCTGGTCCTGGCGCGGCGTCGGGCCGCATCTACTTCAATGCCGAGCGAGCGGTGGACGCGGCCGCCCGTGGTGAAAAGGTGCTGCTGGTGCGTGTGGAAACGTCGCCCGAAGATCTGCGTGGCATGATTGCCGCCGAAGGCATCCTGACGGCGCGCGGCGGCGTGTCTTCACACGCCGCGCTCGTGGCACGACAGATGGGCAAGGTGTGTGTCTGTGGCGCCGCAGCCATCCAGGTGAACTATCAGATGCGGACCGCTCTGGTGGATGGGCGGACGTTCACCGAGGGCGAGTGGCTGTCGATCGACGGCACGGCGGGCACGGTGTATGCGGATGCGGTGAAGACCGCGCCGTCCGAGATCGTGGCCGGCCTCCTCTATGGAGACAAGGCCGCGCAACGCACCGAGAAGTTCAAGAACTTTCAGCAGCTTATGAAGTGGTGTGACAAGGCCACACGGATGAGCGTGCGCACCAACGCCGATACTCCGGAGCAGACCGAAAACGCCGTGGCGTTTGGCGCCGTCGGGATCGGCCTCACCCGTACGGAGCACATGTTCTTCGAAGGGGATCGCATCGATGTGATGCGCGAAATGATTCTGGCCGAGACGACCGCCGAGCGGAAGACCGCGCTGGCCAAGTTGCTGCCGTATCAGCGGGATGACTTCGCGGGAATTTTCCGCGCTTTGAAGGGGTACCCGGCCACCATCCGATTCCTCGATCCGCCGCTCCATGAATTCCTGCCGCACAGCAGCGAATCGCAGGAGGAGTTGGCCCAGAAGATGGGGGTGCCTGTGGCGCGCCTCCAGCAGCGTGTGCAGGGCCTGCACGAGTTCAACCCGATGCTGGGTTTTCGTGGATGCCGTCTCGGCATCGGGTATCCCGAGCTCTCCGAGATGCAGGCGCGCGCAGTCTTTGAGGCTGCAGCGCAGGTGCAGAAGGAAGGGATCAAGGTGCGCTCCGAGATCATGATTCCGCTAATCGGTTTCAAGAAGGAACTCGACCTCCAGATTGAGATCGTTCGTCAGGCGGCCAAGGCGGTGCAGGCCGAGCAGAAGGTGAAACTCGACTACCTGGTCGGCACGATGATCGAAATCCCGCGCGGCGCGTTTACCGCCGACGAAAATTCGACATCGGCCGAGTTATTCAGCTTCGGCACCAATGACCAGACGCAGACTGCGCTCGGGATGTCGCGTGACGACTCGGGTTCGTTCCTGCCGAACTACCAGGAACTGGAGATCGTCACGAAGAACCCGTTTGCCACCATCGATGCGGCAGGTGTGGGCCAGCTCGTCGACATTGCCGTCAAGAAGGGGCGCACGACCCGGCCCGACCTCAAGCTCGGTATTTGCGGCGAACACGGCGGCGATCCGGCGTCGATCTTCTTCTTCGAGTCAGTCGGGCTCGACTACGTTAGCTGCTCGCCCTTCCGCGTGCCGGTGGCGCGCCTGGCGTCGGCGCAGGCGGCGTTGAAACAGAAGTCGAACGACTAAGGGCTTTCCACCATGAAAGACATGAAGATCCATGGAGGCGCCGGTTTGGGAGCCGGGCTTGGCCTGCCGCCGGAAGAAGGGTCCAAACTGGCGATCGTCCTGGGGTTTCACGCGATCAGCGTGGGGCTTCATGGTTCTTCGTGGAACTTCATGATGAATACCCGGTAGGTATTAATGATCACTGTTCTCGTGCACCGGGAGGGGCAGACGCGCCAGGTCGACGTGGTCGATCCGGCGTGGCTGGTTCCCGGGGCATCCGAGAAGTTGTGGGTGGACATCGAGCTGCCGGACAATGGCGCCAAGGATCTGCTGCGACAGACGTTCAGGTTGCACGAACTGTCGCTTGAGGACGCGCTCAGTGAGATCCATCATCCCAAGATCGAGCTCTTCGATCACTACCTCTACCTGATCCTGCACGGCATCCTGCCGGGCGCCGGCGGGCGCGGCTTCGAGACGAACGATACTGATTTCTTCCTGGGCGATCAGTTCCTGGTGACCGTGCACCACGCGCCGTCCCGATTGATTAGCCAGGAGCAGCAGGTGTGCCTGCGTAATCCCTATGTGTTCGGTGAGGGGCCGGTCGGCGTCCTGCATCGCATCATTGACGTCATGGTCGATCACTACCGCCCTGAAGTGGCCGCGCTGGAAGACCGGTTGGAGGTGCTCGAAGAGCAGGTCTTCGAGAACCCCCGCGACAATCCCGTGCGCGACATCCTGATGCTCAAGCGCGACGTGTCATCGCTGCGGCGCGTGGCGCTGCCGCAACGAGATGCCATTGGCCGACTGGCTCGGCGGGAGTTTGAACTGATTCCCGACGTGATGGCCTACCGGTTCCGCGACGTGTACGACCATCTCGTGCAGATCACCGACGAGGCGGTCTTCTTCCAGGACCGCGTGACGGGCCTGCTCGACGCCTCTCTCTCGGGCCAGTCGAATCGGCTCAACCAGGTCATGAAGGTATTGACCGTCATGTCCACCATCTTCCTGCCGCTCACGGTGCTCACGGGCCTGTACGGCATGAACGTGGTGATTCCGTATCTGCCTGGTCCTGACGGGATGCAGTTCTGGTGGATCGTCGGCATGTCGGCAACCATCGTCGTCTCGATGCTCGCGGTATTCAGGTGGAGGGACTGGCTGTGACCCGCATTCATCGGCTGCCGCCCGAACTCGCGAATCAGATCGCGGCCGGCGAGGTGGTCGAGCGACCCGCCTCCGTCGTCAAGGAGTTGGTTGAGAACGCGCTGGATGCTGGAGCCACGCGCATCTCGGTGGTCGTGGAGTTCGGCGGCAAGAAGCTGATTTCGGTGGAAGACGACGGGATGGGGATGTCGGCGGAGGATGCGCACTTGGCCGTGGAGCGCCATGCCACGAGCAAGATTCGCGCGGCCGGTGACTTAGCCGCCATCATGACCCTGGGATTCCGCGGTGAGGCGTTACCGTCGATCGCGTCGGTGTCGAAGTTCCGGTTGCGCACGCGCGAGCGGGGCGCCTTGAGTGGCACCGAGATTCGGATTGATGCGGGCGTGACGGTGTCGGACCGCGAGGTGGGCGCGCCGGAAGGCACACTCATCGAGGTCTCGGATCTATTCTACAATCTGCCAGCCCGCCGGAAATTCCTCAAGGCCGACACCGCCGAGGCGGCGCAGGTGTCGAGGTTGGTCACGCAGATGGCGCTCGGGTATCCCGAGGTGGGGTTCACACTCAAAAGTAAGGATCGCGTGCTGATTGAAGCCCCGCCGGCCGGGTCCAGCGAGGAACGTTTCTATCAGATCTACGGTGATCGCCCCGACCTCGTGCCGGTGCACAAGCAGGCCGCGGGCATGAGCGTGACCGGCTTTGCAGCCGCACTGGCGGAGCAGGGCCCCGTTCGCGGACCTCAGCATGTGTTTGTGAACCGGCGCCTGGTCAAGGACCGGACCATCGCGCACGCCATCCAGCAGGCCTACAGTGTGGCCACGATCAAGGAGCGCAGCCCCGAGGTGCACCTGTTCCTCGAAGTGCCGCCGGACCGGATCGATGTGAACGTGCATCCCACCAAGGCCGAGGTGCGATTCCTCGATCAGGGTCTGGTGCACGAGGTGTTGCGACGGGCGCTGGTGGATTCGCTGGGGCAGGGGAGCGCGCCGGAGTTGGTGTTTCGGCCCGGTATGCCGGCGCCAGGGCACCCCGGCAGCACCGCGCTGCCATGGTCTTTTGAGGCTCCGCCCTCGTCCGGCATTGACCTGGGCGCGTTCGGGATACGCGCCCAGGTGGAAGGCGCATTGGCGCACGCGGTCGACCATGGCATCCCGACGCAGTGGCCAACGGGGCAGCCTGGCCAGCCCGACCCACGCATGGGCCTGGTGGCCGGTCACAGTACGGTTTCGACGCTCATCAAACCGATGGCGCCACTGGGCCAATTCCGCAACACTTTTATCATCGCGGTAGATGACGATGGGGTGGCGATTATTGATCAGCATGTGGCGCACGAGCGGATCTTATTTGAGCAGATCGCCGAGCGGCTGACCACAGGGCGTGTCGAAGTGCAGGCGTTATTGACGCCGGTCGTGCTCGAGCTGACGTCGGACGAGCACCAGACGCTGCTCTCACATGTCAAGGAGCTCACGCGGGTCGGATTCGAGTTCGAGGACTTTGGCGGCAACAGTCTGCGCATCTCGGCCGTGCCGGCGCTACTCGACTGGAACAAGTGTGAGGCGGTCCTTCGTGCGGTGGCCATCGACCTCGATGGGTTATCGCCGGGCGCCGGCGTGGACGTCGCCCTGCGCCAGATGGCGGCGACCATGGCCTGTCACGCTGCCGTCAAAGCCAACGACCTCCTTACACGCGAAAAGATGCAGTATCTGCTCGATGAACTGCGCCGCACCTCGCACTCATCCGTGTGTCCACACGGGCGACCTGTCGTCCTGCGCCTGACGCGGCGAGAAATCGAACGCAACTTCGAACGAACCTGAGCGTCGTCGCGACCGATCACACGGAGGCATGGAGCGTGCTGTCTGAAGCGGTGCTACTCACCGGGTGGTTGGTCCTGCGGCGTCCGGAGCCTGCTGTCGCGTATGCGATCGTCGACAGCGATGCCAGTGATCCCGAGGTGACGCGGTATCTGGCGTGGCCGACTCATCGATCTCTTACCGACCCGGAAGGCTTCCTGGCGTCCCTCAAGTCCGCCCGCGGCTCATCGGCAGTACGGGGTTGGGTGTTGAGTCGCTCCATGAGGCCACGCATCTCTGGACGCGTCGCATGGCCGTCATCGCCGCGGCGTTCGCCATTCGGCAGGGCCACTTCGACGACATCCTCCTCCTGGCCGCGCGGCTGCTGGACGATAAGGAGGACCTCAGTCACAAGACCGTCGGCTGGATGCTGCGGGATGCGGTTGAGAGATTGCCGTAGCATCGGCGCAAGCAATACATGAAAGAGCGCGGCCTTGAGGATCAGGCCGCGCTCTGCGGACAGTTCCCCAGGCCTACTTGCGCCGTTGACGGGCGCGCTCGAGCGCTTCGCGGAGCTTCGGTTCGAGGCCGCGTTCAGAGGGCTCGTAATAGCGGCGATGGGCGAGGGTATCGGGCAGGCACGACATGTCGGCCACGGTGTCGGGTTCGTCGTGCGCGTACTTGTAGTCCTTGCCGAAGTCGAGTGCTTTCATGAGTGTCGTTGGCGCGTTGCGCAGGTGCAGCGGCACCGGCGCGGCCTCGTCACGCAACGCGTCTTTCGCCGCCTTGCCATAGGCCAGGTAGACGGCGTTGCTCTTGGGTGACGCGGCCATGTAGGTCACAAGTTGTGCCAACGCCGTGTTGCACTCGGGCATGCCGAGAAAATGGGTGGCGTCCTTGGCCGCGATGGCGAGTGGCAGCGCACGTGGATCGGCGTTGCCGATGTCTTCAGAAGCGAATCGCACCAGTCGCCGAGCGATGTACATCGGATCTTCTCCGGCCTCGAGCATGCGGGCTAACCAGTAGAGACCGGCGTCAGCGTCACTGTTGCGGATCGACTTATGCAGCGCGGAGATGATGTTGTAGTGCTCGTCGCCCGCCTTGTCGTACAAGAGGGCTCGACGTTCCACCAGGTCGGTGAGGACCGCCCACTCCAGCCCACGGCGCCCTTCGGCGTTGGGCGTGAGGGTGGTCGACACCTGCTCGAGCAGGTTCAGGGCTACCCGCGCATCGCCGTTGGCATACCGAGCCAGGGACGTCAGCGCATCGGAGTCGGCGTCCACATTTAGCTCTCCAAGCCCACGGTCGATGTCCGCCAGTGCCCGCTGGAGGATGAGCACCACCTGCTCAAGCGTCAGTGGCTGCAGGACGTACACCTTCGAGCGCGAGAGCAGCGCGGCGTTGACCTCGAAGGATGGATTCTCGGTGGTAGCCCCGATGAGCACGACAGTACCCGACTCGATGTGCGGCAAGAAGGCGTCCTGCTGGGCCTTGTTGAATCGGTGGATCTCATCCACGAAAAAAATCGTGCGCCGGCCGTGGTGGCGTCGCGTGTGTTCAGCGACACCGATCACTTCCTTGATCTCCTTGATGCCCGCCGTGACGGCGCTGAATGCCGCGAAGTCTGCGCCGCTGGCCGAGGCGATCACACGCGCCAGTGTGGTCTTGCCCGTACCTGGCGGTCCCCAGAGGATCAGGGAGTGCATCGCCCCGGCATCCATGGCGCGTCGCAGCGGCTGGCCCGGCCCGACGAGTTGATCCTGGCCTACGTACTCGTCCAAAGTACGCGGGCGCATGCGTTCGGCCAGCGGCGTTCCTGCAAGCGTCGGCGCGTCAACGCCCGCCGGTTCGTCGCCGAAAAGGGAACGTGTCATCGGCCGTTCCGCTGAAGCCGCGCTTCGTACAACAGCAGCGCCGACGAGACGGCCACGTTGAACGAGTTGATGCCGGGTCGCATCGCGATGCTGATATGAATGTCGGCGGCTTTGAGGGCCTGCCCGGGCAGCCCCGCGCCTTCATTGCCGAGCAGCAGGAACACCGGGCCGGTTAGGTCGGCGGAGTGAAGATCCGTGGTTCCAGCAGCGGGCGAGGTCGCCGCCGCAATCGTCGCACCGGCGGAGCGCGCCGCTCGCAGACTCTCCCCGATCGAGGCCCGTGCCACCGGCACACGGAATGTACTGCCCATCGCGCCCCGCAAGGACTTGGCCGACCCCGGGTCGGCGGTGGCGCCAACCATGGCCACTCCAGTGGCGCCCAGGCCGTCTGCCGATCGAATCACCGCGCCGGCATTGCCAGGGTCCTGCACGTCCACCAATCCGATCACCAGCGCCGGTGCCGGCCTCCAGAGCGCCTCAAGCGGCGCCGGTGACCAGTGAGCAATCGCCACAACGCCACTCGATGTGCGCACGGGGCTGGCGGCTGCCATCACACCCGTCGTGGCCTCATGGATCAAGATGCCCGCGGCCAACGCTAACTGCCAGACCTCGGCGACGTCCTCAGAGGCATCCGCCAGGAGGTCGCTGGTGGCCAGTACGACCTCGACGGGGACGCCGGCCCGAAGCGCATCAAGGAGCAGATGTACGCCGTCGATCACTACGGCCCTGTCGTCGGCCGCGCCCTTCGCGACGTCGCGGAAACGCGTCACGATGGCGTCCTGGCGTCGTGTGATGCGGGGCACGTCACATGGTATCTCGTCGGCCTCGTGATCACGAGTCGCTCAGGACTAACCCTGCGTCCACTATCCGGGTTAAACTTTTCCCTCATGAAGGCCCATCTGATCAAGCGGTTTGAGGGCGAGATCGCCGTCCTCGATCGCGAATTAGTGCACGACTTACCAAAGGAGATCCAGCGCGCTCGCGAGTTGGGAGACCTGCGCGAAAACGCCGAATACTCCGCGGCGAAGGAGCGTCAGCGATTTGTGGAGTCACGAATTTCGATGCTGCGCAAACGCCTCTCCGAACTCCAGTTACTTAACATGGACAAGATCTCGACCGACCGCGCGGGCTTTGGGTCGAAAGTCACGGTGATTGAGAACGGCACACAGATGGTCTTCGAGCTGGTGATGCCTGAGGACGCGGATCCCGACAAGGGGCTCATTTCCGTGGCATCGCCGATCGGCCGCGCCATGGTCGGCAGAGAAGAGGGCGACTCGATTAAAGTCTCGATCCCAGCCGGCAGTCGGAACTTCGACATCGTCAAGCTCGTGACCATTCACGACGAAGAGTAGACGCCGAGTGGCACTCTCTTCCTACGCTCCCCGCCTGCGCACTGCAGTGGTGTTGTGCGGTGCGGGCACCGCTGGGGCTTATCACGCGGGCGTCCTTCGCGCGCTTGTAGACGCGGGCGTGAAGATTGATCTGCTTGCCGCACACGGCGCCGGCGGCATCGGTGCGTTGAGTGGCGCTGCTGACGGCGTCGCAGATCTGTCATCGGCCACGAGTCCGTGGGCATCAGTTCGCATGAAGCGCGCGTATCGGTGGCGCGCGGCGCTGCGCTTGGCCGGTTGGGGTGCCCTGGTAGCCATCGCGCTGCTGCTCGCGCCACTGGTGGTGATTGTTCTGGCCTCGGGCGTCTATGTGGCCGGCGTGGTGGCTTCGCTCGCCAATTTTCCTACCATCGCCGCGTCGCTGGTGGTGTGGTACGACACGGCACTGGGCGCGATGTTTGATCCGCCCATTCTGCCCACCGTCATGCCGCGTGCCGTGGTGGCCGCGGTGTTGGTCGTAGCGGGGGTCTTTCTTGTCGCTGCCATCCGGGCTCGCAGCGGCGAGCGCACGCGACGCCGCGCGAGGGGCGCGTTCTGGTGGCGGCTGATCGCACATCCGCTCGACCCCAGCGAGCCCGAAGGCGTAGTCAAAGACGCGGTGTGGCGAATCATGCGTGGCGCCACCGACATGTCCCGCGCCGATATGGGCTGCCGGTATGTCGAACTGCTGACCGAGAACTTCGGCCAGCCGGGTTTTCACGAGGTGATGCTCGCCGTGCACGACCTGGACGCTCGACGTGACATTGTGGCCGCCGTGCTCGCGCCGCAGTGGCATCAAGCGTTCGGACAGCGACGGGTAGGAGCCGGGCCTCGCGAGGCGGAAAGTATGAATTTGGTTGAAGAGCGCGCCCACGACAGCGGCTTTGTGGTGGACTTCGTGGTGGGCGGGCTACGCCTGCCCGTGGCATCAACGCCGCACGAGGTGACGTTCCCCGACAAGGGATACTGGCAGGGGGAAACGCACCGGTGGTGCGATAGGCCCGAACTGGTGAGTCGGTTGATTGATGAAGTTGCTCGGGTAGGCGTGGAACAGGTGATTCTCGTCAGTCCGGCGGCGCCGGCAGCCACGCCGCATGACCTGCGCTTCCGGGCGCTGGACCTGCGCTCGAGAATGGGCGAGGCGTTGCGCTCCGTGGAAACCGCTGCGTTTCAAGACGCCTGGGCGCTTGCCGCGAATCGATTTTCTGGCGTGTTTGCTATTCGCCCTTCCCACAATCCTACGGGCCCGTTTGATTTTTCCGGCGTGTACGACGAGGCGTCTGATCGCATGCGTACGCTGCCCGAACTAGTGCAGATGGGACATGACGATGCGTATCGGCAGTTTATCGAGCCGGTGGTGGCCGCGGGCGAACGAGTCGAGGATATGTGAGATGACCAAGAGGCACCCGGACACCGAACTGATTCACGCAGGCGAGGGCGCCCCGAGCAACGCGATGCCCGTGACCACACCCATCTATTCGTCGAGCACATTCACGTTTGCGTCGTCGGCGGAGCTCGAGGCTTACCAGCAGGGGCGGTCCCAGTCGTTCATGTATTCAAGGTACGCCAACCCAACGGTCATGGCGGTGGAGGCCAAGCTGGCCGCTGCCGAGGGCGGGGAGGCGGCCATGCTGTTGTCGTCCGGTATGGCAGCCACGTCTACGGCGTTGTTCGGACTCCTGCAGTCAGGCGACGAGGTTATTTGCAGCGCGGCGATCTATGGCGGCACCCTTCAGGTGTTGAGGTCGTTTCTCGATCGGTTCGGTGTCCGCGCTCGGTTTGTCTCCATGGAGCAACTGGGCGCACTCGGATCAGTGATCGGTCCGTCAACAAAAGTGGTCTGGTTCGAGTCGCCCACCAATCCCACTCTGCGATGCGCCGATATCGCGGCGGTCGCGTCGGTCTGCCGCGCGAAAGGTGTGGTGTCCATCGTGGACAATACGTTCGCAAGCCCGGTCAACCAGCAACCGCTGACGCTGGGAGCCGACCTCGTGATGCACTCCGCGACGAAGTATTTGAACGGCCATTCGGATGTGACGGCCGGGGCGCTCGTCGGTTCGAAGGCACTGATCGACCGCGTGATGCCGGCGCGCAAGTTGCTGGGCGGCGTCCTGGAACCGGCGTCGGCCTACGCGCTCGGTCGTGGCATGAAGACGCTGGGCGTCCGCATCGCGCGCCACAATTCCAACGCGCTCACCATCGCACGCTGGCTCGAAACGCACCCGGGTGTGTCACGCGTGTGTTATCCGGGCCTAGAATCACATCCCGACCATGACATCGCGCGTCGGCAGATGCACGGGTGTGGCGGAATGGTGTGCTTCGAGAGCCGCGACGGGCAGGACGGCGCCGTGCGCTTCTTTGATCGCATCGCGTTGTTCCAACGTGCGGCGAGCCTCGGCGGCGTCGAGAGCCTCTGCAGCCTCCCCGTGCTCACGTCGCAGTACGGCTTGTCCGACGAACAACTCGCCGAAGCCGGCGTCACGCGCGGCATGGTGCGCTTGTCAGTGGGTCTTGAGGATTCGGAAGACCTAATCGCAGATGTGCAACAAGCGTTGGATTAGACGTTACACTCTCAGCTCTTTGTCGCAGCCTTTTCGACAGGCTTTTTGTCAGCGCCGTGTGTGTCTGCCAGGAATTCTTCGGCGAGCTCCCCAATGCGGGCGGCGATGCCGATGCCAGACAGGTCGCCGAACTTCGTGCGGAACCGGTCGGCGGGCATCACCGCTTTGGCGAGCGCCCGGTGGCCACCGGCCGACCCGATATCGCCAAAGCACTCCTTCACGAACTCACCGGCGTTTCGCGAGTACCCGAGATTGCGGACGCTCACGATGAAGTGTCCACCGACGATGCCCGAGACGATGACCCACCTGACCCCTTCCACCTGCAGCAGAAAATCGGCTGTGTAGGGAATAAAGTCTTCGCGTGTGGTCTCTCCCAAGAATGCCGAAAGGATCTGGTGCCTCAGGCGGCTGGTCGCCAGCGCGCGCGTGACGTGCTCCAGGCGTTCCAGCGTGATTTCGGCACCCTCCATCTTGCGGATGAGCGCGGCGTCGGCCAGGGGAAACAGGAACGTGAATGCGTCCAGATCTGAGCGGTTGGTGTGCCGCGCAAAAAACAACGTGTCTGATTTGATTGCGTAGAGCATGGCTGTCGCCGTGCGTTCCGAAATGTTCACGTCCACCGCGCGCAGATGTTCGGTCAGGATGGTGCAGGTCGAGCCGTACTCCGGTCGAATGTCCTTGAACACTGCCGTGTATCCCGCCTGCTCGGGGTGGTGGTCGACCACCAAATCCACGCGGGGGAGCAGCCCGTGAAAATAGTGCGGCTGCACATCGACGGTCGCAATCCGATCAAACGAGGCGAGCTCGTCGGTTGTGATTGTCTCAATGTGAATGTCGAGCAGGTCCGCCATCCGCAGATTTTCCGGCCGCGTCACGCCCTGCATCGCGCCGATGATGGCCGTGGCGCGCGTGCGCCGCAAAAGATTGCGCAGAGCCAGGCCCGCTGCCATTGCGTCAGGGTCGGGTTCGTTGTGCAGGAGGATCAACACACGATCGGCGTCCGCGAAGTACCGCTGATACTGCTGAACCCGTGCGCGCGTCAGGGCCCGGTCCAGTTGCGTGAGCAGCGCACCCGACAGCAGCTCGGCCATGTCGAGGTGGGCCAGTTCAGGTACGAGCGCCTTCAGCTCGTCACGATTCTTCCGGGCAGAGGGCCGGGTACCCGCGCGGAGCACATACAACAGGCTGCCGCCAGCATCTCGAATGGCCGTGACCACGCGCTTCAGGCTCCGTTTGCCGTTGTCTTCGACGATCACACAGGTGGAAGGGGAGAGGTCGGCGCGCAGGTACGAGTCCACGCGCTTGGGATCGCCCACACTCGCCGCGATCTGGTCGTCAACGAGACGTCGGGCCAGCGGGCGGTTTTCGACCAGAAACTCAATGTCGAAGGTATTCGACAGGACTTGATGCAGTGTCCTGATAATTAACTCGTCGCGGCAGACGGCCAAGGCTCTCATGTAGACGCCTATTATACTGGGCCCAGATGAACGCCTTCTGTATCGTCATCGTGCTCGCGCTGGGGATTGCGGCCGGCCGAGACGTCGGGCAGCAGACATTCCGTACGTCTGCCGACGTCGTCGTGTTTCCCGTGACAGTGGTTGGTCGTGGAAACAACCTGGTTCGCGGATTGACCCGGGAGGAGTTTTCTGTATTCGAGGACGGGAAACGCCAGGAGGTGACGTTTTTCAACGAAGGAGCGGGCGGCCCGGCCCTGCCGCTGCACCTAGGCCTCCTGCTGGACACCTCAAGCAGCATGGATCGCGACTTGGCGGCAGCGGTGACGGCTGCGATCAGGTTCGTGAACGCCGTGGACGAGTCCGTGGACGTCACGTTTGTGGACTTCGCCACAGAAGTGCGTGTGTCACGGTTTTCGCCGCCCAGTTATGCGCACCTGTTCGAGCGGATGCGGTCGAACAAGGCCGAAGGATCCACGGCGCTGTATGACGCACTGGGGTTGTACCTGACAGCCGCTGAACGACAGGACGGGCAGAAAGTGTTGCTGCTCTACACCGACGGGGAAGACTCGACCAGCAGCCTCGGGTACGGCCGCATGATCGAGATGCTTCGGCTCAGCGACGTCATGGTTTACGCCATTGGCTATCTCGACGGCCTGCGAAACCGCGGTACGGCGCAACTGCGCCTGAACGACGTGGCCCATCAAACCGGCGGAGAAGCGTTTTTCCCGGTGGACAAGAAACAACTCGACGAGATCTACGCCAAGATCGAGGAAGAAATCGCGTCCCGCTATTCGCTGGGCTTCATCTCCACCAACCGCACCGCTGACGGCAAATGGCGGAAGGTCGAGGTGCAGGTGACCGCCGCGGCCGGCAAGGGCGCCAGACTCCGTACGCGCCCCGGTTACTTCGCGCCAGCACGATAGCGTCTGAGGCCTGGAGGGAGTGGACGCTCTCGTTGCGGGTGCGTAGTACGATGAGTAGTTACCGCTCACCCCCTATGCCATCCCTGGACGACCGCTTCGAACTGGAATCGGACTTCGATCTGCGTGGCGACCAGCCGGCCGCGATTGCGCAGCTGGTGGAGGGCCTGCAGCGCGGCGACCCGGCCCAGGTGCTGCTGGGCGTCACCGGGTCGG
>SXGR01328478.1_pt1 | contig 13258 bp, 8 predicted proteins | sample 3174711 | NCBI WGS metagenome assembly SXGR01 (sample SAMN11356860, study PRJNA531348) | freshwater metagenome | isolation source: freshwater sample F1-60 | place: China: Fuxian Lake, Yuxi | collected 2017-12-25
ATCACGCCAGGTTTCTATTGCGCCATGGCACAGACTGCTGGCACAACTGCCAACGCCCAACGATTTGTCATTGGAATAGTGCGGAAACGCGGGCGCGCCGTGTGCAAGGGTGGCCAAGGCCGTTGGCAGCAGCAACGCAACCATCATGAGCAATCTTTGACATGAGGTCATGGCTTCACCTGAGCAGGTCCGGGGTTGTCTCTTACCATCCACGGTGTTCCATCGGGCTTGAGGTACATTTTTCGTTGTTCCTCGAGGTTAAATGGTCGGGAACCGATGCGTCCAAAGACGGCCACCTGGCCACCTGTCTCATCGACACCGCGGTCTCTTTCTAGCGCCCGCGACACTGAAAGCGCAGGTGAGCGGGTCTTGCGCCAAGCCACGACTTGAGGCTTAGGATCGGGGCTGAAGCCATAAAACTTGGGTTGCGTATCCGGTGCCGTCAGTTGGATCACCTTGAGACCGTTACGGCCATCAGCAACATAGGCAAAGGCTGATGCATTTGTGGAGGCAACCGTCACATCACGTACGTCGTTCAGTGTGCCATTTGCGGTATACATCATATAAACAAAGGGCTGTTCAGGCTTCTCAATATCGATGATGGCCAGCCCCTCCTTGCCACCCGCGACGTATGCATAGGTGCGTGCGAGATGAATACGATCAGCATCAGCCAATGGCACGAATGCCGAAGCCACCACTTTGGCCTTTTCGGGAATGGTGACATCAACCATACGCAATCCGCTGTCGTCAGTGACCGCCAGATAGCGGAACTGCAGCGCGGTAGAGCGGGCACCCTTGAACGGAACCACTGCCGCGACCTTGGGTTTAAGCGGATCAAAAAGATTGACGATAACAACGCCCGCTGTCGCTGTGATGTAAGCGTACGCCCCCCCCAACGTTATGTGCCGCGCACCTTTTAATGCACCGTTGCCGTCCCAAGTCAGCGCACGTTTAAGGAAGTTATTGCGTGGCTCGCCATCCTGTAAGGTATTTACATCCACCAGGATCAATCCCTCTTCCGAATCGGTTATCACTGCATAGTTATATATCGGATGGAATGGCTGCTCCTGATTATGCTTGCGCATCTTCTCACCCTGATTCTTGAACGGAGCGATCGGCTGCGTGGTGGGTAAAGCAACGCAAGTGGCATTCTTGCTGGGGATATGCGTGTTATGACCGAGTTTTGAGAAAGGCGCTGTAATAATACGCTGTGAAATTCCCTTGTTTGCGATCGACGCCACGTCGTAGGCACGCATACCGCCAGCGCCTTCAGACACGTACAAATACTCGCCACGCAATTGAACACAGGCAGCGCGTCCCGCTGTTCGGTGATCGTGTGCTTCCTTCAACTCCCGGTTGGATTTCAGGTGTCCCGCGTACCAGTCAGGGTAGGCATAACGATGCAGGTAACTGCCAATGACCGCCTGGGGCTCTTCCCATTCGGTGACCTGCACAGCCTCTATGTGCCTTTCTTCACCTAACCAGGCGTTGTAGCCAAGCAATCCGATATAGCCCGTGCCATGTAACAACAACTGCCCCATGATGGCATTGTTGTCTTGGTCTGCGGAAAGATGACAATCTGTGCACGTCTTCGTTTCGACTTTGCGCTCAGTGTGAGGATAGTGCGGGGCAAACGCCTGACTGGAAAAACCACTTGCTGCGACCGGTGCCTGTTGGATATAGATTTTTTCGCGATTGGCATTCGTGGATGACAACACCAGCGCCGAAGATGAGCGTATCGGCGTAACTTTCCCCACTTCCGGAAACTTTCCTTTGGAAAAGTCGCCTTTGACCGGCCCATGGCGGCCAAGGTGGAACATGTCATCGCGCACTACCTGCGGGTTATAGGTCGCGTAATTACGAGTGAAGCCGCCTTCATAGTGATGCCGCTCGGTCTTTTCGTTCGCTTCGATGGGCAAATGACAGCCTGAGCAGCTTGTCGTCCAAGATGTATGGCAGGTCTGACAGGTCATCTTGTCATCTCCGTGCGCACGCTTATTCTCAGGCACGCCCAATCCCCAGCGCTGGGCATAATTGTCAAAATCACCTGTTGCTACGGTTTTCGCACGGGCGGCCTTGGCATTGTATTCCGGATGCTTGGGATTGACCGTATCCTTGACCAGCGACATTTCCCACTCTTTCTCGGGGAACATTACGGAGCGCTGAAACAGCTTTCCGTTTCGCCACTCGAATCGCTTGCGGCCATCGGGTGTACGCATCAGGCTCATGTCAGTGCCGCCAGGCCGCGCGGCCGGACCGGAAGTAAACAGCGTGGGATAGCGGCTCGCAGTACCGTGACAATCTGAGCACTCGATTTCTATCGCCGCTGCGACCTCCCCGTAGATATGGCCATTGCCGTGCGAGTCCTGTCCGAAGTGACAATCCGCGCAATGCATACCGATGTCCAGATGAATTGAAGTCAGGTGCACCGCCTTTTTAGGATTGGCGGGATCAAACTTTTTGGGATCATTATCCGAAACGGGATTGCCATCCTTGTCGAGCAAAGTACCCTTACGATCTCGCTTAAATATGGCTCGGAAGTTCCAGCCATGGCCGTGGTAATCCGCAAACTGGGTGTCTTTCAGCGTAGGATTAAGTTTGGAAACTTCCTTAAGAAATTCCGGATCGCTCCATTTTCCGCGAATAGCCGCTCCTTCAGGATTACGTTCCAAAATCTTGCGCCGCTCGTCGTCGGTAGGATAGCGCTGCTTCTCAGGCCACATTGACGGAGCATCGGACTCATAGTCCCACATGGTAAAGCCGTAAAAACTGTTCACGAATATATTCGGTTGATGCATGTGACATATCATGCACTGCGATGACGGGATGGAACGCGTGAACTCGTGCTTCAGAGGATGCCCCGAACGGTTTTTGGGAATCGTTGGATCTGCCGTGACGGATTTACCATCGTTGCCGTACTTGGCATAAATACCAGAGCGCGCAGGATCTCGATCGTTTGCGTAAACGACGTGGCAGCTGGCACAGCCCGAAGAGCGGTAGTCACCGGGTTGATCGTTAGTGCCGAGAAACCACATGAGAGGATCGTTCAGGCGAGTCTTTGTGATGTTGATCACTGGAACAGCGATACGTCCTCCCGTGCCTGGTCCGCGATTCGACTGTTTGATATCCGGCCGGCCAGGCTCGTCCAAGACCTGCAGTTTGCCCGCGCTATTCGGGATACCCACCTCGGGAAACTGACTGCTGATGACACGGCCGCCACGCTCAAAGACCCTGAAGACATCCCCAGGCGGAATAGTCTCCCAAGCCGGGAGCGGAAACAACTGAGCCAGTACACCTTTTTGTTTCATCCATTCGGTTGGCTCGACCGGATTCTTGATCGTTGCAGGCTCGCCTTTACTGGTATAAACCTCGCCGAGTAGCCCCCGCTTGTCGTCCAATATGCCATTGTTATACGCTGCACCATTCCACAACATTGCGCCAGTCGCCATCAGGCTGCGCTCGGCAGCCTGAATGACCGGCAAATGGCAGGCACCACACGACTCCCGCGCTACCCGATAGTCCGACGGATTGATGAAACGTACGAACGCCGGGCTTTCGCGATTTAGCAGGGTATAGGTGTTTTCCGGGTTTGCTGATGCAGGCGTATTCCAATCCATGGGATAGCGCGGCAATACGTGCGCTCTATTCATGGCTGACAGGTAATTCTTATGGGCTTGCTCGTCTTTACTGTTGTAATCCGATCCCGCGATTTTCTCGACGGAAGGGTTACCACCGTGGCAATCCGTGCAGCCCAGAACCACCGCTGGGTTTGCATGCATGGTATGACGATCGGTCGCTGTATGACATGTCATGCATCCCGACGATTTCTTATCGGCATCTGTTTGCGATTGCTTTTCGGGCGCAGGGGGACTTACTGCCGGTTCTGAACCGAGGGGAGTCGTAGGCGAATTAGCCAGACTGACAATGGAGGCAGCAAACAGCAACAAAAGGGCGGCTAGTATACGCATCAGTTGTTCAGCTTCAGAACGTCAACAGCATATTGAGCAGCGCCGAATACTGCGTGGAATCAAACGAATTCCCGTAGATTTCCTTCAGTCCCTTCGACGGGAAGAGAGCGCCTACGGATGCGTTTATAACCACATTTTGCGTAAAGTATGGCCGGTATTGCACTCCAGCGGATACATCCAAGCCTATCCGGGTGCTGCTAATTCTCTGGTTACGCAGTACCGCCAGTGAAGAAAGATTGTCAAATTCCAAATAGTTAACGTTACTAATCACGCGTAACGTCGGCTTCACATCGAAATCGGCTCCGATACCAAACAAACGCAGTCCAGGATTGGTGAAGTTTGATTGCCCGAATTCGCGCGAAGTACGTAAAGACGGTAGCACACCATTACGCATGGACAGGGCAACGCCACCGCCACCAATCAAGGGAACAGCCTGACGTATCCAGTAGCTGGTATCCGCACCGGCGAACTGCGGATTCTCCAGCACGGAGTCGAAGCCCTGTGCCTTGCCGTCGAACGGATCCTTGTCGCCTGAGGCGTAAAGCCCACTCGCGCGCACACGAATCCAATCAAAATCACGTGAGATTTCAAGAGCGCCGAAAGTCGCATTGATCCTCTCCCGGCGCCCCGAAATCATTCCACGCTCATCACGGCCGATTGCATAGTAGGCTGAAGCGGTTACGTTCCACCGGCCTAGGTGTCCGTCGGCGTTATATCCGAGGTAGGTTACGTCGTAATTGTGCGGCCTGCCTGCGCCGAAAATCGCAGGACGTTCAAGAAAACCATTGGCATTGTAAAAACTCGGACGATCACCCTCGCGATTCCGGTTGTAAAGAATGATTCCTTGCGACGTAAACCCAAGCTGATTGAACGAATCTTGACGATAGAGATTAAAGACGAAGGTATCGTCTGCGCGCAGCCGTTTACCTATATCGTTCAGGCCACTGTTCGTATCTTTTTCCAATCGCCGGAACCAAGCTGCATTGTACTGCCACTTGTTATTGTCACGTATGCCGAATAAGCGCACGCCGAAAGGTTGATCCAGAAACAAAAACCCACGGAAATCCGCGTTGAACGGCTGTATACCCACGCGTAGGCTATCGAAATCGTAGCGAGTCGACACATCGCGCAAGTGCTTGTCAGCAAAGAGCTCCTGGACCCCTACGAAATTATCATTACGATCAGGCCCTTTGGCGGGATTGATGTTGATTGCCCGCAGTTCCTGCGTCATGGTGCGGTTGAAGTTGAATACCGGTACAAAGCGGAATTCATAGTCGGGCGGACGGAAGGTAGTATTACCCTTGATGAGCGCCAGACTGAGAATGCCGGTTTCTGCGAACGTAGTCTGCCGGCCACGGCCAAATGTAAAGTTAGACCCAGGATTCAGCGTGGATTGGGCGCCGGTTGGCGTAGGCAGCCGTCGGGCCTCAAACAAGGTGTCGGACACCGCCTGAAGATTAAAGAACCAATCCTTGCCAAGTTCCTTTTCGAGTACGGGCAAATCACCCTTGAGCACATTAGGATTGTAGGGATCGATCAGCTTGTAAGGGAGTAAACCCAGCGCCTTTACCAAACGCCAACGATCCGGTATGGGTATTTCTTCACTTCGGAACAGCGGAGACGGAGGCTCAACGCGCGAGGGATCGATCAGCGGAAAACGCGGCTCAATTGTTGAACCCTGTGGTCGCTGCCTCTGCAATCCCGGTTCTGCCTGCGCCGCGACTTTACCGGCTGGCAAGGATTGCTTGGCGCGCGGATCTGCAGCTCCTGCCTCGTACGCCAAACGGAAATCTGCCGGGAATGGCCTTACTGCCAACGCTTGCCCCGTGGCAACCGTCGAGTTCAAGACCCACCCTTCGTCACCCACAGCCCGCTTGATACGAAACCACTCGCCAGTCTTCAAATCGGCTTCAACTTCGATCCCTTGTTCCAGCCGGCCGATGACCAACGCCCCCGTGCTGGGCTTGTCGTAAATCAATACTTCCCGAACTTCAACCTGCAAGAGGAAACGCGCATCCGAGGCACTGGAAAAAGCGGGCGCAAAGCGGGACATCCACGCGTCGAGCAAATGACGATCTGCAGCTGAAGGTTCTGGCGGCGGATTAACTGCCGATTGTGGCGCCTGCGCACTTACACCACCCGCCAACGCGAGGGATACGGCCAATGCAAGCGAGTGAACAGCGCGAAGGCGGAGCATACTAAATTCCATTGCAGACATTCGTCGCCGTCGTATCGAGGAAAGGAGCGACCGGGCAGCTGACATAGCGTAACTGCCCTCCTGGCACGGTAACAGTATCCGCTCGCTGCGCGGGCGGAGCGTTGCCGATTCCGGTGCCCAAGGCTATTCCGGCATTAGCAAGTCCAAGGAATGCAATCATGTCATCCTGATCAATACCGTCACCGGAAATGCCAATCGCGCCTACTAGTTGGTTACCACGGTAAATGGGCACGCTCCCCGGAAATATCTGTATTCCATTAAATCTGTTAAAGCCTGGAATCGTGGCACAAGGCCCGGTATTGGTACCCGCAAGAATATTGGTAACAACCTTGTCCCTTACCAAGTCCAATTGAAAACCAACCGCAAACGGACTCCAAGACCCGATGGGCTTAGACAAAGGCCCCGGCCCTGCCCCATTAATGCCGTCTGGCAAGAAAGGACGGGCAATATTGCCCACCGCTCGGTTACTGTAGGCAATGCCATTTGTCAGAGCGCCCGGGATGACTCCCTGCATATTGGAAACATAGGTGCCAAGCGCTGTGTTCGGTTGCAGCGGCGCAGGAGACGCAGCGAATGGGATAGCATTTAACACGGCGGCCGTATTCATCTTTGAAAACAAGAGCGCCGCCCTTGCCTTCTGCACGGATACGTCCGTGCCAAACACAGGAGCATCCGGTGTGCGCACGACACCGGCAATTTCCGCATTGGTATCGATTACGGAAATCGTGACTTGTGCGGGAGAGCCTAGCGGCTGCCGAATCTGGGCACGTGCGCGATTGGCTATCTTAATGGCTTCGGCCAAGATACGCGCGACCTCTGCTGCTGTCATAAGGCCATCGGTGCCTGCCGTCGGCGGATATCGGTTCACACCTCCACCATTATCCAGCACATAGGCGTTTAGACCTGCGAACGCGGGCGTAGTGGTATCCAAGCGAAACCCGGAAGCAACAGTGCTGAACGCCACTCCAGCGGTCACTGCTGCCACAGGCTTATAAGTGGTTACAGTTATCAGGGCACCACCGCCCGGCACCGGCGGTGCTGCCGAAGGATTCGACGCCACAGCCTCCGAGTCCACATATCTGAATGTGCGGCCATCCGCCGTTATTCGGTCGGCACGGCGATTCGCGGGAGCCTCAAATCCACTGCTACCAGCAATCGCAATCAGCTCATCCACATTGAAATCGATATCGTTGATATTTAAATCAAGACCGTAGACGCCATCGGCGATCACACCGATACCACCAACAACAATGCCATTCTTATAGAGTGGAAGGCCACCCGGATCGGCAGAGAGGCCCAACGGTGTCGGCTTCGGCCCCACACTGCCCGCGTTGGCAACTACGTCAGAACAGGATAAAGATGAAAACTGCACGCCAAACAGGGGCCCGCCCGGTGAGCCAATTTCACCAGGATTGAAGTTTTCCTGCACAATCTGACTGGCCGTACGCGTTGAAAACGCGTTGCCCTCGGAGGACAAATACGCACCGGTGATCGCCTTACTGATAGCAGCATACTCCGACGGTACGATGCTGACACCCTCAAGACCACCCACCACACCCCGACCGCTGGTAATGGTAAAAGTTGCCGCCGCACCAGTCATTTTGAATACCGCCAGCACATTACCCGAACGATCCACCACAGCAATGGTTCCAGGTGTTCCGCGCGCCTGCGCCTCTTGCACGGCTTGACTCAACACGCGATTGACATCCGCTATCGTTAGCGCAGTAGGTGTCGATGCCGCACAACCACCTGCACAGGACACTGGCACGCCCGTCGCTGAGACCGAAGAAGCACCTGCCACTGTCGGACCGCCGTCACCCCCCGCGCTGCCGCCACAGCCAGTCAACGCTAGTCCAATCGAGACCGCAGCCCACCCAAACCACCACCTCATTTTTTTCCTCCAGGTAGCGTTTGTGCCTGCAACTCAGCGTTCCAATAGTCCCGTCCCGCATGGAATTTATGGCACATGCCACAATCCGACGTTACCTTGCCGTTCACTGGCGCCGCGCCAGCATGACACTCCTGACAAACCTTCACGCTGGGCATGGCAATCGTGCTGGAAGAAGTTGATTTCGCAATGTCGTGGCATTTGGTGCAATCTTCGTTCTTGTGCTTTGCATGACTAAATATCGCTTGCGGCATCCACACTTTCGCCACGCGCACTGGCGCGACTCGCCATCCCACGCTACCCCCAGTACTTGTAACTTCATGACAAGTCACACAAACCTTGCGGGTATCGAATAGCTCACGCAAAACTGAAATGGCCTTCTGATCGGCAACTTGCATGGCTTGTATGCGCTCCGGGAACGCCATTTCTGCACCGGGACGCATGCGTGGCAAATCCAGCGGTGGACTGACATCAGGCGGTATGTCTCCCAACACCAGGCGAGCATAAAACTCTCGCAGCATAGTAGCGATCTGCGCTTCATCACCGTGCACGACTTGACGGCTGGTGATCTTGGGCTCAAACGCCAGCGAGTGGCAGCTTTGGCAGTTCTTCTCCATCGATATTGGCGCGATCAGCCTGCCGCCTTCGTTCACCTGGTGACACGTGCTGCATTTCAGCACCGTGGGACGACCTTGGGCATCGCGCATGCCTGCGGGATCCATGCGGCCATTGGGATCCCGCACCCCTGCGGGATCCATGTGAAGCTTGTGGTCAAACTTCAAATTGGAACGCTCCACCATGTCCTTGGATGCTGGCTGTGTCATGCGGACACGCGTCGGCGCCGCGTCGGGCTTGTTCGCATCCAGCAACGACAACCGGAACTCCGGGTGGCCATCGGCGAAATCGGACACTTTTCCCGATTTCGCCTTCGCAGCTACAGCGGTCACATCACGATGACAATCTGCGCATTGCTCCTGCGAACGTGGCGCCATCTGTATACCTTTATGGTCACGATGACACTCCGCACAGCGCATGTCGCGAAACGCGTGCCCCTTGGTCCCAGTCAAGTCTGCAACCGGCACATGCTCCTTGATCGATTTGTGGCAAGCGATACACGCCCTATCCTGTACCTGAATGAAAGGCTGCTCGTGACACGCTCGGCAATCGTCACCAAAATTCTGGTGGGCACGCGACACCGGCCCGGGATTTAACGTTGGCAGGAGCTTGGTCGATATATTCCGTACCACATGTTCCTGCACATCAACTACGGGCGGTTGGCCTTTCACGGCCACTGGCGGCTTGGCCGGATAGCCCAGCAAATCCTGCGACAAGGGAATCAGCAAGCACAACAACAGAGTGCCGAAGAAAGCGACATAGGAAAGACGCCGCTTTGACAATCGCGGCGGCCGCAATTCAAACCGCCGGCCATCGCCACCGAACGAGGACAGCGGCACCACTAGAGACACAACCAAGGCCAGCACCACGCCAGGTGGCGGCGCTTCGACCTCCAGCAGATACGGCCCCACTTCAATGCGATCACCTACCGAAAGCCGTGCCGACTCCGCCGTGCGTGCGTTGACCACCATGCGACCGGGGTCCGCTGCAATCACTGCACCCGCATCGGAAATCGTGATAAGCGCGTGCTGCAGCGCTATCCGCGGGTCGGGCAAATGTAGCTGGCACTGCGAACCGCGCCCGACGTTGATCAACGGGCCTTCGATGCGCCTTTGATCGCGTTGCTCTTGACCACGCCGATTAATACTGACGTAGCTGATTTGAATATCCATGACGAGCCGGAGTCCGCGCTACCAGAAATAGAACACTGAAATAATATGCGCCACCAGTGAAGCGAGCAAGGCAAATGAAAGCGGCACATGAAAATACAGCCATACCTGCATCAACGCCCTCAACCTTAGATCAATACGCACTCGATCGGTCAACGTGATAATTCGGGTCATTTCCGCAATTAATTGCTCTTGTACCATGGCCTGATTAGCAGTAAAATCGCCCCCCATTTTTAGCAACCTGTCGCGAGCAGCACGCATCGGATGCCTTTTATCGACGCCTTTCAGTTGCCGCCGCAGACTGCCTCCCAATGCCGAGCGCTTGGCAGAGGTGTCAATGGCATTTATTAGCAGCGAATTGACCTCATCCGGCAAATCGAGCGCTAGCTTTTTGCACTTACGCTCCAAATCGGCCACCTTAAGCAACATGGTTTCCAGCGTTTCGCCAGCCAAGTTTGCCGTCATATGCTCCGGATAACGCAGATAGGCAAAGATTCCAAAGAATCCGCTAACAATGACGAGCATCATCAAGACGTAAGCCAGCGTGTGAATGTTCCAGCCGAATTCGAAGGCACAATGCAGCGTCGCCAGAATAATCAGGCTGGTGCCCAGATAAACATGGGCGGACGTCCATCCCTGAACGCTACCGATGCTGGAGCCATAACTGCGCTTGCGTATGCCCAGAAACATTAACCACACGATTAGCAGAGCTGCAACTGTGCCCAGCGTGTACCCGAGCCAAGTCCCACCATATGGCTTGGGATATACCAGCGGGAAATTCAGATACTGAGTCAACGGCTCGTACCAGCCGTACGCCACTATCGCGGCAATACATAAAAATGCCGCGACCTTGAGGTAACGGCCCTGCCGGAATTCGAGAACGGAATGGTGGTGGCGATTCATCAAATTTGCGAATTAGACCCCGAGACCCAAACCATCGTTAGTCACATCATTAGCCGCTCAAATACCTGATTAAGAAGGACTGAACCAGCGACGACCAGCGCCCATAGTCCTTAATCGTGACTGTCAAATATTATCACAAAGCTATTATGAATTTGAACGAATCCACGCGTAAATTCCACCGCTTTCCCCGCCGTTGTGGCAATCCCGAAACGCACCTCATTTTTAACCCGCACCAGCGCAGGCAAGTTGCGGTGTGAGTCATCAGGTCGTGGCAGCCTGCCAAGCCCGGATTGTGACATTGCCAAGGGATCCAATGCCAACAGCGCGACAGCTTCCCCAAACACATCGGCCTACAATCGCGATATGATTCGAACGTTAATAGAACCTGTAACTTTACCTTCCCAGAGAGGACAATCATGAAAGCGCAGCAGATACTCCAGCTTCCCTCGATGCCAGCCGCAAGTCCCAGTTATCCGATGGGCCCCTACCGCTTCATAAATCGCGAGTTCATGATCGTAACCTATGAAACCGACAAGGATTTGCTGCGGGAGGCCGTTCCGGAGCCTCTCGAGCCGAATCCCGAAGGCCATGTACTATATGAGTGGATCCGTATGCCAGACAGCTCCGGTTTTGGCGATTACACCGAAAGCGGCATTGTCATCCCCTGCTTCTACAAGGGCGAACCGATTAACTTTACGGCACAGATGTACCTGGACGATGAGCCACCGATTTCAGCCGGTCGCGAAATCTGGGGCTTCCCGAAAAAGTACGCGCTTCCCAAGCTGGAAGTCTGCTCTGACACCCTGACGGGCACCCTGCACTACGCTGGACAGCTGGTGGCCATGGGCACGATGGCCTATAAACACCAGGTCGCGCCGGGCGGCGTCGAAGCACAAGCCAAGGGCATGACCCGCACCTCGTGCAACCTAAAAATTATCCCCGACGTCGATGGCAGCCCGAAAATCTGCCAACTCGTGGCCTATAACCTGACTGATATCACTGTCAAGGGCGTATGGCTCTCCCCAGCGCGTTTGCATCTGATTCCGCATGTCAACGCGCCCGCGGCCGATCTGCCGATCAAGAAAATCATCGGCGGCAAGCATTTCATCAGCGATCTCACCCTGCCGCATGGCCGGGTGCTGTTCGATTACCTGAAAGACGCGTGATAGACGCCTGATCCCACGGAGAAAATGCCATGAAAAAGAGTGATGTCAAAGCGCTGCCGTCGATGCCCTTGCAAAGCCCTACGTTTCCGCGCGGGCCGTACCGGTTTTTCAACCGCCAATATCTGGTCATCAACTACAAAACCGATCCTGCGCTGATTCGTGAAGCGCTGCCGGAACCGCTGGAACCTGCTGGTGATACGGTCGCTGTGCAATGGCTGGATTTGCCTGATGGCGAAGGCTTCGGCGCGTATTCCGCCGCAGCACAAATAATTCCCTGCACCTTCAAAGGTGAAGCCTGCAATTTCGTCAGCCAGATGTACGTCGACAACACGCCGCCGCTGGCGGGCGGACGTGAAATCTGGGGCTATCCGATGAAATATGGCAAAGCCGTGCTGGCAGTTAACGCGGATACGCTGACGGGCACGCTCCACTACGCCACGCAATCCATCGCCACCGGCACCATGGTCTACAAGCACGACGCCTTCCGCACGGATCACAGCAAAGAGCGCGAGTTGTTGTCGCGCACACAAGTCACGCTCAAGCTGATTCCCGATATCGACGGCACGCCAGCGATTGCGCAACTCGGCGCGATCAAGTTTGAAGACATCAAAGTGCACGGCGCGTGGACCGGCCGCGCGCGGCTGGAACTGATCCCCTCAGTGAACTGCCCCTTGGCCGATCTGCCGGTACGCGAAGTCATTGGTGGCCTACAAATGGTGACCGACATGACGCTACCGTATGGCAAGGTTATCCACGACTATCTGGCCAAGTAATCGCGCAACCAGACCCAAAAATAAAACCGGCGCACCACAGGGTGCGCCGTTTTTATTTATCCTTATAAATCAAATACTTATATACATTTCCCAACAATCCCCTTACAGAAACTCTTTCTTCAGATCTACCGTCGAGCGCACGCCCAAATGATCAAAATTGTGTGCCAGCCACTCGGAAGCCAGCGCCCGGCCACGATCACGCAGCATGGTGAGGAATTTCCACTCGCTGTTCAATTTACTCGCCGATGACAAATCGGACATGGCGTTATCCGCGCGCACCGAGTGGATCAGCACGTACTTTAATTTGTCGCGGTGCTCGTCCTTGATCCAGCCGTCGTCCAGCAGCTTTTGCACAAAAAAAACCGAGCGCATTTCCTTGATCAACGACGAATTGAAGGTAATTTCATTCAACCGGTTGGCAATATCGGCCGAAGTCGTCGGCGGGCCTGGGCGCTCGATCGGATTGATATGCAGGATCACCACATCGCGCGTTTCGGTGTAATAAAACAGCGGATAGAGCACCGGGTTACCCATGTAGCCGCCGTCCCAATAATGCTC
>SXGR01095103.1_pt1 | contig 13255 bp, 16 predicted proteins | sample 3174711 | NCBI WGS metagenome assembly SXGR01 (sample SAMN11356860, study PRJNA531348) | freshwater metagenome | isolation source: freshwater sample F1-60 | place: China: Fuxian Lake, Yuxi | collected 2017-12-25
AAGGTTTTGCTGAAAGTTCCGTAAAACCTTTATCAGCGGCGCACCGGCCCGGGTGATCCCGATGATCGAAGCCGTGGAGGGCACCGGCGACGCCGGCGCGGTGGTGCGCGGCATCCTCGACCGCGGGGAGAAGTTGATGGGCTTCGGCCACCGGGTATACCGGGCCGAGGATCCCCGCGCCCGGGTGCTGCGCGCCACCGCCCGCAGGCTGGACGCCCCGCGCTACGAGGTCGCCGCGGCGCTGGAACAGTCCGCGCTGGCCGAACTCCGCGAACGCCGTCCCGATCGGGCCATCGAGACCAACGTCGAGTTCTGGGCCGCGGTGATTCTGGACTTCGCCGAGGTCCCGCCGGCGATGATGCCGGCGATGTTCACCTGCGGGCGTACCGCCGGGTGGTGCGCCCACATCCTCGAGCAGAAGCGGCTGGGCAAACTGGTCCGGCCCGCCGCGTTCTACGTCGGCCCGGCACCCCGCTCCCCGGAGTCGGTGGCGGGCTGGGACGAGATCAACCACACCTGAGTGCCTCGCACCCGGCCCCGCGAGGGAGACGCGTCATCGCGTCAGCGGGGCCGTTTCAGCGCGAGGATGTGTCTGCTCGGCGGGCGGGCGGCGGCGAGCATGTCCGGCACCGCGGTGAACTTCACCCGGGGCCGCCCGGCAGCCGCGCCCCGGGCGATCTCGGCGGCGTCGATCGCCCGCCACCCGGCGAGGTCGACCATATCGGGCTGCCGGGAACGGATGAGCTTCGCCAACGCGGCCGGTCGGGCGACCGGCGGCGCCAGCAGACCGGCGTTGAAATCCTCGACCAGCGCGGCGACGGTCTGCATCGCGCAGGACTTGTTGGTGCCGATGAACCCGGTGGGTCCGCGTTTGATCCAGCCCGCGACGTAGACGCCCGGCACCGGCCGCCCGTCGCCCGGTTCGACGACGCGTCCCTCGCGGTTGGGCACCACCGCGGCAGCCTCGTCGAAGGGCAGTCCGGGGATGCGGGCCCCGCGATACCCGATCGAGGTCAGCACCAGCCCGGCCTCGTAACCGAGGATCTCGGTGGATCCGGTCCGGAGGAACTCCACGCCGGCCACCCGGTCACCGCCCAGGATGCGCCGCGGCGTGAGCCGGTAGGCCAGCCGGATGCGCCGTCGCCCGGAGCGACCGGAGGCCTCCGGAAGCGCGGCGAGGATCTCAAGTTTCGCGCGGGTGCCCGGATCCTGAGCGTCGGCCAGATCCCGGCGCACCAGGCGATGATCCTCGGCGTCGAGGACGACCTCGGTGGCCTCGTTGGCCACGTTGGCCACGTTGGACATAGTGGCCACAGTGGCCTCAGTCAGACCAATCAGTTCGGGGAGGGTGAAGGCGGAGTCGGCCGGATCGCGCCGGGCCGCGACCACCACCTCACGCACCGACGAATGCCGCAGTGCCCGCAGGGCGATATCCGAGATATCGGTTCGGGCGAGGCTGTCCGGGTCGGTGGTCAGGATTCGGGCGACGTCGAGGGCGACGTTGCCGTTGCCGATGACCACCGCCCTCTCATGGCTCAGGTCGATCGGCCGGGTGGCGAAGCTCGGGTGTCCGTTGATCCAGGCCACCACATCGGTGGCGCTGCCGGTACCCGGCAGCCCCATCCCCTCGACCTCCAGTCGACGATCCCCCGGGGTACCCACCGCGTAGAGCACCGCGTGGTGGTGAGCCATGAGATCGTCGTGTGAAACATCCTTTCCCACATCGACATTGAGGAAATAGGTGAACCCGCCGGCCTCGGACATCCGATCGAACAACCGGGTGATCGCCTTGGTGTTCTGGTGGTCCGGAGCGACACCCGCGCGCGCCAGACCATAAGGCGTCGGCAGCCTGTCGAAGACGTTGACCCGCACACCGGACTGGGTCAGCAACTCGTCGGCGGCATACATCCCGGCCGGTCCGGATCCGACGATCGCCACCGTCAGGTCGCGGCCGCGCACCCGCGGCGCTGGGAGCACCGGCGCCAGTTTCGAGGTCGGCGGCAGCTTCACCCCGGCGGGCCGGGGGGGATAGTGACCGGCGTTGACCGCGACGAAGGGCAGTTCCCCGGCGCCCAGCCGGCTGTCGGGCCGGATCGCGCCGACCGGGCACGCGCTCACGCACGCGCCGCAGTCCACGCACGCGTCCGGGTCGATGTAGAGCATCTCCGCCGTCGCGAAGCCCGGCTCGTCAGGGCTCGGGTGGATGCAGTTGACGGGGCAGGAGTAGACGCACGACCCGTCGCTGCAGCACGACTGTGTGATGACGTGGGGCATCGGCTTCGGCCGCCCGCGCGGTCAGGCCGCGCTGCGCAGATGGCGCCGTTGCGGCTCGCTGCGGAACCGGCTGGGGGGCCCGCTGATCTTGCACAGCCGCCACACCAGCCGTGCCAGCGGGTTCATCAGCCCGGTGTCGTAGCAGAGCATCCGCACATCACCGAACATGTCCTGCAACCACTTTCGGGACTCGGGGGACCGGAAGAACAAGTCCTTGCGGACCTCAAGGGGGATGCCGTACTCGCGGAAGAAACTACGCGGCGGCACCAGGATGGCCTGACACAGGACACGCATGATCAGCGGCACGTTCACCGACAGCAGCAGCCGTTGGGTCCGGCTCAGATGCGGCAGTCGCTTACGCAGGTACTCGTGGGCGAAGGAGATGTGCCGGGCCTCCTCGGCCACATGGATGGCCATCACCTTCTCCATGATCGGGTGGAGATCCCGGCCCTCACGGAGCACGTCCTTCTGGGTGTGGTCAATCGGTTCCTCGCCGGCGAGCACCCCGAAGAAGAACGGGATGGGCAAGGGTCCGGCGACCAGTGGGATCAGCGGTGACAGCCACCGCAGCAGTCGCGGCATACCCGGCACGTCGACGCCGATGCGGTTGACCATCTCCTGGAACATCAGGGTGTGATTGCCCTCCTCGATCGCCTCGTGGGTGCAGTAGCGGTATTCCGGGGACCCGTTGGGCACCCAGAACGAGTAGTTCATCAGCCCGCGAATGAGAATCGACTCGAACTGCAGTCCGACCTTGGCGACGTTGGCCTGTCGCCACTGCCCGATCGCGATCCGGGTCGACACCGGCTGGGCCCGGTACCAGGGATGCCTCCCGAAGACATCGGTCTCGGGGAGAATCCAGCGCTCGTCGTCGGCGGTCACGACGAACTCCGGGGAGTCCCAGTCGATATCGGTGTAGGGATTGAAGCTGCGCCGCACCGACCCTTCGGACAGCGTGGTCAGCAGGTCGACGTAGGCCATGTCGTCGCCGACCTCCATATTGCGGCGCCAGCGCCTCACCACGCGGGTCTTGGCCATGAACCACCTCCGGGGACGGTTTACAAAGTGGTGCCTGATGTCAAAAACGGTACCGCGGGTATCGCATACTGTAAATACCCTTGCCGGACTCATCCGGGCCCTCGATTTCTGCCCCGGGCGCCCCGGATCCTAGGCTGGAGCCATGGCTGACTTCCCCCAGCTCACGATCCCCACCGACCTCAAGCCCGCCGACGGCCGCTTCGGGTGCGGCCCGTCGAAGGTGCGGCCCGAGCAACTGGCGGCGCTGGGCACCAGCGGCGCCGCGCTGTTCGGCACGTCGCATCGCCAGGCGCCCGTCAAGAACCTGGTCGGCCGAGTCCGGGCGGGACTCTCGGAGCTGTTCGCGCGGCCCGACGGCTACCAGGTCATCCTCGGCAACGGTGGCGCGACCGCGTTCTGGGACGCGGCCGCGTTCGGGCTGATCGACACCAGGTCACTGCACCTGACCTACGGCGAATTCAGTTCCAAGTTCGCCTCCGCGGTGGCGGCCAACCCGTTCGTCGGCGATCCGATCGTGATCACGGCCGAGGCCGGCAGCGCCCCGGCACCGCAGGCCGACCCGGGCGTGGACGCCATCGCCTGGGCACACAACGAGACCTCGACCGGGGTCGCGGTCGGCGTGCGCCGCCCGGAGGGATCCGGGGACGCGCTGATCCTGATCGACGCCACCTCCGGCGCCGGCGGGCTGCCGGTGGACGTCGCGGAGTGTGACGCCTACTACTTCGCGCCGCAGAAGAACTTCGCCAGCGACGGCGGCCTGTGGTTGGCGGTCCTCTCCCCCGCCGCGCTGGCCAGGATCGACGCCATTGCGGCCGGCGGGCGGTGGGTGCCGGATTTCCTGTCGTTGCCGATCGCCGTGGACAACAGCCTCAAGAACCAGACCTATAACACCCCTGCGATCGCGACGCTGGTGCTGATGGCAGAGCAGGTCGACTGGATGCTCGCCAACGGCGGCCTGGACTGGGCGGTCAAGCGGACGGCCGACTCCTCTTCGCGGCTGTACTCCTGGGCCGAGGCCGCACCGTTCGCCACGCCGTTCGTGACCGACCCCGCCCTGCGCTCACAGGTGGTCGGCACCATCGACTTCAGCGATGACGTCGACGCCGCGGCGGTCGCCGCGGTGTTGCGCGCCAACGGCATCGTCGACACCGAGCCGTACCGCAAACTCGGCCGAAACCAGTTGCGGGTCGCGATGTTCCCGGCAATCGACCCCGAGGACGTCACCGCCCTGACACACTGCGTGGACTGGGTCGTCGAACACCTCTAACCTCACCTGTAACACGGGCGTGTCGCGATCGTGATCACACAACGGGCGCGATTACAGTCCGGGTCAAAGGAGGTCGGCGTGCGGGAAATCACTCTCATCGGGCTCGATGTCGACGGTAAGCACGTCATCTGCGAGGGCGGTGACCCTGCCGACAAATTCCTCATCCGGGTGGACGACCGGCTTCGCGCCGCGGTACGCGGAGACCGCGCCGGACTGCTGCAGAACAAGAAGGACAGTGAGGTCAAAGGCGTGCTACGTCCCAAGGACATCCAGTCCCGCATCCGGGCCGGGGCATCGGTCCAGGAGGTCGCCGAAGCCTCCGGCATGGACGTCTCCAAGATCGAGCGCTTCGCCCACCCGGTCCTGCTGGAACGACAACGCGCCGCCGAACTGGCCACCGCGGCCCATCCGATCCTGGCCGACGGGCCGGCGGTCGAAACGCTGCTGGAGACCATCACCGCTGCCCTCTCCGAGCGCGGGCTGAGCAGCGAGGCCACCACGTGGGACTCCTGGCGGGCCGACGACGGGCGCTGGACGATCCGGATGTCCTGGACCGCGGGCCTGTCGGAGAATTTCGCGCATTTCCGGTTCACTCCGGGAGCCCACGGCGGCACCGTGACAGCCATCGACGAAGCAGCCAGCGAGCTGATCGACCCGGAGTTCGAACGGCCGCTGCGGCCGGTCGCTCCGGTCGCGCAGCTCGAGTTCGATCAGATCGAGGCCTCCGTCCCCGGCCAGTCCGCCGCGAACGCGCAGCGGGAGCAGCCCACCCCCGCCAAGCGGGTCAAGCGCAAGGCCGAGGTGCCGGCCTGGGAGGACGTCCTGCTCGGCGTGCGCACCAGCGGCGACCGCTGAGCAAGTACCCTCAGCGGAGAATCAGCGCCAGCATCGCGATCCAGCCGATCGCGACACCGACGGCGACACCGAGAACGAACCAGCGCCGAACCGGCCGGTTGCGCCAATCCCACAGCGTCGGGGCCAGACCACCGACGGCGACCAGGTTCAGCCCGATCGACACCATCGGATGCACCCGGGTCATGCCCAGTCCGAGCACCGCGATCGCCGTCGCGGTGACGGCGGCGACGAAAGCCGCGACCGTCAGTCCGGTTCCCCACGGGGTCGGGCCCGGGGTGCAGTCCTTCGCCACCAGGTCAGGTTAATCGGTTCCGCGAGCGCGCTCGTAGAACGTCAGCGCCGCAGCGGTGGCGACATTGAGCGAGTCGGTGCCGCGCGCCATCGGCACCCGCACCCGGATGTCGCTCGCGCGCATCGCCGTCTCGGTCAAACCGGGGCCCTCGGCACCCACCAGGATCGCCACCTTCCGCGCGTCGAGCGGACCCATGACGTCGGCGAGTGTCGCCGCCCGAGGGTCGGGGGTCATCGCCAGGAGCGCGAACCCGTTGCCCCGCAACATGTCCAGATCCCCAGGCCACCGCAGCGCGCGGGCGAACGGCACCAGCAGCACGTGCCCCATCGACACCCGGACCGCGCGCCGGTACAGCGGGTCAGCACATCCAGGACCGAAGATCACCGCGTCGACGGCCAAGCCGGCGGCGTTCCGAAAGATCGCGCCGAGGTTCTCGTGGTCGTTGACCCCTTCCAGCACGGCGACGGTGCGAGCGCCCTCGAGGGCCTCGGCGACGGTCGACGGCGCCGGACGCTTCGCGGCTGCCAGCACCCCCCGGTTGAGGTGGAAACCGACGATCTCGGCCATCACCTCCGCGCTGGCTCGGTAGTAGGGGGCGGCCACGGTCGCCAGCTCGGCACCGAGTTCAGTCAGCCGGCGGTCGGTGCCCAGGAGGGCGTGCGGGGTGAACCGGGATGCCAGCATGCGCTGGACCACCAGGACCCCCTCGGCGATCACCAGCCCCCGGCCGGTCGGCAGGTCCGGCCGTCGATCGACGCTGTTGAGGTCGCGGAAGTCATCAACCCGGCGATCGGCGGGATCGGTGATGTCGATGACCGCCCGCACAGGCGATAACGTACGCGCATCCGCGGTCGGTTACGGTGAAGCCGATGCCGCCCACCGAACAGGACCCGCCCGCGTTGCCGGCCGCATTGCTGGACCCCCGGCCGGTGATCGCAGCCGGCGCGCTGCTGTGGGCGCTGGCCGCCGTCGCGGCGTTCACCGTCGCGGACCTGCAGTCGTGGCGTCCGGTGACCGTTGCCGGTCTGGGGGTGGGCGTCTTCGGACTATCGCTGTTCCTGTGGCAGCGCGCCGCCGCGCGGCGCGGTGCCCGGGGCGCACAAACCGGGCTCGAACCGAACCAGAAGACCTGAGTAAGGAGACAACATGGCAGCGCCGATTCTGAAGGCCGAGATCGAGATCAACGCACCGGTGAGCAAGGTCTGGGGCCTGGTGTCGGACCTCAACCGGATGCCGCAGTGGAGCCCGCAGTGCCGGGTGATGAAGGCGCTCGGGCCGGTACGTCCCGGAACCCGCACTCTCAACCTCAACCGGCGGGGACTGCTCTTCTGGCCGACGACCTCGGTGATCACCGAAGTGATCCCGGAACGCAAGTTCGCCTTCCGCATTCCGATCAACACCACCGTGTGGAGCTACGAATTGGAGCCCACGGCGACCGGTACCCGCCTGGTGGAGACCCGGCATGCCGAAAACGGGGTGACCGCGGTGTCGACCGCGATCACCAAGGCCGCACTCGGTGGCGTCGACACCTTCGAGACGGAACTCCTGGAGGGGATGAACCAGGGGCTGGCCCGGATCAAAGCCGCCGCCGAGGGCCGCTAAACCTCGTTCGGAACCGGTTCGGGAGCGGTGTCTTCGGGAGCGGCGTCTTCGGGGGCCGGCTCGGGGGCGGCGTCAGGAGCCGGTTCAGCGTCGACGACCTCGAGCACGCCGTCGTCGTAGGGCTCATGGGCTGGCGATCCGGCCCCGTGTGGTGCCGGAGTGTCCGAATGCGCGCCGCATCCGTAGAAGTAGTCGACGACGCGCCCGTCGGCGGCGAGTTCGTTGCAGCACACCCCGAACCGGACGCCGAGAGCGCCGGCCAACGGAGTCATGAAGCCGCAGTCCCGACAGACCCGTTTGGTAGCGCGAGCCATCGCAGCGTCGGGGCCGTGGTCGCCGTCGTGCCAACGCTGTGCGGCGTCGTCGCGCCCGAAGGCACTGAGCACACGGCGCCGGCCGAATCCGGTCTCGACCGCGGTGTCGTCGATCAGCGGGTCCCCGGTGGCCAGGAAACCGGCAACCAGACGCGGGTCGTCGGGCAGCGGCGCCAACAGATCGCCAGGGCCGAGGTCGCCGGGCCGGACCCGGTCCTCCCACGGCACCCAGGACGGCGCCAACAGAGCCGTCGGGCCGGGCACCAGCACCACTTCGCTGATCGTGGCATGGTCGGCCCCCGGGTAGGCGGCCACCACGACCGCCCACTGCCAGCCCTGATAACCGGGCATGGTGGCCAGGAACCGATGGGTCGCCGAGGCTTCGTCCTCGAAGGCGACACCCAGATGAGCCCCGACCGTCTCGCCGCTGAACTCGGCGATCGCCTGCCGCGCCAGTTCCACCGCGCCGCCGAGCACGGCGGCGAGCTCTGCCGACGGCTCGGCCGCCGGCTCGCAGGTGTCGATCGAAGCGTTCATCGCCGACAATCTTGCCTCACCGCGCCTTCGCGCAGCCACACCGGTCGGCTGCCCGCCGCGGGCCGCCGCCATGAGGGACAATCGGGGCGTGTCTGGACGGCGGCGTGGCTACCCCGGCGCTGGGCCGTCACCCGGTCCCGGCTCCCGTCGGGAGCACCCCGGGATGGCGAACTATCCGAGCGGCGAATCGGCGGCCCGCGCGAGCCGCGGTGCAGAGCGCCCCAATCGGTACCTACCGCCCCTGGACGAGCGCCGCAGCCCCTACCTCGATCCGGACCCGGAATCCGAACCGGGCGAGGAGCGCCCCGGTGTGACCCGGGCCGCCGCGGAGATGGGCTCGCGGATGTACTCGATGGTGCAGCGGGCCGCCACCGCCGACGGGGCGGACAAATCGGGTCTGACCGCGCTGACCTGGCCGGTGGTGGCCAACTTCGCGGTGGACTCGGCGATGGCGGTGGCACTGGCCAACACCTTGTTCTTCGCCGCCGCCACCGGGGAGAGCAAGGGCCGGGTGGCGCTGTACCTGCTCATCACCATCGCCCCGTTCGCCGTGATCGCCCCGTTGATCGGGCCCGCTCTCGACCGCGTCCAGCACGGCCGGCGGGCCGCCCTGGCAAGCTCGTTCCTGATGCGTACGGTCCTGGCCGTGGTGTTGATCCTCCACTACGACAACACAACCGGGAGTTTCCCGTCCTGGGTGCTCTATCCCTGCGCACTGGGAATGATGGTGCTGTCCAAGTCGTTCTCGGTGCTGCGCAGTGCGGTCACCCCGCGGGTGATGCCGCCGTCCATCGACCTGGTGCGGGTCAACTCCCGGCTGACGATGTTCGGCCTGATCGGGGGAACCATCGTCGGCGGCGGCGTCGCCGCCGGTGTGGAATATGTGTTTTCCCGGCTCCTGGGCCTGCCTGGTGCGTTGTTCGTCGTCGTGTTCGTCACCCTGGCCGGCGCGTCGCTGACCATGCGGATCCCACGCTGGGTCGAGGTCACCGAGGGTGAGGTCCCCGCCACCCTGACCTATCACGGCCGCAGCGGGGAGTGGGACTGGCTCGACGAAGAGCCCACCGAGGTGATCCACACCGGGCCGCGCCGACAACCGTTGGGCCGCAACATCATCACCGCACTGTGGGGCAACTGCACCATCAAGGCGATGGTCGGGTTCCTGTTTCTCTACCCCGCGTTCGTCGCCAAGGCCCAGGATGCCAGCGGCTGGGTACAACTGGGCATCCTGGGCATGATCGGCGCGGCCGCCGCCATCGGGAACTTCGCCGGCAACTTCACCGCCGCCCGCATGCAGTTGGGCCGGCCCGCCGTACTGGTGGTTCGTGCGACGGTCGCGGTATCGGCGGTCGCGCTGATGGCCGCCGTGGCCGGAAACCTGATTCTCGCCGCAGTGGCGACGCTGGTCACCTCGGGCGCCAGCGCGATCGCGAAGGCATCCCTGGACGCCTCACTGCAGGACGATCTGCCCGAGGAGTCGCGGGCCTCGGCGTTCGGGCGATCGGAGTCGGTGCTCCAGCTCGCCTGGGTGCTGGGGGGCGCACTGGGGGTGCTGGTGTACACCGATCTGTGGGTCGGCTTCACCGCGATCACCGCCCTGCTGATTCCGGGTCTGGCTCAGACCGTGGTGAGTTACCGGGGCGCCTCGCTGATACCCGGCTTCGGCGGCAACCGGCCGGTAGTCGCCGAGCCCGAGGGAACCTCGGCGGTGAGCCACCCGTGAAACGCCACCTTGCCTGGATACTGAGCACGCTGGTGGTTCTGGCCGCCGCCGGGGCGGGCGTGGCGGCCTGGCGGCTGGTGCACGATCACGCGCCGTCCGCGTTGCCGACCATCAGTGCCTATTCCCGGGGCAACACCGTCCGGGTGGGCCCCTACCTGTATTGCAACGTCGTCGATCTGAACGATTGCGAGCGGGGCGGCGTCCAGGGCGAGCTGTCGGTCAGCCAGCGCTACCCCGTGCAGTTGTCGGTCCCGGCCGCGATCGGACAGGCCCCGTGGCGACTGCTGAAGATCTATGAGGACGAGCGCAACAGCACCACCGCGTCCTACCGCCCGGGCACCCGCCTCGCGGTGACGGTGCCGACGGTCGACCCGCAGCGTGGGCGGGTGGTCGGACTCGCGGTGCAGTTGCTCACGCTGGTGCAGGACCAGGACGGGGAGTTGCGGGACCTGCCGCACGCCGAGTGGTCACTGCGGCTGGTGTGGGACTCCCAGCCCGGGACGGGTTAGGCGTCGAGTTCCCGCGCGACGGCGCGGACCACCTCAGAGACGCGCCGCGCCACCTTGCGGTCCGGGTAGCGGCCGCGGCGCAACTCCGGCTGAACCGCACCCTCGAGCAGGGTGATCATGTCCTCGACCATGCCGTGCAGTTCGTCGGGGGTGTGCTTGTGATCAGGGGTGGCCGCTTCGCGACGGGTCCGGGTCAGGCTCGGCGGCGGATCGATCAGCGTCACGCTCAACGCCTGCGGACCGCGCCGTCCGGTCGCCAAGCCGAACTCGACCTTCTGGCCCGCCTTGAGACCCTCGACGCCCGCCGGCAACGCCGAGGCACGCACGTAGACGTCCTCGCCGTCGTCCTGGGAGAGGAAGCCGAAGCCCTTGTCGGCGTCGTACCACTTCACCTTGCCGGTCGGCACTGGTCTCACCTGCTTGTCTCGCGATCTATGTGCACCCCGGGAGCAGGGCGCCGAAGCGATCGTACTCAACCGGACCGCGCCTGGTTAGGTAGGCTTACCTGACCGCTGGAGGAAGACATGCGCCTGATCCTGAACATCATCTGGCTGGTTTTCGGCGGTCTCTGGTTCGCGCTGGGCTACCTGCTCGCGGCCCTGGTGTGTTTCCTTCTCATCGTCACCATCCCGTTCGGTTTCGCCTCGGCACGGATCGCGATGTTCGCGCTGTGGCCCTTCGGCCGGACCGTTGTGGACAAGCCCGGCCCCCACACCGGCGCCCTGATCGGCAACGTGATCTGGGTGCTGCTGTGCGGAATCTGGCTGGCCATCGGGCACCTGCTCAGCGCCATCGCGATGGCGATCACGATCGTCGGCATCCCGCTGGCCCTGGCCAACCTCAAGCTCATCCCGATCTCGCTCATGCCCCTGGGCAAGGAGATCGTCCCGGTCGACCAGGCGAACGACTGGGTGCACAGCCAGGGCCGGGCATGACCATCACCACGCTGGGCGTGCCGACGGTCCGCCGCGCGGCGGCACCGCTGCCCGCCAAGATGCCGCGGCAGGGTCCGCTGCTGGACACCTTCGGACGTGCCGCCACCGACCTGCGGGTCTCGTTGACCGATCGCTGCAATCTGCGGTGCACCTACTGCATGCCGGCCACCGGGCTGGACTGGCTGCCCGCGGAGGATCTGCTGACCTTCGACGAGCTCAGCCGGCTGCTGCAACTGGCCGTCGCGCGCCTCGGCGTGACCAGCATCCGGTTCACCGGCGGAGAACCGTTGCTCTATCGCCGCCTCGAGGAGGTGGTGGCCTTCACCGCACACCTGCGCCCCCGGCCGGAGATCGCGCTGACCACCAACGGCGTGGGACTCGCGCGGCGCGCCCGCGGACTGGCGGCTGCCGGCCTGGACCGGGTGAACGTGTCGCTGGACACCGTCGATCCGGCGCATTTCGCGGCCATCACCCGCCGGAGTCGTCTGCAGGAGGTTCTCGACGGGTTGGCCGCAGCGGCCGACGCCGGACTGACACCGGTCAAGGTCAATGCCGTCCTCGACCCGGTCACCGGCCCGGGAGACGCCGTGGAACTGCTGGGATTCTGTCTCCAACACGGGTACCAGTTGCGGATCATCGAGCAGATGCCGCTCGACGCCGACCACCAATGGCGACGGGAGTCCACCGTCTCCGCCGACGCCATCGTCGCGGCCCTCCGGGGGACATTCGACCTGCGCCCCGACCCCACCCCGCGCGGCTCCGCGCCGGCGGCGTTGTGGCGGGTCAACGGCAGCGCGGCCACCGTCGGCGTCATCGCGTCGGTATCGGCGCCGTTCTGCGGGGCCTGCGACCGGACCAGGATGACTGCCGACGGTCAGGTCCGCAGCTGCCTCTTCGCCACCGAGGAGACCGACCTGCGCGCGCTGTTGCGAAGCGGTGCACCCGACAGCGAGGTGGAACTCGCCTGGCGCGCCGCCATGTGGCGCAAGGCCGCCGGACACGGCATCAACGACCCCGGGTTCGTCCAGCCGCATCGGCCGATGAGCGCGATCGGGGGCTGACTATGACCGAGATCACCACCCCGATTCCGGTCACCGTGCGGTTCTTTGCTGCCGCCCGCGACGCGGCCGGGAAGGACACCGATGTCCTGAGGGTGCCCATCGGATCGACGATCGATCATGCGATCTGTGAACTAAGTGGTCAGAGTGACAAAATGGCACTTGTGTTACAGAAGTGCTCATTCTTATGCGACGGAGTCGCCGTCCGCGACCCAGGCACTGTGCTGCACGCCCACCAGACCCTCGACGTTCTGCCGCCCTTCGCCGGCGGCTAGTCGTGATTTAGGTCACATCACGGTGCGGTCGCGGACCGGCAACGGACCGGTCACGTGAGCGTCCGACCAGCTGCGACGCAGGGCTTTTCGCGCTGGCTCACGTCGCGCCACCAGGGGAAATGCCCCTCCCGTGAAAAGGTGACGCGCCCGCGGACAGCCGTTACCGTTCTTGCTGGCCCACCACTTTTCGGCGGTGGGCCCCCTCCGCTCCCCGCGCCGAGCTCCATCCACCGGGCGGAGGGAACACCGACACACCTTTCGGATGGAGGCGGGGGACCCAACCGGTCCACCGATTCGGACTAGGAGCACCGGCTCCCCGGGGTGAAGCCGCCACGGCGGTCGGACAGCCTCCCGCCCGAACCGGACAGCTGACCTCGCAGGCGCGACCGAGAAGGGACCGACCCATGGGCGGACGGCATCGCAAACCCAGCACCTCTTCCATCGGCGTCGCCAAGATCGCGGTGACCGGTGCGGTCATCGGCGGGAGCAGCATCGGTCTCGCGGCCGGGGCGCAGGCAGCCACCGACGCCGAGTGGGACACCGTCGCCAGCTGCGAGTCCAGAGGCAACTGGGCGA
>SXGR01419214.1_pt1 | contig 13253 bp, 12 predicted proteins | sample 3174711 | NCBI WGS metagenome assembly SXGR01 (sample SAMN11356860, study PRJNA531348) | freshwater metagenome | isolation source: freshwater sample F1-60 | place: China: Fuxian Lake, Yuxi | collected 2017-12-25
AGAACATCCAGTCCGCGTACTGAGCGCCCGATGTCCAGATTTTCTGCCCATTGATGACGAAATGGTCACCGGCATCGTCAGCACGGGTGCGCAGGCTCGCGAGATCTGAGCCTGCACTCGGTTCACTGTAGCCCTGGCACCAAGCGAATTCGCCTCGAGCGATCGGTGGCAGATGGCGGGCTTTTTGTTCAGGTGTGCCGTGTTCGAGCAGCGTCGGTCCAATCATGATGACGCCCATGCCAGAGAGTGGCGGACGGGCGTTGATGCGGCGCATTTCTTCGGTGAGGACCACATACTCCTCCGTCGAAAGTGCCGCGCCGCTGTACTCCTTGGGCCAGGTGGGTACAGTCCAACCTTTTTCGACCATGCGGCTCAGCCACAGTTGTGTATCCGGGTCGTCGATAGGAACCTTGGTGCTGCCCGTCGGAATCTGACCCTCACCCCGAGCACCCGCTGGGCAGTTGGTGGACAACCAGTCGCGGACTTCGGTGCGAAACGCTTTGAGATTGCTCATGTGTGGTGGCCCCTTCCCCTAATAACAGAACGGCAACAGGACAATGCCTGAAGCATTCCGCAATGAAGCGCGCACGTCAAACCACTACAATTCAGCGCTTCCGCGACTTCGGTTACGGTTGAAACGTGCTGAGCACCAACAATCTAGCGCACGGGCCTGCACCGTGGTCCGTTCAAGGGCAGCTTGTGGCACTGCGATTTTGCCGACGAGATAGGGTTTCCTGATCCCATGTGTGGCCGATTTAACATCACCTCTGATCCGTTGGCGCGACTCCTTATGGAGCTGGTGAATCTGCCCTATGAAGGCAGGGACAACTTCAATACCGCTCCCACCGAGATGATCCCAGTTGTACGTATCGTGACGCCTGGGCTGCCGCGGTCCGGAGAACCTGAAGTGCTGCCCATGCGCTGGTGGCTGACACCGTACTGGGCCAAGGAGATGACGGCGAAGTACTCCATGTTCAATGCGAAATCGGAAACAGCCGCGACAAGCCCAGCCTTTCGTGAACCTTTCCGCAAAAGGAGATGTGTGGTTCCGGTCACAGGTTTTTACGAATGGTGTCGGGTCAACGAGCCGATCGTCCCCTATCTGATCAAACCTGCGCGCCACGGCGGCTTGTTGTTGGCGGGGTTGTGGGATCGTTGGGTCAATCCGGAAACCAAGACCGAAGTGCTCAGTTTTACGATCCTGACCGCGCCAGCGAACCCGGAGTTTGCATTCATTCATACCAGGCAGCCCGTCATGCTCTCGATTCCTGAAGCACGGCAGTGGCTTGAACCGGAAATCCCGACGACTGAAATGACAGACTTTTTTGCATCCCGACTGCCCATGGCCCTGGATCTCATCCCGGTTTCGTCTTACGTCAACAATGCTCGTAACAAGGGTGCGCAAGCGGCAGAAGCGGTCAGCGCACCAATCCACTTGCCGGGGCTTGAAGGCTGATGCTGCTCTCCAAAGGTGAATGGCAAGGGAAAGGCAGTGTCTTGTTTGAAGGGCGCAGCCTGGGTCTGCCGATCACGGCTGAGCTCAATGTGGTGCACGAGGACAGCGCCGTACAGATCACTGGTACGTTGTCGGTCGTGGGTCACGGCATCGATGAGTTATCAGCGCGGCTGGTTGAAAACGAAACCGGCACCTACACGTTGGATGTCTTTCATCGTGGCGCGCGGCTTGATGGCTCAGGGAAATTCGAGAGTGAACCCAACCATGCACTGTTGTGGAATCAGCCAGGTACTATCGTCACGTCACTGTCGTTTTTTGCAACGGCAACACCCAATGGCCACGGCATTGGGTGCCGCGGTTTTCTGCGCGAACGTGGCGCAGTGCTGACGTGGGAGATCGCCTTTACTCAGCAGCAACCGGAACGCTCCGGGCAGAACGTCGTATCGATGCTCCGGCGGAGAAGATAGGCGCCGCTTAGGGAAACGCTGATTAATCAGAGATTCCCTAGCGCTGCTCGATCTCGAGGTTAAGCCATTGCCGTTCGGCGGGTGTCAGTTCAAGTGCCTGTGCTTGGATACAGCTGTCGAGTTCTTCGAGTGATCTTGGGCCGACCAGCGCGAATACCGGAAATGCCTGCTGCAATACCCAGGCGAGTGCGACGTTGATCGCTGATGTGCCACGTTCCTTCGCTAGCGTGAAGGCCCGGCGGCGGCGCTCGAAGTTGTCCTCGGCAAACCAGGTTCGTTTCAGTTCATCAACGGTGGGCTCAACCCGCGTCATGCCTGTACCCCGTTCACCTTGTTCTGCAAGCACCGCATCGACCCAATGAGTGAAGAATCCCCGCGCTTGTGACGACCAGGGCATGAGCGCGAGCTGGGTTGCTTTGAAGTAATCTCTCCACGCCGGGGTTGATGACGCTTCCGTACCAGGCCAGATCTGATTCACCATGCGCGCCAGAGAATAATTGTTGGAGATAGCGGCGAATCCTTGTTTGCTGTGATCAGCCGCCCACCGATTGGCGTCTTGAGTTCGCTCGAGTGTCCAGTTGGAACCGCCAAAGACGCGGATGCGACCTCGAGCGACTTCGGCATTCAGCGCGTCGATGAACTCGCTGACAGGAATGTCGGTGTTGTCCCGATGCAGGAAATAGATGTCGACGTGATCGGTCTGTAATCGGTCGAGGCTGACATCGAGTTGTTTGGCAACGTACTCGGGATAACAGTGTGGCGTATGTGCACCTTTGCCAATAATGACCATGTGGTTGCGAATGCCGCGTTGCTGATGCCAGTGGCCGAGGAACTCCTCCATCAAACCGTTGCCGTAAACAAAACCGGTGTCGAACGCATTACCCCCTTGTTCGAAGTAGTGATCCCACATGACGCCGGCGTGGCTTGGATTGGGTTGGTTGTCGCAACCCATCACCAGGCGGGAAGTTTCTTTGGCAAGACCGCGGACAGTGCCTTTCTTGATCGGCGCATCGACGCCGGCTTTTCGCAGCGGCAGTAGCGGACCGCGGTGGGTCGGCGCCTTCTCCGCCTTGTACTCGAGGCCAATCGCCGCTCGCCAGGCGTCGAGCACGCGGGCGTTGCCGAGGGAGTCTTGCCACGACATTTCTGAGGCTTCCAGCGCACCTCGCGCGATGGCCCTGGCGACGGCTTCCACCTCCAGCACGTAGAGTGCTTTGTTGCCGCCGCAAATGGTCTCAGTTTGACCGTTGCGGTGAAGGGAGAAGCGCCACTGATTGGATGCATCGTTCGGCAGCCAGGGATTTGGCAAATGAATCCAGCCTGAGCTGCCAGAGATACGTGCCGTGTTGTCGATGTTGACCTGAACACCTGTGGCGATCTGGGCACCCACGCCGCTTTTGAATCCAAGCAGCGCGCTGCTCCATTCATCGACGCCTGTCGAGCCCAGATGCCCGACGGCGCTGATCGACTCAGGTTCCGAACCCTGCACTAAACGTGCGAGCGAAACCGGATAACAGCCGACGTCGAGAATTCCGCCGCCAGCAAGAGCGTTGCTGAAGAGCCGCGACGCAGGATTAACTGCGGTGTGATAGCCAAAGTTCGCTTCGATGTGGCGCACCTCACCGATTGCACCGCCATCGATCAGCGCTTTCACCATGCGTGTTTGTGGGTGGCAACGGTACATGAACGCTTCCATGAAAAAGCGTTGCTGGGTTCGTGCGGCGTGGACCATGGCCATGACTTCGGCGTGGTTGAGGCCTGCGGGTTTTTCGCAAAGCACGTGTTTTCCAGCAAGAAGGGCTTCGATACACCAGGATGCGTGGTCGTTGTGAGGTGTTGCGACGTAGACCACGTCCACGTCCTTGTCAGCCAGCAATGCGGAGTAGGCGCCATATGCGCGAGTGCCGTCGTATTGGTTCGCGAATTCGTCAGCTGCGGATTGGGAGCGGCTACCCACGGCAACCAGGGTGTTCCCCGGTGTTTGGCGAATGGCCGAGGCAAGGGTGTGTGCGATGCGCCCGGTGGCCAGGATGCCCCAGTTCAACGTCATGATCTCTTTGGTCCTGTAGCGGGTTGGGGTTGTTGCGTTCTCTTGGTTTTAAACCGGTCAGCGCAGATTTGCGGCTGTCGGAGCACCGAAGCGCAGCCTGCCCGAGAAACGGTCATTTCTCCATGATTTCTCCTTTTTCTTCCATGAAATCCCCATTCTGTGCGCAGCCTGGCTGCGTGATCGGCGCAGACACTCTCAGGTGTACCAGGAGCATTGCAAGGCAGTCACTGCCGGGTAGTTGCGCAATGAAATCAGGTGATTATCGCAGTCAGTTCTCCAGTCGCACCGCGGCACTTCGCAGCGCTGCATTTCTCTCCGCCATTGTTGTTATTGGCGCGACCGCCTTGTTACCGATTTCAGCGTGTGCTGAAGAGTCACCTCCAGGATTGGTGATGGATATGCAGTCGGATTTCGGCCATCGAGACGAAGTGGAGTCGTGGGTTCCGCTCGACGCTGGAAAAACTCATGCGCTGGGTATCCATCGGTTCGCACTGGATGGGAGAAACGAGGTAGTGGGCTGGAAACTCTCGGAGCGGTGGTATCTCGGTCGGCAAAGAGGTGACGACTCAGGTCTGGCGCTGGTTTGGCAGCACGATCAAACACGGTTCAGCCTGACCCCAGACGGTGTTCGAGTTTCTCGCTCGTTTTGACGAGGTCACTCTTGAAGAAGCGCCTCTTGAAGCGGTACCTCTTGAAGCGGTGCGTCTTGCTGTGGGGTCTCTTGATGTGGGGTTTTGGGCTGTGCGCGAGCTCACAGAACAGCCTGACCAATCGTAAAGATCAGACCAAGACGTTATCCGCGCCATAAATTGCCAGTCGCGCCAAACGTATGATGGGTTTGTCGCCGAGGATCGGCACACTGTACATCGCAGTAGCATGAGCAACCCCATCGTTAGGATCGCGCTGGTCAACTTATCTCTCGCCTTCGTGTTTGCGGGGCTCTTTTCGTTGGAGTTACCGTATTTTTCCTGGGCTGCGGGAGCGCTGGTAGCTGTCGCTGTGTTGGTTAACGTAACCGCACTGATCTCGCTGCGTCGTTCAAAGAAGAGCAATCCTCCAGAGCCTATGGTCAGCGCACCGGCTTCTCGGCTGGAAATCAAAGAAGGTTCCTTGGGTCGAACGCGTGCGACGACGGGCAGTGAAAGGCGACCACCCAAACCTGCCAATCGCTATCACGATGAATCTGCCATGGGTGAGATGCCACCGTGGCTGCGCATGAAAGGCAACATCGTCATGACCTGGAATGGCAAACATCACGTCGCCCCGGTTAACGGCGATGACCCCTTTGAGATGGCACAGCGCCTCTACGAGCGCTTACGTACAGCACCCCCGGAAACTGAAGCGAATTCTGCTGCACCTGCAAGCGCGAGCTGAGCCAAGCTGTTCCGAGAAATGAGCAACCCCACTTCGGGATCTGAACGCCCGGGATTTTCGTCGCCCGCTTACCTCCTGTAGTCTCCTCGACCAGCTGGTCTTCGATGTTCCTGTCCATGACGAGGAGGAAAGATGCGGTTTCACGTGCCATTCGCTGGTTGCCTTCTCTTTGCTCTGGTTCCGACCCTGTCTGCAGCAGCGCTCCGAACAGCTGCAGCGGAGGAACCTGCAGCGGAGGAACCAGCAGTGGAAGAACCTGCAGCGGTCATCGCCCGCACCATCGAAAGAACCCGGGGACTGACCTCACACGCAGTGATGACGATGCGCATCGTTCGTCCCACATGGCGGCGGGAAATCACGATGGAAGCTTGGACTCGAGGTCGGGAAGATGCCTTGATCCGATTTACCGAACCAGCGCGTGATCGCGGCAACGCGACGCTGAAGCTCGCGGAGCGTATGTGGACGTTTACGCCAAAACTCAATCGCGCAATGCGATTGCCGACGAGCCTGATGTCGCAAAGCTGGACAGGTTCCGATTTCTCCTATGACGATCTCTCGCGCACGGACAACCTGTTGACCCGTTACTCACTCCGTTTCGGGGAGACTGTAGAGCAAGATGGCCACCTCCTGTATCAGATCATCGCAGAGCCGCACGCTGCTGTGGCCGTGGTTTGGGGGCGGGAAGAGTTGGTGATTCGTGATGATGATGTGGTGCTCGTCCACCGCTTCTACGATCAGGATGCTGCGCTTGTGAAAACCATGCAAACAATGGACATCGGCATGTTGTCCGGAAGGACCTTCGGGACACGTACTCGTATGCAGAAGGCGGAAACGCCGGATGCGTGGACCGAAGTTGAATGGCGTGATGCGACTTTTGATCTCGAACTTCCTGACGACCTCTTTACGCTGTACAACCTCCAGCATGGCAAAGCGCCTGCAGCAGGACCACACTGATGTGAACACACTATGGGCCATCGGTATTCGCAATGTGAGTCGCAATCGTCGCAGGACACGGTTGACGATAGGAGGAATTGCGTTTGCTGTTTGGCTCATCGGTGTTTCGGCGTCACTGCAGGACGGAACTTATGCACTGCAGCGGCAAACTGCTACCGATCTGCTTACGGGTCATGTGCAAATCTCTCACCCAGAGTGGCCAGGGCGCAGCGCTGTTGAATTGGTCATCCCTGATGTAGCCGTAATGCTCAATCAGCTCTCTAGCGAGGATGGTGTTGAACGGGCATTTCCCAGGATACATAGCTTCGGCTTGGCCGCGAGCGGAGAACGAAGTGTTGCGGCGCAGGTCATTGGAATGGACTTTGCGAAAGAGCAGGGTGCGACGACCATTCTTCATCGCCTCGCAGACGGGGTGATACCGTCCACTGAGAACGATGCACTGGTCGGTGAAGCCCTGGCACGCTCACTCGATGTGCGCGTAGACGATGACATTGACGTACTGGCTACGGATCCTGGCGGGGGGATGGCGGCAATGTCTCTGCGGGTTTCGGGCGTTTTGCGTACAGGCGTGCCCGATCTTGATCGGTTGCTGTTGTTGGTGCCGTACGTAGCCATGTCCGATGCACTCGCCATGCCTGACCAAGCACACTTGATTGTGATTCGTGGTGAACGACGGGAAGCGGCGCAAGCACTAGCTACGCGGGTCGAAGGTCACTTGCCGAAGAATCCTCTCGTTAGACCTTGGCAAGAGGTTATGCCGGAAATCGAGGAAGCGATCGAACTCGACCGGCTGGGTGGCTACCCCTTCTACGGGGTGATTCTCTTTTTGGTGACGTTCAGTGTCGCCAATACGTTTGTGATGGTGGTGTTTGAGCGTGTACGGGAGTTCGGCATGTTGCGAAGTCTCGGTATGCAGCCGCTCAGAATCATCGGCCTCCTGCAGATTGAGTCTTTCGTGTTGTGGTGTGGCGGCGTGGCGTTGGGTTTGGTGTTGTTGCTGTTAACGGTCAGTCTGCTTGCGACGGTAGGCGTTTCACTGGGCGATCAACTGGAAGCCACACTTTCACAGATGTACATGCCGGACCATCTCTATGCGGACTTTAGCTTGCGTGCCTTTCTGACAGCACCCTTGGTGCTGTTGCTGAACACTCAGCTCGCGGCGTTGTTACCCGCGCTGCGCATTCGTCACATCCAACCGGCGCATACACTGCGCATGGGGGCGTGATGCAGGCGCCTTCAATCCCCTGGATGATGTTGATGCGCATCAGCGTCAGAAATCTCTTTCGGCATCGTCGGCGCAATACGTTGCCCCTCGTATCGGTGATCACGGCCGTTGCCAGTGTCACCTTTCTGAACGCGTTGATGCGTGGCATCCAGGTGGACATGTATGCCACCGCGCGCGAAAGCCTTAATGATGATTGGCTGGTGACGGCGCCGGGTTACTTTGATGATCCGGGTTTGATGCACTCCTTTAAACCTGCAAAGGAAACGCTGATGCTCGTTGAAGCACAGCCGGGCGTGCAAAGCACAGGCAGAGTTCGCAGTCCGGCGGTGATTATGAGTGAGCGGGAGACACGCGGCATCGAACTTGCAGGGGTTGATCCATCAACCGAAACATTCAGTTTTATTTCCCACGCGTCTATTGATGGCAAGTTCCCGGCACAAGTTGACGAACGGGGCATCGTCCTCGGCAGGGCATTGGCCGATGATCTGCGCACACGTATCGGTAAACGGGTGGTGGTGGTTGTTCGCGATGCGAACGGGCGAAGTCAGGAAGCGGGTATTCCCGTGATCGGGCTCTTTGACAGTGAGTGCACTGGCCTTGAGAAACGGTTTGCTTTCGTGGCGCGTGAGTCCCTCGAAAGCTTGCCTCCACCTGGTTACGTGACTGAAATTTCTATCTCTATCAAAGATGAAGAACACGTCCTTGACAGCGCATCGCTCACGACGCTGTTTCCTGAATTGGTGGCGCGGTCCTGGCGTCAGCTTTAACCTCAGGCAGCAGCCCTCGTTGAGATGCTCGACAGCGTCACCCACCTGTTTTTCGGGATCATCATGGCTGCACTCGGGTTTGGGCTGGTGAACGCGCTGGTGACCGCGATCATGGAGCGACGGCGGGAGTTTGGTGTCATGCGTTGTCTCGGAATGAACCCAGCGTCAGTGCTGGTGCAGGTGAGTCTCGAGAGCGGCATCCTGATGATCGCCGGTGTCCTCCGCGGCACGGTGTTGGGGATGGTGTTGGTAACCATCACCGGCGGCAGTATTAATCTCGAACGCTTCGCGCGTGGGCTCGATATCGTTGGTTTTCGCAGCCACATTTCCGTGGTCATTGAATCCCGTGATGTCTTCAATGTGAGTGTGTTGTCGTTGTTCTTCTGCGCGATGGCGAGTCTCATCCCTACAATACGCGCGAATCGGGTGCCTGTCTTGCAAGCGGTGAGTGGACCATGAATAGGCCCTTGGGCGTCGAATCCGACGCAGAGCGAGTGGTGCTCGAGAACGTCTCGCGGGTATACGCCGATCATGGCGTCCCGGTGAAGGCCCTGGACGAGTGTCATTGAAGGTTAACGCAGGTGAGTTCATTGCGCTGGTGGGGCCTTCAGGGTCCGGTAAATCCACGCTGCTCAACATCATTGGCGCATTGGATCGCACAACGTCAGGTCATACTGTCCTTGCAGGTGAGGACATCACACTCGCTTCTGATCGCCGCCTCGCCGAAATCCGCAGAGATCGTATCGGATTTGTTTTTCAGGCGTTTAACTTGCTGCCTGTGCTATCAGCAGTTGAAAACGTTGAGTTTGTGCTGCATCTGCGCGGGCAGCGTGACACCCGCGCTGCCGCGATGCAGATGCTTGAGGTGCTCGGCATTGGCGAGCTGGCGCATCGTCGCCCAGCCGAGATGTCCGGCGGACAACAACAACGTGTCGCCATTGCAAGAGCGCTGGTGGGTCAACCGGTCTTGCTGCTTGCGGATGAACCGAGTGCCAACCTGGATTCAAAGACGACGGGTGGACTCATCGAACTCTTCCAACGGCTGAACGCGGAACAAGGCGTAACGATCATCACCGCCACCCATGATCCGCTGGTGGAAGGCGCGGCGCGTCGCCGCATTCTGATGCGAGACGGCCAGATTCACGCGGATCGGACGGTCGGATGATTCAGGCGTGGAATATTGCGCTCAGCTTGCTCACCGCGGGCCTGTTGTGGCAACACGACGTGTTCGCGACGGAATTGCGGGTGAAGTCCTTCGTGTCGCAAGCCTGGCTTGAACGCCACGACATCCAATCGCGCTTACATGATGACGCTCCGTTGACAGGTGATGTAGAACTGCGGTTCATGACGGATACCCAGCGTGGCGCTTGGTCGCTAACGTGGCATCACACAGCGACTTGGCAAGCCGGTGATGATCTGGCCTTTGCGCGCGCTCTCGGTTTGAACCGTGGTGGTGATGGACTACGTGGTGCAAACACGGGGGACGCGCACCAACTGCTCGATCTATCCGACACGACCGATGACGGTGATCGACATCAGTTCGATCACCGCGTTGAACGCTTGAATGCCACCTGGCGTGGCGAAGTCTGGTCGGTCACGGCTGGTCGCGAAGCGCTGAGCCTGGGTGGTGGCATTCTCTTTCATCCCATGGACTTTTTGAGCCCGTTTGCGCCGACGACCGTCGACAAGGACTTTAAAGCCGGTGAAGACCTCGTGCATGTCCACCGGCAGATGCAGGGCGGCGAAGTGTCGCTGTTGGTGGTGGGGCGTCGTGATAATGAGCGAGAGATCACTCGGGATGCTGCGAGTATTGCAGCAAAGGGTCGTTGGCAGCTCGGTATGACGGAGTTCGAAGGGCTGGTCGCAGACCATCACGATGAATTCACCACTGCGATCGGTGTAAGGCTTCCGATCGGTGGTGCTTTGCTGCGAACGGATGTGGTGGTTACACGAACGTTGGGTGAGCTTGAAGTGAGTGCAGTCGCTAACCTGGATTTCAGCACCACGCTGGCTGACAAGTTGGTCTACACGTTTGTGGAGTATTACCACAATGGCTTTGGTATTCGAAAACTCTCGCCAGGACGTCCACTCCCCACGACGCTGGAGAGACGCCTTGCGCGTGGTGAGGTTTATACGTTGATGCGTGACTACCTCGGGGTCGGCGGGACGATTCAGTGGCATCCACTGGTGACGCAGTCACTGAGCCTGGTGCGTAATCTTGATGATGATTCGATGTTTCTTCAGGGTGGACGGCAGTTCGACATCAGCGACCACCAAAATTTTGAAGCGGGCCTCCTGGTCATGATGGGAGACGCAGGGGATGAGTTTGGTGGAAAGCCGCTCGCCATCGATCAGGAAGGCGAACTGATCACAGCGGGAACGGGAACACGTGTTTATTTACGGTGGACCTGGTTTCCGCGGTTTGCCGAAATCAATCGGAACTAAACTCGATCAAGTCAGCTCAATCAGAACTGACGGGTTTCAGATCGATCCGCAGAACGGTGTTGGCTTCTATCGCGCCTTCACTCCACAGCAGGGGAAAGTCCCGATCATCCGCCCAACCTTCGAACAGATTGCCGTAGAAGCGTGAACGTGGATCACCTGACTGGCCTGGAGCATTGGTCATTCGAGCGGCATCCCAATTGCCGACATCAAGCACCATGCGCCACGATGCGCCTGAACGCACCAGATAGTCGACGCTTCCAAAACCGGTGTTGTTGAGGGTGTTGACGGAGCCGCCGCGTGCAAGGGATGGCAAGGACATCTTCGCTTGCAAGTCTGCACCCGCTCTACCGTGCAGAGGGTGCACGAAGTGGGTGCGGTGCAGACCCCCCCAGCGCCACTGATTGGGGTCGTTACCGAGTTTCTGTATGCACGCCTTCCAAGCCGATTCCAGCGTGGCGTGAACGAGTGCCGCCATGTCGAGATCGGGGTGCTTTCCATCCAGCGCATCGATTACCGTCCAGGGATCGAGACCTTCGAGCAGGGGTGCGTGTTCACCTCCAAGTGCTTTGGCGAAGGCTGGTGTCAGATGGTGATAGAACCAGACGGCCCAGAGTGCTGCGGGCGCGGAATCTCTCGACATCACATGATCCCAGTTGGCCAACAACTGGCGAGGGGCCGTCTGCTGATGGGTCTCAGGGAGACGCTTCAGAACCTCGCCTGCCAACAATTCGTGATAGTCGCGCTGCATGGCGGTGGAATCGTCGAGCGAATGGGTCGTGTCGTTCGACAACATCTGCCACAGGCGGTTGTAACGCCAAGGCGCGCTCCACTCGAAGCCGAGGCGAAAACGATCGATGTCGTAATCCGGCGAGAGGTTCATGGAGTTGGCGGTTCCCGCGAACCCACGGGACGGGTTGAATTCGGTGGGTAGCGCGTCCATGTGAATGAACCCGGCCCATTCGTGTTGCCCATCGCCGGGTACCGGCAACAAGCCATCCCACGTGCGCCGGTCCGGTGTGAGCCCGGCGGCCTTGTAGCCGATGTTGCCTTCCACATCGGCGTAAACCTGGTTTTCCGAGGGCGCGCCCCAACGATTCAAGGCAGCAACAAAGCCGCGCCATTCGGTCGCACGCATGTATTCGACCGAGCCGAAATACGGCGCCATCCCCGGTTCTAACCAGGCAGCGCGAATGGCCCAGAGGTTTTTCTCATCCTGAAAGACGACCGGTCCGTGACGCGTAAAGTGGTGTTTTACAGCAACAGACTTGCCACCCCGCACGGGAATCTCATCATCCACCACGGTGACGGGTTCGACGTCGCCGCGGTAGACATAGCCGTCACCTTGTCGCTGGTAAAAATAGAGGTCTTCCTGGTCGATGGGAAAGATCGTCAAACCAAAAGCGATACGTTCATTGTGACCAATGGAGATGCCGGGCAATGCGGGTTCCCCTGCGCCGATCACATCGAGGCCTGGCGCGCGTAAATGCGCGGCATAACGCAATGAAGGCACACCATGAGCGCGGTGTGGGTCGTTGGCGAGGATGGGTCGGCCGGTTGTGGTTCGGGTGGGCGAAACCACCCAGTTGTTACTGCCCGTATCTGCGTGTAGCGCCAGTGTTTGGGACAGTGCTGCAACCTTTGCAGGAGCAGTAAAGGACACGGGTGCGATCGCCAGAAGGTAGTCGTTCAGCACGTTTTTTGGTACGGCGCAGGGATCAAGACCTTTGGGCACGTGTGTGGTCCATGCCGGTTCAAGGCGTTTCCACTGGCCTGCAAGATCAAGCCCGCCCGCGCAAACCAGGCGTGCCCGTTGCACCTCCTGAGCGACGTTTCGCAACAGGCCATGACTGCGGATACGCACCACATCTTCGGCGGACCAGCGTGACGGGCGGTAATCCAGCAGCGCGAATTCCGGAGGCAGCCGTTTGGGGTCGAGTTCCGTGAGATTCACGTAAGCATTGATGCCCGCGACAAAGGCTTCGGTCACGCGTTTGGCGTCGTTGCCGTAGGCGAGCCATTCGCGATACATGTCGCCGCGGTAGAGGAACAGCCGAGTGGCGCGATCCTGTCCGACATAAGCCTCTCCGAAGACTTCAGAAAGGAGGCCAAGACCCCGCCTTCGCCTCAAGTCGATTTGCCAAAGCCGATCCCGCGCTACGTTGAAGCCTTGTACGAAAAACGCGTCGTAATGGGTCGAAGCGGTGATGTGAGGTACGCCCCATCGGTCGACGCGGATGTGGGCAGGGCCTTCGAGCCCTTGCACATGAAGCGTTTCGGTGGGGATCGAATCGCTTGAGGCGGCGAGAGCTGGGGAGGCGATCAAGAAGGAAAAAAGGAAGGCGGCACCCATACGGGATACCGCCTTCGGAGGAAACAGATCGATGGTCAGTCCCAAATCTCTCTTCAGTCTCAAGTCTGTTTCGAATCCCGGGTCTTTTTCTAATCCCAAGTCTTTGTCTAATCCCAGGTCAGCGCACCACCGGTCTGATACTCGGTGACGCGGGTTTCGAAAAAG
>SXGR01004930.1_pt1 | contig 13251 bp, 8 predicted proteins | sample 3174711 | NCBI WGS metagenome assembly SXGR01 (sample SAMN11356860, study PRJNA531348) | freshwater metagenome | isolation source: freshwater sample F1-60 | place: China: Fuxian Lake, Yuxi | collected 2017-12-25
ACGATCTCCACGATCGGCTCGCGTGGGCGCGGCAGGTACGCCCAGAAGGGATGCACCTCAACCTCCAGGCCCAGCTCGCGGAACGACCTCGCAATCGACTCGATGACCTTGGCATCGCCCGGTGTGCCCGCCATGTGCGGCTCGGCAGCGAGCAGGTCATGCCATGCGGCGAGTCGCGCACCCATCGACTCGGCCGCGGGGGCGGTCGCCGATGGTGTTGCTGGCGTGGTTGCCGACTTGGTTGCCGACGCGGGCGCGGTCGACGACGGGCCAACGCCTTGGGCGAAGGCAAGTGACGCAAGCAGCGTGGCGATCATCACGACACGCTAGCACGGGAAGCGCGCTCGTCCGGAGCGACCGAGCGGTCCTTCGCCGCGCGGCCTAGGGAGTCGCGAAGGCGGCACGAACGATGATCCATGAGGGCGGGTTCTGGCCCCGCCGAGCGACGGACGAGAAGCGCGCGCGGAGCCGGGTGGAGCGCGCGCGTCCGCGCGGCAAGATCCCGAGGGAGCGGGAGGGCGAGCGCCAGCACATGCGGCGGCTTGGGCAGGGTTCCTGCTGCGCGTCCGCACGGCGAGGCGCCGAGGAAGCAGTCGAGCGTTCCCCAGTCGCACTCAGTGCGTGCTCGGCTTGCCACCCGCCGCGGTGCCGAAGATCGCAGGCCACGGGTTCACGTTGTGGCACGCGCGGCCGGTCTTCTCGACATAGTCCTGGTGGTACTCCTCGGCCGGGTAGAAGTCGCGCGCCATCTCGATCTGCGTGACGACCGGCTTCTTGAAGGCGTTGCGCGCGGTCAAGTCGGCGACAAAGGCCTTCGCTTGCTCGAGCTGCTGCGCCGAGGTGCAGTAGACCGCGCTGCGATACTGCTCACCCACGTCGGGGCCCTGACGGTTCAGCGTCGTCGGATCGTGCATTTGGAAGAAGCCCTCGAGCAGCTGGCGGTACGTGATCACCGTAGGGTCGTAGACCACCTTCACGCTCTCGGCATGGCCGGTCGTGTCGGTGCAGACCTCCTTGTAGGTCGGGTCCTTGGTCTTGCCCTGCTGGTAGCCGCTCTCGGCGCTGATCACGCCTGGCGCCTGCTGGAAGGTGTGCTCAACGCCCCAGAAGCAGCCTCCGGCGAAATACGCGGTCTCGGTCTTCACGGGTTCTCCTCCTGCGGGCCACGGCTGGCCCTTGTCAACGAATTGCAGGCTCGCGCTGTTCAGGCAGTAGCGCAAGCCAGTGGGACGGGGGCCATCCTCGAACACGTGGCCCAGATGCGCGCCGCAGCGGGCGCAGTTGATCTCGGTGCGTTCCATGCCGTGACTCGAGTCGGATCGCTCGGCAACGTGCAGTGGATCGAAGGTCGTGTAGAAGCTCGGCCAGCCGGTGCCCGAGTTGAACTTGTGCGCACTGGTGAACAGCGGCAGGCTGCACACGATGCAGCAGTAGGCTCCATCCTTCTTGTTGTCCAGCAGGTTGCCACAGAACGCAGGCTCGGTGCCGGACTTCTGGGTCACGCGGTACTGCTCCGGCGTGAGCTTGGCGGCGAGTTCCTCGACCTTGGACTTGGAGTACGGCGTGACCTCCCAGCCGGCGCGGGAATAGATGTGCTTGGTCGTGGATGGCTTCATGTCGGTGCTGGCGGCTTTCGGCGGGGTGGTCGTCGTGGATGCAGCCGGAAGGTCGTCGATCAGTCCGCGACGCGCACCCTCACGGGCGGCGAAGGCGCCGTACACGGCCACGGCGGCGGCCAGGACGATGGTGAGGATCAGGCTTCGGCTCATGCAGGCAGCATAGGAACGCGACCGAACCGTGTCACAGTGCGTGCGTAGCGATCGTTGGAATCGTGGCAGATCTGCACGATCTTCCCGCACGGCCATTGCAGCGTTCCGGCGGCACCGTACGATTCGCTCTCTTTGACAACCTGGGCCCGACCTGGCTTCGACCGGCCATGTCGTTCATGCAGTGGCGCGTCGTGGAGCATCCCGGCCACGTAAAAAGGATGCAACACTTACGACTGCCAACACGCAGTACGCTCTTGCGGCCTAATTAGTGCCGCACGGCAAACCCCTGACGTCCGATGAGGGGGGCGCCGCAACACATCGGGCTGGGTTCCTGGGGCTGGCATGCTTCCGGGAGCCGACACTCGCATGCCATGGTCCACGCCATGCGGCCACCCAGCAGCGGCGCGGACCGAGATGGAAGAGGTGGATACACGCGTAGATGCTGCATGGCCGCTGGTTCGGCACGGGGGTTCAACTCCCCCCGGGTCCATTCGCTCCGCTCGGTGCATCGTGATGCCGTCGTGATTCCATGACGGCAGCCGACTGCCCCGCCGCGAGGCAACGCTCAAGGAACGATCGCGCCCTCCCACATCGGGAGGGCGCTCTCGTTTCATGGTCGTGAGGCCCAGATCAGTCCGTGGCACCGGGAAAGGAACTGCCGACCGAGGCGACGCATCACCGCGATTTCACCGCTCCCAGTCGTACGTGCGCTCGGGATTCGGCACCGGCATCGGGCCCGGAAGCGTGGCTTGGGAGGCACCCAGCACCGTACCAGTGGCGAACGACAGGTCGACCAGCGATGTCTCGTACTGCGCCGCGGCCTCGACCTCGCGCGACTGCGCATCGGCCAAGCGAGCCGCCGCATCGAGCACTTCAACGCTCGTACGCAGGCCCACATCGAACTGACGTTGCTCGGCGAGCAGCGTACGGTCGGCAAAGGTCGCCTCGAGCCGGGCGGCGACCACGCGCCGCCACGCGCCGCGCACATTGTCGACGGCATCGTGCACTTCCTGCGTGATCGTCTGGAGGCGGCTTTCCTTGGTGGCCAGGCGCTGGAGCCTGCGCGTGATGGCCTGGCTCAGCCGCGCGCGACGGGCCTCGTTGCCCAGCGGGATGCTCGCGTTCACGCTGGCCAGAAAGGGATCTGAGTCGCCCATGCTGCCGTAGGCGGCCGCGATGCCACTGTCGTCACCAAGCACCTGATACTGGTAGTCCATCGTGAAGAGCGGCAACGCTTCGTTGCGCGCCAGGGCCACGCGCTCGGCATCGATGGCCAGTTGCAGCTCGAGATCGAGCAGTTCCATGCGGTTCGCGAGCGCCATGCGCGTGAGCTTTGCAGGATCCAGATCCAGCCCCAACGGATCGCTGGGCGTGACCGGATCGAGCATGGTTGGACCGTCCACCGGGAACTGCGGCGCGTTCATGAAGCGCTTGAGCGCACGGGCGCGCAGGCGGAGCTGGTTGTCGGCCACGATGAGTTGCTCGATGGTGCGGCCGATGCCGCTCTGGGCGCGCAGCAGTTCAATCGGGGCGACTTCCCCCTGGTCCACACGGCGCCGGGCCCGCGCCAGCTGCTCCTCGGCCAGGGCGTGCTGGCGCTCACGCACTTCCATGATGCGCCGTGCCGCGTAGAGCTGCCAGTAGGCCTTCTCCGCATTGGCCAGGATCCTGATCGTCTCGAGGAGGGTGCGCGCATCGACTTGCTGCGACTCCATCTTCGCGATCACGATGCTGGCGGTGTTGGCGCGCAGCCCGAAGCCGCGCAGGAGCGGCATCGACAGATCGAGCTGGACTCCCGCTTCCCAAGGCTCATCCAGCAGCGACTGGTCGGCCTGGCTGAAGAGCGTGCCGACGTTGAGTACCCCGCCGGTGGCAAGCGGGAAGTCGATCCCGAGCGCGCCGCTGTTGTTGGCCGTGGGGTTGCCCGCCTCGAGGTTCTGCGCCAGCGTGTTGTCGTTGTAGGTGTAGCCGGCCTGCAGCACGGCCTCGAACTTGGCGATCTCGGCATCGAGCGCGGTGACCCCGAGCGTGGGGTTGAACTGCTGCACGCGCACGTCGAGGTTGCTCTCAAGCGACCACTGGCGGACATCGGCCAGCGTGACCACCGCCCGTTCCGGGTACGGAGGCGCCGAGTAGTCGCGCTTGCTCGCCTCATCGACCGCCGTCTCGAGCAGCACGGGTGGGGTCGCCGACTCGGCCTTGGGTGACAGCACCGGCGGCTGAGCCAGTCGCGCCGGATCCACCTCCGGAAGCAGCGGCGCATCGACGTAGTCGCGTCCGTTGCATCCGGCCGCGATGAGCGTGGCGAGCATGACGAGCCGAAGTCGGTCACTCATGGCGAAGGGCCTCGATCGGATCGAGTCGTGCTGCCTTGATGGCCGGAAAGAGCCCGAACAGAACGCCGACGAGCGCGCTGAAGAGGAAGCTTCCGAGCACGGCCCAGAACGGCACGCTGGCCTGCTCGAGCTGCGCGCCGGGGATGCGCGTGAGCCCAAAGGCCATCAGCTTGCCGCAGGCCACGCCGACGAAGCCGCCGCTGAAGCAGAGCGCCACGGCCTCGAGCAGGAACTGCACCATGATCGCGCGGCCGGTCGCGCCGACGGCCTTGCGCAGGCCGATCTCGCGTGTGCGCTCGCTCACCGAGACGAGCATGATGTTCATGATCCCGATGCCACCTACGAGCAGGCTGATGCCGACGATCCCCCCCGCCACCGCCGTGATCCCGGCCGAGAGCGTCTTGAACTGCTCGATGTAGCGATCGATCGCCTCGACGCGGAAGGTCTCGGGCTCGTTGGCGCGGAGGCCGCGCGCCTTGCGCAGAAGGAAGCGGCATTCGGCGATCGCCTCGTCGGCCTGGCCCGCATCCTTCAGCAGCGCGCTGAAGCGGATGAACGGTGTGCGGTCGGGCGTGAGCTTCATCGCGAGCGAGAACGGGATGAACACCTCGCTCGCCTGCGTTTCGAAGCCGAACATGCGCGACTGGAGCGTCTCGACCACGCCGATGATGAGGAATCGGCGGCCCGCGACGAGCAAGGTGGTGCCGGTGGGATCGTTGGGCAGCCGCAGCTCCTCGATCGCGCGGTCGTTGACCAGGCAGACCTGGCGCGCGTTGTCCTCATCGACCTGCCCAAACGCACGGCCCATGATGACGCGCCGACCCTCGATCGGGTGCCAGTCGGGCCAGATGCCCACGACCTGCATCGAGTCGAGCTTCTTCGTATCGCTTTCGACTGCACCCGAGATCTCGACGATCGGGCTCAGCGCCTTCAGCGAGGTGGCTTGGTCGCGCAGCTCGATCGCCTCGGAGGGCTTGAGCCGCACGCTCTCCCACGGGTACTTGTTGCGCGGAGCATCGTCGGGCCGGTTCGGGAAGATGAAGACGCGGTTGGCGCCGAAGCTCTCAAACTCCGTGAGCACCTTGGCCTTGAGGCCGCTGAGCGCCGCGATCACGGCTGTCACGCTCGCCACGCCCACGATGATGCCGAGTGCCGTCAGGACGCTACGGGTCTTGTTCGCCCAGATCTGGCTGAACGCCAGCCAGAGCGACTGGATCCAGAATTGCGGGGTCAGCACGCGATGGCTCCACGTGCGCGGAGCGCTTGCGCAATCGGTCCAACGGCTTCATCCTCGACCACCGGAAGGTCGCTCAAAATCAGTCCGTCGCGCAGCCGGACCACGCGCTGGCAGTGTGCTGCGACCTCGTTCTCGTGCGTCACGAGGACGATCGTCTGGCCATCGGCATGGATGCGGCCAAAGATCGAGAGCACCTCGGCGGTCGTGGCGCTGTCGAGGTTCCCGGTTGGCTCGTCCGCCATCAGGATGGCGGGCTCGTTGAGGATCGCCCGTGCGATCGCCACGCGCTGCTTCTGGCCCCCCGAGAGCTGGCTCGGCCTGTGGTCGAGGCGATCCGAGAGGCCCACGCGCGCCAGCGACTCACGCGCCCGCCGCTCGCGTTCGCGGCGTGTCACGCCGCCGAGCGCGTAGATGAGCGGCATCTCCACGTTCTGCAGCGCCGTCTGGCGCGGAAGGAGTTCGAAGCTCTGGAAGACGAAGCCGATCTTCTCGTTGCGGACCGAGGCGAGTTCATCGGCGCCCATGCGCGCGACCGCTCGGCCATCGAGTTCGTACTCCCCACGGGTGGGGCGGTCGAGGCAGCCGAGGATGTTCATCAGCGTGCTCTTGCCGCTGCCCGAGGCGCCCATGATCGCCACCATCTCGTTGCGGCCGATCGATAGATCGACGCCGCGCAGCGCCCGCACCTCATCGTCCCCGACTCGGTACGTCTTGTGGAGGCCCGTGACCCGGATCATGTGCCGATCTCGGCCTCGATGGATGCACCACCGCCGGGGTTCGAGGCGGCATCCATCACCTGCATTCCATCACGCAGCGTGTCCAGCGCCTTGTAAGGACCCACCACCACGCGTTCACCAGCGGCCAGGCCATCCAGCACGATCGTGTCGGTCAGGCTGCTCTGCCCGATGCGGACCGCAACCGCCCGCGCTACGCCATCCTTCACGGCAAAGACGACGCTCGCGACCTTGCGGTTGCGATCGACCAATGTGCTCGCGCGGACCGACTCGGGAAGGTCATCCAGCTTGCGCTCGACCACCGCCTGCGTAGGGACCGCGACGCCGTTGGCCGTGGCGAGCCGGATGTCAGCGTTGGCCGCCAGCCCGGACAGCAAGTGATCCTTGTCGGAGAGCACCAGGTCGATCTCGACCTTGTACGTGCCGCTGCCGCCAGTCGAGCCGCTGGCGGAGAGCGACGCCGATCGGCTGGCATTCGAGCGATCCATGGCGATTTCCGCCACGGTGCCCTTGAAGGACTGGTCCTTGTACGCATTCACGAAGACCTCGGCCACCTGGCCGAGCTGCACGCGCGCGATGTCTGCCTCGGCGACCTGGGCGACCATGCGCATGTGCGAGAGGTCAGCCACCGTCATGATCACCGTGCCTGCGTTGTTCATGGTGCCCACGACCACCAGCTCGCCCACCTCGGCATTCAGGCGGATGACCACGCCATCCATGGGGCTGCTCAGCACCGTGCGTTCGCGGTCGCGCTGCGCCCGCTCGATGTCGGCGGCACTTGCCGCAACGCTGGACTCGATGACACCAATGGTGCGCTCGCTGGCGGCGAGGCCCGCCTGGATGTCCTGCACGCGGGTCTGGGCCTCTTCGAGCGCCTGGCGGCTGACGTCGCCCGATCGGAAGAGCGCTTCCTGCCTTTCCAGCGCGGATTTTGCGGTCTGCAGCTGCATGCGCGGGCCATCGAGGCGGGCCTTCTCGGCACCAAGTCGCCCACGCTCGGCTTCAAGCCGGGCGGTCGCCGCCGCAAGCCGCGCCGAAAGATCACGATCGTCGAGCCGGACCAACACATCGCCCTTTCGGACCGACTGACCCTCGCGAAAAGGCAGTTCGACGATGCGTTCGCTGACTTCCGCCGAGATGTCGACCTTGATCATCGGCTCGATGTAGCCCGGCGCGCTGGCCGTCTGCACGACCTCTCGCACCGAGGCATCCTCGAGCCTGACCTCCACTCCACCGCTGCCCCCACCGAAACTTGGCAGCATGGCGAGCAATTCACCACCGCCAACGACCGCGAAGACGACCGCGACCGCGAAAAAGATGCCGAGTGCAGAGAGAAATCGCTTCAAAGGTTCTCCGTGGGCGTCGGAGTCTACCTGCACCCGTTGCCAGACCGGTGGTGTTATCAATCCAAATACAGAGCGAACACCGCTGACGATGTCCGCATCAGGCGCCGTGCACGCGTGCAGGCGTCCACAAGGCCACTCACGGGCACGGGATGGCGAAGCTCGTCAGGAAGACACCGAGGTCCGCACCATCCACCACCGGATCGCCGGTCAGGTTGATGATCGGATCCTCCGTGCCCCAAGCGCCAAGCAACTGGCCAAGATCGGCGCCATCGCGTTGGCCGTCGCCGTTGTAGTCGCCCGGGCATGCCTCGGCGATCGCTCCGTCGTCGGCAACGATGCGGAAGCAGGTGTTGAGCCAGTACGGCGCAACATCGCTCGTGAGGCACGAGGGTTCATGATTGGTCACGGAACCGACCCGCAGGAAGCCCTGGACGAAGGTGCCTGGGAAGATCGCCGAGCGCCACATGTACGTGCCGTTCGAGTCCGAGAGCGGAACCGCTTCGCCCGGGCTCGTCTGGTCTTTACTGCCCCACGCACTCACGAACCACGCGAAGGCGGCGGGCGACGCCGGATCGCACGTTCCGCTTGCGGATCCGACCGTGTTCGCGCCCCAGACGCTGAGGTAGTAGTCGCCCGGCTCGAGCAGCAGGTCCACGGGGATCTCGTACGTCGACAGGCTGCCCGTGTCATCGGCCACCTCGTTGTACGGGGTGGGCAGCGGCGCGATGCCTGACTGCACCTGGTTGCCATCGATCGGGCGGTTCGAGCCCGTACGGCGCCAGATCGTCCATGCCAGATGCGTGGTCGTCGGGATGTACTGCGTCGCGATGAAGCCCTTCACGACGAGCTTGCGCACGCGCCACGATGCGAAGCCCGCGTCGGTCGCCGGCATGACGAACCCCTGTGCCAGCCAGCGCTGGGCATTGGTTGCGTTGACGCAGCCGCTCGTGATGCCAAGATTGACCAGGTCGCCGGTGTCAGAGCGCTTGACTGAGTGCTGCGGACCTGTGTCGAAGACCACCCGCTCGAAGCTGGGCACCAAGGTCAGCGAGAACTCGTCCGCGCTCTCGGGGCCCTGGCTCGCTTCGTCGTACCAACCGCCGATGCGGACGAGGAAATGCTCGTTCTTCTCGCAGTTGGGGAGGTAGACCGTGGTCGGCCCGCCGCCTTCGCTGGGGTTGCAGGTGTCATCGCGGCAACCGATGAAGGCGCTCGGCAGGCGCTCGATGAACTCCGGAGTGATCGCGGGAACGGTCTGGCCCGTTCCAAGCGCATAGACCTCGATGACGCTGTCATCGGTCGCGGCCGCCCCCGCGCAGAGCGAGAGCGTCATGTTGCCGCGGCCTGGAGCGCTGACCGTGTACCAGAGGTCCTTGCCGCAGGCATACTGGCACGGCGACTCGACATCGATCGGGCCATCGGTACCCGCGTTCGAGTTGTCGACCACCAGCGGCGAGCCGATCGTGATCGATGCGGGTGTCAGGATGCAGTCGTTCGCGGGCGCACCGGCCGGGCTTGAGCAGGCGTGCACGAACAGATCGCACTCGGTCGAGGCGCTCGATGCACACCCGGCATCCCAGGCCACTTCGCAGCATGCCGGGTCGATCGCACACACGGGGCTGCAGCACGCAGGATCTGAACAGCCGGGAGTCTCATGCGCCGTGAGGCACGGCCCTGCTTCGGTCGCACACGTGGGCACATCCACGGCCGTGAAGTCAATGGTGACGAGGTACTTTGAGGTGCACGGCCACTCGAAGTCGGCCGGCCCCTGCGCTGGTGGATTCGGTTCAAGCGGTGCGCCGAAGACCAAGAGGTGCTCGCCAGGCTCCAAGTAGACGCGCCCCACGTTTGGGCACTCAGCCGAGACCGACGAGTACACCGTCTGCGCCACGCGGCAATCACCGCCACGCAGGATGACCAACTCACTCTGCGCGATCGGGCCGCTGTCATCGGCCTTCGCCGTGACGAGCGACAGGTCGATGAAGCCAGCCGACTTCACATCGATCAGGTACCAGTCGAGATCGCGGAAGGCGACGAGGCCAGCGGTGGTCGAGACCGGATACGAGCCCATCGTGCCGTGGATCTGCAAGAACGTGCCGTCGACCACGTTGCCGGCAGGCTGGACCAATTGGCCGCAGGTGCCGCAGCCACCATTCGCATCGGCATAGTCGCGATCGGCGCAGTCGGCGCCGGCGAACTCATCGATGTTGCAGAGCGAGTCGGGGGGGATGCTGAAGTCGCACTGCGCCAGCGCCGTTGGCACGGTCGCCAGGGCTGCTGCGAGTGCCGTGGCCGAAATGATGTTGGTGATCCCTGGGTGCATGGTGCTGATCCACTGAGGAAGGGGCGACTGGCGACACGGCCAGCCCGATCATCGGCACGCGCGTGCCCTGCCATCGCCCTACATGGTGAAATCAATCATCGTTCGTTGCCAACCCAAACCCAGAGGTCTCGGTGATTTCCAATCATTTCACCGGGGCCCCGCGGATGGGGGCCTGCGCGGGGCAACGCCCTTGGCTCGGGTCCAATAATCACTGGCCGAAGCGGCCCTTCAGAAAGTGCGGTTCAGCCCATCCGCCAATCGATGACCAGCTTGCCGCACTGGTCCCCCGCCTCGAGTCGCTCGAACGCTGCTTGGGACTGGCTTGGTGCAAAGACCTGATCCACGACCGGACGGATCGCGCCCGACCGGAGCAGGCTCACGACCGACCGGAACTCCTCCATCGTGCCCATGGTCGAACCGATGATGCTCAGTTGGTTCCAGAAGATTCGCGCGAGGTCGGTGGTCGCATCCAACCCCGTGGTGCAGCCGCAGGTCACGAGCGTGCCACCGCGGGCGAGTGACTTGATGCAGGCCATGTGGATCGACTTGCCCACGCTCTCGGCCACGACATCGACGCCGCGCCGACCCGTGACCGCACGAACCTGCCTGCTCCAGTCGGAACCATCGTCCAGGATCGCATGATGCGCACCGAGTTCGAGCGCGCGATCGAGCTTGGCACGATGACGGCTCGTCACGATGACGGTGCACCCGAAGTGGCGCGCGATCGCCAGGCTCGCCATGGCCACGCCCCCGCCGATGCCAGGCACGAGCACCGTCTGGCCTGCCTGCAACCGTGCCCGGGTCACGAGCATGCGCCATGCCGTGAGGTGCGTGAGGCCGAACGCGGCGGCTTGGATCGGATCGGTGTCCCCGACCTCGAGCAGGTTGGTGATCGGGGCCTTGAACCGCGCGGCGTTCGCGCCCGGCGTGTGTTCGCCGATCATGGCGATGTCTTCGCCCGCAGGCCACGATCCGGGCACGCTGCGTTGCGGCTGGACGACAGCCGCATTGAGCAGGACGCGCTGGCCGATCCAGGCTGGATCGACACCTTGACCGACAGACTCCACGATCCCGCAGCCATCGCTGCCGCTCGTGAACGGATAGATGGTGTCCACACCCGGCAGACCGCGAGCCACCCACAGGTCAAGGTGATTCAGCGCGCTGGCCTCGGTCCGCACGATGGCCTCACCGGACCCGACGATGGGATCCGCCGCATCCATGATGCAGGACACATTGGGAGCGACCGGCGAACCTCGACGCGTGGTGACGATGGCCTTCATGCGGTGCGTACACTAGCCCGACCATGTTGATCCTGAGGATTGCCCTCGTGGCCTTGGCGAGCATCGGTTGCGGCGAGGCCCCGACACCGACCGCTGCATCAGCGTCCGCTCCCGCAGCCACCACGCCGGAGCCTCCGATGGCTGCCCCACCACTGGCCGCTGCGCAAACACCCGCACCGATCACCGCCGTAGCGACGGATGCGCCCGCCACGGCGCCGCAGGGACCGGCGCCCGCCACGGCGCCGCAGGCCACACCGCCCACGGCTGGCGCCGTGACCGTCGATCAGGCGAACGTGGATCTTGGGTTCATCACGCCCCGCTCCACGATCAACCACACCTTCCGCATCACCAACACCGGCGGCATTCCCCTGAAGGTGATGGCCGTCAAGCCAAGCTGCACCTGCACCACGACGATCAATCTCGACGGCAAGGTCATCGCACCGGGCGCCACGCTCGAGGTGCCGGCGAGCATGCGCGCTCCGGCATCGACCGGACAGAAGCAGGTCGTGGTGAATGTGGTGCTCCAAGGACTGCCCAAGGTGGTCGAGCTCCGCATGGCCGGAGAGATCGCCTTTCCTGTTCGCGCGACCACGTCGGTCCAAGGCAAGGACGTGCCCTATGTCGACGCCGACAGCGATCCATCGCGCGTGCGTGGCACGGTCAAGCTGAAGTCGACCGACGGCAAGCCGTTCCTCGTGCGCGCCGTGCAGGGCCAGCCTCCCACGGTCGAGGCGTTCGACCCGGCAAAGGATGCGCCGCGTGCCGAGTACACCGTGGCCTATGACCTCACCCGCTTGCCGAAGGTGCCGCCCTACCTCGTGATTGAGACGGACCACCCGGGTGCGCGGCTGATCGATCTCCGGGTCCGCCATGCGACCACGCACATCAAGCCGGTGCTGAGCCTCGCCGAGTTCCGCGCGAGCGCCGGGTGCGTGACGGTCGGCGCCGTCGTCGGGCTCGACATCGAGATCAAGAACCTCGGCATGCTGCAGGTCACCGGCGTGCGCAGCGGTGATCCGCGGTTCACGGTCACGATGATGGGGCAGTCGGGTGATTCCAAGCTGCGCAACGTGGCCTTCTCGATCGTGGCTTCGCCACAGGCGGCTGGATTCTCGATCTTTCCCGTGACGATCACGGCGCTCGACCCCGTGAGCAAGCGCAACGTCGAGAGCGATCTGCTGGTGCTGGTGCAGGTCGATCCCTGACGATCACCGCTCGCCCAAGCGTGCCAGCGGATCCGCCGGATCAATCATGATCCAGCCGTCGAAGGTCACATGCGCCGAACCCGTGATGGTGGGCACGATGTCCGCGCCCACCAACTCGTAGGTCGCCTCGAAGCGCGTGCCGAGCACGGACTCCTGCACCCACGTGGCGCCCGGTGCCAGCCGACCCTCGGCCGCAAGGCAGGCCACGCGGGCGCTTGTGCCAGTGCCGCAGGGCGAGCGATCCCACTCCGCACCCGGACACAGCACGAAGTTGCGGGCATCTGCACCGGTGCCGACCTGTTGACCAGATGTGCCCTGTGATGGGATCGCGGGCCCACCCGCGCGATGCGCATCGATCGAGAGTTCAACGTGATCGATGCAGGCGCCATCATCACCACGAAGCCCCGCCGCGTCGTAGGCGGCGCGAACCCGCATGCAGAAGGCCGTGAGCTCATCCACGCGGTCGACGGTGATGGACATGCCGTGGTCGTGGCAGATGAAGAACCAATTGCCGCCCCAGGCAATGTCGCCATGCACGATGCCGTGGCCCGGAACATCGACGGCGACCCCGCGCTGCACGACGCGACTGGGCACGTTGCGCACGCTCACGCGACCATCCGTAAAGAGGCGCGCGACCACGGATCCGACCGGCGTGTCGATCAGGTGCTCGCCCGCCGCGAGCCGACCGAGCGCCGACAGCGTGCGCACCACGCCGATCGTTCCATGACCGCACATGCCCAGTGTGCCGACGTTGTTGAAAAAGACGACGCCGAACGACGCGCGGGGCGAGGTCGGCGGCAGCACCACCGCACCCACGAGCCATGCATAGCCGCGCGGCTCATGCATCAGGGCGCGCACCATGCCTGCCCACGCCCCATCGAGTGCGGTTCGCACGGCACGCGGATCGCCAGCAAGCCCCGGCAGGCCATCGACCAGTGTGCGCGTGGGTTCACCCTCGGTGTGGCTGTCGACGCAGCGCACGCGCAGCGGTGCATCGGTGATCGGCGCCATGGCGGCGGAT
>SXGR01468137.1_pt1 | contig 13250 bp, 10 predicted proteins | sample 3174711 | NCBI WGS metagenome assembly SXGR01 (sample SAMN11356860, study PRJNA531348) | freshwater metagenome | isolation source: freshwater sample F1-60 | place: China: Fuxian Lake, Yuxi | collected 2017-12-25
ACCGCGTGCGCATGGTCGCCGCATCATTTCTCGTCAAGCACCTATTGATCGACTGGCAGGAGGGTGCGTCATGGTTCTGGGACACTCTGGTGGATGCAGATCTGGCCAACAACACTCTGGGCTGGCAATGGTCCGCGGGCTGTGGCGCTGACGCGGCCCCTTATTTTCGAATCTTCAATCCAGTCCTTCAAGGGGAGAAGTTCGACCCCGCTGGTGCCTACGTCCGTCGCTGGGTACCGGAACTTGCGGCAATGCCCGATGTGTTCATCCACAAACCTTGGAAAGCGCCGGCGTCTATTCTCGGAGCAGCCGACGTCACCCTTGGGCGGAGCTATCCCAATCCGATCGTTGACCATGCTTTTGCGCGAGCGCGCGCACTGTCTGCACTTGGCACCATCAGCAAGACAACAACGCGTCCGGAAACCTTCGTGCGCTGCTACCCTATGGGGAATGGCGGGCACGGTGTTTTTTGACGTCGATACGCAAATCGACTTTGTTTTCCCCGCCGGCGCGCTGTACGTGCCCGGCGCCGCTCGCCTGGTTCCGGTGATCGCCGGCTTGAACGCACTGGCGGCGGCCACCGGGATTCTGGTCGTATCGACCGTGGATGCGCATCCGGAAAACGACGGCGAGTTCACCGAGCACGCCGCGCATTGCATCCGGGGGACGGCCGCCCAACGCAAGCCGGAATCGACCCTGCTTCCCGCCCGGCTGACTCTCCCGGAGAACACGTCGATCATTCCCTGCCTTGACGGAATCGGCCAGGTACTGATCGAACAGACCAGCGTAGACTGCTTTCGAAACCGGAATCTCGTTCGCCTGCTCACAGGGCTTGGTGTTACGCGCTGCGTCGTTTACGGCGTAGCGGCCGAGATCGCCGTGCATCACGCGGCCATGGGCCTGCTCCGATTCGGCTGCGAAGTCCATCTGGTGACGGATGCGATCGCTGAGATCAACGGGACAATCGCGCGGCGTGCCCGCGCCGATTTCGTGCGGGACGGCGGGCATCTCCTGGGAAGTACTGCCGTGGCCACTAGGCTGACGGAACCACCGGCACGGGACCCTGGTACCCCAAGCCTTCTGTTAGAAAGTACCTTGCCGCTTCCGCCCAAAACCGCAAAACTGCCATAGGCAGTGAATTGGATTTCGCCGGTGGACCGTCGAAATCCAGTGGACAAGCGAAACGGAGCAAAAAGCCGCATGGATCGAGTTGAATTCGATTACTGGAAGCCGCGAGACGTAGCGCGCCTATTGTCGATGGTGGAAGCCGAGCGCCGCTATTTCCAGGAAATGATGGCAATGCTACCGGTGGGCGTGGCCTTGGTCTCGCCGGCCTTGGAATTGACGATGACCAATCGCGCGTTCCGGCGGCTCATGGGGCTCGAGCGCGAAAACGCCGGTGAACGTAGACTCGACGAGTTGTTCGGGATACCAAGTCTGCGCGACCGCGTTCGCGAAACGCTCGAAACCCGCGGCACCCGCACGATTCTCAGCCACGACACCGATACGGCCAAGGGCAAGCGAACCTTGCTGCTTTCGCTCCAGCCGTTCCGCGACTGGGACGACGATGGCGCCGCCGAGATCCTGCTGACCTTAGAAGACGTGACCGATATGGTGGCCGCGCAGCTTCCCGCGCCTGCCAGTGAGATCGAGGCTGCCCCCCCCCCGCCAGAACTGCCGGCCCCGGTTCCGACGCCCGCCATGGCAGCGGCATCGGCCTTGATCATGGCCAAGCTGAGCCCGGCTGCTTCGGAAGCTCCGGTATCCTCGCCTGCGGCGACGCAAGCGGCGGCGCTTAGTCCAGCCGCTTTGGCACTTTTATCGAAGACTGTTTTCTGGCGAGTCGATGCTGTTACGATGCGGTTTGAGACCGTCTAGATTCCCAACGGGGTGGCCCAGTTGGGCTTGCCGAAGGATGCCTGGAGCGCCGGTGCCGAGTTTTTCTGGCCCGGCCGAGTGGCTTCAAGGCATCTCCCGCTGATGAAGTCGTTCTATGAGCAGGCCCTCGCCGGCACTCCGCTTCATTCAGTTGAATATCGCGCCACTACCACCAATCCGGAGCGCGCGCTCTGGCTCCGTGACGAGATCCACGTGGTTAGAGATGAATCCGGCGCCATCGCACACTTTGACGGCGCCACTACCGATGTAACCCACTTACGGCAGCGCGAGGATTCGGCGGCGCAGGCTCAGAAGGTCGAAGCGCTGACGCGTTTGGCGGGACGGGTTGCGCACGAGTGCAACAATCTGCTAACGATCCTGGGTGGGCATGGCGAAGAGTTACTTCATTCGCTCTCTCCCGACAATCCGCTTCGATCTAACGCGCAGGAGATACTGACGGCCGGAGACCGTCTGAACTAGTTTATGCAGCAACTTGGCAGTTTTATCAGACATCCGAGCCCAGAGCTCGGCAAGGTGGCGATCGACACGATGATTGGCGAGCACGCCGATGAGTTCCGCCATTTGCTGCCAGAGTCCGTCCGCCTGATCGTGAATCCAGGCGTGCCCTCGGCAGTGGCAACCGCCGACGCGGCACTGGTCCTCCATGCACTCCGGAGTTTTGCGGTGCGCGGAGCTGAGGCCATGAGAGGCGAAGGTGTGCTCTCCATCGAGACCACAACCGCGACCGCAGCCGATCCGGCAGCTGCCAGCCGCGCAGGCCTGGCGCCGGGCCGCTACCTGCAGATTGCGGTGCGCGACACGGGCCATGCCATTCATCCGGACCTGCTGCAACAACTCTTTGAGCCGCCGCCAGGAGACGAACCGCCTCGTCACAATCTGGCTTCGATCTACAAATCGATCCCGGAGATGAGTGGAGACCTAATGGTAACGAGCGAGTTCGACCGTGGCACCTGCTTCACGATCCTTCTCCCGCGCGGAGCCGATGCGACGACGCCCGCCACCAGTATCGATGCGCCGGCCGATGCCGCTCCAGCCCCGGGCCCGGTGGCTGCGGAGGCTCCACGTATCGAGACCGTTCTGGTGGTGGAAGATGAGGCTGGGATCCGCGGGCTCATCCGCCGCATCCTGGGCCGCCAGAACTACGAAGTAATCGAGGCTTCCAACGGGCGGCAAGCTCTCGAAATCGCCCGGGAGTATCCCGGAGTGATCGACATGTTGTTGACCGACGTGGTGATGCCAGAGATGGGCGGGTTCGACTTGGCGCAGGAGTTACTCAAGTCGCGGCCGCAGACGAAGGTGCTGTTTATCTCGGGATACACGGGGCTGTCGGGCTTCGATCCATCTCAGTTGCCGGCGGGAGCGGGCTTCCTGCAGAAACCGTTCACGCTGAATGCGCTGCTGGCGAAGGTACGCGAGGTGTTTGCGCAAAAGGCGGACGGGTAAGAATAGCGTACCACCTACAGCACCAAGCGAGAGTCGCCTTCGCGCCGCGTGATCCGTTCACGATCGAGAAACTCCAGCAGCGGAATCGCGTATTTACGGCTGACTCCAGTCCAGTCCTTAAAAGCGGGCACGCCGAAGCTCTCGCCTTTGTGCGCCGCGAGAATCACCTTGAGTGCGTCGATCGCCGAGGGGTGATAAACGAGATCGTCGCCGATTTTGAGCAACCGCTTCTGGCGGAACAAAATCTGCAGCAGATTGCCCGCCCGCACCGGATCGATACCGCTGGCCGTTAGCACCTCCGCGGTGGATGGCACCGCCAAGCCCGCCCGCTCGAACGCGCCTACAATGCGATTGAACGCCTCCTCTTCGTCCTGCTTTAGGTTGAGGCGGTGGGTCTTCAGCCGCAACGTGTCGCCTTCGGCTACGACTGTTGGTGAAGCTTTCAACAGTGCGTCCAAAACGAAGTCGGGAGCGCCCGCGAGTGCCTGCGTGCGGACCAATTCCTTGGCGAGACCGGGTTGCAGCGGCTGCGCACGATGGAATGCCGCAACCTTGGCGTGCATCCGCTCGAGGCTCGCCTTGAACCACGACGCGTCCATCAGCCATTGTGTTGGCGAGGCGAGCACTGTCAAGCGCCCGCCGGAGGGGGTGGTGGCCGCATCGATCTCCGGCTCAGTCAGCCCGGTGTCCCGAATTGCGTCGTGAATATCGAGGCCGAATTGCGCATCGCTCACGGCGATTTCCAGGCGCCGCGCGGGCGGTGCCGTGGCAAGCTCGGCCAGCCGTTTTGCGAGATCAGCCCGGCGCAGCTTTCGCCGTTCAGTCGGCAGAGCGATCACGCGCCCGCCGCCGATTGTCACCACCGGCGAGAACTGCCGGATGATGAAGCGGTCACCCGGGAGCATCAACACGGGCTCTTTCAATTCGAGCCGCGCCAAGGCACGTCCGCCCGGCTCCAGCACGGTCTTGTCGCCTAACAGGCGCACCTCAGCTTCGGTCTCGACGGTCCAGGCGTGAAAGTGTACCGGCGCGCGATGCTTGAGCGGCTTCGCCGAGGCCAGCAGTTCCACTTCGCAATCCAGCCGCGAAACGGTTCGCAGACGATTGGGCTCGATCAACGTCATCCCGCGGCCGAGTTCGACGGCTTCGATGGAGGCCAGATTCACGGCAGTGCGCTGTCCGGCTGAGGCCCGCTTGGCCGCGGCCCCATGGACCTGCAGTCCGCGTACTCGCAGCCGTAGGCCACGCTCGGCGATCTCCACTTCCTGTTCAATAGCGAGCGAACCTGAGACCAGCGTGCCCGTTACAACGGTGCCGAATCCCTTCATCGCAAACGCGCGGTCGATGGGCAAGCGAAGATGGCCGGCTCCGCTTTTGACCGTGACTACTTTGGCCTCGGAAGCCAGCGCTCTTTTCAACTCCTCAATCCCTTCGCCCGTGCGGGAACTCACGGCTACGACGGGTGCGCCTTCGAGGAATGACCCTGCGACGAACTCTTCCACTTCCAGGCGAACCAGGTCGATAATCTCACGGTCCACCAAGTCCGCCTTGGTCAACACGACTATGCCGCGCCGGATGCCGAGCAACCGGCAGATGTCGAAATGCTCACGCGTTTGCGGTTTGATCGACTCGTCGGCGCCGACCACGAACAACACCATGTCGATGCCGCCCGCGCCCGCCAGCATGTTGCGCACAAACCGCTCGTGGCCGGGGACGTCGATGAAGCCGAGCCGCACGCTGCCAAGTTCAAGATGTGCAAAGCCAAGGTCGATCGAAATGCCGCGCCGCTTTTCCTCTTCCCAGCGGTCCGTCTCGATGCCGGTGAGCGCGCGGATCAGTGCGGTCTTGCCGTGATCGATGTGTCCCGCGGTACCGACGATAATATTGGTCATTAAGGCTGTTGCCGTTGCAGCTGTATCTCTCATCTTCGCCGCCATGGCCCTTGCACAGCAAGCGGCGGCTCCGGAATCGGGCGACGCGGTCTTTCGCTCGGGCGTCGCTCTGGTGCGCGTTGACGCGCAAGTGGTTCAAGGCAAACGCGCCATCGAAGGGCTGACCAAAGGCGACTTCCAGGTGCTCGACGAAGACCGGATTCAGCCGGCCGAATACTTCGGGCGCGAGGCGGAGCCCTTGTGGATCGTGCTGTTGCTAGACGTGTCCGGCTCCATGCACAAGCGGCTGGACGAGATGGCCGCGGCGGCGCGCCAAGCTTTTCGCACGTTGGGACCAGAGGACCGCGTGAGCGTCATTTTCTTCGGCCGACTGACTCATGTCGCGCTGGACTTCACGGCGAAGCGCGAAGATACCCCGCCGGTCATCGGCCAGGGCCGCGCTAACAAGCAGGTGGGCGCCGGCACCAACATCAATCCGTCGGTGATCGAAGCGGCCCGCTTCATTCGCGAGAAAGCGGCGAATCAGCCGGGGCGGCGCGCGATCGTGATTCTGACCGATAACGAAGGACTGAACTACCAGGTCAACGATCAGCAGACGCTTGAGGCGCTTTTCGACGCCGACACCGTGTTGAACGCGATCCTGACGCCCAACGCGAAGTCCCCGGATGCCCCGCGGAAGGGCGCGTATCAGAATCCCGACTTCACGCCATCGGACGTATTCAAACTGGCGCGCGAAACCGGGGGCGAGGTCTTATAAGCCGAAAGCACGGGCGAAGCGTTTCGCGAAATGATGCTGCGGATTCGCTTGCGGTACAGCCTGCACTATCGGGCTCCGGAGGGCCACGCGGGCGCGGCGCGGAGGATTCGCGTGGAACTTTCGCCCGAGGCGAGGAAGCGGTTTGTGAAGGCGGAAGTTCGCGCGCGGACGGGTTACCGGCTGCCATAGTCAGACAACGTTTTGGATAACGGCACTTGAGCCCGGCGCCAGATCATACCGGAAGTCGGAGACGGGCGCGTTGGGCGAGCCCTGGTCAATCTGTTGGATGGCGGCCTCGAAACTCGCTTTGTCGATCGCGGTTTTGGTGTTGACCTCAGCCAACAGCGTGCGGCGGACGCGCGAGGTGTCGACGAGAGGCGAGGGCTCAGCGCGTCCTCACCCGCATCGAAGTTGGTGCGCGTGGCGCGTTCCTTCTGGAGGGCCTTCAACTCCCTGGACGAGTTTCGAAAGGCGCGGTCATGGCGCGAGGCGTAGATGGCGAGCGTCTTGAGGGCGGCGCGTGTCTCGGCGTCGAGGAAGGGATCGGGAACGGAGGCAAGCAATTTGGCTTGGTTCATTCGGCAGCGCCGGAGGTTCCATTGTGCATGGAGAATCGCCTCAAAATGAATGAGTTCAAGTTCCACTGCCGGTGCGAGGCCGGCGGCTAGTGCGCCGCGCAGGGAGGCGAAGATGGCGGCCTCCTCCTATCGGCTATGTGGAGCTGGCGGGAGCAGAGTCCGTGCACGCGGGCGTTCTGCGAGGATGTGAATTTTCCCTCTTCGGTATTGGGCCCCGTGGAATGGGTGGCGTTGGTTCGGTTGGCGTCGATTTGTTGTGGCGAGGTTGACGGGTTCATATGGGCGGCCCCTTTCGACCGCAGCGATCGAAGAGTACCAGGGGCGCCGAACTGGAGGGCGCCGAGCAAACGGATAACTGCCGACGAATGAAGGAGAAGAAAAATCTCAGTTCGTTGCCACCGGCTTCATCTGCCGCATCGCGGGGTTGGTGACAAACCTGCGCCTGGTGCGAATGACTGACGCCGCCAGCACGGCCGCTCATTCCTGTTAATTTTGCCGCCAGACTTGGGATATATACTTATACAAAGGCAAACAGCAGCACATGGAAGTTGTTTGGATTTTGATCATTGTGGGCGGCTGGTTCGTGTTAAGCCGTTTCACCGGTGGCTGAGGGCCGGGAACATCCTGTCGTTGACAGGAACGCCGCCAGTCTTTCCATCGCCGGCTCAAGGATGCTCCTCTCAGCGGCGTAGCAAAGCCGGATCGACCCTTCGCCACCCTGGCCGAACGCCACCCCAGGCGCCAGTCCCACTTTCGTTTCCAGCAACAATCGCCGGCAAAATTCAAAGGAATCGGTGAGCCCCTCGACGCGGGGGAACAGATAGAACGCGCCTTCCGGTTCCGGCACAATCAGACCGGGCATCGAGCGCAGGGCCTGGACGCAGTAGTCGCGATTGGCGCGCAAGCGGCCAATCAGGTCGACGATAAACGGCTCGCCTTGCGCGAGTGCAGTTTCGGCGGCCTTCTGCGTGAAACTGGGCGCGTGCGAAATGATGAACTCATTGAGTTGCCCCGCGCGGGCGGCCAAATCCCGCCGCGTCACGATCCAGCCGCAGCGCCAGCCTGTCATACAGTAGCTTTTCGAAAACGACTGCACAACGATCACGGCGTCAGCGGGCGTGGCAAGAGTCAGAATTGTCGGCACCACTTCTCCGTCGCGCGAGCCACCGTAGTAGAGCCGCTCATACACTTCGTCGGCCAGCAGCCATAACGCGTGACGCCGGGCAAACTCAAGCAGGCAGAGCTGTTCGTCTACGGTGGCGGTCCAACCGAGGGGATTCGAGGGCGAGGTAAACAGAAGCAGTCGCGTGCGCGGGGTCAGCGCCGCTTCGAGTGCGTCAAAATCGATGCCATAGCGGTTACCGGCAAGGGGCTGCGCCACTTGGCGAACGTGCGCGTTGCACATCTGGACGATGGCGGAGCCGTTGGGCCAGGCGGGCGTCAACACGATGGCCTCATCGCCAGGATCGAGCACGCAGCGGATGGCTACATTGAGCGCCTGTACGCCACTGGAGGTCACGACGATCTCACTAGCCGGATCGCGCTTGACCCCATGCTTGTCCTGGTAGTATTGCGCCAGGGCGCAACGAAGTGACGGGAGCCCGGCGTTCTCGGTGTAGAACGTGAAGCCGCCGTTCATGGCCGCAGTGGCAGCGTCCTTGATGAACTGTGGAGTGGGGAGGTTCGACTCACCGAAGTAGAGCCGCAGCACGCCGTCCATGCCCATGGCGAGCTCGGCCAACTCCCGGATACGCGAGTATTTTACGTCACGGGCAGAGGGGGCAATGGCTGCGGCGGTCAAGGAAGGCATGAGACCCGGGGAAATCCAGGGCAGTAGCGCCCAGTGCAATACGCCACATCCGCGGCGCGTGGCAGATTCTGATCGCCCAGGACTCGCCGCCAACCCGGACTGGTCACACCGCGCGTTTGAATGGCGGCCTCGATGCGTCCAGGCGCTGTCGCCAGGCGGATCAGCTTCGCGTCGGGAACCAAAGCCAGTGCACGCAGGGTCAGGCTGAGCATGGCTTGTTCGAGTAGGCTGGTGCTCACTTTGACGCTGCCAGCCGCCACGTCGGTGCGGACCATCAGATCGATGCCCGGCTCAAGCAACGCCAGCAATTGCTGCTCAAAGCCAGCCACGAACGCATTGAGGCGCAGTGGCTCAGAGGGAGCGCCGGCAGTAGAGGCGGGGGCGGCCTCGCGACATAACACGACCGCGCGGGCGGCGGCGCGCAGTAACTGCTCGAGTTCCTCGCGGGCGGGCGCTTCAGGCGGCAGACTTGCCAGTGCGACATCGCCGAAACCGGCCACCAACAGAATCTCGTTCTCCAAGCGCTCGAGTGAATCGGCTTCTAACTCAACCGGGCCAGGAGCCGGCGCATAAACCGGCCTGGGCTTCTGGGCGGAGGCTGCCTCCGCTGCCACTTCGACCGTTGGCAGGCTCTGCACGAATACCACTATCGGTGCGCCCGGTACACCCTTTCGCCGAAACCATGACACGTGGCAGTGGTTCTCAACGCCTGCGTCGTTTTTTACCGTGACCCGCTCCAAGACGCCGTACGATTCAGCCGATGCGCTCAGGCTCGGGGCAATCCTGGAGGCTTCCAACCCGACCAGTTGGCCTCTTTCAAAACCTAGAATTCGCTCCCCGGCGGCGTTGGCGGACCGAATGAGACCTTCCGGCTCCACGATGAGTATGCCCTCAGACGAGGTCTCCATCGCCGTGCGAATCCATTGACCGGATAACGCTGGACCGCCCGCGCCCGCGCCCGCTGAACCGGGGCGATTTACGCCTGCGCGGGAACGCCGCGCCAGGTAAAACAAGCCATAGCCTGAAAGTGCCATCAGGGTGAGCAGTTCCAGTAATCGCGACCACGGATTGCCGGCAGGTGTTTTCGAACGGAGCTGACCGAATTCGTTAAGCGCCGCGTGGAGCTCAAGCACGGCTTGCCGGTTGGCGGCGCGAAACTCAAGGCTGATTTGACTGATCTCGGCCGGCGACGATTTATCGGTCAGCGGGACCGGAGCGCCGCACCGGATCTCCATGAGTCCGGTGGCTCGCAGCAGTCGATCTCGAATCAGCGTTAGCTGTTCAGCCGCTTGCGCAAGGGCGTCTTGCTCGCGCCGGTAGACGGCACAAAAATCGCGGAGACCGTTCAAAACCTCTTGCCAGTCACCTTGCACAGTCACCAGGGGTATGAGATCAAGGCGATCGGTCAACTGCTGGTGTGCCCGCTGCAGCCCCGTGGCGGCGCGCGATTCCTGGTGTTCATGCCACGAATCAGTCGCAAACCCAACCAGCAGGTAGGTGGAAAATCCAAGGACAGCCGTCAATGCAGGAAGACCAGCGAGAGTCCAGCGTTCAGAATCATAGGGCCAAGTCCTCCTTGGGCTGGCTATCGCGGCAGCTTGCGGGCCGACGCGAGCAACTCTTCGACATTAACGATGTCGCTCGGATAATCACCAGTATAACAAGCATAACAGTAGTCGTGGCGTTCGTCGTCGTCAACTGCCTTGCGCAGTAAGGGCAGAGGCAGGTAGCCGAGCGAATCGGCTTCGATGAAGCGGCAGATCTCATCGACCGTGTTATTGGCCGCGATCAACTCCTTCTTCGTGGGGGTGTCGACACCATAGAAACAGGGGGAGATCGTGGGTGGGCAGGATACCCTCAGATGTACTTCCCGGGCGCCGGCGCTGCGCACCATACGGACGATCTTGCGCGACGTAGTGCCGCGGACGATCGAGTCGTCCACCCGCACCACACTTCGCCCCTTGAGCAGGTGCCTGACCGGATTCAGCTTGAGCTTGACGCCGAAATCGCGGATGGCTTGGGAAGGCTCGATGAACGTGCGCCCGATGAAGTGAGACCGGATGAGCGCCTGGCGGTAAGGGAGACGCGCCTCTTCGGCGAATCCGAGGGCAGCCGCCACGCCAGAGTCCGGCACCGGCACCACCAGATCGGCTGTGGGCGCCGGGCAGGCTTGCGCGAGGAGCCGGCCCATGTTTTCGCGCGATTGCTGTACGCTACGGCCGAAGACTATTGAGTCAGGGCGCGAAAAATAGACGTGTTCGAAGACGCAATGCGCGCTCGATCGATGTTGTTTGAAACGTTCGCGTGTGATTCCATTGGAATCGATCACGATCATCTCGCCCGGCTCGACATCGCCCACATAGACCGCGTTGATCAGGTCGAACGCGCAGGTTTCGGAGGCGAAGGCGTAGCCCACCCGGCCGCCAGGCAGTTCAAGCTGCCCCATCGCCAACGGGCGGAAACCGTAGGGATCGCGCGCCACGATGATGGAGTCGCGTGAGAGCACCACCAACGAGTAAGCGCCCTCGATCTGCAACAGCGCGTCGCGGAGCGATTCCTTTAGCGACTTCTCCGTCGAGTGCGCCATCAGGTGCATGATCACTTCGGTGTCGCTGGTGGCCTGGAAGATGGCGCCTTCCATTTCGAGCATCTTCCGAAGCTCAGTCGCATTGGTGAGGTTGCCGTTGTGCGCCACGGCGATCTCACCCTTGATGCAGTTCACCGCGAAAGGCTGCGCGTTGAGCAACGCGGTGTCGCCGGAGGTGGAATAGCGGGTGTGGCCGATGGCGAGTTCGCCCTGGAGCCCGGCGATATATTCAGGCTTGAACACCTCCGAGACATGGCCCATCGCTTTGTGGCACTCGATCGTCTTGCCGTTCGAGACGGCCATGCCGCAGCTTTCCTGGCCGCGATGCTGCAACGCGTGCAGTCCCAGATTGGCCAGCCGCGCCGCTTCCGGGTGGCCGTGAATTGCCACGACGCCGCATTCTTCATGGAATTTGTCGAACATGGTTATCCTTGTATGGCTCCGAGTTTCGACGGAAGAGCGTTTTCCCACGCCGCGCGCAGAGTGACTATGTCCGCGTCGACCCACTGGCCGATTTGCAAACGCCGGCCTCCCGTGATGCCGACGGCAACCACCGGGACGTCGTGTTTGGCGGCGATCGCGGAGACGGCCGCGGGATTCGCCGTGGAGACCAGGACCCGCGAAGGGCCTTCATGAAACAACGTGAACTCGGCGCGTTGGTCGTGGCTGCCGGGTAATGCGATCGTGACGCCGGTTCCACCAAAACAACACTCGGCCAGCGCTACGGCCAGGCCGCCTTCGCCGAGATCGTGAGCGGACTCGATCAACCCATCCCCGGCAGTCACCATCTCCCGAATGGCCGCGTGCACTTTCTTTTCAAAGGCCATGTCGAGAGCGGGTGGCAGTCCCCAGAGTTGCTTCAGTACCTGCTTGGCGTATTGCGTGCCGCCAAAATGCATGAGATCGCATTCGCCGAGCCCCCCAAGCAGGATCACCGTGCGCCCTTCGCCCACGAACTCGACCGGTTTGGGCGCGGCCGTCTTCATCAGCCCAACCAAACCCATGACCGGTGTGGGGAAAATCGGCTCGCCCAGGGTCTCGTTGTAGAGGCTCACGTTGCCGCCGGTAATGGGGGTCTCAAAGAACAGGCAGGCTTCACAAATGCCCTCGATCGCTGCCACAATCTGCGCCATGATCGCCGGCTTTTCGGGGTTTCCGAAGTTGAGATTGTTAGTGGCGGCGACAGGCAGTGCGCCCACAGTCGATAAATTGCGGCAGCATTCGGCAACCATCAGCTTGGCGCCTTCGCGCGGATCGAGCAGGCAGTAGCGGCCGTTGCCATCGAGCGACATGGCGATGCTGGTGCCGGTTTCTTTTATGCGCACGATGGCGGCATCGTAACCCGGGCCGGCGAGCGTATTGGTGCGCACCATGTAGTCGTACTGCTGCCAGATCCAACGCTTGGAGCAGAGGTCCGGTGAGGTGACAAGGGTCCTGAGATCGGCTTCGAGGCTGGTGCTGCTAAAGCCGGGGCCTTCCATCGGCACTGGCCGGTAGGGTTTGGTGTCGTATGGCCGCTCGTATACTGGCGCTTCGTCGGCCAGGGCGCGATTGGAAATCTCGGCCACGACCACGCCGTGATCTTTGACGCGCAGCATGCCGTCGCCGGTCACCGTGCCAATTTGCACAGCGTCGAGACCCCACTTCTTGAAGACCTTATACACCTCGTCTTCGCGGCCTTTGTCGGCCACCAGCAGCATGCGCTCCTGCGATTCCGACAGCATGGTCTCGTAGGGCGTCATGCCGGATTCGCGGCGCGGCACGTACTGCAAGTCGATCTCAATGCCCGTGTGTGCGCGGCTGCCCATCTCGCAAGTGGAGCAGGTGAGCCCGGCCGCACCCATGTCCTGGATGCCCACGACTGCGCCCGTCTTCATCGCTTCGAGGCACGCCTCGAGCAGAAGCTTTTCCATGAACGGATCGCCCATCTGCACGTTGGGACGTTTCTCTTCAGATGTCGCGCTGAACTCTTCCGACGCCATGGCGGCGCCCTTGATGCCGTCCTTGCCGGTCTTGGCGCCCACATAGATCACGGGGTTGCCAATACCCGTGGCGCGCCCGTAGAACACTTCGTCATGGCGAAACACGCCAAGCGCGAAGACGTTGACCAGCGGATTGCCCGCATAGCTTGGCTCAAACACGGTCTCGCCGCCCACCGTCGGCACGCCGAAGCAGTTGCCGTAATGCGCGATGCCACTCACCACGCCTTCCAGAATCCGGCGATTGCGGGCGTCGTCGAGCGAGCCGAAGCGGATCGCGTCCATCACGGCGATTGGCCGCGCGC
>SXGR01021910.1_pt1 | contig 13249 bp, 12 predicted proteins | sample 3174711 | NCBI WGS metagenome assembly SXGR01 (sample SAMN11356860, study PRJNA531348) | freshwater metagenome | isolation source: freshwater sample F1-60 | place: China: Fuxian Lake, Yuxi | collected 2017-12-25
CAGCGGGCGCAGCGGCTCGAGCTCACGCAAAAGCACCTTGGCCATGGGCATGGAAACCCGGCCGTGGAAGTCGATGCCGAAGTCGATCGTGCTGCCGAACTCGGCGCGGATCAAGGCAAACTTCTCCAGGGCCCGGTCGACCGCCGCATGGCTCTCGACCATCGCGAATTCCTCGGTGCCGTTCATCTTGACTGTGTCGAACCCCATCGCGCGGGCCCGGTGAATGCCCTCAATAACCTCCCCCGGCCGGTCCCCGCCGACCCAGCAATAGGTCTTCATTCGGTCGCGCAGGCGTCCCCCTAGGAGCTTGTAGACCGGCTGGCCCATTGACTTGCCCAGGATGTCCCACAGCGCCTGGTCGATGCCGGCTATCGCGCTCATGCAGGTTAGCGCACAGTGGTGCTTGACGGGTGCGGGCTCAGCGTTTACCCTTTGCTTGTGCTTGTTGGCTTGAATTTCCTATCCGTTGCCGGGCAGAGAATTACCAGCAAGACATGAAAGGGGAACAATGAGCGCCACACCCGCCCGTGCCTTTACTTCCGTATCTACCCGTGAATCCAGACGGGTGAAAATTTCCGGTCTGTCCTTCGACTGGCTGATGGTTCTGCTCAGTCTTGCCTTTGTGGGCGGCCTCTATCTGGACGGCTGGGCGCACAATCACGGCAGAGTGGATCAATCCTTTTTCACCCCCTGGCACGCCTTCTTATACGTCGGCTTTCTCCTGACAGCCGCGGCCCTAGTGGGGACGGTCTGGCTCAACTGGCGGCGGGGTTTTTCCCTAGCCGCGGCCATCCCCGACGGCTACCGTTCCAGCGTGGCCGGTCTTTTCATCTTTGGCGCGGGCGGCGTAGGCGATCTTGCCTGGCACACAGCTTTCGGCATCGAAGAAGACATCGAAGCCCTCTTCAGCCCCACCCACCTACTCCTGGGCATTGGGATGATGCTGATCGTCACCGGTCCCCTCTCCGCGGGCTGGATGGATGGGGGGCGAAACGGTCGTTGGCGCACCATCGGCCCGGCCCTTCTCTCCGCCAGCCTGCTCATCAGTATCTTGACTTTTTTTATGCTCTTCGGCCACCCGGTCACGCAGGTCATCGCGGGGAACTCCCACCGCCACTACCAAAACGATGTGGGCATTGTGGCCGGGATGCTAGGGCTGCTGATCACATCCGGCCAGATGATCGGCGTTGTCCTGCTGCTCCTGCGCCGCTGGCAGCTCCCCTTTGGCAGCCTGACGCTGATTTGGGGGCTGAATACGTTGGCAATGACGATTATCGACTACGAAGTGGCCCATCAACTCTGGCTGGGCGGCGGGATGCTGGCGGGGGCTATCCTCGCGGATCTGCTCCTGCTCTGGCTGCGCCCCTCCGTCGAGGGGCTGGACCGACTGCGTCTCATTGCCATTGCCGGGCCGATGCTGCTGATCGGCGGCTACTTCGCCGCGCTGATGGCAACAGAAGGGACCCGCTGGACGATTCATCTGTGGAGCGGGTCGATTGTCTTGGCGGGGACTCAGGGCATTCTGTTGAGTTATCTAGTGGCGCCGCCGGCGCTGCCAAGAGGCGATGGGAGATGAGATGATGGGATAAGCCATCATGCCATCCCCCATCATCTTTTGCTCTATCGTCATTGAACCGAAGATCACCTGAGAACTCTATATTTCCCTCCCCCCCCCTCTCCACGGATCAGATTCGTGAAGTTGACCGGCTGACAATGCCATTCTGCAGACAAAGATGTTCTTCTTCAATCGTGTTGAATTCGGCATTAGAATAAATAAACAAATCAATAAAAGCCTGGTGAATGGGATCAAATCTCGCAATTCGAGTTTTCCACCATCGCTACAAATCCTTACAATATCAAAGTCACTGCTCGGTCCCGCTTTTCCAATAGCTCGTGATTCATAAAGTATGATTGTATGGTATAGATATTGGTTAGCTAACTCGTCAATAATATTTTTGATGACTGGGTCATCATTCCAACTGGGTTTATAGGGAACGGTGATAAAACATCATAATTTCTTCGTGAACCAAAGCACCAAGTCATCATCGAGTGGGTAGCTGTTTCCGGGGATAGTTGGCTGGCAATTGTAAGTAACGCCCCTGCCATCAGGTACGTAGCCGCGTTTGACATAAAGTCTTTGAGCGCTACCATAGCCACCATCGTGACCCGCATAAAGTCCTACACCAATACCAACAAGGTCACTTTTAGTTGCCGCTTCTTTTTCTGCAATATCGAGAAGCATTGAGCCCACTCCAGTCTTCCGAAAAGATGGCAACACGTTCAAATCCATGATTTCAGGTATGTGGTCTCTCGCGAATGACTCGTATTGTGATTGCAATTTCAGAGTGATGTATCCAGCAAACTGATCATGAATAAAGACTACCCAAATCAACCGCGCACCTGCTTCTGATTCTTTTAAATACTGCTCGAATAATGAAGAAGGCTTGCTCCAGCCACTAGCATTAAAAGATTCTACAAGAATGGGGATATCGTCTTCTGAAAGAAATCTCAAGTTCTGATAGCGTTTTTCCATAACAAAATTCATCAACTTTACACCCCGAATCCTAGCAGCTTGTTGTTCTACCAGTGCTGCAGGTGTGCCGGGGACACGCGCAGGCAGTAATTGCAAGTTGAAGCGGCTTGCGGTGTATCAACGCGGGCGGCCAGAACGGAGTGTGGCGTATCAAGTGGTGCGTCAGAATTTGGAGACGTGGCTGGCGCAGCGGAGCGCTGGTGACGGCGCAGGCTGGGCGGAAGCTGGCTACGGGGCGTAAGTCACCGCGGCCGAAGGCAGCGGATGTAGACAGCGGCGCTCCGCGGAGCGGACGCCCGGCGCGATATTTGTGGGCACAGGTGCTGGCGCGCATCTACGGGGTGTTAGCGCTCAAGTGCAGCGGGTGCGGCGGGCGGGTGCGCCTGATTGGCTTTATCACAGAGCCGGCGACGGTGTGACAGATACTAGCGCATGCTGGCGAGCCAACAACTGCACCGGAAATCGCACCCGCGCGCTCACCCCCGGTGGAGGCGAATGCACAGCAGCTGATTGCCCCAGAAGCAGTAGAGGCAATCCCCGAACTGGGGTTTGACCAGACCGCAAACCTAACAGCAGAAGCTGGACATGATAGGTTAGTGGCTGATGCGGGTGCGGATGCGGATGTGGAGCCGGTCCCCGAGCTTGAGTTTGACCAGACGGCAAACCTAACTGCGGAAGCCGGGCATGATAGGTTGGTGGCTCATGCGGGTGCCGGTGCGGGTGCGGATGCGCCTCCGCATGCAGAGCCAATCCCGGTGCAAGGACCGGCTGCTGGCCGGCGCGAGACAAGGGAGTTAGACAGAAGCGATTACGCACGATGCGGTGCTGAAAGCCTGCTTCTACAAGGACGTCGAGATCCAGAAGAGCGACGGTGAAGCTGCAAGAAATCTCTAAATTCATGATGCTACTTCGCCTCTGCCAGGAGGCGCTTGCGCGCGAGTACCACCCGACCGATGAGATGCGCTGCCCGGTTCGCTTCTCCGTTGGCCAAGAGGCGGTCTCCGCCGCGCTTTTGTTGCTGCTGCACCACGACGACTACTACCTGTATTGCTACTATCGCTCGCGCGGGTACTATCTTGCGAAGAACGCGCCAATGGATGCTCTGTTTGCGGAACTGTACGGCAAGAGCACGGGGGCGAACGCGGGGCTCGCAGGTTCGCAGGATATTTCGTATTACGCGAACCGCTTCTGCAGCGGCGCCATTCTCACCCTGTATTTTCTTCACCGAATTAAACCGTGGTTGTCCTCCGCTTCAACCCCAGATTTGGTCTGTTATTCAATCAATCCGCATACGGCGTATTTTATGCGGTAACATGAACTACTATTCCATACTCCAGTCAATTGCCGAGGGCCACCCTAAAGTCAGAATTCTTTCAACTGCCAAGTATTTTTGCCGTGACGATTCTTGTAGCGTGGGGGCGAACGGAGTCTTTTTGTGCGGGGATGCACACTACCTGAGCGCCACCGGATCCAGATATTTGGGTAAATCGATTGTCGAGTATGATTGGCAATTAGCAGAGCTAGGTCGCTAGCGAAAAGTATGGTGGGTAGGCATTCTGGAGTAGGCAAGTAATTGGGCAAGCTTATTGGAGAGATGATATGGGAATAGGTCCGCCAGCAATGGAGCTTTACAGGGTTCTCCGCGACAATGGTGATTTAGATGGACTGAAGAGTGTCATTGAACTCGGTTCTCAGGATATACCGGCACATCAATGGCACCAAGAATGGGCGACGCGATTTGTCAGTACGGTCACTGGAAAAAATAATGAGGGCGTCTTCATTACTGCTGAGTCGTTTCACAGGGCGCTCGGCTTTACGGAGTATTGTTGCATAGATGCGGATGGCAATAACAGTGCATTTGTTTTCGACCTGAATCTGGATTTGCGCGAGACCTATGGCTTCGAAAAAACTTTTGACCTGGTTACAAATCACGGGACATCTGAGCACATCTTTAATCAGGATCAGTGCTTTAAGAATATGCACAATTTGCTAAGGATTGGGGGGGTTGCGCTGCATGTCGTTCCCTTTGAGGGGTATCTGAATCACGGCTATTTCAATTACCATCCCTCTATGTTTACTGATATAGCTATAGCAAATCAGTATGAGCTCATAGGGATCTGGTATCATTCGCAACGTTCTTGGAAGCGGTTTAAGTATCGGGCTAATATAGTACCGCTTCACTACACCGATGATTTGCTGTCGGTTCTCGACGATCTGTGCAAGGAAGGGAAGTTGGTGTCTTCACCGCTGAACAACTATTCCCTATTGTCTGTGGCGTATCGGAAGACTTCGGACGAAGGCTTCAAGAGACCGTTTGACGCCATGTTTAGCGAACGAAGCAAACTGCGTGGTGATTACGCTGCGTCATCGATTGAGCGTCGAAACAAAATATACACTACGGCGGATCATCTTCGCGACATAGACAGGCACATGGGGCAGGACACGCTGAAGCAGTGGATACAAAGTGTTCTGAATAATCCGAAAAATTTGCAACGCCTTCGAAGCGTTTTCCTCCGCAAGCAGTGATTTGCCGTCCAGACGGGCCGTAGGGCAGGAAAAGTCCCAATAGCAACTTTCGGTGTGCGTACCGATGGTTTATCGCTGGATCCCGTCGGCTTTGCGCCTTGAATGTTCGATGTGGGTAATGTTGTGGCACTAGGATGTTCCAAATTCCAAGTAAACCAATGAATATATCCAGTTGTTTAGTCTGGATTGAAGCGGGCCTCGGTGTGTCAACGCCGGCGGCCGGAATGGAGTGCGGCGTATTAAGTGGTGCGGGCGAAAGCGAAGTGGCAAGACCACGGTCGGCCGCATGTTTTGCGGCTATACGAGCCGACTGCCCGGGAAGTGACGTTTCATGTAGATTGTGAGGCATTTTCAATTACCCAGTTGGATGGCAATCAGTTGCGGCACCTGCGCTGCAAAGCGTAGATGATCTTCCAAGACCCGTATTCCTCACTCAACCCACGCATGACTGTGCTGGAGACGGTGGACGTACTGCTTTTCTTCAACGGGCTGGCTTCCGGCCATGAGATGGAAGAGCGCGTCAAGGAAGTGATTTTGCAAGTCGGGTTGGGCGTGGAGCACCCGCGCCGCTGTCCGCACAGCTTCAGCGGCGGACAGCGCCAGCGCATCGGCATCTCGTGCGCACTGGTGGTGAAACCAAAGCTGGTTGTGGCCGATGAACCGGTGTCTGCGCTGGATGTGCTGGTGCAGGTCCAAACGCTCAACCTGCTGAAAGACCTTCAGGCGCAGTATCAACTTACGTATCTGTTCATTACCCATGCCATGAACGTGGTGCGCTACATGTGCGACCGAGTGGCCGTGATGTATGCCGGCAAGATGGTGGAGCTAGGCACCAAGATGCAAGTGCTGATGATGCCCCAACATCCTTATACCGAAGCGCTGCTGTATTGGTCCCGCGCATTACCAGCCGTACGCGCCCCAAGCGCATCGTGTCGCCAAGCGAGGTGCCCGATTTGGGAAACCTGCTCACCGGTTGCGTCTTTCACCCGCGCAGCAAATCCGCTATAGACCGGTGCAAGACCGAGGTGGCTGTATTGCGGGCAATGCCGGATGGGCGGACCGTCAGGTGCCCGCGAGCCCAAGGGCTTGATCTGCAAGGCATCTGACCCATACCTGAAACGTCGTCAGAATGAATTTATCTGTTTCACCACGCGTGCTGCGGGCGATAACCGCCTTATTGCTCATGACTGGAGCGCTGGTATATTTGCAGACTGGGCTGTATTCCCCGCTCAACATTTACGACGAAGGCATCATCGTGTATGGCTCTGTCCGAGTGATGGATGGACAAGTGCCATATCGCGACTTCTGGACGCAATACAGCCCGGGTCAACTGTATGTGCTGGCGGCACTGTTTGGCACGCTGGGCAAAAGCATCATGGTCGAGCGCGTGTGGGATATCACCATCCGCGCGACTCTGGCGTTGATGATCTTTGTGCTGGGTGCGCGGCTCTCATCGGTGAAGGCATCCGTGCCGCTGTGGGTGCTGGCGTTGCTGTGGGTGCAGCACTACGGTTTCTTTGGCTATCCCATTTTTGTCGGGCTGCTGTTCAGCCTGGCCAGCATACACGCGTTGATTCGGGGATTTAGCAGCAGGCGATGGATGTTCGCATCTGGGTCGCTGCTGGGCCTCACCGCAATATTCCGCCACGACATGGCCGTGTATGTGGCCGCAGCGCAACTCATCACGTTTGTCCCGCTGGCGATGTGGCGACTGGCCTCACCCGCGTCACCGCAACTTCAACTTGTCACGTACGCTATTCGGCGGTTGTTGCCGTGGGCAGGTGGCACGCTGATTGTGATAACCCCGGTGCTGGCGTACTTCCTCGCCACCGTGCCCGCAAATCAACTGGCACAACAGTTGTTCATCTTCCCGTTAACCGAGTTCCCCAAGGTGCGCGACCTGCCCTACCCCGACCTCGACTGGTGGCCAAATAATCTGCCCTTTTACGCGCCGTTTCCCATCTACGCCATCGCTTTCAGCATGGCTGTGGCCCACATTCGGCGTGAACCTCAAACGGCAGATTACGATGGTTATCGTGTTTGGGGCATCATCATGATGGTGCTGTTCGGCGTGTTTGGCTTCAATCAGGCCCGCGTCCGCTCGGACGAGATTCATACAGTGCAATTCTTCCTGTCCGCTTTAACACTGCTGCCTGCGTTGTGGCATGGCATTTCACGGGCTGCGCGCTGGCTGTCGTACGTCATCGCCATGACCAGTGTCGTGCTGGCCATCGCCGCTATCGTCAATCCTATTGACCACTATGTTCGCCAGCTTGAAGGGCGCGCCAACGCCGCGCGCAATCTGAACCATGGCCTACCGATTGCGCAGGGTGCGCTGGTGAGCCTAGACCACAACTTCGCCGTCCGCTATCTTCAAAGACTTACCAAGCCGGGTGACAAGGTCTACATCGGCCTGTCGCAACATGATCGTGTCTTCGCGAACGACGTGATGTTCTATTTCTTGCTGGAGCGTCACAGTCCAACGCGCTATCACGAGTTACATCCAGGCCTGGCCAACACTGAGCCAGTTCAGCGCGAAATGATTTCCGACATTGAGCGCAACGCTGTAAAGTATGTCGTGCTCACCAGCATGTTCCAAGGCGCCAACGAACCTAACGACAGCGCGCTCAGCAGCGGTGTCGAACTGCTGGATGATTACCTACGGACGCACTACCAGTGGGTAACCACCATTGGCGCTTACCGCATCTATGTTCGGCGAGACTGAGTTGCGCACCGCCCACCGCGTAAAGGAGACAGTTAGAAAGTCGTGATGTACTCTTCCACAATATGGATTTGAACGATGTTATCAGCGAATCGGTCGGCTTTTCTACAAGAAACTTTCTGCTTATCGCTGTTATTGTGGCAATGGCCAGTGTGCCTTTATTCGCTTGGTAGGTCATCTAGCTCATCTAACCCATCTGATGGGACATCCCATTTCGGTATAGGAGTGTCCACGAACCGAGAGCTCGGCCTCTTATGAATATTTCTTGCGGCGGTCGGCGGTCATATTTGCAGAGGAAAACTTATTATGGGTGGAACCATTCTTATTACTAGTGGCTACAGATTTATTGGCAGTTATCTTTACCGCTTGATGGTTGAGCGGGGCGATAAAGTGGTCGACTTTGATCTGCGTGAACCAAACCCTGAATCGGCCTTGCTGGTCAAGTTAGTGTCCGAGCAAGTCCAGTTTGTGCAAGGGAGTATGGACGATTGGCCGGGCATTGTGGACGCTATCGATACCCACCGGCCGGAGGCTATCGCCCACACGGCGGTGGTGGTCAACCCGGTGCTGCTTAATCGCCAGCCTACTATGGCGCTGAAGGTAAATATGGGCGGAGTCTTCAACATTCTTGAAACGGCTCGGCTGTTTGAGGTCGGGCGGGTGGCTTATCTTTCCAGCATCGGGGTGCTGTCAGCAGTGCAATATCGGCCGCTAGATGTCAACCATCCAGAGCTGTTAGCCACCGAAGGGCCTGGCCCCTGTTTTTATGGCGCGGCCAAAGTGGGCAGGGAAGCCTTCTGTTGGGCCTGTAACCAATCGTTTGGTCTGGATTGAAGCGGGCCGGGGTGTATGTACGCCGGCGGCCGGAACGGAGTGCGGCGTATCAAGTGGTGCATCAGAATTTGGAGACGTGGCTGGCGAGGCACTAACTGCATCGGCAATCGCACCCGCACGCTCACCACCGGTGGAGGCGAATGCACAGCCTCTGATTGCTCCAAAGGCAGTATAGGCAATCCCCGAACTTGAGTTTGACCAGACGGCAAACCTAGCAGGGGAAGCTGGGCATGATCAGTGGATGCCCCCTGCGGATGCGGATGCAGAGCTGATCCTGGGTCTGGAGTTTGATCAGACGTTGGGATGGTAATTTTGCGCTGTAGGCATGGCACACGCGGCGCAGCATGAGTAGGCGGAATTTAGCCGCTGGCAGAGCGCACTAAGTATGCAGGACTGCCCATGCTGGCCTGCAGAAGTTGTGTAATTTCCGCTTGTTGAATGAGCGTACCTCTCGGAATGTCATACAAAAGTGATCAATGACATCATTGACCATTAAGTAATGGCGGGATGCAGGTTAGCGCAAATTAGTACTTGACCGGTGCGGGGTCAGCGCTTACAGTTTTAGGGTGCTTGTGGGCTTGAATGTCCTATTCATCTTATTCCCGCCTTTTTCCATAGAGCCTTCATATCAACTACCTTGCAGTCATTCATTGCCTTATCGATGCCAAAACAGGTTATTGCCGAGAGCAGACCGTCCATCAAACCCGCTTTTGGAGCTGTGCCTTTGAACATCGTCTCTGCCAGTTCTTTTGCCAGCACCTCATCGCCGCCGCCATGCCCGCCCGAGGCCGCCACGGGAAGTTTCTTTATTTCTGCGTTGGAATACTGCTTCCTGCCCGGGCCAATCTTAGCTATCTCTATTGAGCCCGTCGTGACATCCGCCCTGAGCGCCCCTTCGGTCCCGCAGATATACATCCTTCTTTCCAGTATGCCCGCGTTGCAGTTGGCATGAAACGTCGCCCTTACACCGTTTTCATACTCTATTATGGCGACCTGATTGTCTATGATATCTTTCTTCACCGTGAACGGGTTTAGGTTGAAGGGGCTCGGCCAGCCCATATAAGCCTTTCCGCCAAACGGATCCTTCCCAACCCGGGAGACATACTTCTTGTTTTTAGGCAAGAAGAAATCTGTGCCTCCGAACGACGCCACTTTCTTCGCCCTGCTCTCCACCATCCAGTTGACCAGGTCTATATCATGGCTGCACTTCTCCAGAAGATGGGTTCCGGCATATTTCTGCAGCCTTCTCCAGTCCCTCATTATAAAACCGCCGTGACTGTACCCGATAGTCTCGTTGAATTCCATGCTGATGATATCGCCCACAACGCCTTTGGAAAGCAGCTCCTTGACCTTGCGGTAATGCGGGGAATAGCGGAGGGTAAACCCTATATTAAAGAACTTGCCACTTCTTTGCCAGGCCTCGCGCATCGCCACACAATCCTCGACCGTTGTCGCCAGCGGTTTCTCACAGAAAACATTCTTTCCCGCTTTGAAGGCCGCCACGGTCTGTTCCTTGTGGAAACAGTTCCAAGAGCCTATCATCACCCAGTCAATATCTTTCTGCGCAAGAAGTTTGCGGTAATCGGAGTAGACAACCGCCTCGGGATTCAGCGCCTTGAGGCTTTTCTTTATGGATACAAGAGAAGGATCGGACAAACCGATCACTTGAATGTTTGGGCTCTGCTTGAGCAGATTCTGCGCGACGTAACGCACCCTGCCGCCGCAACCAATTATGCCGACGCGTATCTTTTTCATGTAGTCTCCACAGAAATGATGCAGCTACGGTTAAAATTTACTTAGCTCTGCCGCCTTCTCTTACGCCAGCGTGTCATTTATGAGCGAGCCTGCTTCCGCCTCGCAGCCCGCCAGATATTTTAGTTTCTTTGCCGTCCTGAGGGGCGGGTAAAACTCCATATGCCAGTGGTAGTAATCGTGCTGCTTCCCGTCGGTCGGCGCCTGGTGCATTACTATTATGTATGGGAATGACATAACGCAGAGCGTATTATACTTGCCAAAGACCTTCTTTAAAAGCGCAACAAAATCCTGCAACTCCTTCTCAGAAAACTCCGCCAGCGAGGTCCTGTGTTTCTTGGTCATTGTACTCGAGCGTAACGCAGGAGCGCGTTGCCGTGAAAGCGGGCGCGGGTGTGGTTATTGAGGACCGGGCCCGGCTGCTGGAATTTCAGATTGGTCCTTGATTATGAGCAGCGCTGCTGGTGTGCCGGGGACACGCGCAGGCAGTAACTGCAAGTTGAAGCGGGCCGCGGTTTATGTACGCCGGCGGCCAAAACGGAGTGCGGCGTGGTGATCCTGCGCTGTAGGAATGGCACCCGCGGCGCAGCGTGAGCAGGCGTGGTGTGGTTGCTTGCAGAGCGCACTCAATGTTTAGGAAAGCCGGTGCTGGTCGGTAGAACTTGAGTAAATTCCGCTTGTTGCGCTGAGCGTACCTCTCGGCATGTCATACAGAAGTGATCATTGATTATTAGGTAATGGCGGGGTCGAGTTCAGCGCAAGTTTGTGCATCACCTGTGCTGGGCCAGCGGCTAGAATTTTTGGGTGCCTGGGTGCTCGAATTTCCTATCCGTTAGTTACCCATAACTGCGTAGGTTTGCGAACAGCAAGCAGCTCTGGGAAAGTCGGTTGTGGCTTCATAATAGAAAAATTTGGCATCCGTTCTAATAGTTGTCGCATTGCGATTCGAGCTTCAAGGCGAGAAAGAGGAGCGCCAATACAAAAATGTATCCCGTGACCAAAACTGATATGTCCAGCATCCCCCCGTTTAATATCAAATACCTCAGGATTACTAAAACGTGCTGGGTCATGATTGGCAGCACCAATCATAAAGTGCACATAGTCACCAGCGTTAACTGTTTGGCCCAGTAGTTCTATATCTTCGCTTGCGACTCGGGATTGCTTCAATATAGAGGACGCATATCGCAAAGTTTCTTCAACCGCAGCATCCATTATTTCAGGCTCACTACGCAATATAGCCATTTGGTCTGGGTGATTTATAAGGGTAATTACCATGTTGCCAATAAGACCTTCAGTTGTTTCAAAGCCTGCAAAAAATAGTTGAATTGTTAATCCAACAATCTCTTTGTCAGTTAATCTATCTTCAATATGCTGTGAATTCACAATTCTGCTCAATAGTCCATCATTGGGAGTTCTGCGGACTTGTTCAAAAAAGCCCATGAGATATTCCTCGGCTTCTCTTGCAGCAGCTTCTGCATGAGCTGCTTGCTCGTGAGTAATGCGAGCAGAAGCAGTGAAGCCAGCAATTCCATTAGACCAACGTTTCATATCCCATTCCATTGCGCCCGGTATTCCAAGAAGTTCGCAAATCACTAATGCAGGCAGTCGAGAGGAAAATTGATCAACAAGATTAAAGGTTTCTTTTTTCATGGCTTCGTCTAGAAGTTGGGAAACGATTGCCTCAATTTTCGGCGCGAGAGTACTAATACTTTTTGGGGTAAATGACTTGTTAATTAACTGGCGCAAACGAGTGTGATCGGGAGGATCTTGAAAGACAACCCAATTGCTTAGATTTTCCAGGATGTATTGCATCTTTTTTAATTCTTCAGAATTGAAATGAGAACTCGCCAAAAGCATTCGTTGTTTCTGTGTAAAAACCTCTTGGTGCAACCCTTTTTCTACCTCTTTAAAGGGGCTTACGATCCAGGCCCGCGCCTTCTCACTCCAAAATATTGGTGTGGATGCCAAAAGCTTTCGATAGGTTGGGTAAGGATTTGCATAATACTCAGCCGTTAAAAATTCTTTCGTACCATTTCCTTGAATTGTTCGCATGTTTTTTTGTCAACCTGTCTTTAGCCTTCCAAACTTTTCCTTTGTGTGGATTCCTGGGTATTATTAATATATAGGTTTCGTGGTTTCAGTTGCAGCAACCTTATTTGTGCAAATGTAACAATTAATTTCTAGGCAGCGCACGTGGTGGTAGACAGACATGTTGGGTTGGCGGGCGATGGCGGTGGGGATGTTGGGCCAATTCCTGAACTAGCTTTTATCAGACGTCGCGATTGTGATCTTGGGCTGTAGAAGTGTGACCTGCGTTAGGGCGTGGGAGGCGTTTTCAAGCCACTTGTGGAGCGCACGGAGTGTAAGAACTGAGAAATCCGTTGCGTAGAGGTTGTGCAGCTTGCATGTTAGGCGGCTTATAACACGGGAATATTCAAAAAATAGCGGCAAGTGAAAAAAGGTCGCGGGTCATGAGGTGACTGGGTGGGGGAAGCATTAGTAAAGTTGTGCGCGAGTTTCTTGGGATTCGGTTCATCTTTACGAGGTGCATTTGAGCTCTATGTTTTGTCTATTTTACGAGTGGGAGCAACTTGGGTCGCACCATTCTGCTTCAACGCTGATTTCGAAGCCTGTTAAAACTTTTTAGTTTTTGAAAAATTATCTTATTATGCTATGGGTTTCGAAGAAGTGTAAGATACCCTGTAGAATAATGTTGGGCAGGGTATCTTACACGCTTTGAATTACTTGAGGTCAAACCGATCGAGGTTCATGACTCTGGTCCATGCCTTTACGAAGTCGCTTACAAACTTGCCAGCGTTATCGGTTTGTGCGTATACCTCAGCCAAAGATCGTAAATGCGAGTTTGAGCCAAAGATCAAGTC
>SXGR01278582.1_pt1 | contig 13244 bp, 8 predicted proteins | sample 3174711 | NCBI WGS metagenome assembly SXGR01 (sample SAMN11356860, study PRJNA531348) | freshwater metagenome | isolation source: freshwater sample F1-60 | place: China: Fuxian Lake, Yuxi | collected 2017-12-25
GAGGACTCATGGATACGAGGCCGACTGCGGCACATCCTGCGGTTCCGCGATAAACGTCAGGGTCTTTGTCGTGGAGGCCTAGACCATCAACGCTATCCCAATGCGTTCTTCGAGAAGCTCGGGCTAATCTCTCTATACGCCTTAGCCCAAGCCAAACGCACCAGTCCCGCCACAAGCGGGTGACTCACCAACTGGAGAGCCGGATGCGGGAAATCCGCCAGTCCGGTTCGGAGGGAGGGGTGGCCGACAACGGCCATCCCTACCCCTATACCAGCCTAGGGTGCAACCCTGGGGACGGGTTTGCGAAATCAGGAGCGTTCTGAAGGAACGCCGCATAACACCGGCGTGGGGTGGCGAGGATCAAAGCTCCATGGTGGCCGCTCGCCGCAACGCCAAGCGCAGCGGAATGCCGCCGGCTGCCAGAGAAGCTACGGCGAATACTAGCCCGGTCAGTCCGGCCCGCACGCTGTTATGCTCCTCGCCCCGCCATCCCCACGGACTACCAAAGGCCAGCAGTAGCACCGAGCCGAGGATGTACACAAAACTCAAGACCAGACAGAAGGTGCCACCAAATCCACTGACGATCTTCCCTGGGTTGGTCTCGGAGAAGTTGGGATAGAGCGTTCCGAGGCCCACGGACAAGGCGTTGAGGACGAGGGTCATCACACCCATTGCGATCGCGAAATACACCGTGTGCGCTCCATCGAGATGGAGCATCCAGCAACTCAAAAGGGTCAAACTGAGTGTCAGAAAACCCGTGAGCACCGATGCAGTGAGAAACTTCCACCACACCACCCGCGCTAATCCCAAGGGTGCCAATCCCATCAACCAAACCCGCCGCCCTTCGAGTGAGAACTGCGGAAAGACGAATCGGGTGGTGATGGTGGCCAGATTTAACGAACACGCACCGAGGTTGAGAAAGCTGGTGATGGAGACCCAGAAGGTCGAGTCGGACTGCCGGGTGAAATGCCTCAAATTCATCAGGTAGACCGTCAGCAAGCCAAAGAGCATTAGGGTTTGTCCCCACTGAGTGGTGTCGCGCCAAAAGACGCGGATGTCTTTCACCAAGATGGCTCCCACGTCACCCGGAAGTCCGGGAATGCCTTCCACGCACCGCTCCAGCAGGCTTCGTGTGGTCACCGGCGTCTCCGGCGAGGTCCGAAGTCGGCGCAGCCACGTCCAGCGCCCGAGGATTGAACCGCGGCTGCGCACACAGCTGCTGGCTTCATACAGCACGGCACCGAATCGGGTCATGGACACCAACCCGAAGAACAGCGTGTAGCTGAGGAGCACCCCACCATAGAAAATCGAGCTGCGATACGCCCCCTCAACCCAATTCTGGATCGCTGAGCTCAGCCAATAACTGGGCAGAAACGGAAATTGGACGAGACGGGTGTTGTCTAAAAGCCGGTCAATGACCACCAGCACCCGGTTCTCCAAGAGCATCTCCTCGGTCACGGTCGTGGGCTGGGTTCGCCAGACGAAGACGCCGATGAGTGCGGCGATCGTGGTCAGTAGAATTATCTGGAAGAGACGCCGGTCAAGATACCGGGCCAGCAGCAGCGAAAGCCCAGAACCGGCCACCCCGGGAAGGATAATGTAGAGGGCCACCAGGAACCCGGTGACGGGGTAGAAGTGCCAATCCACCCGATAAACATGCCCATAGGCGATGAGCAGCGGCGTGATGAGAAACAAGAATGCCCAGGAGGCCAGTAGGACCGATTCGAGGAATTTCCAACGGAAGATGGTCTCCGGAGGAATCGGGAGCGGCAGGAGAAACTCCGACTCGCGGTTGCGAAAGAAGTTGGAATAACTAATGACCAGATTGCTCAGCAGCAGGAGACCAAAAAGACAGGCGAAGAGCAGGAAGATCAACCGTTCGACCAGAAGCCCGCCCAAGCCCGGAAATCGGGACAAGAAACGGAGTCCCTGAAAAAACAGGCCGTAGGCCATCACCGCATAGCCGACAAGGAAGAGTCCGATGACTCCCACCCACAGGCGCGACTTTTGGCGGAGCATCAACACCTTGCGCCCCATGGAGAGCGCATTGATTTGCAGCAGCAGACGGAACGGGCCGGCAGGGGCCAACTGTTTCGATGGAGTGCCAGCAGGGATCACGCAGACAGTTTGATCGAATCAGGGAACGCTCACCACTCGGAAGTAGCTGGCTTGCCCGCTGGGTTGATCGGTGTCCTGAAGGATGAGTTCCAAGCCGTTGCCATCGGCTGTGGCGATTCGATTCCAAGGCGGTACAGGTTGGGACAAGTCGAGAGTGCGCTCCAACGCGTAGCGAATGCCCGATTGAGACATAAGCCGGACTTCAAATCGGCCATCGGTGGCCTGAGACGCCGTCACCACGAAGGGTTGGACGGGAATCACTTGTTCCCACGCTAAGCGGATGTTGCCTTCGTCTTGGGTCACCGGTGGTCCGGCGTCGTAGAAACCATCGACGACGATGCGGTAGAGAGTTCCTTTCTTTGCCGCAAATTCTGCGCGGCTTTGCCACACATCGCCGGAGATGATGTCGTCATTTTCCACCACCAGTTTCAGGGCGTTGACCGAATCTCCGGTGTAGACGGCCAGTAGCGTGTCAAACGCCGAACCGGTGGTTTCGAAACGCACGGTGCCATCGCTCGGGGCCGACCACTGCCACCAAGCAGAGCGATTTCCTCGGAAGCCGGCGTGGGAAGGTTCACCAATTTCGCGGGTAAACCTCAAATTGTTGGCGGTGACCGCGCCTCGGGATCCGCTGAGAGTGGTGGCATTGGCAAACGCATTGTTGCCGGTCGGTTGCCCGCCTTTTTGGGAGATTTCCAATCGAATAGAACCCTCCTCCTGAATGATACCATCGGTGAATCCATCCACCGCGATCCAGTAGGTGGCCCCCGCGGTGGCTCCAAAGTTCACCTCGCTTTGGACCTGATCGAGAATCGGGTCGATGTCGTCGTTTTCGGCGACCTTCCGCAGCGTGGAAACAGAATTGCCAATGTAGACGGCCAAAAGTGTGTCGAAGCTGCTGTCCGCGGTGTTGATGATCGTTGGTCCTGAAATGGGTGCGGTCCACCGCCACCAGGCCGATCGCTGGCCAGCCCCCCCTGCGTGGGAGGGCTCCAAGGGCTCGCGAGTGAATCCATAATTGGAGGCGTGATAAATCCCACCGAAACCGACGGTAGCCGCCGCATTGGTGAATAGGTCATTGGGCGGGGGCGTAGCGATGCCGCCCGGACGCCAAGTCAACTGGACCGTCCCCTGGGCTCCGTCGTGCCCATCCACGGCGATTCGGTAAAGGGTTCCTGCCGACACGAGGAAACCCAATCGGCTGCTCGTTTGCCCCAGTTCAAAGTCGTCGTTGGCGGCGACCCGCACCAAACCACTCACCGTATCGCCCTGGTAGACGCCCAAGGTGGTGTCGAAATCGCTCCCCATCGTCTCGAAGGTCACCGTGCCGGTGAAGGGGGATCTCCATTGGTACCAGATGGAATTGCGCCCGCCACCCTGACCATGGTTGGGCTCTCCGGCTTCGCGGGAGGCATTGACCGAGCGGCCGCCCATCACCCCTTGTTGACCCGAGAGCGTCTGGGCCGCGGAGAAGGCATCATTGGCCGGTATCGTCACCGGTTCATTCAACAACCAGCGACGGACCGTCGGGAAGGTGACGTTGAATCGGCCGTACTCGTCGATTTGCTGAGACGGGTCGAGGTTGGAGCAATCCGATTCACCTCCCCAGAGCTGCCCAATGAGCTGTTGCCGGGCATTGAAGAGCGGGGAACCAGAACTACCAGGTTCAGTGACCCCTCGTGTCCATCGCACCGTGCGGAAGTTGGCGTTCTCGCCCTGGGTGACACCGATGCTGATGCGCTTGTAATCGCCTTGAGGATGGTGGATTGAGGCCAAGACCTCACCGGAGGCGGGGGAGTCGGAGTTCCAACCGGCATAGGTCACGCCACTGGGGACGGTGCCGCGCAACTGGAGAAAGCTGTGGTCGTTGCCGGAGCCACGGCTCTTGGTGGAGAGGATATTCGCACCGCCGACGGTCCTAGGAACCGTGGCGGGGTTCGGAAGGACCCCTTTGCAGAGAGTCGTTTGATAATTCCAATAGAACTCCGCGGTGTCGGCCTGAGACTGACTGGTGATGCAATGGTCGGACGTGAGAAAATAATCGGTATTTTTGGCTTCGTTCAAATCGTTGAGCAGACAACCCGTGCAGAAGAGCTCACCCACCACACCCACTGAACCGATCCCGGCTACAGCATGCGAGGTCTTGGCCCAGGCCGGTTCGCAGGTGACGTCGATATTGCAACTGGCCGCGGTCAGGGGAGACGCCGTGGAGGTTCCTGCTTTGCCGCTCGAATCTTCTCCCAGACGAACATACCGATGGGTGAGTTCGGTGATTCGGAAGGAGGGCAGACTGGAACCTGGAGAGACCCGGCATTCTAGAACCACTGCGGATCCGAAGAGGCTGGGGGTCCAGAAATTGTCGCTCTCACCAAGACTCGTTGCATCGAAGGGGCCTTGGATCTCGGTGGGATCTTCCGCATTGAAAATTCGCAATTCAACTCCGGTCGGCCATCGAATGGATTCCAAATGGACTCGCACGCCCCATGCCTCTTCAGACTCCAATCGAGCACTCCAAACTCGGGTGCCATCGGGCAGGGGAGTCCAAGAAGTTTTGCTGCCCTGAACCCGGATGGGATCCGCCAACAGGCGCCGGATGCCCACACGGGCCCGCCCCTTAGCATTTTGCTGAAGGTTTGAGGCATCTTCAGCATGCACCACGGAGAGATCGGGCGCAGCCAGTCGGAGTGTGACTTGCGGGGGCAAAGCCTTCAGCGCGCTCACCGCCAAGGACTTTGGTCGGGCCGGCACGACGGCGGTGCTCAATCGGGCCGGAAGTTCCACCGCCAGGGCCGAAAGGGTTGCGGTCAAGCTGGCCAGCCACCCCATCCTCGAAATCCACCGTTTTACGAAGGTATTCATAGTCAGACCGGACCGCTGGAAGGACTCATTTCCGAGAGGACGGCGTTGGCCGGCACGGTGGCAACTGGTTTTTGACTGGTCGACGCTGTCACAAAGTTACTCAATTTTTAACGGGGTCAATGGACACAATGGGTTCCGACCGAGTTCACGGAGACCCGGTTACAAGGGCATGCGAGTTTCGCCGTCTGGACAGGCGAACCGTTCGATATCGACCGCCCGGGACGGGTATTGCGCTGCCAACACGGAGCGGGTTCCACCTTCGAAGAGGTCCGGCGTGTAGCCAGGGCTCAGGGTGCAGCCGTAGAGTGCGTAGAGGCCTCCAGAGATGAGGTGGGCGGCCTGCCAGACTCCGGCCGGCACGACATATTGGCAGTGATGTCCCTGGAGCGGATCGGGCCCGAGAATGATGTCCTCCGTGGATCCATCGGGTCGCAGAAGGAGGAGTCGGAAGGGGTCTCCGCCATAGAAATGCCAAACCTCATCCAAGGTGAGTCGGTGGAAGAGTGAGTGACTCAAGGGCTCTTCGCAGTAGAGGCCGATCATGGCCGTTCCCGCGGGTCGGCCTGGCTGAAGTTCCAGGGCGCTCCGATACGACTCGACGAAAAGGGTGCCTTCGACGGGCAGCGGTTCCAGTCGGTAGCGGCGGATTAGTTCCTGGATGGTGGGATTCATGACGGTGAATCGGTGAGACTGGCAGAGGCGACTGGATCAATCGTGCAGCGAGGCAACCACAGCATCGACGAGTTCCTGTGTGCGAAGACTGCGGCGGATGCTCTCGGCCACCTCCGGACCGCGGGGATTCCGCGCCAATCGGGCGAAGGCTTCAAGCATTCGGGTGGACTGGCGTTGAGGGGAAGGGGTCTCGGTGCGCACCCAGGTCGCCGGGTTGGCCATGCCGAAGCGGTGGGTGAATCCAACCGGCCGAGTGGTGTCTGGGCTACCAAAGCCGCCCTGCCAATCGAGCACGAAGTCATCCATGGAAATGACTCCTTGGGTTCCCATGAGGTCCAGATCCATCAGGCAGGCACCCACCGTGTAGCCCGCATCCCAAGTCGCCGTGAATCCATCGCTCAACCGGACGAAGCCCGTGCCACGAATCCATCCGCCCGTCACCGCGTCCCGTTGGGCCCAACTGCGGCACTCGGCGACCGGGGCATCGCTGCCGGAGTACTCGACGACGGCCCTCATGGAATACCAGGCCATGTCGCCGATGGCGCCCGTGGGCTCCTTGTCCGGCTGAAGTCGGATGTTGTTCCGGTCGAGGGCCGGGAAGAAGAACGAGGTCCGCAACCCTTGGAGGGTGCCTGTTTTTAGCGGCAATGCCTCGCGGACCGCCTGGGTGCGCGGGTGGTGGGTGAAGTGTGTGCCATCGAGGAATGCCACGCCGGCCTGGGCGCAGGCTTGGGTGATTCTCTGCAGCGAGTCTCGGTTGAGAAAGGGCTTGTCGGCCAGGACAGCCAAGCCCTTGGCCGCCGCCGCCAGACAGATGGGTTCTCGGACGGAGGTGGGTGTGGCCACATAGACCGCGTCCACGGTCCCTGATTCGAGCAGGGATTCCCATGACTCAAGAACCGGGACCGATCCGTGCCTCAAGGAAAAGGCGAAGGCCGTCTCGGCCCGCCGACTGGCCACTGCGTTCAGAGTTACTTCGGTCGTGCCTCGCAGGGCGTGAGCGATGACGTCTGCGATAAAGCCGGTGCCGATGATGCCGAGGCGGAGAGGCGTGGTCATGGAAGGGTATAGGATGAAACCGGGCCAACGCTCGACCGGTCCAGCCCTCAGATCAAGGCGCATCAATCTGGGCCTCCGAGCGGCGGTGGATTTTGTGGGGTCTGGGTTGGTGAATCGTGTCTAGGGAAGTTCCTGCTTTTGCAGGGGCGCTGGCGTAGACCGGAGCGATTCAGTTGGGAGGAAACTGAGGGTGTGACTCAAGAAGGCGCAGCCCGCACGAGCGCTCCAGTAGAAATCGCTGTCGGCGAACTCTGTATCTGGGGCTTCCTTATCCCTGCGACATGGTTAGGTTTTCCTTCATGACCCCGTGGAAAAAAGCAGTGTGCGTAGGGTGGTTGATGGGCGTGTCGTTGGTGGCGGCGGTTCCCGGAGAGTGGCCTTCTTGGCGCGGGCCCTCGGCTCAAGGCAGTGTAATCTCCGGACGTTTTCCGCAACGGTGGTCTTTAAATTCGGTGGCTTGGAAGACTGAGTTGCCAGGGAAGGGTACCTCTACGCCGGTTGTCTCCGGGGGGCGGATTTACCTCACTTCACCCTTGGCGGGGCAGGACGCCTTTCTGGCCTTCGATTTGCAGGGACGCAAACTATGGGAGGCTCCGGTCGGCCCCCTCGTCGATCCGCGTCACCGAACACTGGGATCGAGTTGCAATGCGTCTCCGGTGACCGATGGCCAAGCAATTTATGCGCAGTTCAAGAGCGGTCACTTCGCCGCGGTGAGTCTCGAGGGGAAGGTTCTCTGGAAGGTCGATTTGACCGAGCGCTTCGGTGCGGAAAAACTCTATTGGGATTCCGGGACCTCTCCGTTGATTGTCGGTGATTCGGTCATCCTTAGCCGATTGCATGACGGCGAATCGTGGGTGGCAGCCTTTGAGCGGAAAACCGGCGATCTACGCTGGAAGGTGGCGCGCAATTTTGTCGTGCCCGCCGAGAACAACAACGGATACGCCACGCCCTTGCGAATTGATCATGCAGGCAAAACGGCCGTGGTCATTTGGGGAGCGGATCATTTGACGGCCCATGCGCTCGACGATGGACGGGTTCTCTGGACGGCCGGAGGCTTCAACCCCGCAGGGACCGGCTACTGGCCAGCGATCGCTTCGCCGGTCCTGAATGGAGACACTCTTTTGGTACCGGTGGGGCGTGATGATCGTCCGGGTCAGGCACATTTTTACGGCATTCGCTTGGGGGGTTCCGGCGATGTGAGCCAGACACACCGTATTTGGGAGCGGCATGATCTTGGGGTTTTTGTTGCTGCTCCGGCCGTGGCCGAGGGACGAGCTTACTTGCTGCGTCACCGCGGAGAAGTCGTCTGCATGGATCCAAGCACGGGAAAGACGCTGTGGACGGGAACACTGCCCAAGGCGACGGCCCCCTATTACGCATCCCCGGTCGTGGCCAATGGGATCCTCTATGCGGCCCGAGAGGATGGGGTGGTCTTTGCCGCGCAGGTCGGCGGCGCCTTTAAGCTTCTTTCAGAAAACCCTATGGGTGAGCGCATTATCGCCAGCCCTGTGCCCGCGATGGATCGGCTCATCCTCCGTGGAGACACCCATCTCTTTTGCATCGCCAGCCAACCTCAGTGATCTCCTCCCCATGAACACAACGCCCGTTTCAAAATCCCGTTCAACGGATCGACCTGCCGGCCTCAGCCACAAGGCGTTCACCTTGATAGAGTTGCTGGTGGTCATCGCCATAATTGCGATTTTGGCTGGGATGCTTTTACCGGCGCTCAGTCGTGCCAAGCAGCGGGGGGCCTCGGTAGTGTGTCTCAACAACCTCAAGCAAATGGGCTTGGGGTTCTTTATGTACCTCAACGACACCGGTAAGACCTTCCCGGTGGCCTACACGCCATCCAAATTCTGGATGGCCGTTCTGAGGACCAACAACGTGCCTTCCGACAAGATTCGGATATGTCCCACGGCACCGATTCCTGCCAACCGCAATTTGACGGGCGAGGCCATGGGGACGGCCACGGCCGCTTGGTACGGCCCGGTCAAATCCCCGGTGCAATGGAACACCGGTTTCGAGAGCAGCTACGGCATGAATGGTTGGCAGTATTCCCCGGAAGGCGAGGGAGCCAGCGATCCAACCAAGGCGTTTGCCAAGGAGAGTAGTTACGAAGTTCCGGTCACCACCCCGATCTTTGGGGACAGTAATTGGGCCGATTCCTGGCCATTGGCTACCGACCGTCCGGCTCGGAATCTGGCGGCGGGTGGCAACGAGGCGATGATGCAGCGTTTCTGTATCTCGCGTCATGGTTCATCCTTTCGCGGCACGGTTACCGTGTCGCCCGGTTCCAAGATTCCGGGTGCGGTGAACTTCGCTCTGGTCGACGGCCACGTTGAAGCCATTCAGCTCGATCGTCTCTGGACCCTGACGTGGCACCGCGGCTATAAGGTTCCAGCCCAACATCCTTGATGCGAGGGCAGGTTCTCTGCGGATCTCTTCGGACTGGGTAGTGCCTTTTACGGTGTGCGCCAGACGCCGTCGTTACCCTAGATTCGCACTGAGGTGAGGGAGCTGTGGGGCTCCCGGTCGATGTCGATGCGCTGGCCGCCGGTCCGGGCTTGGATGGCGACCAATACTCCTAGAATCGCAACGACGAGCTGAAACTAGCCGCAAGCCTCTCAACCCGACGGGTTTTTGATTCACAAAAACTCGAGAGGATGAGTAGCCGAGGTGCAGGGTGGTTTTATTTCCGCTGAAAACCTGGAACTAGATACATCCATCGAAGAGGCAAGATAGGGCCCTCAACGCTGACGAGGAATGACCCGGTAAAAGCGCCGCGTGGAAGCTCCCGCATCGGTGTCTACTTGGAGTTGCGATTCGCCATTGCCGAGCATCGTTCCGATGCGTCGCCATTGGACCATGTCTTCAGAGACTTCCAGATCCATTGCACTGCCGTTGGCGGCGCCGAGGAGCACCAAGCGGACATCTCCCTGGGCCGAGGCGGGAATAGCCGTCAAGCGGGGAGCGGACATCCACGCAGGGCCGTTCGCAATGGATTTCAATGCATGAAACACCATCTTCTGATCAATGCCATCAAAGGACCCTAGACCGGAGAACTCTAAGGCGTTGGCCCTTGAGACGGAGGCCTTTAATCCACGGAGGGTGTCATCTAAGAAGGGTCCCCATCGAAGGATCCCCGTCTTCGGATCGAATGTCCCGTCATACGAAATGGCTGTGACCACAGCGTTGCGTCCCACGAAAATCTCAGCGGCCTGGCAACGGGTGCTCGCTGCTGGACCCAAATAAATCTTCAAAGTCACGAAATCAGCCGATTCGGGGGCCCATTCACCCAGGAGGTAGGAGGTGGGTGAGCGATCCGGGGTCCCGTTGGTGCCCAGAATGCCGTCCAACCCCGATAAAGGGGACAGCGGACTTGCAGTGCCTGAATTGCCGACAGAGCTTTCGAGGGGGATCCATCCCAGGGGGAATGAGCCGACGGAGGCGTCGTACCGATAGGCACCACCGGATCGCCAGAGGAAACCCGCTCGGGTCAGGTGCCCAATGGGCGCGGGGGTTGCCTGCGGTGGCAGTGGGAATCCGTAGCGCCAGTACTGGGCGTAGATCTGCCATTCCATGTCAGAAAGGACACCGTCGGCGGGTGCGTTGTCGGCCGGAATCACACTGCGTTCGATGGGATCGGTCGCTGGCAAACCCAGGATTAAAACCGCAGCTGAAGCCACCCGGTTCCCCGATGCGTCCACAGCGACGGCCTCCAGTCGGATGGGGCCTTCCGAGTCGATCTTCCAAATCAGGTTGTGCTCGATGGGTGTTCCCGCATCGGGGGCACGGATAAACTGGATCCGGGACTCGCCGATGGGTTTGTCATTGGCCCAGAAAGAGACCACCGGAAGGAATCCGTTCGGGTCTACCGCCACGAGTTTCAGGGAGCATTCGCTACCGATCCGCAGTCGCTCGCCGCGGGTGGGAGTGACCATATTTAGGAGCGGCGTGGTGGTTTCGGTGGAATCGAAAATGGTGACCTGTGCCCAAGCACTGGACGGATCAAGCCGGTAAGACGGATCATCCATGAGTTTGATGACCACGGTTTCCTCCGGCTCTTGGAGTCCGTCTTCCAGAGCGCCAATGAGGAGTTCGGCTTCAGTTTCTCCGGCTCCCAAGGTGAGGTCTCCGTCGAGCAGGGAAAAATCCTCACCATTGCGCGCACTGCCCCCGACGGCGTAGCGGATGCGGACGGGTTCGGCAGGGTTGTCCAATCGCTGGAAAACAATGCGTCCGGGACGGACCCGAATTCGGGGATTGGGCTCCGAAGTGACGGATTGATCGGCGAAGATGCGGATCATCGGCGCATCAGATGGCGTGGGCAGGATCGAGTCCCGAATGAGGACTCGGGCGGCGGGGTTGGTGCCGGGCTGGTAGTCGGAAGCTTCCGGACCGTCGTTCACGGTCGCGGGTTTCGGGATCACTGACAGATACAAGACTTCGTCGCCCTCGACCTTGTCATCCGGGATCGGTGCCAGCGGGAGTTTTCCGACGGCCGACCCGGCCGGAATGACCACCGATTGCACCCACAGGCCGAGGTTGGGATCGCTCACTGGTTCCGATTTCAACCCTCCTGGGATAACCGTGAAGTCCGTGTTCCAGTCGGCCGATCCGCCGATTTTGAAATACACCCGAAGGGGTTTCGACACGTCGCCGGTCCGGCGGAATTCCAAGGTCATCAAATCTTTGGGATCGGATTCCATGGCCATCGGATCGAGGACGTTCAGATCTACGGACGGGAGATTGGGCGGGATAATGGGAATGACTGGGGGATCTACCGGAGTGGGAAGGATCCCGGTGCCGATGATTACGCGGATCGGTGCCGACGTGGCCAAGGTCTTTAGGTTTTGCACGGCGCGCGCCTCCAGCACATGGGGGCCAGGGGTGGGTGACTCCCAGACGGCCTGATGCAATACCTTGAGTCCGATGACGGTGATGAACACATCGCCGCTGCGGTCCGACCGAGCGATCACCTGACCATCGGCCAGGAACTCCACTTGGGTAATCGGTCCACCGACGGGATCGATGGCGACGGCCTCGAGTTTCAGGGGTCCAGAAGAGGGCTGCGTGGCGACCGCCGGTGCGGTGAGAAACACCTGAACAGAGCGCCCCGGATCCTGGGGAGTCTGCGCCTGCAGTCCGGCCGTGGTCAGTGCACCGAAGAGGAGGCACAGCAGGCTGAGGAATTTCCAATGGAGAGGGTAAAAAGTGTTCATACAAACAGACTGGTGTTCTTCTATCCGCTGAAAGCCCGGAAATGGATGCATCCATTTCGCATGACGGCCCGGATGCAGCGAACCGGGAAATTTCTTCGAGACTAGCCCAACCCACTGCACTCGCAAGACTGCTGTACCCACCTTCGATGGCTCGATCGGAAACAGTCATTGGCCCGCTGACCTTAGGTCACCGGTCTAACGAGTCAGGTCGACGCACATCCAATGTCCGGCATTGCGCAGGCCATCGCGGAGGTACAAGCGGCCTTCTGCAAGAGCAGGATTGCACCAGTTCACTCCGCACACCTGGGCCCGACCGAGCTCGCGGCACGAGGCGCCTCCGGCGTCGAAGACGATGAGTTCGCCGCTATCGCTGAGCAGGAGCGCCGACGTGCCGCCGAGGGCGATGAATCCGGCGTGGGATTTGTCGGCGGCACTGGTGATCCAGCCCGACTGGGTCCAACGAACCTTCCCGTCATCGATGCCGATGCACACTAACTCGCGCTGCGCTCCAAGCCCCACGATGCGATCTCCGACGACGATCGGGCAGGAGAAGTTGGGGGCGGCCTCCTTGGAGTTCCAGACCTCGGAGACCGACCAGCGCTCGCCGTTGCGAGCGAACTGAAGACTCATGAGGCCCGTTTGATGGGACCCAAGAATCACCCGGTCGTTGACAATAAGCGGAGTCATCACGTGCCGGGCAAAGGCGGTCTTGAGAGGGTGCCGCCACAGCACCTGGCCGCTCTGCGCATCAAACCCGACGGCGGCGTCGGCCATGAAGTTGACCACCTGACGCACTCCTAGAAGAGATCCTACCATCGGGGCCGCGTATCCTGCGACCTCATGGCCGCCCTTCCATCGGAGCGTTCCGGTCTGCGGATTCAGCGCCACCATGCCAGCGCCATTGGTGGATCCGGCCGAAGCCCACAACCACCCGGACTCCACCCAGGGAGACCCATTGTTGCCATGGCGCATAGCCCCCTGAGAGTTGCCTTTCTCGCCCACGAAGGTGGCGGCGAAATCCTTGGTGTAGTCGACCGACCACAGCGTTTTGCCATCGGCGGCTGCAAAGCAGGTCAACTTGCCCCGGCAGGACTGGGCATAAACTCGACCTTCGGAGGCCACGGGCGTGCAGCGCGGAGCAGCGGGTCCCTGGGAGTCGGTGAAGGTTTCGTCGACAACGGCTTTCCACCGTTCGGTACCCGAGGCGGCATCCAAGGCTCTCAAGACCTCCTTGCCGTCTTGAGCTTCCATGGCAAAGACCCGACCGCCCGCCACGATGGGCGATGCATATCCCGGACCCGCGGCGATGGACCA
>SXGR01160381.1_pt1 | contig 13241 bp, 13 predicted proteins | sample 3174711 | NCBI WGS metagenome assembly SXGR01 (sample SAMN11356860, study PRJNA531348) | freshwater metagenome | isolation source: freshwater sample F1-60 | place: China: Fuxian Lake, Yuxi | collected 2017-12-25
CGAGCCAAACTCTTTGCCGTTTAACGCAACTGGCCAGCCATCCACGAATTTGATTGCAACATCTTCGGTAGCGATCTTGACCGAACTGTCGTAATGGGCCACACCCATGATTGGTGCGACGATGTGCATGCTGGTTGAGAGCTCTTCAAGCGACTTAGCCTCGTGGGTCGCACCCCAGATGTTGGCGTCAGTGCTGTAAGCCTTTTCGGCCGAGTCGCGATACGGCAAATTTTTGGCAGTCAAGAATGCACTCATTTCGGCGCGACCGCCCATCTCGCGCACGAAGTCGACATCGAGCCAGGGTTTGTAAATTCTCAAATTTGGATTGGCGAGTAATCCGTAGCGGTAAAAGCGTTCGATGTCGTTGCCCTTGAAAGTGCTGCCGTCGCCCCAAATGTCGACGCCGTCGTGTTTCATTTCGCGCACGAGCAAAGTGCCTGTCACGGCACGACCAAGTGGAGTCGTATTGAAATAAGTTTTGCCGGCAGTCGTTATATGAAATGCGCCGCACTGTAAAGCGATCAAACCTTCTTGTACGAGAAGTTCGCGGCAATCGACAAGTTTTGCCTCGACTGCACCATAAGTTTTCGCCCGCTGAGGAATCGACTCGAGATCAGTCTCGTCTGGCTGACCAATATCGGCTGTGTATGCGTAGGGCAGCGCACCACGCTCACGCATCCATGCAACTGCTGCTGAAGTGTCAAGGCCGCCAGAAAATGCAATGCCGACGCGTTCGCCAGCTGGCAACGAAGTTAGAACTTTTGCTCCGGAAATATTTGCGCCGGTCGTTTTGGCTTCAGAGTCTTTTTTTGCCACAACTCAACGGTACAGACCCGAGCGAGTTGAAACCGAGAGTGTTTTAAAACCCAGATGTAACCGAGCGTCGGCGACCAGCGATTGCAGCAATAGTCGTAAGCGCCGTGCAACCAGCAAGAATCGCTTCGCCAAGTGCGATGCCTGGCGATCGCGAAATATCTACGATGCTGGTTATCGCCAAAATCGCGGTTGCCAAAAGACCCGCGAGCGCCACAAATCTTGACGCGCGCAACGCTGTGATTATCACCGCGGCTGGCGCCAAAAACGGCACCACCAAAAGGATTGAAAACGGCCCGTTTGTTTGACTCGCGAGCCACCATGTTGGCTTGCCCACGGTTTGCGCTGAAATCGCTAAGGCAATCAATGAACCTGTGATCAATAGGTGCGTGGCAACAACTGCAATCGTCCACGATTTGGTTAGTGAGCCAGCGAGCACTGATCGATTTTGGCTAGGTGGGGGAAGTGACGACATCGTAGGACTGACAATAGCCTGATACTCGTATGGTTCAGGCGAAATTTGAAAAATTGAGCGTATTTTTTCCGATGTGGAACGAAGAGCAGTATCTGCAGCGCGCACTAAATGCAGCTCAAGAATTATGCGAAGAATTGCAAAAATTGCAGACGATCGCAGATTATGAACTTGTAATCATCGATGATGCATCGACCGATTCGACACCGCAACTTGCAGACGCTGCTGCGGCGCGCGACAGCCACGTTAAAGTCGTGCATCACCCAGTGAATCGCAAACTAGGTGGCTCTATCAAGTCTGGTTTTTCGGCTTCGACCGGAGACATTGTTTTATATACAGATGCTGATTTGCCGTTTGATATGCGCGAAGTGCGCAATGCGATTCGGTTGATGAACCAATATGAGGCAGACATCGTCAGCGCATATCGCTTTGACCGAACGGGCGAAGGTTATGTGCGAGTCATCTACTCGATGTTTTATAACTTGATGGTTCGTGTTTTGTTTGGCGTGAGATTTCGTGACATCAATTTTGCATTCAAGCTTTGTCGCAAATCTGTGTTTGATCAAATCGAACTTGAAAGTGAAGGCTCGTTCATTGACGCTGAACTGATTGTTAGTGCAAAAAAACTGAACATGAGCGTCGTGCAATTCGGAGTCGATTATTTTCCGCGTACTCGTGGCGTGTCAACGTTTAGTTCACCCACGGTGATTATCAAAATATTGCGCGAGGCCTTCAAGTTGCGTAAGAAACTTAATGCGATAAGTCCGGCTGAAAGACCGGGTTCATCTAATTAGATTTCGATAACCACAGATGAACTTTTCTAACGAGTTCCCCGATGAATTTGGCAGTGCAGAGCCAGATACGTTGCCGCGTATCGCCTCGACGCTTGATCGTTGGCGCTTTGCTTTGATCGCCTTTGCGATTTTGGTAACGGTCGTAGCGGTTGGTGTTTTGTCGAGTGGTTCAGAAAACTCTTCGAGCGAAAACTCGAACCCAGATGTCGTCGTTGATACGAGTTCGGTGCCACTAATCACGGTTCCGCTTGAGCGAACACTCGAACTGGGGATGAAAGGCGAGGATGTGTTGCGCCTACAACAACGGCTTAAAGATTTAAGTTTTGACCCGGGCCCGATCGATGGCGAGTTTGGTCAAAACACGGTGCAAGCGATGTGGGCGTTCGAAAAGCTCGTGATGAGCGTGCCCCGTGAGCGAGCCACTGGTGTCGTCACGCCTTCGACTTGGGCGATTATGCAGTCAAATTTGATAATTAAGCCACGGCGCATCGCTGATTCGCCGAGTCATGTCGAAATTTATTTGCCTGAACAGGTGCTGATCGTGTTCAAGAAAGATCAACCTGTTCTGATTACTCATATTTCTAGCGGCACTGGCGAGCCGTGGTGCGAAGAAGTGAAAATTGACCCGGGTGAAGACGGTAACAAGACCGATGAGCAGATCAAGATTGGCATTTGCGGTGATGCAATTACCCCGCCAGGTATTTTTTATTTTTATAACCGCCGCACGGGAATGCGTGAGACCAAATTGGGTTCGCTTTACAACCCTGTGTATTTCAACTACAACATCGCCGTGCATGGTGCGATTCTCGTGCCACTAAAACCGGCATCGCACGGATGCGTGCGTATTCCGATGTCGGTTGCTCGTTATTTTCCGGCGCTTGTTGCCTATGGCGACCGCGTGTATGTGTTTGACGGCATCAAAGAACCAGAAGAGTACGGCTCGCCAATTCCGCCGTTTGATAAACCAGACCCGAATTACACGACGATCGCGGCTGAAACTACTTTGCCGTCAGTTGTGCCGACAACGGTTCTGCCTGTCACGACTTTGCCGACAGTAACTACAACAACAATCACGAGCACAATCTCTAGTACGACTTCAACCTCTAGTACGACTGCGACAACCACACCATGATTCATTACGACGAGTTTTCAATGTTTGGTGAAAATATCGCCGAATATTCTTTGAGTGTCGCAAAAGTTCCGGTCGTGTCGCGAATCGCGTTTCGACTTAGTGATGACCGAACATTGAGTGCGCTCAAGTGGGGTGATAGCGATCCAGAGATTCTGTTCGTGCATGGCAGCGCACAAAATGCTCACACCTGGGACACGGTAATTTTGGCAATGGGAATCTCGGCGATTGCAATCGACATGCCGGGTCACGGGCATTCGTCATGGCGCAAAGATGGCAACTATGAACCAAGCATCTTGGCTCGTGATGTTGCCATAGCAATCGAAACTTGGGCACCCAATGCAAAACTAATAGTGGGCATGTCGCTTGGTGGATTAACGACCGTTGCGTTGGCGGGTATGCGCCCCGATCTCGCACCGAAAATTGTTGTCGTTGATATCACTCCTGGTGTCAACTCTGAAAAGTCAAAAGCGATAACTGATTTCGTTAATGGGCCGCAGTCTTTCGCCAGCTTCGAAGATTTGTTGGAGCGAACTATCGAACACAACCCGACTCGCAGCGAGAATTCTCTGCGTCGAGGAATTTTGCATAATGCCAAACAACTAGAAGATGGCTCTTGGCAGTGGCGCTACGACCGTTCAACACATCCTTCAAAAGAAGATTCAGCAAAACGACTAGATCGAATTGCAGAACTCTGGAACGTGATTGAAAGTCTTAAGTCTTCGATGACTCTTATTCGTGGCGGCACTTCACCGGTGGTTGACGACGCCGATGTCGCCGAACTCATTCGTCGCAAACCTGACGCCGAAGTTTTAGTTATAGATGGCGCGGGACATTCTGTGCAGGGTGATAAACCAGTCGAACTAGCAAGTGCTCTGACTCGGATTTTGCGAAGCTAACGACCTATCGTTGGCACATGTCAAAATTGGGTCGACCGATCGGTTGCGAAGGTGCCGACACGCGTAATCGCTTGTTGATTGAAGCCCGACGTAGTTTTGCGACAGAAGGTTTTGATGCGACAACGAATAAAAGCCTGGCAAAGGCTGCCGGCATAACTACGGCGGCGATTTATCACTACTTTCCGTCGAAAGTCGATATGTATGTTGCCGTCTTTATGGATGTACAGAGCCTCGTGTGCAAGACGATTCAAGATTCGGTTAGTGCCGATCGTGAGATAAATGAAAACATCTCGAGCATGGTTGACGCCCTGGCGACATTGACACGGCGAGAACCCGCGGTCGTCTCGTTTGTGCTGAGCGTTTCTGCCGAAGCGCATCGACATCCTGAATTAATGAAAGCCGTGCTACCGATAGGCAATCAAATCGGTCGAATTCTGCTGACAATCGCTGAGGCGGCCGTTGAACGCGGAGAAGTAAACCCAGAAATTTCAGCACGGTCACTTGAAGACATGTTGATGGTTGTGCTGGCAGGGTTGGCGCGATTCAACATGGTCTACCGCGACTCGAAGCGCACCGCCGAATTGGTTCGGTCGATGAAACTTTTGCTCGCAGGTGCGGCTTTTAAAGTTTCGGCTGCTGTCTAGTTCCTAGTTTTTGTCGACTTGTAAGAGTCTGCAAAGAAGATTGCAAGGCCAACCCAAACGAAAGCAAAACCAACTAATCGAAGCGCATTGAGTTCTTCGTTGTAGACAAGCCAACCCAACAGAAAGTTGAATGTTGGCACGAGAAATTGCATCGGGCCGAGCACGCTAAGGCGTACACGACGCGATGCAGCGCCGAACATAAGCAACGGGATTGCGGTCATGAGACCGGTCAGCAACACCAAGATCCATTCGATGCCTGTTGCCATATTGGGCACCGAATCGGTGCGACTGAAGGTGAGTGTGACCAACCCGATAGCCGGAAGCAGCAACACGATTACTTCACCTGACAGACTTTCGAGGCTTGTCAGCTTTACTTGTTTTTTAAGGTAGCCATAGATGCTCCATGAAGTTGCAATGAGCAGAGCACGCCACGGTGGCTGGCCATATGAATACGTCAAGATTGCGATTGCAACAGTTGTTAGAAGGATGATCATGCGGTGTGAAGTACGAACGGGCTCACGCAAAATGATGAAGCCGAGCAGCATCGTGAAGATTGGCGCGATGAAATAGCCAAGAGCGGTTTCAAGTACGTGATCGTGGACAACCGCCCAGACATATGTTGTCCAGTTGATTGAGAGCATGATGCTTGCGAATCCAATTGTTTTGCGAGTTCGCTTGTCTTGAAGCGCACCGATCAAGTTGCGGATTTGTTTGTTAAACGCCAAGATTGCGAGAAGTACGACTGCAGACGTAACTATGCGCCAACCGATCAGTTCGAATGCGTTGAAGTCGTTTAAGAACTTCCAATAAATTGTGAGGAATCCCCACGTGATGTAAGCGCCGAGTCCATAGGCGATGCCTGAGCGTTCAGATGATTTCGACACGGCTATTCACCCTAGTCAGTAGCCTTAAATCAATGGCTAACGACCTTTCTAAGTTGTGGCGACAAGTTTTGACTGATTCTGAGCGAATCAAAGGCACCTCGTTGAAGGCTCTGTTTGATCACGATGAATTCAGAGTGAAAGCTATGACTAAAACTTTGCGCGATGGTGATTCTGAAATTGTCATCGACTTTTCGAAGCAGATAATTGACGCGCAAGCGCTGAAAACATTGTTGACTCTGGCTGAGCAAGCAGAGGTTGTCGCAAAATTTGCCGAATTGCGCGGCGGTGAGCGAGTTAACTTCACTGAGAATCAAGCGGCGCTGCATACGGCTTTGCGCTCGCCAAAGACAGCAAAACTTGAACTCAACGGCCAGGACATCATCAAGCAAGTGCACGACGAGCTTGAAAAGATTCAGAGTTTTTCTGAGAAAGTGCGAAGCGAAAAAAAGTTTAAGAAAATTGTCAACATAGGTATCGGCGGAAGCGATCTCGGCCCTGCTCTTATATTTGATGTGCTGAGTGCGGGCCGCAAACCAGAGATCGAGTGCTTGTTTGTTGCCAATATCGACTCAACAGAAATAAACGCTGCTCTGGCGAGGTGCAAACCAGAAGAGACTCTGTTCATTGTTTGCTCTAAGTCTTTCAAGACTGCCGAAACTCTGGCGAACGCTCGCATTGCAAAACAGTGGCTTGCAACCGGCCTGGGGGTCGGGCTTGAAAGCGACGTAATTGCTGAGCACTTTGTTGTGGTTTCGGCGAACTTGTTGCAGGCTCGCTCGAGTGACGTGGATGCGATGAACTCGTTCCAGATTTGGCCCTGGGTGGGTGGAAGATATTCGATTGCTTCGGCGATGAGTTTGGCTCCAATAATTGCTTTTGGTTTCGAAACATTCAAAGAATTTTTAGCTGGAATGCGAAGTGTCGACGAGCAGATGCAAGCATCTAAACCCGAAGACAATATCGCATTGATTCTTGGATTAATTGATGTGTTTAACTTCGGCACTCGTCGCCACTCGAGTCAGGCGGTTTTGCCGTATGCCTCAGCATTGAGGCTTTTGCCGAGTTACTTGCAGCAGTTGATAATGGAAAGTAACGGCAAATCGGTGCGGCACGACGGCACGCCAACCGATGTTGCGACGTCGCCGGTGGTTTGGGGTGGGGTTGGTACGAACTCTCAGCATGCGTTCATGCAAATGTTGCATCAAGGCACACAGGTTGTGCCGGTCGACTTCATTGGATTCGCGCAGTTGACGAATGTTGATCTAGTTTCGCACGACGCACTAGTAGCCAATATGTTCGCTCAAGCTAAAGCGCTGGCGTTTGGCGAAAACCAAACCGAAATAAACGACTCAGAAATCGCGCCGCACCGCAAGATGAATGGCAATCGTCCGTCGACCACTTTTTTGGCAAAATCACTGACGCCGAGAACTCTCGGTGCGTTAATTGCGTTGTATGAGCACCGCGTTTTTGTACACGGAATCATTGCACAGATAAACAGTTTTGATCAGTGGGGGGTTGAACTGGGTAAGACTTTGTCGATTGAAATCAACCAGCAGATCAACCAAAGCACTTCGGCAGTTAATGACGCTTCGACAAAAAGTCTGATCGACAAGTATCTCCAGTTGAAGTCAAAGAGCTAACTTCGACCAAGTCTCAGGTAGTTGACCAGAAATACAGTGCCTTTGTAGGGTAAGTCTCTGCGCCTACGCTGTTTATATGCCGACTGGATTTACAACGGTAAAAATTTCGCAGGCAGAGAGAATGATGAATTTGCTGGCGTTGCTCGTCGATCGAGCGAAACCTTTGACTTTGCGACAAGTGCGCCAAGAGTTGGGCAAACAATATCCCGACAGCGATGAGGCTGCACGCGCAGCATTTGAGCGTGACAAAGCCGCGTTACGCGAAATGGGAATTCCGATTGAGACAAAAACTCTTGGTGGCGATGCAGCCGGTGAAGTGACTTATTGGGTAAATAGATCGAATTATGAGCTCAGCGATTTGAGACTGACCGACGAAGAACGCGCTGCGCTGCAACTTGCTGTGGCGACTGTTCACCTGGGTGCTCAGCACGGCGAAGAAGCGCTTTGGAAACTTGGGGGAGAAAGAATTCTTGGCAAAGCGTCAATGAGCGTGAATATCGGTCTAGTCGACAAAAACATGAGCGTGATCACCGACGCAGTGATGAAACGAAAGACTCTGAATTTTGATTACAAAGGCGAGAAGCGACAAGTTGACCCGTATGGGATGCTCTCGCGAAATGGTTTTTGGTACATCATTGGCTTTGATCACCTGCGTCGCGACAAGAGAGTTTTTCGCGTTGATCGAATTGAAGGCACAGTTTCTGCAGGTGACGCTCGCGCTTTTAAAACGCCGGTTGATTTTGATGTAGCGGCGGCAGTGCCGACCGAAAAGCAAATGTTGGCTGCAGGCGATGGTGAAGTGACGACAGCAGTTGTTTTGGTTGATGCTTCGTTAGCCGCAGGGGTTCGCCGTGAGTTCGGTGAAAGTTCTGTAATTCGTGACCGCGATGACGGCAGTGTCGAGTTTGCAATACCTTGCGCCAACCTTGACGGGTTCAGGCTGTGGCTTTTTGCGATGGTTGAAAGCGCAGAAGTCCTAGAGCCTCAGTCGGTGCGCGATCAAGTTGTGCAATGGCTTGAAAATCTTGCGGCAGGTAAGTGATGGCAAATAAAAAACGTCCGGCGAAAAAACAAACCGCTACAAAGCGAGTTACCAAAAAGTCTGTGGCGAAAAAGCAATCGAGCAAGCCCGCTAAGAAGTCTGCTGCGAGTTCAAAGCGCTCGGCAAAATCGGCGCGGTCGGCAAAGCCAGCCCGGCCAGCACGGCGCGGCCCACGAAGTGCGGCTCAACGGGTGAGCGGTTTATTGGTGATGTTGCCGTGGATAATGCAGCGACAACGCGTCAAAATCTCGACGATGGCTCGACAGTTCAATCTCAGCGAAGCCGAACTGGTCGAAGACCTGCAGATGGCCGCAGTTTGCGGGGTGCCGCCGTATACGCCAGATGCATTGATCGACGTATATATGGACGACGGAATGGTGATTGCCGAAGTGCCGCTGGTGTTTTCGCGACCACTCAAGTTGAGTACCGCCGAATTGTTTGCCGTTTCGGTAATGGCCCAGACGGCACTGCAATTGCCTGGGGCAAACAAGAAAGGTCCATTGGCATCAGCGCTGGCAAAACTCGCTCCACTAATGCCAGCAGGTGCAGAGACGATCAAAGTTCAGTTGCCAAAAACTCGTTTTGTCAAAGAATTGTTGGCTGCAGTTGAGACCGGTGAGCGCCATGAAATTGAGTACTTCTCGCCGGCGTCGCTGAAGCGCACTACTCGAACAATCACGCCGCGAAAAGTCTTTGAAGACGCAGGTCGTTGGTATGTTGCTGCTGACGATCATCTTTCGGGGGAAGATCGTGTTTTCCGAGTTGATCGCATTGAGAAATTGGTTGGGATACAAATTTTTGATCAATTGCGCGAGGTTCGCGACGACGAATTGCCGTGGTTTTCGGAGAGTTTGCAACAGGTCACATTGCGCGTGCAAAAACAAGCCAGATGGATTGTCGAGTCGTATCCGTATGTGTCGCGTGTCGACAACAAAGACGGCAGCGTTGATTTGACTATGTCAATTACGTCAAAGCATTGGCTCGGGCGTTTGTTGTTGCGAGCCGGCAACGGTGTAAAAGTTTTGAAGCCAGTTGAATATACGCAACTGGCTAGTCATACAGCACAAAGCGTTTTGACTCGGTATAAGAAAACAGCGTAGTCGCACCGCTAAGCGATATTGATTTAAGCCCCGAAGTGCTCAGATAATTGCTCGACTGTTGTTACGTTGTGTTCACGCAGCAAGTGCGGAAGAACCAAAGCCGTGCCCAATGCATCTGCGAGGGCGTCATGAGAGCGGGTGACGGTGACTCCATATCGAGTGGTCACATCTTTGAGTTTGTGTGAATTGACTCGTTTTGGGTCGAGTGCACGAGACATTTTCAAGGTATCAAGTGGGCCGTGAAAGACGATTTCAGTTTTTAAGCGAGACGCCTCGCCGTTGAGAAAGCCGATATCGAATTTTGCATTGTGCGCAACAAAGATTGTGTCACGCAAATAGTTTTTGAGCGTGGCGACCATTTCGTCGGGGCTGATACCGCGACGCAAATCAGAGCGCTTGATGCCGTGCACCTTGTATGCGCCGAGTCGCCCGGGTTTCCAAAAGAAGCGTTTGACGAATGTCTCGTATTGTTCTTCGATTGTGCCGTCGTGTCGCGAGATAACGACGCCAAGTTGCAAGACGTAGTCGTTGGTGCCAGATAAGCCCGTAGTTTCGGTATCAACAACAGCAAAGCGAATATCGCTGAGCATCTTATTTTCAATCACCGATTGCATGAAGAGAAACTTAACCGACCGATGTTGCGAATATTACTGAAAAACGATTTGGTCTATTTATTAGCGAGTGCTTTGGTGAAGTTCTCACGATCGAAATAGTCTCGCCAGAGAGCGATTTTTGATTCACTGACAACGAAGAGACCAGCGACATCAAGTTCAACCCAGCGACCATCGATTTGAAATCTGTCGGTGCGTTCATTCATGACTACTCCGTGCTCGAGGTCGCCGCTTGCAACTTGATGGTGAATTATCCACTCGTAAGCTGAGCATTCGGCAAGAAATCCACCAAGTGTTTGTTCAATTGCGGCACGACCAAAGACCTTAGTTATTGGCACATTGTCGTACTCGCAGTCCTGCGACATCATGTCAAGAGCGGCAGTCAGGTGGTGGCCTTGGATCAACTCAAAAAACGAAGTGACGAGTGCATCTGGGTCTTTAGGTGACGAAGGCATGTCTTCAATCATGACACGCCGCGATGCTTGAACTTGGCGTTAGCTGTATCTAGTAGTGGTCCTGGTTGTCTTCTTGCGGCGGACGAATGACTTTTGCGCGGATACCAATCGGAGCGATCACTTTATATCCCGCTAAGTGACGTTGTTCTTCGTTTTCGCCACCCCAAAACCCATACTCGTGGTTTTCGCGAGCGAACTGACGACAGTCATTTAATGCGGGGCAGCATTTACACAATCGACTGGCTTTGGCTTCGCGTCGAATTCGGGCTTGTGGGCGTTCAGAGTTTGGGGCAAAAAATAAGCTGCGCTTGCCGACGCAATTTGATTGATCACGCCACTTTGCAAGTTTGGCAAGAGCACGTAGAGTTTCGAGATTTATCTCACCGGGATACGCCTCTGAGGTAAATGACATGAAACGTACATTATTTTTGTGTTTCGGTGAAGCAGAAACTTTGCTTGAGAAAATTTCTAACTACAAACTTGTAACTACGTTGGGTAGATTTTCAGAGAAGTTCGGCGGCGAGGCTGGCAACTTCGCTGCGTTCGCAAGACTCGAGCGTGATGTGGCCAAAACAACTTTGACCCGCGAAGGCTTGCACCAAGACGGCGAGTGCGTTGTTGCTTTCTCCCATGTATGGGGCGTCAATCTGGCTTGTGTCGCCAGTGAACACGACTTTGGTGCCGTCACCGATGCGAGTCAAGATCGTTTTCAACGTTGTCGGCTCGAGATTTTGCGCCTCGTCAACAACAACTATCTGGGCTTGCAGACTGCGCCCACGCAAGAAAGTTACCGATTCAAGCGACAATTTACCGCGGGCAATTAAATCGTCGATCAACCCGCGCGCATCTTGGCTCGAACGATGATCTGTGAGCGCGACTACAGCGTCGTGAATTGCCGACATCCACGGGTCGAGTTTTTCTTCGAGACCACCCGGAAGAAAACCGACATCGGCGCGACCGACTGGTACGAGCGGTCGATAAACAGCCAAACGTTCATAGCGATGTTGTTCGACGACTTGTTCGAGACCCGCGGCAATCGCCAATACGGTTTTTCCGGTGCCCGCACGACCGTCGAGTGCCACGACTGTGATTTGCGGGTCGAGCAAAAGTTCGAGGGCGAATCTTTGTTCTTTATTGCGAGCACGCAATCCCCAGGCTTCAGGTGCGTTTTGCTGCATTAGACGCAGCTCATTATCGCGGCAACGGGTGAGCGCCGATTGCGAGCCACAACGCAAGATCGCAAAATTGTTTTCGTAGAGGCCAGCGGTGCCTTCAACGTCTGACTTTTCGACGCCCTCAGATTTATAGAGGCTGTCGATCAGCTCAACCGAGGTGTCGAAGGTTGACCAACCCATCGGCTTTTCGGACCGACCACCGTTGACGGGGCGATGCTCGAGAGCGGTTAGACCCATGTGGGCGGCTTTGATGCGTAATGCGGCGTCATTTGAGACAATGCACGTTGGTGAAACCGTTGCTTGGCCCAATGCGGCGCCGATTATGCGGTTGTCGGGCACTGCAGGGTCGAGCCCGTGCTCAATTAGTAGGTGTTTTTGAATGCCGTTGACCTCGATTTGGATCGTCGACCCAGGTTCGGTGCCAATAATCGGGGTCGGTTCTTTAAGCGAGCCTCCGGCTTTGCGTCGCAAGTCTTCGATCGCACGAAGTGCACTGCGCGCGGCTCGGCCGACATCGTCCATACGTGTTTTCAAACCGTCGAGTTCTTCGATCACTGTCAACGGAATAATAATCGCGCAGTTTGGAAAACTTGTCAGACAATTTGGGTCGGCGATTAAAACAGAAGTGTCGAGCACTACACGCGAACCGACTGGTGTCGCAAACTGATCGACGAATTGCTCGTTTGTTTTTTCAGAAATTGATTTTGAAGTGGACAACGAAACTAAGTGTTGCTTCTTCGTCTTGGGCGATGGTGGATGGGAAGAGCCAAAAGTGCTCTTGAGAGGGCGAATTTACGGGATTTTTAAAAATTTATTTAAAATTTCTTTTTGAGGTCAAAAATTTATCGAGTTAGGTTAATTTTCTGATGGGCGGAGGTCGCCATATCGATTCGAGTCGCAATTTCGTCGCAAGGTTTATCCACAAGGCATTTTTTGATCGTGAGATCTAATTTCGTGATCGGTAATCGCTCGCAAACCCATATGTCATAAGGGTTTGGCGAGAGGAAGTTATTTGGCGGCTATTTGTAGCCAGACATTCGGTGGCGCGAATGTTCGATTGAAAAATTCGTCTCACTTGATTATTTTTTTGAAAATTTTGAGTTCATTCGAAATTTTGGATCGGGTCTTGCGGAAAGTACGAAATCGCCTGTGGTGCTTGCAATTTGTTTTCAAACCTACTCAAATAGATGTTCAACGGTAATCCGTAACCGAAGAAAGCAAGGTAATAGAAATGACTAAAGCAGAATTGATTGACGCAGTGTCACAGAAAGCAGGAGTGTCGAAGGCAGATGCCGAACGCACGATTGCAGAATTCTTTGACCTCGTCGTGTCATCCGCTATGAAAGGCGACAAGGTTGCTTGGCCGGGCTTCGGCTCGTTCAGCACCTCGAAGCGAAAGGCTCGCATCGGCAGGAATCCTCAAACTGGGGCTCCCGTGCAGGTGAAAGAATCAACAGCTATGAAGTTCAGCTCGAGTTCAACACTCAAAGCTGCTCTGAATCCAAACCGCTAGACAAGTAATAACAAACAACAAGGAGAAATAAAATGGCAGCAAAAAAGCGCAAGAAGGCCAAGAAGGCCGC
>SXGR01569968.1_pt1 | contig 13240 bp, 6 predicted proteins | sample 3174711 | NCBI WGS metagenome assembly SXGR01 (sample SAMN11356860, study PRJNA531348) | freshwater metagenome | isolation source: freshwater sample F1-60 | place: China: Fuxian Lake, Yuxi | collected 2017-12-25
AATTTTCATAACGGCCGCGGAAGTCGCCGTTGATCTTGAAGGAGCTGACGTAGTCCGGCATGCCGCTCTTGACCTGATACGCCTTGCGGAAGCCGGCGTCCGACTCGTCGCGCAGTTCGTTGGCTTCCTTCTGTGAGAGAATTCCCTTGTCCACCAGCTTGTCGAGAAGCGCATCCGCCGACTGGCCTTGAACGTTTGTCGCGCAGATGGCGGAGGCGAGAGTTCCCGCTGCCGCTGCTGCCCATTTGAGTGAGGTTCGTTTCATGGTTGTTGAATGATTGATACAGTGTTCACCTCAGAGGCTAGGGAGGGTCCGTCACGGACAAACGGAGCCGGTGTCACATCTTGGAAACAAGCGGCAGATTCCTGTCGCGCTGCGCCAGTTCGCGAAACGCGCTGTATGCACGAGGCGTTCGCGGTAGCGGTTGATCGCCTCGCAGAACCAAGTCACCAAAGCCCCGGCCGACCAGGTAATGGACATCGAACACTCGCAAGTGTCCCTCATGCCTGCGGAAATGATCTCGGGCCTGAATCGCGATGAGTTGATGGACTTGATGGCGTTTCTGGTCTCGGGCGGGGACTCTCGGCACAAAGCTTTCGCCAAGTAACGAGCACGACCCATTCATGAAGATTTCAACCCTGTTGCTCAGTCTGCTTGGCGCTCTGCTCGTCTGGGCGACCGATATACTGGCCGCCCCATTTCGCGCCGGGGCGGCCACGGCGAACATCACGCCGCCGCTCGGCATTGAAATCAACGGCAGCACCCAGCCGGTCACTGCCACGAACGTCCACGATGAACTTCACGCTCGCGCGCTCGTGCTCGACGACGGCACGAACCGCCTCGCCTTCGTGCTGGTGGATAATTGCCTCATCGACCGCGCGCTGTTCGACGAGGCCAAGGCGCTCATTCATCGCCACACCGGCATCGCGTCGAATCATGTCTCGCTTTCCACCACGCACACGCACAGCGCGGGTAGCGTGACCGGGGCTCATCTCAGCGAGCCGGACGCGGAGTATCGCCGCTGGCTGCCGCGCCGGATCGCCGACGCCGTGCGCGTGGCCGTCAACCACCTTGCCCCCGCCCAACTCGCGTGGGGCAGCGGTTCCGTGCCGCAACACGTCTTCAACCGCCGTGTCACCGTGAAGCCGGGCGTCACCTACACCAACCTGCTGCGGCGTGGCGGTGGCGCAGTGGCTGGGTGAAATCTTCGCCGTGAGCGGCCTGGCCTTGAAGGCGCGCAGCCCGTTGCAGCCCCTCTTCAACATCAGCCTGGCCAACGGCTGGTTTGGCTACATCCCGCCGCCGGAGCAGCATGCCGCCGGCGCCTACGAAATCTGGCGCGGCCCCACCTGCCCGCTGGAGACGAACGCGATTCCGAAGATCATCGAGACCTTCAACTCCCTTTTGAAATCAAACGAACTTCGCTGAACCGGGTCCATGCCTTTGAACCACGAATGGACAGGAACCCGCACGAATATAGACCAGCGTGGTTGAGGCCTGTCGTCGTGGCGAAAATCATCCCTGAATAATGTGCTGAATCCTCCTGGTTAACTCCCCTTCCACGCCTCCTGATTCGTGTCCATTGATGTTCATTCGTGGATTCTTCTTCATCGTTCCGGCTGAAAGCCTGTCTGAAAATCGGGATTGGCTTCACGCAAAGACGCTAAGTCGCAAAGTCCGAATAAGAAGCGTCCGGGGACATCACGTTGCGGGGCAACGACACTGCCAGCGGCGCAATTCCGGTTCACTCGGGGGCAGCAAGAAGCACCCGACCTGCGAGGAAAACCAGCTTCGTCGTTGCAATCTCGTCACAGTTTTGCGACAGTAACGGCCTAACAGCCCATGCAGCCTGTCGTATTGCGTTGTACTCGTGCCGTTTTGCCCAGCGTGCAAAACGGGTGCATCGTCATCCGGCCAGTCGCACCGCGGCTGAAACGGAAAGGGAGCAGTCATTCGTCTCAGGACAGTCCAGACTCTAAGGATCCAACCCCATGAAAAAACTCATTCGATCAATCACAGCAATTGCCGGCTTTTTGCTGGCGGGCGGAGTGGCGAGCGTCAACGCCCAGTTCACTGCGGCCGATGTAGGCAGTCCGGCTCTCGCCGGTTCGACTTCGCCGGCCGGCGGCGGGTTCACGGTCAGCGGTGCGGGCAGTGACATCGGCGGCACCAACGACCAGTTTCATTTCAATTACCAGAACTACACGGGCGATTTCGACGTGAAGGTGCGCGTGGAGTCGTTTTCCAACCTGGATGTCTGGTCCAAGGCCGGATTGATGGCGCGGGAGAATCTCACCGGCGGCAGCCGTTACGGCGGCGCCTTTGCGACGCCGGGCCTGAGTGGGACGTTTTTTCAGTCACGCTCGGCGAACGCCGGTGCGACCACGAATCTAGGCGCATTCCCGGCGACGTATCCGGGGAGTTGGTTGCGACTCCGGCGCGTGGGCACGACGCTGACCGGCTACGCGGGGCTTGATGGCGCGGTATGGGCGCAGCTTGGTTCGGTAAACATCGCCGGACTGGCGCCTTCATTGTTTGTCGGCATGGGTGTGTCGAGCAAGCTGACGGCGACGGCTGCGACGGCGGAGTTCCGGGAATTTGTGGACGTGCTGGGTGCGCCGCCGGCCGGGAATCCGGTGCTTTACCGCGAGCCGTTGGGACCTTCGACTCGTCGGACGGGGCTGACGATCTCCGAGATCATGTATCACCCGGTGCCGAGCAATAATCTGGAGTTCATCGAAATCTACAACGCGATGCCTGTGTCCGAGAACCTGTCCGGCTGGCGCATCTCGGGCGATGTGGACTACACGTTTCCGGCGAACACCATCATTGGCCCTGGAAAGTTCCTCATCGTCGGGCGCAACCCGTTGGCGTTGCAGATACGTTACGGGATTGCCGGTGTGCTGGGGCCTTGGGCCGGAGTGGCGGCCTCCAGTCCGGGGGACTCGACGAATGGTCTTTCAGACTCATCCGGGTTGATTCGCCTGCGCAACAAGAGCGACGCCGTGCTCGTCGAGGTCAATTATGCGGGGCAGAAACCATGGCCCATTGCGGCTGATGGCGCGGGCCACTCGCTGGTGCTCTCCCGCCCCTCCTACGGTCAGGACGATCCTCGTGCGTGGTCGGCGAGCACCAAGGTCGGTGGCAGTCCGGGGGCTGATGATCCGTATTCTGCTGATCCACTCGACGCGGTGATGATCAACGAATTTCTGGCGCACACGGATCTGCCGCAGGTGGATTACGTCGAACTCTACAATCGCGGAAACACATCGGTGAATCTCTCGGGTGCCTATCTGAGCGACGATCGTGACACGAACAAGTTCCGCATCCCGGACGGCACTGTGATCGCCGCGCGCGGGTTTGTGTCATTCGACGAAAATCAGCTCGGCTTCTCCCTTAGCTCGGGCGGCGAGCGCATCTATTTCCTCAATGCATCCAGTAACAAGGTGATTGATGTTGTCGCATTTGACGCTCAGGCCAACGGCGTGGCGTCCGGCCGTTTTCCGGATGGCGCTCCAACGATTCACGAATTGAGCAGCAATACTCCCGGGGTGGCCAACGCGCCGCTTCTCCTGCGCGATGTGGTCATCAACGAGATCATGTACAACCCGATCTCGGGGGACGAGGACGACGAATACGTCGAGCTTTTCAACCGCGGTTCCTCGCCGGTGGACCTGAGCAACTGGCGGATTAACGCAGGCATCTCGTACCGGTTCCCCATCGGGACCACCCTCGCAGCCGGCAGGTACCTCGTCGTGGCGAAAAACGCGACGAACATCATCGCGCGTCATCCGCACCTGCACACGACCAACACCCTTGGCAACTACAACGGCAGCCTGGCGAACGCGGGCGAGCGCGTGGCTCTGGCGATGCCGGACTATTTCCTCGCCACAAATAACAATGTTGTGACGACACAGGCCAATTACGTCGTCGTCGACGAAGTGACTTATGATGACGCCGGACAGTGGGGTGATTGGTCCGACGGCGGCGGCAGCAGCCTCGAACTGATCGATCCGAACAGTGACAACCGACAGGCATCCAACTGGGCGGACAGCAACGAAACGCAAAAGGCCCCCTGGACCACCGTTGAGAATGTGGCCGGCGGCGTGGACAACGGGCAGGGGGCCTACAACGAAGTTCACCTGATGATTCTCGGCCGTGGCGAATGCCTTGTGGATGACATCGAAGTTCGCGCGGGCACAGCGGGGCCGAATCTCGTGGCCAACCCCGGCTTTGACTCCGGCTTTGCGACTTGGCTGCCGGAAGGCAACCACGTCGCTTCCCGACTCGAGCCGGCTGGCATTGGCAATCCCGGCAACAGCATGCGCCTCGTGGCGAGCGCGGGCGGTGACAACGGTTTCAACCGTGTTGAGGCAGACCTCACGGCCGCCGGGCCGGGTGCGGGAACCTCGACCCTGCGCGCGAAATTCCGCTGGCTGCGCGGTCATCCCGACGTGCTCCTGCGCGTCCACGGCAACTGGCTGGAAGCGCCGTCCCGCCTGCCGGTCCCGACGAACTTGGGGACGCCCGGCCTCGTTAACAGCCGCCGCGTCTCGAACGCCGGTCCGTCCATCACCGACGTGGCGCACAGCCCGGTGCTGCCGGCGGCGAATGAAACCATCGTCGTTACCGCGCGTGTGCAGGATGCGGATGGTCTCGGCACCATCAACCTGCGCTACCGCCTCGATCCGGCGACAGCGGTGACCACGGTTGCGATGAACGACAACGGCGTGGCTGGCGATTTGGTTGCGGGCGACGGCATTTTCTCAGGGGAGATTCCCGGGCAGCCGTCGGCGCGAATGATCGGCTTCCACGTCAGCGCCTCTGACGCGAACACCAACGGCGTCGCCAGTTCGACCTTCCCGGCGAATCTGGTCTTGCCACCAGCCTTGCCGACGCGCGAATGCATGGTTCGCGTCGGCGAGCTTACCCAGTATGGCAACTTCGGCATCTACCGTGTCTGGATGTCTGCCTCGAACTTGAACCTCTGGAAGACGCGCGAACAACTGAGCAACGAGGCGCTCGACAGCACGTTCGTCTATAACAACTACCGCGTCATCTACGGCGGCGGCGCCCGCTACCGCGGCAGTCCGTTCATCCGTCCGGGCTACAACGACCCTCTCGTGGGCAACATTGCTTATGTTTTCACGCTGCCGGGGGACGATCAGTTGCTGGGCTCGGATGAGATTAACATGGATTCGCTCGAGCCGACGTCCGGCACGGGCAACACGCGCGATGGCACGATTCTGCGCGAGCCGACCTCGTTCTGGATGGCCGGCGAGTTGGGGCTCTCCTTCAGCTACCAGCGTTTTGTTCACCTGCATTTGAACGGCGTGACCAGCACCAGCCGCGGCATCCCGGTCTATGCGGACACGCAGCAGCCGGACTCGGATTACATCCGAAGCTGGTTCCCTGATGATTCCGACGGCGATATTTTCAAGATCGACGACTGGTTTGAATACAACGATGTCCGCCAGGGCAACGCCCGTGAATTCAACGTGGACGCCTCGCTGGCCAACTTTGTCACGACGAACCTGACCAGCGGCGGCCCGGTGAAGGATCAGGGGCGCTACCGTTGGAGCTGGGAGAAGAAGTTCAACGGAGGGTTGAACGATGATTACTCCACGCTCTTCTCCGTCGTGGACGCGATCAATGCGCCGTCCAACCAACTCGTCACTTCATTTACCCAGGTGGTGGATGAAGAGAGCTGGATCACGGCGTTCATGCTCCGTCATGCCGTCGGCGATTGGGACGGCTACGGATATCGCCGCGGCAAGAACCAGTTCTTCTACAAGCCGCAGAAGGACGGCGCGAAGATGTTGCTCTGGGATCTCGACTTCTCGCTCGGCTGCACCTCCGGCGACGGCCCGACGACCGGCATGTTCGATTCTGGCCAGTACAACGATCCCCGCGTGTTCACGCTGATCAGCCATCCCTACTTCCGCCGCGTCGCTCTGCGCGCCATCCAGCGGATGATCGACGGGCCGTTCAAGCACGACAACGTCTTCCCCGTGATCGATGAGCGCTACAATTCCTTCCGCAACAACGGAGTCGTCACTACGTCGCCGTACGTCAACAGCGGTGCGCAGGCCACGTCGGTGACGAACTGGATCCGCCAGCGTCGCGACAACCTGATTGGCTTGGTTCCGAACGTCCCGTTCGCCATCAGCCCCGCCTCGGTTACGAATGCCAATCTGATCACCCTCCAGGGCTCGGCCCCGGTGTTGGTGAAGGACATTTTCGTCAATGGCGTCCGGCTTGCCGTGACTTGGACCAGCATCACGAGCTGGACCGCGCGTGTGGTAATGGGTGCTGGATTCAACCAGTTCGATCTTGTTGGGCTTGGCACGGACGGCAATCCCGTCACGGTGACTCAGTCTGTCACGGGCACCTACACCGGCCCGATTGTTCCGCCCGAGGGCGCTGTCGTCATCAGCGAGATTATGTATCGCCCGACGGCAGCGGACGCATCGTATGTTGAAATTCTCAATCGTTCTTCACAGGCATTCGAGATTGCCGGATGGCGCGTCAACGGGGTCGGCTACACGTTCCCACGAGGATCGGTCATCGCTCCCGGCCAGTCGCTCGCGCTCGCGAAGAACCTTGCTGCCTTTGCCGCTGCCTACGGCACGGGTGCTTCCGTTTCCGATCGGTTCGATGGCGTGCTGGATCTCGATGGCGAAACCCTCTCGCTTGTGCGGCCTTCGGGCACCAATGGCGTCGAAGTCGTGGTGGATCAGGTGCGCTACGAAAACCGGCTGCCCTGGTCGCTCCTCGCCAACGGCACCGGTCCGGCACTGCAGCTCGTTGATTCCGCGCAGGACAACAGCCGCCCCAGTAACTGGGGTGACAAGCAGGGCTGGCGGCGCGCTGTTTACACTGGCAACATTGGCGGTGTCGGTACCAACAACGCGACACCGGGGACGAACTTCCTGTTCCATCTCTACGCGGCGGGCGAGGTTTACATCGACGACATCTCGCTGGTGGCGGGCAGTCAGGCCGACGTGGGGCCCAACCTGTTGGCCGATCCCAGCTTCGAGGGTGAGCTGACAAATTCCTGGGCCATCCTTGGGAATCATACCAATTCCGTTTCCAGCACGGCGTTCAGCCGTTCAGGGAACTCCAGCCTCCTGCTCAAGGCCCCTGCCAGCGGCAGCGACAGCTCAGCGCTCCGCCAGTTCCTTCCGCCGTTCGCCGCCCTGAGCAATCAATGCACCGTCAGCTTCTGGTATTTGCCAACAGCGACCGGGCCGGATGTGGCCGCGCGCGTTCGTCCGGGCAGCACGTTCAACTTCCGCGCCACGGTGAAGCCCACGCTCACCACTCCGGGCAGTGCGAACTCCGTGTCCGACACCCTGCCAGCCTACGACCCCGTTTGGCTCAACGAACTCCAGGCCGAGAACATCGCCGGGCCGCTCGACAATGCCGGCGAAAGCGATCCGTGGATCGAGCTCTTCAACGGTGGAACCAACATTGTGGATCTCAGCGGCTATTACCTCGCTGACAACTACGACACGAACCTGACGCAGTGGCAGTTCCCGTCTGGAACGACCATAGCGCCCGGCGAATTCAAGCTCCTCTGGGCCGACGGCCAGCCGGGCCAGAACGCCGGAGCCTCGCTGCACACGAGCTTCCGCCTCAACGCCACCACTGGCACCGTTGCCCTCGTGCGATTGGTCGGCGGGCAGCCACAGGTCACCGACTACCTGACCTACAGCGGATTGAACCCAGGCTTCAGCTACGGCGACTTCCCCGACGGCCAGCCGTTCAACCGCGTGAACATGCGCGAGATTTCGCCCGGCACGACCAACATCGCCCGGCCCGTCGTCATCGCGATCAACGAATGGGTCGCCGGCAACACCAACGGCCTTGCGGACCCGGCTGACAACCAGTTCGAGGACTGGTTCGAACTCTACAATCCGGGGACGAACAGCGTTGACCTTGGCGGCTTCTGGCTGACCGACGATCCGGGTAATGCCACCTCCTATTTCATGGTGCCAACCAACGGCCAGTATGTCATTCCGGCCGGAGGCTATCTCCTCGTCTGGGCCGACAACGAGCCCACGCAGAACCACGAGGATCGCCCCGACCTGCACGTGGACTTCCAACTCGGCAAGGCCGGCGACAGCATCGCCCTCTACGCGCCGGACAAAACGACGATTGTGGATCGTGTGGACTTCGGTGCCCAGACCGACGACATCGCGGAAGGCCGCTTCCCGGACGGCGCGCCCAGCATCAGCGCGCTGACCACTCCGACACCGCGCGCCGCCAATCAGCTCGAAGGAGGGGCCAACACGCCGCCTGTGCTCGCCCCGATCAACGACCGGACGATTCGCCTCGGCCAGACGCTGTAGATCACCGCCTCGGCCACAGACACCGATGTGCCGGCGCAAACGCTGGCGTTCGACCTCGTCGGCCCGGCGGGCGCGGCTGTGGGCGCCGCCTCGGGTGTTGTCACCTGGACGCCGACTGAAGCGCAGGCACCGAGCACGAACGTCTTCACCGTTCGCGTGACGGACAGCGGCGTGCCGGCTCAGAACGCCAGCCGCGCGTTCACCGTCGTCGTGCTGCTGCCGCCGCGTTCCAGCATTGTCCGCGACGGCAACGGCATCACCATCCAGTTTGATGCGGTCCCCGGTCGCACCTACCAGATCGAGTACAAGCAACACCTCGATGCGAGTCCGTGGCTGCCGCTCGGCGCCTCGGTCATCGCCGCTGGCAGCAGCATCACGGCGCTTGATGACGTGAACAACGCGCCGCAGCGGTTCTATCGCATCGTCCAGCAGGACTGAGCGCGCGACGCTGATGCAGTTTGAGACACGCGCGGGATGGGCAACCATCCCGCGCTTTTCTTTTCCACTGAGCCCTGCAAATCGCCGGACTTTACCCCCTCGCGGCCCGGTGCTATCGATCTGCCCCATGACAACTGCGAACCCCCAGGTTCGGCGGGCGACCATCGAAGACCTGCCGCAACTCGTGCTGCTCTGGAAGCGCGAGCAGTTCGACGTCGCTTCGCTAGAGAAGCGTTTCAAGGAATTTCAGGTCGCGGATGACGGCGCAGGCGGAGTCGCGGGTGCGGTGGGCCTGCACGTTCAAGGATCCGAAGGCTGCCTGCACAGCGAGGCGTTTGCGCGCCACGAACAGGCGGACGCGCTGAGGCAATCGATCTGGGACCGCGTGCAGATTGTCGCGAAGAACCACGGGCTGGTCCGGGTATGGGCCCAGTTTGCCACACCGTTCTGGAATCACTGCGGCTTGCGTTTCGCGAACTCCGACGAGTTGGCGAAACTGCCGGCGGAGTTCATCGCCGGCCCCCAGCCGTGGCGGTTCCTGCAACTGCGCGAGGAGACCGCCGGGCCTGCGTCGGTGGACAAGGAGTTTGCCATGTTCCGCGAGATGGAACGCGAACGCACCGCGCGCATGATGGGTCAGGCGAAGATGCTCAAGGTGCTCGCCATCGTGGTCGTGCTGATTGTCTTCGCCATCTTCGCCGTGGGCATGATGGCGTGGTTCAAGACCAAGGGCGCGGCGCGATGATGCTTGGCTGTGTGGTCACGTTGACTGTTTGAAATATATTCCGTGAAGAAACCCATCCGCCCCGAGATTCCCCGCAAGGCGATCTATCGCCTGTCGATCTACCTGCGCTGCGTCCAGCGCCTGAAGACCAACGGCATCCTCACCGTGTCGAGCGACGCGCTCGCCAAGGCGGCTGGAGTGAAGCCGACGCAGCTCCGGAAGGATCTCACTTACTTCGGCCAGTTCGGCACGCGCGGACTGGGCTATGACGTCGAGCAGCTTGCGGCGATGATCTCCGATTTGCTCGGCACGAAGCATCTCCAGCCCGTGGTGCTTGTCGGTGTCGGCAATCTCGGTCTGGCGTTGCTCTCGTATCGAGGGTTCGAGCAGGAAGGCTTCGAGATCGTCGCGTCGTTTGATTTGCGCGCCGAACAATTAAAGAGCAAGCGCGCCAAGCAACCCATCCTTCCGATGGATCAGTTGGAGAAGGTGGTGCAGGAGCGCGGCGTGCGGATGGCCATCGTCAGCGTCCCAGCCACGGCGGCCCAGGAGGTGACGAACCGCCTCGTGGCCTGCGGCATCGCGGGCATCCTGAATTTCTCGCCCATCGTGCTCCAGGTGCCCGAGGAGGTGATGGTGAACAACGTCAATCTTGCCATCGAGCTCGAGAACCTCAGCTATTTCATCCAGGACTGAGGCGTTTTCAAAAGCCGCGTGGAATGTGGCACCCGCCTGCCTGAGCAGGCGGAAGCGTCGGCGTGCGGGGAGTCTCCTTTCGCTTCAGAGCCTTGACCATTGCTTGGCACGAATAAGCGGGATCTCGCCAAGTTGAGCAATTCTCGCCGTTTCGTCGGTGGGTTCGCCATGCACCAGTGCCCGGGGGTTCTTATCGCGGCCGACTGAGCTTCAGATCCCCTTCATTGCCGACATCGTCGCGATCTCGACGAGGAGTTTCTGGATGTTGTAGCTGGAGTCGAGGAACGACCGGCGCAGCCGGGCGTGTGCGTCGGTGCCGTAGGCACGCACGGGTTGTTTCACAGTCTGATGGAATAGTTGCTCGATGAACGCGTTCTGCGCGTGCTCGCTGCGCACGGCGAATTCTGCGATGTCGCGCGCGCCGGAGAGCTTCACCACCTTGCCGTCGTCCGCAGTGTATTCGGCAGTGGCGTCGATCGACTTGCCAGCCTCTTTCGTGCGGAAGCGCCCTACGGCGTCGTAGTGTTCGAGGCTGAATCCAAGCGGGTTGATCACCGAATGGCAGCCTTGGCAGGCCTGCGGGCGGGTGAGCTCTGCGACTTTCTCGCGCATGCTAAGGTTCGGAGAGAAGTCCGCCTCGTTGAAGGCGACTGCGACGGGCGGAGACTTGAGCGCGCGACCCACGATGTTCCGGGTGAGGAAGACGCCGCGATGAATCGGCGAGGTGGTTTTCTGATACGAGAAGGCGGCGAGCAGATACGGGTGCGTGATGACGCCGGAGCGTTGCTTCGGGTCGAGGGAAACTTTCACGAAGTCATCGGTGACGTTCGTCTTCACGCTGTAGAAGCGCGCCAGTCGGGCGTTCACGAAGAGGTCGTCTTCCAGCAGCAGCCGGCGGTAATCGGAACTGGGACTCCAGACGACGTCGTCGAGGAACAGGTTCAAGGATGTGCGGAGGTCCGTGATGAGTTCGTCGGTGAACTCGGGGAACAGGGTGTCGTCCTTGTCGAGGTGTTCGAGGTGGCCCATCTGAAGCCAGTGATGCAGGAAGTTCTGCACCTTGGCGCGCGCGCGCGGGTCGTTGAGCATCCGTCGTGCTTGCGCGGAAATGGCGTCGGCGGTGCGGAGCGTGCCACTGGCAGCGGCCTGGGCGAGTTCGCGGTCGGGAACGGAATCCCACAGGCTGAACGACAGGCGTGCGGCCACGTCGTAGTTGTCGGGCTTCCGATCTTCCAGGCCGAGGTAGAGAAAACGCGGCGACTTGAGCGCGAGCAGGACGATGCGCTTGAGCGCATCCTCGGGCTTCGGTGCCGTCTTGAAGTGCGCTGTGACGTAGTCGCGCTGCTGCTCCGCTGTCAGTGGTCGGCGAAACGCCTTTGCCACGAAGGACTGCGCGAATGCTTCAAGTTTCGCGAGGCGGTTGGTGTCCGCGGGTTTCGAGCCGCTGAATTGATCGAGGTGTTTGAGGGCGTGGTTGGCCGTTTCGATCGCGGCGTCGGTCGTGGCTTCATCCCAATCCTTCGAGACCGAGATACCGCGCTCGTAGCCCATGCTGCTGTCGTCAGCCGGGAACTTCGTGCGCAGGACGAACGTTGGCGTGGTCCGGACGGTGGTGAGATTGCGGGCTGGGATTTCGTCGGCGACGGAGTGCGGCGGTCTCCAGCGCAGGCGGAAGGAAGTGTCCTTGTCCTTCGCGGCCTTGAAATACTCGATGCGGATCGGATAGCTCCGGCCGCCCAGCAGGCGCACGTTCGCGGTGTGTTGTGCGTCCGTGCCGGAGGCGACCCAGGCGTCGATGATCGGATCGGCTTCGTCGTTCAGCCAGAGGCGCGCTCCGTTCGGAGTTTGTATTTGGATTTCGTAGTCGCCGGAATCCTCGGCGCGAATGGAGCCGCGCCAGGAGATGTTCAGTTCCACGCCGGCGTTCGTCAGCCCGAACGTGTCGTGATCTGGCGAACCGGGTTTCGGCGCGAACTCGATCAGGCGATCGATGCGATCCACTTCTTTGCGCGAGCCGTCCTTCTTCGGCACGCGGCTGCGGTAGCTGGCGCGCAGGCCGCGTTCGGCGTCCGGGCGGACGGTGTCGTCTCCGGTGTAGGATTTGAGCAGGTCCGCGACGGTGTTGACGTATTGGCGGTTGGTCAGGCGGACGAGTTCCACGCGGGCGGGATTGTTCCGGGCGCGGGCTTCGCGCGAGTAGAAGGCGTCGTCGATGTAGCGGGCGACGACGGCGGACTGGGCGGCATCGAGCTTGTCCGGATCGTCCTCCGGCATGTTCTTGTCGATGTAGCGCGAGAGTTTTTCGAGCGACCAATCGCCGTGGAGCGCCTCGTTGTATTTGCCTTTGACGCCATCGCCCGTCTTGCCGTGGCAACTCGCGCAGTGTTCGCGGTAAAGCTTCCGGCCGGCAGCATCCACCGGAGCGGCGGCTTGAGCGCCGACAGTGCCGAGCAGCAGCGTCATGGCGGCTACGCGGGTAAGTCGGCGGACGAATGGGTGGAGCGTCATGGGTGGTGTTTCAAAGCGGATGCGCCGGCTGAACGTTTGGCCGTCAGTTTCTCATTTTTCTTTTTCCAACATGTCGGGGTTCACGTCCCAATTTGTGGATGTGGTCGGCCCGCGATTTACGTGGACGTTGTCGGCCAAAAACATTCTTTCAAGAAACACGGATGCTGGAGCATTGGTTCCCACTTCCACGTCCGCCGTCACATGAACGCCACCCCATGCGCCGTTGTCTTTCATTAGCCGCATGACTCGTATCCGAGTGCCTATCGGTAAGGTAGCCACTAGCTTCAGATCGCTCGGAGGATTGTATCGGGGATGTTTTGCATCGAAACCATCAGGAGGTAGCAGTGTAAGTTCGCGAGCACCGGTGTATCGCTGTAGGTCAGCGACTGCCGTTTCAACCTTTGTCGTCCACACGCTCCCGGAGAACGATGCAAAGTTGAATTCAGGCGATGCCGTCACATCGGTGTCCGGGGATGGTTTGAATAGTTTTTTGACTGGAGCAAGTGGATCCAAGGACTG
>SXGR01227909.1_pt1 | contig 13226 bp, 10 predicted proteins | sample 3174711 | NCBI WGS metagenome assembly SXGR01 (sample SAMN11356860, study PRJNA531348) | freshwater metagenome | isolation source: freshwater sample F1-60 | place: China: Fuxian Lake, Yuxi | collected 2017-12-25
CGAACAATTCGACGCAGAGCACACCGACGTGGTCGAGCGACTGGGCAACCGCAATTGCGGCCGCCTGGGCAGACTCGGCCAGCGCTGGCGCAAGGTTCGGCGCAGGTGCCAGCGTGAGGGCCAAGATGCCGTCGCGATGCTCGTTCTCAACCGGTGCATAGACCTCGATCGAACCATCAGCACTACGCGCGACGACTACCGACAGCTCGCGCGAAAACTCGACGAGACCTTCGTAGATCAGGTCGGCTCCGCCCAATTCGGCGACGGCTGGTGCGAGCTCGTCTGCCGTCCGCACACGCACCTGCCCCTTACCGTCATAGCCAAGGCGCCGCGTCTTGAGAATCCCAGGAGCCCCAACCTGTGCCAGCGCGGTTTCGACATCCGCCAGGCCATCAATCGCCGCATGCGGGGCGACAGCGATGCCGAGTTCGGCGAGCAACTGCTTCTCGCTCAGCCGGTCCTGGGTGACAGCCAACGAGCGCGGCGACGGCAGCACCGGGACGCCTTGCTCAACAAGGCGCGTCAACGCTGCGGTAGGAACGTTTTCGAACTCGTATGTCACGACGTCGGCACCCGCGCTGACCTCGTCCAGCCCCGCTGGATCGTCGTAGGCAGCGACAACATGGTCGGCCACGCGACCCGCCCCGGCCTCGGGCGACGGGTCGAGCACCGCGACCGCTACGCCGAGCGGTTCGGCCGCCAGCGCAAGCATCCAGGCCAGTTGGCCTCCACCAAGAATCGCGAGGCGCATCAGGCGTCGACGGAAGGATCTGGGAACGCGAGCACGTCGGCAGTCTGCTTGTCACGCCACGCATGCACTGCGGTCATGATCTCTGGCCGCCCGCGACCAACGATCGAGGCAGCGAGCAGGCCCGCGTTGATCGCGCCAGGTCGACCGATCGCGAGTGTGCCAACGGGGATTCCAGCAGGCATCTGTGCGATTGAAAGCAGGGAGTCGAGGCCCTTCAGTGCCTTCGACTCGACCGGCACTCCAAGCACCGGCAGTGCCGTCTTCGCCGCGCACATACCGGGCAGGTGTGCGGCACCGCCAGCGCCGGCGATGATCACTTCGATACCGCGACCCTCGGCGGCCTCGGCATAGGCAAACAACTTGTCGGGCGTGCGGTGAGCCGAAACGACCTCGGTCTCGCAGGAAACGCCGAGCGCCTCGAGGGTCTCGGCGGCATGCCTCATCGTCTCCCAGTCGGACTTCGAACCCATGATGATCCCTACCAGCGGCGCGCTCATGCGGTCACCGTAGTCGATCGGGTCGTCATGCTCCAGCCAGTTCTCGCGCCTTGGCGCGTAGTACCTCAGCAGCCTTCACATCAGCCGCGATGGCCTCCTCGGCCCAGCGACGAACCTCGGCACTACGAGCAGCGACGTCGTCGCACATCGCGCGCACCTGGTCGGCGTCGGACGAGCCAGTCTGTGGGCGCAGTGCCGCGCACGCAGCGGGGTCGAGCGCGGCGGCGAGCTCGGCCTTATCGACCACAATCTCGGCACCAGCGACCTCGTTGGCCGCAGCGGCGATGCGCGCGGCGTCGATCTCGCCCCCGTGCTCAACCTGGTCGCGCACGACGCGGCCGATCACGTGATGGGCGGTGCGGTAGTCGAGCGCTGTGGTCTGGGCGAGCATGTCGGCGACTTCGGCGGCGGTGACGAACGCCGCGCGGGCGCTCTCCTCCATGCGCTCCGCGTTGACCACCATGCCTGCGGCGACGGCGGCGGCGAGCTGCGCGCTGCGCTCAGCCTCAGCGAGCGCGCGCGGGATCAGCCCGTTGAGCAGGTGGAAGTGGTCGGTGCGTGCGGCACCTGTGTGCATCGTCGTCAACGCGGCGGTGAGATCGCCCGTCGCCTGCCCGGCCCACGTGCGCAGCACGGCAAGCGCGTACGGATTCTTCTTCTGCGGCATCAGGGCAGAGACACGGCTGTGCGTGTCATCGAGCTCGACCCAACCAAACTCCTGGCTGCACCAGATCTCAAGATCCTGCGCAAACTGGCTGATCGACGTCGCACCAATCGCGAAGCCGCCGAGCACCTCGAGGTACGGGTCGGACTGCCACATCGCGTCCTTGGCGTGAACCTCGACCCGCGCGTGGCCGAGCAGGTCGGCGAGACGCTCGCGGTTGAGCGGCCAGCGCGAACCGGCGCTTCCGCCAACGCCCGCAACGCTGCCGGCGAAATCGCCCTGCACGCGGCGGTAGCGCTCGGCACTGCGCAGCACGGGATAGGCCCACGTCAGCAAGAGATGCCCGACCGTTGTCGGTTGGGCGGGCTGGAGATAGGTGTAGTCGGCGGCGAGCGAGCCAGCCAGTGGCTTCGCCTGTGCGGCAAGCGCGGCGCTCATGTCACTAAATGCAGCGGCCGAGCGAGCCAGGCCCTCGGCTGTGACGAGGCGCAGCGCCACGCGAAACGGCTCACGACGCGGACGCCCAGCACTCAGCCAACCTGCGGCACTCGAACCGACACGGGCCGTCAATTCCTTCTCGCGATTCTGGAAGGCATCGCCCACGGCGGGATCCCAAGGAAAGTCGTGCGGCGCGATCGCGTCAAGCTCGAGCAGGCCGCGCAACAGCTCGGCACCGCGCTCGGCATCAAGACCACCGCCCTCGATCAGCGCAATCGCATGGGCAAGGTCCGAGCGCGAGAGCGCATCGGCTAGCGCTGGACCCGCGGCCGCCTCCGTGCCATATCCGGCGCGCACGAGCTCGTCCGACGGACCAGCCGCCAGGCGCCCTCCCACTCCGAGATGACCATCAGCCACACCCGTAGGGTAGCGGTCGCGCAGGGCTTGACCAGCCAGACGCCCCGCTACGGTTCCACTATGCGCCTTAACGTCCACCACCTCGGCGATTCGCACGGCAAACCGCTGCTCGCGATCCACGGCGTCACCAGCCATGGCCTGCGTTACCAGGAATTCATCAAACTTGCGGCTCCCGATCGCCACGTGATCTCGGTCGACCTGCGCGGGCACGGGCGTTCTGGTTGGGAGCCACCGTGGGATGTCATCACGCATCTGGACGATCTGCTCGAGACGCTGGACGAAGAGGGGATTGAAGAGCCGGTCGACGTGATGGGCCACTCGTTTGGCGGCCTGCTCGCACTGTCGCTCGTGACACTCGCGCCCGAGCTCGTGCGACGCGCCGTACTGCTCGATCCAGCGATCGCCCTTCCTGCCGAATACTGCGCTGATCGCGCGCGCGACGCGATCACCTTTCAAGGCTGGGAGTCACTCGAACAGGCCCGCGCCGAACGCGAAGCCAGCGTTGCACCTCACGGGCGCCACTTCGTGCCCGCCGAAATCGCGGAGCATGTCGAGCTGTGCGCTGACGGGCGCTACCGTGCGCGCTTCCTGCCGGCCGCAGCCGTCACTGCGTGGAGCGAGATGGCGCACGCAGCACCGATTCCCGAGGAGGCTCGCCCCGTTTTGATTTTGCGAGCACTCAACGACAACTACGTCCAAGACGACACGCTGCTAGCGCCGCTTGGCGTTGCGCTCGGCGACGAGCTCGAGGTCGTTGGTCTCGACTCGGCGCACATGATCTACTGGGAGGCGCCCGGGGCCGCCGCCACAGAGGTCCGGCGCTTTCTCGTCTAGTCCGAACTAACGCTGGCGCGATCGGCCAGCACTGCTTCAAGCAGCCCGGCTGCAAAATCGCCTTCGGCGTGGAGTTGCTCGAGATCGGCCTGCGCCTGTGGTCGTTGCAATCGCAGCCAGTCCTGGCCGTCACGCCCTGCGTGGATCAACCCCGACAGGTAGAACCCCTGCGAACGCAAGTTACCTAGGGCTGCCTCACAATCGCAGGTGAGGTCGAGGTCGGCGTAGAGCGTCTCTGCGCGTCGCCCATCGTCCGACCAGAGCATGCGCTCGAGGCGGTGAGGGTCGGCTCCACCCGACACGTACAGATTCGCCGACAGGCCTTCTTTGAAGAAGACAATTTCCTCGCTCAATTCGAGTGGCACTGCACCCTGTGGTTCAGCAATCTCGACACCAGCGTTGTCGGCGATACGCTGCAGCACGCCTGCGTAGAGCGCGGGCAACGCAAACGTAATCGTCACGCGAATGTGACCGAAGGCAGACCGAGCGTCCAAGCGAGGCGGGTGGCGGCACGGTCGAGTGCTCCTGGTGCCGGCCGACCATTCCAGTGCATCGCGAGGATCCGCAACGCGCCTGCCTTGCGATCGGCTTTGACATCGGCACGCCCAACGAGGCGAGAGCCGACGAGTAGGGGCAGCACGTAGTAGCCGTACTGGCGCTTTGGCTTTGGCACGTAGATCTCGAGACGGTGTCGAAAGCCGAACAGGCGCTCCGTCTCGTCCCGATCCCAAATCAGGTTGTCAAACGGACAGAGCAAGACGGCTGCTGTTGGGTCGTCCGGAGAAGTCAGCGCAGCTGGGTCTGCAAGCGCCGCGTGCTCACCCACCTGCACGCGGACGATTGTCCCTCCCTCAATGAGTTCGGCCACAGGAACGACGAGTGGTTTGGATCGGCCCGTGACACGGAAGTAGTCGGACAGTCGCCGCTCCGTGACAATCCCCCGAGCGATGACGGCGCGCAGTACCCGCCAGCGCAGAGCGTCTGCCTCGTCGACCGGAGCAAGTTGCTGCGTCGTGTAGAGCCGCTCGGGCAGGTCGTAGACGCGCGCAAAACTCCTGCGCTCGCGCACCGCTAGCTGCCCACTCGAGAAAAGCGCCTCGAAGATCTGCTTGGCAGGCGACCACTCCCACCATCCCGGTGTGCCCGCGCCACCAAAATCGCCGGGCGTCAGAGGCCCCTCCGCCTCAATACACCGCAAGACTTCCTTCGCAATCCGCGGATGCTCTTGAAGGACTGGCCCCCACCAGCGATGCTGCTGCTCGCTGAGCATGCCGCCTCGAAAATAGGGCAGGTCGTTCGCGTCGATCAGGCTGGCCTCGTGAGCCCACACCTCCGCGATGCTGCCACTACGACGCAGACCATTGAGCGTCGATGCCGGCACTCGGCCGACTCGAGCCGCAAGCGTCAGGCGATGCGCTCGTGCGACGGTCAGCACCGAATCGAGCTGGACGCAGCCCAGCCGACCGATCGTCGCCAGCACGTCGTTGGCCGTCGCAACCCGATTGCGCGTCGCAAAGCCTTGCCGCGAGACGATGGTCCCACGCGCTTCGGCAAGGGATACCTGCTCCACGTTAGTGGCGGAAGTGGCGGCGGCCGACGTGGAGCATCGCCACACCAGCCGCATCGACGGCGGCCGTAACCTCATCGTCGCGCTTGGCACCACCCGGCTGGATGATCGCGGTAATGCCCACCTGCAACGCCAGCTCGGCACCGTCGGGGAACGGGAAGAACGCATCGGAAGCGAGCACGGCGCCAGCGCGGCGATCCTCTGGCGTCTTCTCCACCGCGATCCGGACCGAATCGACACGGCTCATCTGGCCGGCACCAATTCCGAGGGTTGCACCATCGCGTGCGATCACGATCGCGTTCGACGAAACGTGGCGCACGATGCGCCAGGCGAACACGAGGTCCGCCCACTCGCGCGAGTCGGGCTCAACGCTCGTGACAACGGTCATCGCGGCGCGCGGCTCGTCGGCGCTGTCGGGATCCTGCACCAACATGCCGCCGGGCACGGGGCTGTAGTGACGCAGAGGGACACGACGCGGCGGCTCGGTGTCTTCCAAGAGGCGCGTGTTCGGGCGAACGGCGAGTGCCTCAAGCGCGCCGTCCTCAAAACTCGGTGCGATGACTACCTCGAGAAACTGCTCGGCGAGGCGCGCACCAAGCTCGGCAGTAATGGGACGATTGATAGCGATCACGCCACCAAACGCGCTGACTGGATCGCCGGCTAGTGCCTTTTTGTATGCCTCGGCTGCATCGCCACCGAGCGCAACGCCACAAGGGTTCTGATGCTTGATGATTGCGCAGGCGGGCTCGTCGAACTCGTTCGCGATCGCGTGCGCGACCGCGAGATCGGCAAGATTGTTGTACGACAGTCCCTTGCCGCCATGCTGGACGACGCCGGTCAGCAGGTGTCGAGATGCCGTGCGATCGACGTAGTACGAAGCCTCTTGGTGCGGGTTCTCGCCGTACGGCAACTCGCGCTCGCGCTGCAGGTCGATCACGATCTCGTCCGGTAGCGCGACGTTGCCCATAAACCAGGCAGAGATCGCAGCGTCGTAGCCAGCCGTCATCGTGAAGGCCTCGGCAGCAAGCCGGCGCCGCGTCTCGTCGCTGAGTACGCCATCGTGCTCGCGCAGCTCGGCGATCACCTCCGCGTATCGACTCGGCGACGTGACGACCCCAACGGATTGGTGGTTCTTCGCGGCAGCGCGCACCATCGCGGGCCCACCCACGTCGATCTTCTCGATCACCTCGGCATCGGTGATGCCCGGGGTCGCGACGGTCTCGTTGAAGGGATAGAGGTTGACGACGACGAGGCCAATCTCCTTGATGCCAAACTCCTCGATGCGTGCCAAGTCTTCGGGGACGTCACGGCGTGCGAGGATGCCACCGTGGATGCCGGGGTGCAGCGTCTTGACCCGCCCGCCGAGCATCTCGGGCGCGCCGGTTACCTCTTCGACTGCGAGCCACGGCACGCCTGCCTCGGCAATGTGCTTACCGGTACCACTCGACGCAACGATCTCGATACCGAGCTCGTGCAGTGCCAACGCCAGTTCTTCGAGGCCGGTGACGTCGGAAACCGAGATCAGGGCGCGACGAATTCGGCTCATCGTGCCACCGCCTGCGGTGTCACAATCTCGTTGCACGCCAGACGCCGAACGACGTCGGGCAGCAGGCGATGCTCGACTGCCTGGATCCGCTCGTGCAGCGCAGCGCTGTCGTCGCCGGGTCGAATCGGGACGGGCTCCTGGGCAATCGGCGGCCCCGTGTCGAGACCGGCATCGACGAGATGTACGGTGACGCCCGTTTCTGGCACACCTGCGGCGAGCGCCTGCTCCCAGGCCTTCAGTCCCGGGAAGGCGGGCAAGAGCGATGGGTGCACATTGATCGTGGGGAAGCGATCGACGAAGACGGGCGTCAGGATCTCGAGAAAGCCAGCCAGCACCACAAGTTCGACATCGCGCGCTGCAAGCCAGTCGCCCATCAGTCGGTCGCGCTCTGCCCAGTCCTCGCCACGCACGAAGACCTTGGTCTCGATCTCGACGTCCTTGGCGCGGGCCAGCGCGATCGCGTCGGCGCGATTGGAGGCAACCGCGACAATGCGTACTGTCGCATCGAGTCCATCAAGCAACGCAGCAAGGTTCGAGCCACGACCCGAGGCGAGCACTGCGATGCGCAGCGGGTCGTCAACGGAGGCGACGCGGATCATGCGGTAAAGCGGACGCCAGCGCCCGACTCGATCTCGCCGATCGTCCACGCGTCGGTGCACTGCGCTTGGAGTGCAGCCAGCGCGACTGCCTCGTCGGCCGCTGCGACCACAGCGATCATGCCAATGCCGATGTTGAACACACGGCGCAGCTCGTCCTCTTCGACACCCTGGTCTACGAGCCACTGCACCACGCTTGGTCGAGGCCAGGCCGTCGGGTCGACGACCATGCCGCAGCCGTCGGGGATGACCCGCGACGCGTTGCCTTCGATGCCACCGCCGGTGATGTGCGCAAGCGCATGCACGTCGACGGCGGCGCGCAGCGCGCGGATGTCTGCAACATAAATCTTGGTTGGCGCGAGTAGGTCAGCGGGAGCGTTTTTGAGTCCGCCGGCACGCACGACCACCCGACGCACGAGCGAGAAACCATTGGAATGCAGCCCCGATGAGGCGATCCCAATCACGCGATCGCCGGCCGCCACCTGTGTACCGTCGATCATGCGGCTGCGCTCGACGATGCCAAGGGTGAAGCCCGCGACATCGAGACTGTCGGCGTCCATCACTCCAGGATGTTCTGCTGTCTCGCCACCGAGCAGGGCCGCTCCCGACTGGCGACAGCCATCGGCAATGCCCTCGACGAGCGTGGCCACTACCTCGGGGTCGAGCACACCGACGGAGACGTAATCGAGAAACAACAGCGGTTCGGCGCCGACGCAGAGAATGTCGTTGACGCACATCCCCACGCAGTCGATGCCCGCCGCGTGCAATGAGCCTGCCTCGCGGTGTAACTCGAGTTTCGTGCCAACGCCATCTGTCCCTGCCACCAAGACCGGGTCCTCATAGCCAAGGCCGCCGAGCGCGAGGAGGCCCGCAAAACCGCCATGCGCATCGATGACACCAGGGCGAACCGTCGAGCGAACAGCACCGTTGAGGCGCTCAACAACAGCGTCGGCAGCCTCGAGCGAGACGCCCGCCGCAGCGTAGGTCAGGTCGTCGGCCACGCTCAGGCCACCGGCAGCCGCGTCGCTTCGAAGCGGTCCTTGTCGGCAGCAATTGGCACGGTCGTTGGATACTTGCCGGTCAGGCAGGCACGGCAGTAGCGCTCGTCGCCATGGCCCGTCGCGGCCTCGAGTCCCTCGAGCGAGAGGTAGGCGAGCGAATCGGCGCCCAGGTGCTGGCGGATCTCCTCGAGCGACTTATGCGCGGCAATCAGTTGATCCTTGGCGGCCATGTCGATGCCGTAGAAACACGGCGAGATGACAGGCGGCGACGAGATACGCAGGTGTACCTCGGTGGCGCCGGCACCACGCAGCATCTCGACGATCTTGCGCGTGGTCGTACCGCGCACGATCGAATCGTCGACCACGATCACTCGGCGTCCCGACAGCACGTCGGGCATTGGATTGAACTTCAGCTTGATGCCGTTCTCGCGCAGCGCCTGGTCGGGCTGGATGAAGGTACGCCCGACGTAGCGATTCTTGACGAGGCCATCCGCGTAGGGAATGCCACTCTTGCGCGCGTAGCCCTGTGCGGCGGGTGCGCCAGAGTCGGGGATCGGGATCACCACGTCGGCCTCGACGGGCGACTCCTCCGCCAGGCGCTCACCCATTCGCTCCCGCGCTCCGTGCAGGTGCACCCCGTCGAGCTTGGAATCGGGTCGTGCGAAGTAGATGAACTCGAAGACGCAGAGCGCGGGTGCGTGCTCCGTGCCGGGCTTGATCGGGATGCTCTGCACGCCATCGGCCGTGCAGACCACAATCTCGCCTGGCTCGATATCGCGCACCAACTTCGCGCCAACGATGTCGAGCGCACAGGACTCAGAGGCCAGCACCGGATAGCCGTCAAGATCGCCGAGCACAAGCGGGCGGATGCCATCTGGGTCTCGGAAGCCGATCATCTGCGTCTCGTCCATCACGATCGCCGCGAAGGCTCCCGTGATCTTCGACATGGCGAGCTGTACGCCCTCGACGAGCGAGCCAGCGTGCTCGCAGATGAGTGCCGCGATTACCTCCGTATCGGAGGTGGTCTCAAAGGCGATGCCCTCGGTCTCGAGCTCTTGACGCAACTCCGTGGTGTTCGTCAGGTTGCCGTTGTGGGCCAGCACAATCGAGCGGCCCGCACGGTGTCGTACGACTGGCTGAGCGTTCTGCCAGGCAGACGAGCCCGTCGTCGAATAGCGCGCATGACCAACGGCCGCGAAGCCTTGCAGCGTCTCGAGCGTCGCCTCGTCGAAGACCTGCGCAACGAGGCCTAGTTCGCGCACGGCGGTAATACGGCGGCCGTCCGTGACGGCAATGCCTGCGCTCTCTTGCCCGCGATGTTGCAGCGCGTAGAGACCGAAGTAGGCGAGCCGAGCGACGTCGCGATCCGGAGCGTAAATGCCGAAGACGCCGCACATAGTTAGGCAGCCCCGATCAACTCTGGCAGCGTGGCGGTATGAATTGCGGATGCTTCGGCGAGTGCCAGCGACGCCACGGCAGCACCAGCGCTAACGTGGATGCGCTCGCCGCCGGTCGTGCCGACGATCTGCGCAGGTACGCCATGGCGTGTTGCCAAATCGAGCATCGCGTCGGCGTCGTTGACGGCCACCAAGACCAGCCCGCCGCCTGGCTCGCCGAACAGCGTGATGTCGTCGCGCGTTGCCAGCTCAGGCAATTCGATTTCGATACCCACGCGGCCAGCAATCGCCATCTCGACTGCCGCGACAGCGAGCCCCCCTTCGGCAGCATCGTGGGCGGCGTGTGTAATGCCCTGCGCGGCCGCCTCGACAAGCAGGTCGATCAGGTTAGCCTCCGCCTCGAGGTCGACGTCGGGAATGCGGCCAGCCACGCTGCCGAAGACGTACGCCTGGTACTCAGAGCCATCGACGGATGGCTCTGCATCGCCGAGCAACACGATCGTCGCTCCGCTCCGTGGGGCCGCACCAATCGCGCAGGCCGCGTCCTCGATCAGCCCTACACAACCGACGATGGGCGATGGTGGAATCGGACCACTGGAGTGCTCGTTGTAGAGCGACACGTTGCCCGAGACGACGGGCGCTTGGAGCGCCTCGCAGGCCTCGGCCATGCCCTCGACAGACTCGACGAACATGTACGGCGTCTCGCCACGCTCGGGGTTTCCGAAGTTGAGGCAGTTCGTAATGGCCAGTGGCCGACCACCCGTGCAGGCGACGTTGCGCGCTGCCTCGGCGACAGCCTGACGTCCACCGCGTCGTGGATCGAGCCACGTGCGACGACCACTGCCATCGAGTGCGGCCGCGATCGCTCGCTTCGAGCCAGGCAGCCGCACGACGCCAGCGTCGGCGCCCGGGCGGATCACAGTGCCTCCACCCACAATCTGGTCGTACTGCTGGAAAATCGCGGCCTTAGAGGCGATGTTCGGCGCGCCAAGCAGGCTCGTCAGCGCCGTCGTTGCATCTGGCTCGGCGGGCAAATCGGCGATCGTCAATGGTTCAGTGGCGAGGCGATCGGGGCGCTGCGGATCAAGCGTGTAGCGGGGGCAATCGTCAACGAGAGCCGCCACCGGGATATCCCCAACGACCGTGTCTCCCATCGTGCAGATCAGGTGATCGCCTTCGACAACCTCGCCGATCACCGAGCACTCGAGCTCCCAGCGGGCGCACAGCGCCTGCACCTCGGCGAGTCGGCCTGGCTCAACGCAGGCCAGCATGCGCTCCTGCGACTCCGAGATCATGATCTCGAAGGCCTCCATGTCGTCCTCGCGCAGCGGCACCCTGGCGAGATCGAGTCGCACGCCGACGGGACCACGCGATGCCATCTCCGACGCGGACGAGGCGAGCCCGGCGGCGCCGAGATCTTGCAGACCAACGAGGACGTCGTCGCGCACGAATTCGAGCGAGGTCTCGATCAGGCGCTTGCCCATGTACGGGTCGCCAATCTGGACGGTCGGGCGCTTCTCATCGCCGCCCGCATCGATGTCCTGCGAGGCGAGCACGGATGCTCCGCCAATGCCATCGCGTCCGGTGCGTGCGCCAAACAGCACGACGAGGTTGCCAATACCAGCCGCGGTGGCGCTCTTGAGATCGGAGGCCTTAAGGACGCCGATACCCATCGCGTTGACGAGGCACGACTGCTCGTAGCCGGCATCGAAGCGCACTTCGCCACCGATGTTGGCAACGCCAACGCAGTTGCCGTAGTGACCGATACCGCGAACGGCTCCATCGAGGAGTCGCCGCGTACGCTCGGTTGTTGGATCGCCGAAGCGGAGCGAGTCGAGAATCGCGATCGGGCGGGCGCCCATCGCGAAGATATCGCGCAGGATGCCGCCGACACCGGTTGCGGCGCCTTGAAATGGCTCGACAGCAGACGGGTGGTTGTGGCTCTCGACTTTGAAGGCCACGCCAAGGCCATCGCCGACGTCAACGACGCCCGCGTTTTCGCCTGGCCCTTGCAGGACGGCCGGTCCCGTGGTGGGAAAACGTCGCAGAATTGCGCGCGAATGCTTGTAGCCGCAGTGCTCGCTCCAAAGCAGTGAGAAGACCGCGAGTTCGAAGTGATTCGGGTGTCGACCGAGCAACGCGACGATTTGCGTGTACTCGTCATCCCTTAACCCAAGTTGGCGGTGCAGTTGGGGTTCGGAGACCGGGTTCACGCGTTGAACAACTCTAGCGGAGGCGTCTGCTGTCCACCCCCTTTCGCGCCGAACTGGGGTGCCTGTGTGAGCGCCAACCGCGTGTCGTTGCCAGAGTTGGCCGCTTTCGTCTTTCACGCGCGCGTGATTAAGCGCAAGACTCGAGCCATGAAGACCATCCCCTCCTCCCCACCTGTTCCAGCCCGCCGCGCCACGATCGCCGTGCCCGGTGGTCGCGCCACCCTCACCGCTGAGGTTGTCGAGACGGGCGACGGCGAGACCGGCGACATCGTGCTGCAGTCGCTTGAACGCAGCGACGGGCGGTGCTTTCTCCGCCTTGGCTATCGCCGCAATGGCCGCCTCGTGCGCGGACCTGTAAGTTTCGAGCCACGCGCTTTCTTGCGACTGCTCAAGCAGGCCTCTAAAGACGCCACGATCGGGCCTCTGCTCCCAGACGGTAAGCCCGTCGCGACCGCTCGCCGCCAGCGCGCCTAATGTTCGGGTGTGAGCACGATCCATTTCAGCACTAAGCCTGCGCTTCGCGACCCGATTCTCGTTGCTGCCTTCCGTGGCTGGAACGACGGCGGCTCGGCCGCCACGGTGGCTGCAGCCTTCTTGAAGAATCGCTGTGAGGCCGAACGCTTCGCCGTGATCGACCCGGATCGCTTCGTCGACTACCAGCAGACGCGCCCGATGGTCTCGATCGAAGAGGGTCAGGTTCGTCAGATCACATGGCCTGAAACCGAGTTTTTCCATGCTCGCCTGCCGAATAGCAAGCGCGACCTACTGCTGGTAATCGGTGTTGAGCCGAACTTTCGGTGGCGCGAATTTAGCAAGGCGATTGCGGAGCTCGCAGTCGAGACGAATGTCGCTCTGGCGGTGACGCTCGGTGGTCTCCTCGCCGACACGCCCCACACCCGTGCAATCCCGGTCTCTGGCGCCGCCCACGATCCTGCTCTCCTTGAGCGCTTCGACGATCTCGAGCCAGTCCGCTACGAGGGGCCGACGGGCATTGTCGGCGTGCTCCACGACGACCTTGGCAAGGCCGGCATTCCTTCGGCCAGTCTCTGGGCGGCAGTGCCCCACTACCTCGGTGGCAACCCGAACCCAACGGCTGCGCTCGCGCTGGTTCAGGCTCTGGAACCACTCGTTGAATGCGAACTCTCGCCGACGGAACTCGAGAAGGCCTCGGCTGAGTTCGACCGCCAGATCGCTCGCGTCGTCGAGAAGGACGCGGAGATGCGTTCGTACGTGACCGATCTCGAGGATCGCCTCGACAACGGCGACGAGTACGACGAGGACGAAGACGAAGACGAAGACGAAGAC
>SXGR01561233.1_pt1 | contig 13224 bp, 11 predicted proteins | sample 3174711 | NCBI WGS metagenome assembly SXGR01 (sample SAMN11356860, study PRJNA531348) | freshwater metagenome | isolation source: freshwater sample F1-60 | place: China: Fuxian Lake, Yuxi | collected 2017-12-25
ACTGTATCAGACAGTGCGCATCTGGATCGCGACCTGAATCATGCCGTTTTCCGTGGGAGGATCGATATAAAGGGACGTATCGTCGTCTGGAGTGGTGGTCAATAGGAGTGACAATTGTTGAGCAGTGGAATCCGCTGTGAGGGAAAACGGTAACACTCGCGATGTTACACTATTGAATCCCCTGAAACGGACCTCGTAAGTAATATGCTCAAAAGCAAGAAACGTTAGCTTGAATGGATGCCGAGGATTCCCGGATAATGGTTTGACCGTCACATGGACCGTCATCTCCTCAATTTCGATCGAGATAAATCCAGGTTGGGGTTCCGAGACGGGATACCTAATCAGGGAGATATTCGCGGGTCCGTTCAGAAAACCTCCATCCAGCTTAAATTTGGAGCTGTGGCACGGGCAGGTCATGCAACTTGCAGAGGTTTTATAAGTTCCAACCACGCACCCCGCATGGGGACAGCGAGCATCGAGAGCATAGAAACTACTCGATGTTCCTCGGTTGATGATCAATGGGGGGTAGATCCCTAGAGGAGATTTGTCGGAACCAATGCCGCTGCTCCCCAAACGGAGGGAACCATTGGCGGCAGCGAGCACCGGAAAATCGGAGATTTTGAGCTTCAGAGATCCGATGGAAACCGGCCCAGCAGCATGAATCTGGCCGACGATCGCTTGACTCATCACCTTCTGGCCAACCACAGAAAGAGCACTTCCCCAAAGCAACGATTTTACCACTTCGCGCCGAGTCGATAGTTGGTTGAGCATAGGGACATCTTAGAGATTACCACTAACAGAGATCAAGCATTCCCGGATACCACCGACCGGAACTCTGTGGTATTTGACAGGATCTGGTGACCCCGTTAGGTTCAGCGATGATGGATTCCGTTGCAACAACCGATACAGTGGTGACACTCACCGCTTCAGCCGCCACCGAAGCAAAAACATTGTTAGCTAAGGAGGCGGATAGTGATAAGAAAGGGTTCCGGGTGTTCGTAGAACCCGGCGGGTGCTCAGGAATGCAGTATGGAATGGTCTTCGATGAAAAGCGGGAAAGTGATATCTGTTCTATTTTTTTAGGAGTCCCCGTTTTCGTTGATCCAATCAGTGCCGACTACCTTCGCGGAACGGTAGTGGATTTTAGTGACTCGCTCACCGCTGGCGGGTTCAAGATTTCCAATCCCAAGGCACGCCAATCGTGCGGCTGCGGAAAATCATTCGAGACCTAACCGCGCCGTCGAGCGTTACTTGATGTCGTCGATTCCGGGGAAACCTTGTGGCAGACTTGGAGCACCCGGCAAACCGATTGGAGCGGCAGGTTGATTTGGATCCTTTTTATCCGCAAAGAAGTCTTTTCGTTCTTTGAGCAATGGATCCACAACATATTTGGGAACGTGGAATACCCACTTCTCCAGCGATTTCTCAGTCTTGAGTTTTGTCTCGAGCTTCGCCAAACCATCCTTAAATTCTTTGTCTAGCTTCTCCTTATCTTCGGGCTTTTCATCCGGAGCGGGAACTCGTTCCTTTGGGAGAGTGGCTTCCAAAGCAAGGCTAAGTGAGAGATCCTCCCCACCGGAGCTGTGACCAATTTTGACCGTGTAGACAAAATTCTCGAAGGTCGATATTTTCGCGATGGTCGGGTGGTTAAGGCCCGTTTCCTCAGGTTTGGCATCTGCAGGGGACACGTCATTGAAACTTGGAAATCCCAACACATTTCCTGCGCCACCCGCTTTGGCCTGATCCAAAACTTCGGATTCCTTGGCGTCCGCGAGTTTAAGTTCGCCTCCCTCTTTATCCCTCATCAGCGTCCATGAAGCACCGTTCGTCGAGGTGACAGAGACTGATTTAATTTTCTCGATCTTGATGAAGTCTTTGTTGAGCCACGTCTCAGGCTTAGTTTCGAGATTCGAAAACGTCTCACCAACAAGGAACACTTTGGCAGGTTTCGGCTCAGGAATTAAGAGATAGCGACCCACGGCATTTCCGCCACCCATCGGAGACGAATCACCCGAATTTCGTGTATAGTTTTTTCCTAGGAACACTGTTTGGAGAACTTTGCCGGCTTTATCTTGAAACTCGACCAATGTTGCGGAATTTGTTCCTTTATCCGGAGGCAGCAATTGGAGACGTCCAAGTTGGGATTCCCCTACTTTCTCCTCTCGAACAGGTTTGAGTTCCCAGACTTTCCGTAGCAAATCTGAGACTTCAGAAAAATTGGCGGCATAACCAGATCGTTCTTCCACGCGCCAGAGTTCGTCAGTTTTCTTCAGGTGAACTTCCCCTGAAGATTGTTTGATTCTTACTCGTTCGATTTCGTTTAGGGGAAAATTAGGCAACACCTTCTGGGCTGTTGTGGCATCCGAAACTCGGTAAGAATCGCGTTGGGAACGCAAGACGAAGAGGCCAGCACCTCCCAACACTACCCCTAGGGCAACTAAGATCTGAAACTGTTTCCGATTCATTTGGCGGCGGTGGTTTTACGTTTGAGAAAAGCGAGGCTTAACCCGGTGGCAGTCACAAGAAAGGGCACACCTAGAATGTTCCACCATTTCAAGCGGTTCTCCAACGAGTCAATGTCTTGACGAAGGTTTTTCCGTTCCACACGAAGTTCCCGTTTGGCGGCCACCTGTTTCTTTTGAAAGCTGATGATTTCGGCTTGTTGCTCAGGTGAAAGGATAAATCGTTGCTGTGCACCTCCGCCTTCCTTGGTTCGTTGCAATTCGCCCAAGCGGGTTTGAGTGTCAGCCAAACTCTTTTCGAGGTCTTTGATTTTGGTTCGGTAACGGTCTTCCGCTGCAGCTTGCATTTCTCGCACGCGGGTGAATGGGCGAGTCATGGTCGCTCGGCTTCGAATGCCAATCAGGTTCTGATCCCCCGCCATCAGATCTACAAAGTTTTGTAAAAGATTCAGGTTGCCGTTGCGTGGGAAAAACATTTTCTGCCCCATGAAATCTTGTACCTGACCGGCAAATTGTTCGAATAAGAGGTCGGAATCACCGACTAGAACCACGCTAGTTTCTTTGGTGGATTCTTTGATCGCTGGAGTTTGGGGAGTCTCTCCCTCTTTCGCTGCTGGATCTTTCGGTTGCCCATCGGGAAAGGCGGTTTTAAATGTTCCGGAAATTCGGATGGCAAGCTTTTGAGCCTTACCTGAAGCAACGAAATCCTTGGAGACCTGTTCGCCAGAATACTCAGCCATGAATTTCTCAATGGATTGCGATTGAGGGGAGCTTTGCAGCAGGACTGTTTCTTTTAAACCATCCTTGAGGGTTCCGGAAAAGACGCCTGCGAATGGTAACAGTAACGAGTCAATCTGGCTTGTTGCGACGTCGTTGGTGTTCACTGCTTGCGCTGAAAGGGTGAGAACTGCTGGAGCGGCTTCGGGCCGCTGACCTCGGTTGATTCGGGTCTCGTAGATCTTGTCCGCTAGGACTTTGGCCGAATCAAACTCCAACCCCCAACCCTTGATTAATTTATCCAAGCTCGACCCGCCCTGCATGGCGGCCTGCATAGGGTTCTGCTGGGGACTATTCCGACTATCCACAATGGACATTGGATCTAGAAATGCGATGAGTTTTCCACCCCGCATCAAAAACTGATCGATGCCAAACTGAACCTTTTCGGTGATTCCTTTGGGGTGAACCACCACCAAAACTTTAATGTCTGCATCGATGGTCTCAGAAGTCAACTGCACCTCCTTGACAGTGTAATCTTTACGCAGCTCGTTGACGAAAATCCAAGGATCCTGCCGACCTCCACCCATGCGTGCTGCCATGGGGTTCGGATTCATTTCCCCGAATACAGGCAGACCGCTCATGACGCCGATAACCGTTTTTTCTGGATTGGTGACTGCAGAAATTGCCCGTGCTAAGTCATACTCCAACAAACGTTCCCGCTGTGGACTCATGAAGGGCAGGGTTGTATTCGCTTCCAGCATGCTGATCGCTAAACCGAGATAAAGTTTATCCCCAAATCCCATCCCCATCGCTTGACCCTCTACGCCATCTTTCATCGCTTGCTCTTCAGCATCAGAATCGGGTTGGGGGTCGTATTTCTTGATCTCGAGATTGCTTCCAGCAATTTTTTTGAATTCCGTGAGCAAATCTTCAACACGCTGAGCATAAGTCTTGAGTTCGACAGGCATGTCTTTGCCTTGCGAACTGTAGAACCTAATTTGTACGGGAGTATCCAACTTGCGGAGGATCGCCTTGGTTCCTGGGGACAAGGTGTAAAGTTTTTCCTCGGTCATATCGACCCTAATGGCTGCCACATGGGAAACGATGTAGATGGCGATACAAATCACCAACATGATTCCCACACCGGCGACTGAGAAAAGCCAGTTTCCTATAGTTTTGTTACTCGCACTCATGGCCAAGTTTGCAAATGGATTGATTGAAAAAGTTTGGTCAGCCTGCCCTGTGGGAGCGGATGATAATACTGGTGGTGAACAGCGAGAATCCGATGATCGCTGCAAAGAAAACGATGTCCCGAAGATCGAGTGAACCTTTTTGGAATCCCTCAAAATGCGTCATGACGCTGAATGCTGCCACAGTCTCCACCAATCGGGGGTTCTCAGAGATTTGATCCAGCAATTTCGTCACTGGCGGCCAACCCGCTAGGATCAAGAATAGCGCCACCACAACCGAGAGAATGAAGCTGACCACTTGGTTCCTTGTCATGGCAGAGGTCATGCAGCTAATGGCAAGATAAGCTCCAGCCAACAAGAGGCTTCCTAAGTAGCTCGTGAAAACTACGCCGTGATCGGGTGATCCAAGGTAACTCACCGTCAACCAAACCGGGAAGGTTAGGGCGAGTGCTAATGCCAAGAAAAGCCATGATGCAAGAAACTTGCCCACAATCGCCTGCCAAGGAGTGATGGGCATGGTGAGCAATAGTTCCATCGTCCCCAAACGCCGTTCTTCGGACCACAGCCTCATCCCCACTGCAGGGACAAGAAAGAGGTAAAGCCAAGGATGCCACAGGAAGAACGACATAAGGCTCGCTTCATTTCGCTCAAAGAACCCGCCCGCCATGAACGTAAAAAATCCGGCGAGCAGCAGAAAAATAACGATAAACACATAAGCTACAGGTGAAGCAAAATAACCTGATAGCTCACGCTTGGTAATGGTCTTAATAACACTTACAGAATTCATTTCCGTCCCTCCTGCCCGGTCTCGGGCAAAGTAATTGTTCTAAACACTTCGTCGAGGCGGCCTTCTTCCATGTGAAGCTCTTGGACCGCCCATTTCTCACGCTGAGCAAGTTGACCCAGTGCTTGAGCTAACGCTGGGGATTCAGCCTTCGAGTTGGGGTAAATTCGCACCGTGGAACCTGCCGGATCATCTTTGATCACGAGGGTTTTTCGGACACCATGGATCGGAGCTGCTTTATCTTTAATCTCTTGAGCCGAAACGCCGACCACTTTGAGGGTGATCGCACCCGCGAGGTCGGAACGAAGTTTTAATTCGGCGGGAGTTCCGTTTGCAACCACTTGACCACGATCAATAATAATCGCTCGGGAACAAACGGATTCGACTTCCTCTAGGATATGGGTTGAGAAAATGATCGCCTTTTTTTCTCCCATGCGTCGGATCAGGGTTCGGATCTCATATTTCTGGTTGGGATCTAGGCCGTCGGTAGGCTCATCCAGAATCAGGACATCGGGGTCATGGATGATCGACTGAGCGAAGCAAGTTCGGTGGCGGTAACCTTTGGAAAGTGTTTCGATGCTCTGATGGAGAACTCCCTCCAGAAAGCACATTTCGACAACGCGATTGACAGCACGCTTTCGCGCGTCACCCTCAAGACCCCGTAATTCAGCAGTGAACGCCAAGAATCCTTGCACCGTCATGTCTTGGTAAGAAGGGGCATTTTCAGGCAAATAGCCCATGAGGCGTTTCGCAGGAATTGGATTCTCGACGATGTCGTGACCTCCGACTGTGACGGAACCCGATGTCGGGGGGATGAATCCAGTGATCATGCGCATGCTGGTCGATTTACCGGCACCGTTCGGTCCCAGAAATCCGAGCACTTCCCCACGTTCGACCGAAAACGAGACGCCATTGACAGCCAGTTTCGTTCCGAACGCTTTCGTCAAATTTTGCACCTTAATCATGCCAAAACTCCGAATCAGACGTTAAAAGATCCATAACTAATTCAAATCGCATTTTTGCACTGTGACAGGGTGCAAATTTGTGGGCTTTATTTCGCCCAACATGTGGGGATTGTCAAGGCACTTTCGAGCGGGAATGCGAATTTTGAAAATTTTCTCTGAGCGCGGCTTGTTCTCGTGCGAGCAATTCTTTTTTACGCGAGATACCCCAACGATATCCGGAGATTTCTCCGTTTTTGCACACGATGCGGTGACAGGGGATCGCTATCGCGATGGAGTTTGCAGCACAGGCCGAAGCGACTGCGCGTATAGCCTTCGGGGAACCGATCATGGAAGCGATCTGCGTGTAACTTGCTATGGATCCCACTCCTATGCTTTTCAGCGCACCCCAAACCCTGAGTTGGAATGGGGTTCCTGAGGCATCGAGTTTTGGATCGAACCCAATCCGGGGTGAAGTGATGAAATCCACGATTTGAACCATCAATCCTTGGATCTGTGAACCTCCCTCGATTAGTGGTGCTCCTTGGAATTTGGACTGGAGAGTGTTGAGCATCTGGTTTCGATGATTGTCCAGCGCGATGTAACAAATCCCTTTGAGGGTTGTGGCAGCTAGGATCGGTCCAAGGAGGGATTCGCCTTCAGAGAAGTAAATTGGGGCGACATCTCCAGTCATGTTTAGATTTTGACTTTGAATTGTTCTCCTGTTTTTACGGAGAGCGCAAAGGCACACATGAGTTCGGAGATTTGTTGCAAATCCTTCAGGTTGACCATCTCCACTGGGGAATGCATGTAACGATTCGGGAGGCTGATTAAAGCACTGGGAATTCCGCCTCGCGTCCAGAAGATGACATCGGTGTCGGTTCCGCTGGTTGCCGACATCGCTTCATGTTGAAGCGGGATTTTTGCACTCTCAGCCACCTTTTCCAACCGTCGAACGACCTCCGGATGGTTACAGCCTCCGTGGGTGATAGCTGGACCTTGGCCGAGCTTGATATCACCGTGTTGGATTTTGCTGACGGTCGGATAATCGGTGGCATGCGTGACATCGATCACAAGAGCTACATCGGGTTTGAGGGCGTAGGCGATCTGCCTAGCTCCAAGCAACCCGACTTCCTCCATAATGTTGGACACACCGCAGATTTCTACCTTGAGCTGTTTTGCTTTAGGAGCGAGCAAACGAAGAGTTTCTGCCACAGCGAACGTGCCTATTCTATTGTCGAAAGCTCTCGCAACTGCCAAGTCTCCACGCAACAACTCAAATTGATCGGCGAGTGTGATGGGGTCTCCGATACGAATAAGTTTCTCGGCCTCTTTTCGTGAGGAAACTCCGATGTCGATGAATAAATCCTCGATTTTAGGAACTTTGCGATCGCCCTCGAGCTTGGTGAGGTGAGGTGCAACATTTCCGACGACACCCTTCACAACTCCCTTGGAGGAATGCAAATGGATGCGTTGAGCTTTGGTGATCGCAGCATCGACACCACCCAATCGACGGACATAAACAAAACCGTCCGCGTCGATGTAGTTGACGACCATTCCGATTTCGTCGGCGTGTGCCGCGAACATGAGGCGAGGACCGCCGCAACCCTTGTTCAGCCAAGCCACGACATTTCCATACGCGTCACTCTCGATTTCGTCAGCAAACGGTTGCACATAATCCATCCACACCCGTTGGCCTTTAGCTTCGTGGCCTGATGGGCTCGGGGTGTTGGTTAAATTCTCGAGGAATTTGAGTGAGGCTTCGCGCATAGGAAAAATGTCAGGGCTTTGAGGCCTGTGGCGGACGGCTATTGAGGGGTCAATAGTTTCTGGAATTCTGGTAAGTTACGAAGGTTCACGAACGTAGGATCCGACAAAGCCTCTTGAAGGAGGTTTTTCGCTGTGGGTTGGGACAATAGCCGGAATTGGCTCAAACTGATTGCTTTCCCTAGTGACGTTAATGCCTCAGTCGGTTTGTTGACCATGACCTGAGCCCTAGCGTAATCAAACCATGCCTCAGGATTATCAGGCATGATTTTGATAATTCGACCGAGGGCCATTTCAAGACCGGGCATATTTTGCAATTGAGAATAGGCCTGAGCAACCGAGAGCAAAATTCTCGCGTCGGTATCTGGCAAGTTAATCAACTGGTCAAAGAGTTTTAAGGCTTGGTTTGTCTTTTGAAGTTGCACATAAGCCGAGGCGAGTTTGAAGACCACCTCGAGATTGGTGGGGGTGGCTTGGTATTGTTGCTCCAACCCGGCTAGTTGCGTCGCGGCACTCTGAGCACCCACTTGGTGGTCGCGGATGCCTTTGAGTTGATCCGCCAATTGAGCAATACTCTGACTTTCAGGATCAAACATTAGACAGGTGCGTGCTACGAGTTCCGCATCCCCAGCGCGATTCAGATTCACCAAAAGGTTCACATACTTATAAACAGCCTCGGGACTGAACGGGCAGAACGCGAATGATTGGCGGAGTGCGAACTCAGCCTCTTTGAGCATGCGTTGGTTTTCGGCAATGTTTTTAGTATTGCTGACGCGCCAGAAGTAAAGGCCTCCTTGGGCGGAACGTAGTTTCGAAAAAGCTTTTTGCGCATTATCATCCCTCACGAATTTGGGATCGCCCTTGAACCCTGTTAAGTCCCGTCGGAGGTAAGTTTTCTCAGCGAAATCACACACTTCTTTCACCGTAGTATCGTAGGTCATCCAATTGCCGATTAATCTCTCTGAATACTGCGACCAGAAATCATGATCCTTCTTGACCATGTCTTCCGTCATCTCAGGGATAGGATCCCTATTGATTTTCATGATGATGCCGAAGGGCGTGAGATGCGGGAACATCCAATCCAGCGCGAAGCTCTCTTCCACAAAGAACTCGTGATCGGGATTCTTGTCGAAAATGACCTTCGTTAGCAGACCGTTGATGGCCATGACAGCGACTTGTCCCGAAACCGATATCTTATTATCAATCACCCTCACATCCTCTCCCGGACGGATCTGTTTGGGTTCGTTTGGGAACTGCATGTCGTGCTGTAACCGCCGTTGGGCATCACCGATATACTGTTGGAAGGCGATCTGGGAATCTTCCGGGGTTGGCGTCAGGATTTCCTTGGGGGGATACACCCCTTCACGACGGCGGCGATCCTCAATATCTTTTCCAAGTTTTGTAAAGAAAGTATCGAGCGGGGTTGAGAGCCGAGCCATCAGATTGGTGGTCCCACGTTCTTCTTCTGTCGAGGATCTTAAAAAGTTTACAAAAAACGGCGGATCATTTTGCGCGCTCCGGTTGTAATGAGCGCGGATGTAGCTGAGGTAGGTGCCGTCAGCGAGCGCATTTTGCGTAATTAAATAACAATCGCGACGGTCGAATTTTGGATCTCGACGTTTTTCAGGTGGAATAAAGCTTTCGCAAAAAATCATGTAGGTCGGACAAAACCTGCCCGGATCAGTGCCTCCAAAAACGATCGAGCTCTTGGGCATCTCGGGATAGATCTCGAAGGGTGGGGAGAACATATCGTGTCCAAACCAGTATCCGAACAAATGCCCCCGTTGTTCATTGGCTGACCAATGCGCCAAAATCGATTGAAGTGGAAGGAGCGCGAATAGGCACAGAATCGCGAAGCGTGGCACCTTCGTCCGACCGAGCAGGAACAGGACTAGGGCCACCAAGGTCAGGCCAAACAGTAAATAGGCCGTGAATTTGTCGATGAAGAAAAGCGATTTGTTTTGGAAAATGCTATACAGAGCAAATGCGGCGGCGATCGATGTTCCAAGGAGAATGTTGCGTCGCACCTCCTGATAATGGGTCGCAATTAATCCACCAATCAGAGTGATCCCGTAGCCTACCCAAATCGCGATCATCACGTGGGAGGCCGTAAAAAACACCCGGGCTTGTTCGCTGGATTGACGATCAACTCCCGGGTTAAGGAGGATGAGAAGAAGGAACGCGAGGCCTACATAGATGGCCGTAAGTCCAATCATCCAACCGCGTTCCCTGTTTTGCATCCTCGACAGGAAGAAGAACGGCACCAGCGCGATGATTAGGCAGACCACGGTAAATTCTTCGACCGCCCCTCCCACATACATTGCAAGTTGTTGGACGAGCTTGAAGGGATCGGAGGTCGGCGAGGTCTTGTCATACTGACCCCGAGTAAGCGCGTGCCAGAACCCTTCCTCGGTCCGAGGATAACCCCAATTCATCGGCGGGTTGGTCATCGACGCGATCGGCATGTAAAAGTAAAACGCCGCACCCACCACCCACATCCCACCCATGATCAGAATGGGCTGCAGTGCTTCACGTAGTTTTTGGAATTTGAAATCGACGATGTCCGTGAAGATTGCAGTGAACTGATCCATGGTCTTCACGATCATGTATAAGGCCACCAACCCGGATCCTACTCCCACAGCGTTAAAAATAAAAAACAGCGGTGGATTGTTATCAAAAGATTGAATGATGCCTTTGCTTTTCGCGATCAACCCGATGACGTAAATCAGCGTGTTCGCGATGAACAAATCTCGACCCAAGCGAGGAGCCGCCATGAGGATTGCGACCTCCAACCCCATCGCCGCGACGATCAAAGTTTGATGGTTGGTAATGCAGATCCCAAACCAAAAGAACGCCAAATACAGATAACGCAATTGGTGGGGTGCATACATCCATCTCAGGAGAGCACAAAGCAGCAGCATCAACGAAAGCACGCTGAACACGTAAACCTCCACGATCACGGCCTGACTCCACATGAACCCGTTGAAACCGAGCAAACATCCCGCGACAAAGCCTGCCACCAAACACAACCCATCCTCCCAACGTTTCTCGATCTGTTTCATCCCCGCGATGCCTTCCAGCATCATGCTGCTCCCACGCGAAACAATCAGCGCGAGCAACCCGCAGGAGAGAGCCCCAGAGACCGCGCTGGATAACGCCACCCGGTAAGCGATGTTGGAAATAGGGACAAGGACCGTGAACAACCATGTGTAGAGGGTCCAAACGGGGTAACCGGGTGGATGTGGCACCCCGGCGTAGAACGATCCGACTGCCAGTTCACCGGAATCCTCCAACGTGAGATCAGGAGCTAGCGTGTAAACATATCCGGCTAGGACGAATACAAAGACCACCAGTGCGGTCAACCAGTCGAGACCCCGGAAAAGGGGTGGCACTGGAATGGTAGTAGGGCTCTTTGTCGCCGTGGTTTGTGACGAGGGACTCTTCACAGTGGCACCTCGATTTATAGGCTTCGATTGGTCGATGCTCATCGTTATCGGTTGAGAAAGTTAGTCGCTGTATAAATCAAATCACGGATAATTGATGGGTGATCAGAACCCATTGTCCACTGCAAAGTCGTTTTCGGCACGTTGTTTTCCCCTTTTGTATAACCCATATCAATCGTTTTTGGAAGCCACAGCAATTCCCGTTCGCTAAAGCCGGGAAATGGGGTAGGTTTGCGCCATGAGCCCTTTCCAGAACTCGCACAAGGGGTGGTATACCCAACCGCCTTACCTCGGTTGGTTCCTAGCATTCGTCCTATTGCTCGCTGGCGTTTCCATGACATCCACCACCGGCTTTGCTCAGGATCAAGATTTGCTCCAAAACATCGAGGATTGGGCGAAGGAAAACATCGATGAGGACGTCCTCGAGGCTCTAGGTCAGGTAGATCGAGATCGAGTGACTGAAGTTCTCAAGGAATTACAAAACCGCCTCAAGGGCGATTCAGTTTACGATTTAGCTCCGCTCAAAACCCAAGTGCAGAGTCTGATCCCCATCTTGGAACAATTTGAAGAAACCGCAGCCCTCGCTGATTGGCTTAAAGTAAAAGTCGATGACCTAACCGCTGCCGAAGCCTTGCAACAAGCGGCTCCACCAAAACCCGCGAACACCCCACGATTACCACCGACGCCACAACTCCAAAAATCCGTTTGGGTGAAACAACTAGCTAAACGAGAAGTCCCACCTCGCGCCAAGGCTTACCTGCCGATGCTCAAGTCCGTCTTCGCAGCCGGCAAAGTCCCCGAGGACTTAGTCTGGTTGGCAGAGATAGAATCCGCCTTCAATCCCAAAGCACGTAGCCCCGCTGGAGCCGAGGGCATGTTTCAACTCATGAAACCCACCGCCAAACGGTTTGGGCTTTCGACCTTCTTCCCCGACGAACGGCGGAACCCCGAAAAAAGTGCCAAGGCTGCCGCCAGTTATTTGAAATTCCTCCACGGCCGATTCGGAGATTGGCGACTGGCACTAGCGGCCTACAACGCCGGAGAAGGTCGGATAGATTCTATCCTCAAAAAAGCTGGCACACGAAACTACCACGAAATCGTCAACCGCCTCCCCGCCGAAACCCAACTTTACGTTCCCAAATACGAAGCCACCCTCAAAAAACGAGAAGGCCTCACCCTCGAGGAACTACGATCCCCAAAAAATTGAGAGTATCAGAGAGTATCAATTAGTTTGGCTCGGTTGAGATCGAACCAAGACAGCGTCTGCTCCCTTTTTTCTGTCACTTAAAGGGAACCCCTTTGCCATCTTTTTGTACAAGGCAGAGATCAAATAGTGTCCACCCCCAGAGGAAAAACAACGGGAGCGCGGAGTATGGGAGCGAGAGGAGGGATACAATTGGAATGGGGATCCCCATCATTTCAGGTGAGATTTCATACCGCGAACTGAGGAAATCAATCACCGAGTAATTGGTGCCATTCACGTGGTTCATAAATAATAAGAATAATGAACTAAAAGTGCCCAATAATTTGATGTTCCCCACGTGCTCTTCCTCCGCGTAGAAGTTGTTCGCTCCGAAAACTCCGAGGAAAAACCCAAGAAGAATATAGGTGCTGCGTCTCTTTGCCGAGACAACGGGAGGCACCATAATACTTCCCGTTGGGCTGCCGCACTTGATGCAGTAAGGGGAAGCAACCGGAATCTGGGTTCCGCATTTTGTACAATACATTGGTTTCTCCTTTTGTTTTGTTCAGCGAACAACTCAAGCTTTGTGTGGGAACCTCAGTATAAAACCATTAAGGATCTTTGGACAGGTCTGAGAATGTCATAATGCAAGTAAGAATCCCAAGCGGGATGTTTTTGTACCAAGGGAAATTAGTTGGGCCGTATCCAAAAACCATACTTCCGAAGTCGATGATTCC
>SXGR01197764.1_pt1 | contig 13223 bp, 10 predicted proteins | sample 3174711 | NCBI WGS metagenome assembly SXGR01 (sample SAMN11356860, study PRJNA531348) | freshwater metagenome | isolation source: freshwater sample F1-60 | place: China: Fuxian Lake, Yuxi | collected 2017-12-25
GAGGTTTCCGGAGTGGTCCTCGATGCCGGTCCCCCCTTCCTGGGAGGACTGGAAATCACCCGCCTCGTCTGGATCTCATCTTCCGGCTTCCTCGTCGAGTTCGACTCGAGCTACGGGTCCGCCTACCATTACCAGCTCTACGTCGGGCGGTCCCTGACGGGGATCACGGAAGCCGCCAACGAGCGGAGGCTGCTCGCCCAGTGGCGCTCCTTCGCCGTCCCCGAACAGATCACCCTGCTGGCAGTCGCCCCGGACGAGCGCGACACCGATTACGGCGAGTCCCTCCCCGATCGGCCTTACAACCGCGTGAAGCTCAGCTTCGACGCCGTCGGCAGCGATGCCAAGGTCTGCGAAGTCTCCGCCGGAACGGCCCCCGGAGAGGCGGTCGATCCCGCACACATCGTCGGGCGGGTCATCTTCGACACGCCCCGCCGGTACGAGATTCTGACCGATCCCCTCCCCGCCTGCGGCGAATGGAATCTCGAAATCGCGATTCGAGACGACAAGCTCCCCGCCGGCAACCTCGGCGAACCGGCGGAGATCGCAGCCACGGTCCTCAGTTATCCCGCCGACCTGCCGCGCGATCGGGACGGCAACCGCTTCGACATCGACGTGACCGGCGGAGTGTTAACGGCCCAGTGGTCATAGAAGGAAACTGTCATGCAGGTCACATTCGAACTCGAATACGATGCCTCAGCCGACGTCTACGCCCGCGTGTTTCTGCTCAACACGGCCGATGCGGGGGAAGTCTTCGACTTCGACGCCGGCGAACTCGCGTTCGCCCCCATCGGCTCGGCGGTCGAGGGCTTCATCGAGGCCACGGAAATCGCCGCCCTGGGAGGCACGACCAAAAGCGGCTACGTCGTCACGCTCGATCTGGGAGAGATCGCGCCGGGTCCGACGCTCTTGCAGCTCGCCCTCAAATGGTACGACAACGCCACTCCGGCAGCCGCCGATGAAACGATCGGCGAGGCCGAGAAATTCATGGCCCGCTTCAGCCGCCTGGGAAACCAGCCGGTCCGCGTCGAAATGGAATGCACCAACACGTCGGCGTCGGGAGTCGCCTGCCATCTCGCCGCCTGGCTCGAATGCGGCGGCGAACAGGTCGTGAACCTCAGCGATCTCGACGACATCGCCACCGACGACCTGGCCGTCGAGATCGTCGCCCGGGAACTGACCAGCGAAGACAATCAGTTCACGGCCGAGGGGGACGTCGCCGACGTGATTAACGATGTCTTCGAGCTTGAGCAGGCACTCCCCGCTTTCACCAGCGATCGGCAATACATTTTCACGTGCAGCATCACGCTCGACGGCGTGACGTTCACCACCATTCACAACCGGCCGGTGATCGGCTGAAGGCGCGATAAACGTGGCAGAACTGGTCCTCAAAATCGGCGACGGGGCGAAGTATCAGGACGGCGACGTGCTCTGCGCGTTTTCGGACCTGCGAATTTCGCACGTCCACTTGCAGCATCTCTGCTGCGCCGACGCCGGAGGATTCAACACAGAAGGCCGGTACATCGACCGCGATTTTCAGGAACTCTACAAATCGAAAGTCCATCGCTACCGTTTTGACCGGATCTCGGAGCGGGAATTCATGCGGACCGATCTCGTCACCGGCGAAGTTGCCGTCGGCGGGAACGACAGTCCCGACGTCGATCTCCTGATGGATGTCGCCCTTTACATCGCCCGCCGCAAACGCAACGATCCGGGTCTCCTGTTCGGCCCGGACGGGGAAGAATATTGGTTTGCCGGCGACATCACTCCCGAACCGGATACGCTCGATGATTTATGGCTGGCCGTCGAAGATCGCTTGTCGCTCTCGAAAGACCAGCCGGAGTTCGCACTCTGGCCGCTCGGCAGGCAAGATATCCGCAGTCATCTGGCGATCCGCACTACTGACTTCACGGAACCGGAAGCCGAGTATCTGCTGACGCCGGAACTCGAACTCAACGGCAACGGCGAAGTCGTCAAAGATGAGCGCGATCAGCCGCGCGTGAAATCCAATCGCAACATCCGAATCGATTGGCGGGAGTTGCTTGCCGATCTCCGCGTCAGCGAAAGCGATGTCCTCGATCGGGAGATTCCGGTCGGTCGCGACGTCACGATTCGCGGGAAGCTCAAGCACCATAGCAAAGAGCAGCGTCAGCAGAGTGACCGTCAGAAGCTCCGCAACAAGATGCAGGAGCGCCCCTGATGCCCACGATCACGAAAAGTATCGGCAGCAGCGGACGCGATTACTCGACGATCGCGCTCTGGGAAGCGGATCTCGACAACGGAGCCATCTACGCGGCGGGTGACACCGCTCAGGGTGAAATTTATAAAGACTCGATTTTCAGCGAGCGTCCCGTCGTCAACGGCGGCGGCACGGTCGGCCTGGCGGCCATCAAGCTGACCGTACCGACGAGCCAGCGGCACACCGGCATCGCCGGGTCCGGGGCGATCCTCAAGCCGAGCGGTAACGGTATCGGGTTTTCTTCGGAAGGCTCCATTGCCTTCACACTGGAGGGTCTGGAACTCAATGGCGACTCCGGCAGTCGTTCCATTAGCCAGGCGGTCCGCCACAGCAATTTCACATCGAACACCAACCCGGTCATCTTCCAGCATCTGCTTGTCCACAATTCCGGGACGGCGTTCGGAGAAGCGATTGGGATCGATCTGGGGTCGAACAATCAGGGCATCGTTCATGCCCTCAACAACATCGTGTACGACATCACCTCGACGCAATCCAGCTCGACGACCGACGCCGTGGGGATCAGGGGTACGACGACCACCAGAGCCAAGTACATCCTGAATAACACGGTCCACGACATTGTAAAAAACAACGGCAGTTCGACGGCGGATGCCTATGGAATTCAGATCGTCGATGACGCTGACTACACCGTCAAAAACAACATCGCCACCGATGCCGGAGGAACGACGACCGGGACCAAAGCGTGCTTCACCCCCGCCAGTGTTTCCTTGGCGACCGTCGGCTGGAACCTCTCCAGTGATACGACCGCTTCGGGGACCGGATCGCTCGTCAGCAAGGCCGCCGCCAGTCAATTCGTCTCGACGGCGGTCGGGGCCGAAGATCTGCATCTGAAGGCCGGAGCCGACGCCATCAACGCGGGGACCGACCTCGGCACCTCGCCGACCGGCGTGAATTACGATATCGATGGCAGGGACCGCGATGCACTCGGCGACGTGTGGGACATCGGGGCGGATGAATACGTTTCGACCGGGAATCGGCGTCGCCGCGTAATTATTGGAGCAGCGTGCTGATATGCAACTTTTGAAACAATCCACAGCGGCGACCACAATCGTAGGCCCGATCCTCGATTCGGCTGGCGCTGAATACGCATCAGCAGTGATCGGAGATCTGTCGATCACAAAAAACGGCACCACGGCTGCAATGGCCGCTGCCGCAACGCTAACCATCATCGCGAACGGATATTACACACTCGTTTTCACGACGGGAAACACCGACACACTGGGTCGCCTTGATGTCACGTGCAATAAGGCCACATACCAAATGCCGCCCGCAAGGTTCAGCGTTCTCCCGGCAGCGATGTTCAATTCATATCACGCGACCAGTGGCGGAGTCTTGCCAAATGCCGCTGCCGACGCTGCTGGCGGATTACCGATCAGCGATGCAGGTGGACTGGACCTGGACGTGAAGCTCGCGAATACGAATGAGGTGACGGTGGCTCGCATGGGCGCCTTGACGGACTGGATCGACGGTGGGCGGCTGGATGTCATTCTTGATGGGCGGGCCGCAACTGGCGCGCAGATGGATCTCGTGAACGCACCGAATGCGACGGCTGTCACGGCGATTCAAAGCGGACTTGCAACAGCAGCATCCCTTGCGACTCTCGCCGCCAAATTCGTGGGAATCACACTGCTCGCCGATTGGTTGCGGCGTGCGTTCCGAAAGGATTCGGGAACCGCTGGTATGGCGACCGCAGAAACAGAAATCAACACAGGCGGAACGGCAACATTTGTCGGCACAACCGACAACCTGGAAGCGATCAAAGACGCCGGCGGAGCGGGACTCACGGAGCAGAATATCACAGACATTTCAGCCGCCGTCACTGGCCCTCTCAAAGGCCGAACAATTGTCGTTCAGTCACCACTTGACGGCTTGCGGGTGACGCTCTATACGGATGCCGATTACACCTCGGCAACTCAGCGATTATTGATCACGAATTTGACTGGTGCCGGATGGCCGAACGGAACGACATACAACGCCCTCAAATTGGTTGTGCGTTGCGGAAACACTAAAACGGCCTACGGCACCGGGGCATGGATTGTTACGAGCGGAGCGGGGGCGCAGGTTGCGTTCTCAATTCCATCGGAAGACATGGCCGCGATGAAGGCAGCAATGACGGAGGAACACGCAACAATAGCAGCATGGGCATACATTACGGGCGATGCGAAATCTCGATTCCCGTTGCTGCCTGATGGCAAGCTCAATCTCGTTGATGTGCCGTGGGTGGATTGATGAGTGAAATCAACATAAACGAACTGGTCGAGATGAAGCCGACGATGAATCTGCGGTATGTAATGCGGTACATCAGCGATGCAAACAGGCACCTGTTTTCGACCGGAACTATATCAATCGTGATGATTCAACAGGAATTCATCCACGAGTTGACCGGGCAACGCGAATGGCGCGATGTGCCGATTGTGGATGGGGAATGAAAGACGATCAATGATTACAGGAAATGCGGACGTCAATTCTATCAATATCGGGCCATTCGGCGTCTGGTGGTTTCGTGCATTATCCTGAGCAATCATAAGTCAAAAGGTACTTCCGGGGGTTTGACGCGCGAAGTGGGCTACCGCCAGTTTGCGCTAAATACACACAGTCCTTCCGCGTACGGTTTTCAAAATGCTTGTAGCAAATGCCATTCGCCGTCTTGAAATCGCCCCGCGAAGTCCAATCTCGGCTTCCTCCGTCGCAACCGACAAGAATTCTCCTCCGTCGCAACCGACAAGAATTCTCCGCCGCTCCACGTCTAAGCGGACTTTCAAGCATCTCCATGAAATCGCCGAGGCGATCCGCGAGATCGCCCGTCTCCCCGCGCGCGACGAAGCGCTGCACTGCATTATGGGTGGAAACTTCCACGCCTGGGATCTGGTCCCCGCCATCCTGCAACTCGCCGCGCCGTCAACGATCGCATCGCTGCATGTCTCCACCCTCGGATTCAACACCCGCAACGCCGGTGAACTCTTGCGATTATTGGACGAAGGGAAAGTCGGCGCGGTCGCCTTTCTCTGCTCGCACTACTTTTCCAAGTCCTGTCTCGCCGAATTCGAAATGCTCCGTACCGGTCTGTCGGAGCGCGGCCAGCGGATCGCCGCCATCCGCACACATGCCAAAGTCATCGCCGCCCGGCTCAGCGACGGCCGGGCAATCGTCGTCGAGTCGTCCGCAAATTTGAGGAGCTGCAATAACATCGAACAATTCACGATGACAGAGAGCATAGATCTCTATGATTTTCACGCACGGTGGATCGACAAGGGAATCGAGCAATGCCTCGCCAGTCCAGAGCCGCCGGAAAGGCCAAGCGCCAGACGGAGATGATCGCATCGCCCACGCTTCCGACTCCCCCGGATCCCGACCGCATCGAGCAAGTGCTGCAATGGGTAATCGACGGAAATAGGGACGCCGAAATCCTGGGATCGATCATCGCCCAATGGCCCGACCAGGAACCGTTCGCCCTGGTCAACGCGGCTATGGTCCGCCTGAAGGAGTCCGCCGATTTTCAACACGACGTTCTGACCGGCTGGTGTTTCGAGGCGACCCGCGCCGTCTATCGCCGCATGCTCGAGATGGGTGATCTCAACGGCGCACTGAAAGCCATCAAGCAGATGCACGATCTAAACCGCAGCCACGGTAAAAAAGACGATGTCCCTGTTCCGCATTCAATCCAGCCCGTCAGTGACGGCGACAAAACCGCCGCGAGCGTTGTTCGCAACAAAAGTCCAAAAGGGAGGGCTCGGGGATGAGATCGCTTCCACCCGGCGCCGTGAGTCGGACCGCAAGAAGACGCAGCGAGCTGAAGCGGCCGTTATCGCGATCCCTCCCTGTGCCGATCCCCGCCGCCGCCAGCGGCTCGAGAAAGACGACATTAAATGGCTCAAATGGTACTTCGGCTCGGGCTGCGGCCTCGATGACAAAGATTGCTTCACTTACGACTTCACCCTGCAGCAGCGCGAAATGATCCACGCCATCCAGCATGCCATCCGATTCGGCGGAGACCAATCCCTCGCCGCCAGCCGCGGCGAAGGCAAATCGACCCTCGCCGAGCGGCTGGTTTTGAAAGCCCTGCTCACTGGCGCGGTGAGTTACGCGGTCATCTTCGCGTCGAACGGTTCGATGGCCGACAACGCCATTGACACGCTCCGCGAGGCGCTCGTCGAGAACGAACGCCTCCGCGCAGATTACCCAGAGGTCTGCATTCCGGTGATCGAGCTCGAGGGGGCACCCCAGCGCGCCCGCACGCAACGGGCCAACGGTTTACGGCACGACAACGGCCAGCCCTACGAAATGGCCGAACTCCGCTATTCGTGGTGCGGTCAGGAACTGATTTTCCCGCGCACCCCAGGTTCACCGTCCGCCTCCTCGATCATCGCCACGCGTGGTCTGGATGCCGCCGTTCGCGGCCTCAAGAAACGGGGCAAGCGACCCCAACTCGCCGTCATTGATGACCCTGACACCGAAGACACCTCGCGCAGCGAAGAGCAAGCCGCGAAACTCGAGAAGCGGATCGATGCCGCGATTGGCGGACTGGGCGGACAGCGCCGCCCGATCGGTCGCGTCTTCCTGACGACGCTGCAAAGCCGCATCGCCGTCTCTTATCGCTATACCGACCCCGCCCAGAAGCCGAGTTTCAAGGGCCGCCGCTACCGCTTCCTGATCGTCAAGCCCACGCGCCTGGGGCTGTGGGAAGAATACATCGCGCTCCGCAACGAGGACTTTCAGAAGCGCGACGAAGCCGGCAACGACCTCGACCCGCATGCCCGGCGCTCGCATCGCTTCTATCTCAATCACCGCCGCGAGATGGATGCCGGGGCCGTCGTCGCCAACCCTCACCGCTTCGATGCCTCGAAACTTCCGGATGGCTCCCAGACCGAAGTCTCCGCGTTACAGCATTATTTCAACCTAGTCGCCAGCCGTGGCCAGGAAGTCGTTTCGACCGAATACGACAACGATCCCCCCGAAGAATCGGCCATCGTCGAGAGTGGGCTGTCACCGAACCGCATCCAGCGACAAGTCAACGGCCTTGACCGCCGCGTGATCCCCACAGGCTGCGTAAAGCTGACGCAGGGGATCGACGTACGCAAGATCGCCCTGCACTGGGTCATCCGGGCATGGAAGCCAAACGGCACGTTTCACACGATCGACTACGGTATCCACGAGGTTCACGGCACCACATACGGTAAGGATGAGGGAGTCGACGCGGCGATCATCCGCTCGATCTGCGACCGCATGGAATCAACCAAAGCCACGCAGTTCGTGACCGGGGAGGGGGAGGAAATGCCGGTCGATCTGACGCTGGTCGATTCGGGCTACAAGACCGATGCCGTGTACGCCGCCTGCCTGCGGATCGGCGCGGGGATCATGCCGGTCAAGGGACTCGACAAATCGTCAGGCTGCGTCCCGGGGAACTACCACGAGATGCTCCGCGATTCGGCTGACCGCCGCAAGGGGGATCACTGGTTTCTCGCGCGGCAACCGCAACTCTGGCTGGTCATGGCCGACGCCGATCACTGGAAGGGTTGGGAGCACGATCGCTGGATGACGTCGCCGGACCTCCCCGGCTGCGGTTTCATGTTCGGCCAGGGTCCGCCGCCGAACAGCGATCGCATGAGCGACGACCAGAAAAGTCACCACAGCTACGCCCGGCACATCTGCAACGAGAGCGAAGTTGAGGAACCGTTTCAGCAGGGGATGCGACGTCGCTGGAAGGCCAAGAGCGAAAACACGCACTGGCTCGACGCCAGTTATTACGCCAGCGTCGCCGCCAACATCCGCGGCATCAAGCTGGCCACGTCGGCAGCGGCAGCAAAACCCAAACGCCGCGTCCTGTCGAGCGAAGAAATCCAATCCCGCCGCGCCGCATTGCGAGGGGGGCGCTGATGTCGTCCGACGAATTGCGTTGCGGATCGTGCCATTGCCCACACATTGATTCCGGCCATTGCCGTAATTGCGGCCAACGAGTGCGATCGCACAGGGGACCGCGATGCGAAACATGCGGGGGGCCGCTTCGCCCGACGCACACGGGCGAATGGATCGACGGCGAGCGAGAACGACGGCTGGTCTGCAAAAACAAGCACTGCCTGGCGCACAACCTCCCGATGAAGACCGTCGAAAGGATGGCCGAGTGAAAACCGGGCGATGCTACCCCTATCAGAAATGAAAATGCGCACTTGAGCGCATCGCGCGCGGTTGATTTAATCCCCAATGACAGGTGACGCGAAGCGGAGTAATTAACCGCCCGCGAAACCACCCCGAAGAAAATTAAAGCACGGCTGATAGGAGCCTATTCCCCTGTCAGCCGTGCTTTTTTCTTTGGGGTCGCCTGTCTTGACGCCGTGTGGGGAAGCCTGGTCATCCCACGAGGCCCATAACCTCGAGATCGTCGGTTCGAATCCGATCACGGCCACTATGCCAGATTTCAACCTTGATGATGTTGCAACGAATGCTGCCATGCCTGCGAGCGCTACCGTTACGCCCACATCGGAGAGTGTATCGCAGCATTCGCTTCCCGATCAGCTTGAGGTCGCTAACAGAAAACAGGCCAGTACGTCGATGTCGAAGAATCATCGCGGCATTTATTTCTCGAAGATCGTCGCAGGAGGGCCGAACGGATGATTCCATTCATCGCCACCGCCCGCAAATTCATTCGGCGTTTCGCCCCCAAAACCGACCTGCGCGAACTGAAGCGAATCGCATCCACTCGGCAGGCTCAACGGCTTCGCGCCCGCTATGACGCCGCGCAGACGAATGCCGACAATCGCAAACACTGGATCAATGCGGACGATCTCTCAGCCCGCGCCGCTAATTCGCTCTCCGTGCGCAAGACGCTTCGCCGGAATTCCCGCTACGAAGCGGCGAATAACAGCTATGCCGCCGGAATGCTATTGACGCTCTCAAATGACATTGTTGGTAGCGGTCCGCGCCTGCAAATGCAAACGCCGGACCCGGTGTTCAATCAACTCGTCGAACAGGAATTCTCCGCGTGGCAACGCGATGTCCGCTTCGCGCAAAAGCTCCGCACGAAATGTCTCGCGAAGCCGCGCGATGGTGAGGCGTTCTCGCGCATGTTTACGAACATGAATCACAACACGCCGGTATCGCTCGATTTTGAATTACTGGAATGCGACCAGGTGACGACGCCGATCCTCAAGCCTGAACGCAATCACGTCGATGGGATCTGGTTCGACGCCTACAACAGGCCAGAGTTCTACGACGTCCTCGATCAGCACCCCGGCGACATGGATTACATGCCCAAGAATCCTGAGCCGCGCAAGATTCCCGCGAAAGACGTGATCCACTGGTTCCGCGAAGATCGTCCGGGACAGAAACGCGGCGTCCCTGAAATAACTCCGGCACTCCCCTTATTCGCGCAGCTTCGCCGCTACACGCTGGCAGTGATTGCCGCCGCTGAAACCGCCGCCGACTTCGCAGCGATCATCTCGTCGCAAGCGGAACCCAACGAGGGCGAAGACGTCGCCGAACCGTTTTCGGAAATTGAAATCAGCCAGCGCATGCTGCTGACGTTGCCGAACAAGATGACCCTTGAACAACTCAAGGCCGAACAGCCGACGACGACTTACGGCGAATTCAAGCGGGAAATCATCAACGAAATCGCCCGCTGCATGAATATGCCGTTCAATGTCGCCGCCGGAAACAGCGCTGGGTACAACTATTCGTCAGGTCGCCTCGATCACCAGATTTATTTTCGGTCGATCGGGATCACGCAATGCGACTGCGAAGACATCGTTCTCGATCGCCTGTTCCGCGCATGGTATCAGGAGGCTCAGTTACTCCGGCTCGTCAAGCCGATTGACATGCGACGTCGATGCTGGTCCTGGAGTTGGGATCCCGCCGAGGATCTTGACCCCGAGAAATCATCCCGCGCGCGTCTCGCCGCGTTGCAGTTCGGCGGCTTGAGTTATCAGCGGATGTACGGCGAACTCGGCCTCGATTGGCAAGTCGAGCAGAAGCAACAGGCCGAAGCGCTGGGCCTCGATGTCGACTCGTATCGCAAACTCCTTATACAGAAGCTGTACGGAGAAGCGGGATCGATCACGAATCCCGCCGGAGTCGATCCCCTTGCCGCGATCGATGCCCGCCGTCGCGCCGTCAAGCGGAGGGTCGCGTTATGACGCTCCGCAGCAACCGCAACCGCTCGCAGCTCCGCTGCGTCGGTACGCTCGCCAAGCTCACCGCCGAGGCGTCGACCGTCCGTTTCGAGGGATCGGCTTACAACGGCGGGATCATGTACCCCACAGTCGATGGACTCGATCCGGGGACGGCAGTCGTCGTCGATCTCGACACACTCAACATCCCGAATCCGGTTCGTCCGGTTCTGGATGAACACGACGTTTCGAATGATGGCGTGATCGGGGAAACGAAGGAATTCGCGGTCCGCAAATCGGATTACACGATACCCGTTACCGGCGTTCTCTATCCCGACAAAGCCCGCGCCAAAAACCTCATGTCGGCGAAGGACCATCGCTGGCAACTTTCGCTCGGAATCGAGCAGTTCACGCAAGAAAAGATTGCCGCCGGACGCACGGTGCGCGTCAACGGCCGGCTTTTCACCGGGCCGCTCGTCGTCGCCCGGAATGGTTACTTGACCGACCTCTCGTTCGTCGCCGTCGGCGGCGATGACACCACATGGGCACGCATTGCCGCCGCCCGTGCCACCAGACGGCTTCGCGCCGGATTAGGAGATGAATCGATGACCTTCGAACAATGGCTGCTCGAAACCTACGGACTTGAAGCCGGAAGCTTGACGCCGGAGCAAACCGCAAAATTCCAAGCGGTATTTGACGCCTCCATGTCGATGTCCGCCGAAGATGACACCGATCCCGAAAAGAAGATCGAGGCCAATGATGGCACCGATCCCGAAAAGAAGATCGAAGCGAAAAAGGTTGCGGCCAATCGCACCCGCCGCGCTTCCGCTTCGAACGGAGTCGATGCCTTCAGGATCGAGGCTCGCCGGATCACGGGAATTCAGCGGATTGCAAAGGATCATCCCGACATTGTCGATCAAGCGATCGCCGAAGATTGGGATCTCGAAAAGACGAAAGACCGCGTTGAACTTCACGCGCTTCGCGCCGAGCGATCACAACCGGGAAGCATCGCCAACGGCTACAAGATCGACAGCAAAACCGACGTGACGTTGCAATCCGACACCATTCAGGCCGCGCTGCTGCTGACTTCCGGAATGCCAGAAAACCGCGTTGCTAAATTGTTCGCGAAGCGTGGTAACGGCGAGCGCGTGATGAATGACGCGACCGACGAAGAATTTCGCGGCATGTCGTTTCAGCGGCTGTTCGATCGCTGCATTCGGATCAGCGGCGACACAGCCCCCTCAAATCGCGAAGGAAAGTCGTTCCTCGAAGCGGCCCGCAGTTCCAACAGCAAGCTGAAGGCCGCCGGATTTACGACGATGACCTTGAGCTACATTCTCGAAAACGTCGCCCAAAAGACGTTGCTCGATGGATGGGATTCGATGCAGGCGAAGTGGAAAGAGTTCTGCGCCACGCGATCGAACGTCGATTTCAAGCCGCACGCCCGCTACGCGCTCGACTTCACTGGTCAATTTCGTCGCGTGACGCCAAAGGGTGAATTGCAGCACGTCTCCATGAGTGATGCGCGATACACCAGCCAACTCGACACGAAGGGAGCGATCGTCACCCTCGATCGCCAGACCTACATCAACGACGACTTGGGGGCGTTTACCGCTCGCCTGTCGGAGTTGGGCATGCTCGGCGCGCAGTCGGTTGAGGAGGCCGTGTTCACGCTGATGATGGCGTCCATCGGCAGCTTCTTCGCTGTGGGGAACAACAATTATATCAGCGGCGCAGCGTCCGCATTGTCGGTGACGAGCCTGGCGACTGCCCGTAGTTCGTTCGCGAAGCAAGTCGGGCCGAACAGCAAGCCGATCAACGTCACCATGCAAAAGCTGGTTGTCGGTTCGGTTCTCGAAACGACTGCTGTCGAAATTTATGGTTCGCAGAACATTTTCCCGACCGGAACTTCGACCGCGAAGATTCCGACTCAGAACCCGTTTTACAACCAGTTCCCGCCGATCATGTCCCCGTATCTCAATAACACCGCAATCAAGGCGCAGGACGACGCGGGCAACCTGTCGGCGATATCTGGACAGTCCGATACGCTCTGGTTCGGCTTCGGTCAGCAGGGAAATCGCGCAGCATTGTCCGTCGCGTTCCTCAACGGGGCGCAGTCCCCGACGGTCGAAAGCCAGCCTGCGCCGGAGATTGAAATTCTCGGCGAGCAATGGCGAGCCTATATCGATTACGGCGTGGCCACGGAAGACTACCGACTCGGCTTCTGCTCTGCCGGTGCCTGATAACCACCGTTCAATCGGCGAATAAATAAACCACACAACCGACCACGAAAATAAGGAAAAAAGAACATGGCGCAAACGCCTGCAAAACTCGCACATTCAGGCCGAACGGTGAAATACACTCCCAGCGGTGCTGCTGTCATTGCCGGGCAAGTTGTTCTGATCGGAACTATCCCCGGCATTGCTCCCGGAGCAATTGCTGATGGAGTCGAAGGTGATGTCGATGTCGAAGGGTGTTGGGATGCTCCCAAGGCAACTGGTGCTTGGGCGATCGGCGATGCGATCTATTGGGATGAAGACGGTTCGCCCGTAACAGGGACCGCTCTCTCAGGCGCATTCACCACGACGGCGACCGGAAACAATCTCGCGGGCTTCGCGTCGCGAGCCGCGGCCTCGGTCGACTCATACGGGAAGCTGACGTTGACCGCCGCGAAGCGGACGGCGACAATCGCCGGGAGCGTCACCGCAGACGACGTCACGGCATCGGACGCTATTCTCAATATCGCGGGACTCAATGCCGCTCAGGGCGGGGCAATCCCGATTCAGGGCGGAACCTCATCCACTGCCAGCAACGCGGGCGGGGCTGTGAGTCTCACGGGCGGAACGGGCGGCGCAGGCGGAGTCGGTGGC
>SXGR01632442.1_pt1 | contig 13223 bp, 11 predicted proteins | sample 3174711 | NCBI WGS metagenome assembly SXGR01 (sample SAMN11356860, study PRJNA531348) | freshwater metagenome | isolation source: freshwater sample F1-60 | place: China: Fuxian Lake, Yuxi | collected 2017-12-25
AAGTGGAAGTGAATTGAAGGTAGTTAATAATGCAGATGTTGTTGGTTGGTTAAAAGTAGGTGGAAATATAACTGGTTCAAATATAAGTGGAAGTATAATAAGTGGAAGTGAATTGAAGGTAGTTAATAATGCAGATGTTGTAGGTAGTTTAAAAGTAGGTGGAAATATAACTGGTTCAAATATAAGTGGAAGTATAATAAGTGGAAGTAATTTGAAGATAGTCAATAATGCAGATGTTGTAGGTAGTTTAAAAGTTAGTGGAAATATAACTGGTTCAAATATAAGTGCTTCACAAACAATAAGTGGAAGTAATTTGAAGATAGTTAATAATGCTAATATTGGAAATAATGCTAATAATACTATATTTATAACAGGAAGTACAAATATTTCTGGAAGTTTATTAGTAAATTCTATAGATTTTGAAGAATTATATATATATACATTATTAAATTTATAAATTTTTATGAAAATAACCACATTTACATCTTTTTCACAACAATTTACTTGTTCGACAAATACTAATTTTAATTTATATAAAATATTAGAAAATCCTTCAAATAGTGGTGTCCCAATGATAATAAAAAATTTATCTATATTTAATCCAAAAGAGATTGTTGAAGAAGTTATAGTCGATAATATTCTAATATTTATATCAAGTATAGGTTCATATAATGAAGGAAATTATTCATATAATGATATAATTACAAATTTTTCAATGTCATTTGCATCTAATTTTAGTTCTAGTTTCATGTTATGTGATGGTAATAATTCTTATTATGATACTTATGCATTAACTAGTAATTCAAATTTTGATCATAAATTAGTTATAATTCCTTTACTTGTATTAAGTAGTAGTCAAAAAATTATGTTTGCAATAAAAAAAGGTGATGCTTCACATGATAATGTTACTTGTTCATTTTCTTATTCAATTATAAAATTTATTTAAAAATTTATGAAATATTTTTTTAATTCTATAATAACTGGTAGCAAGGGTAATGGTGATGTACATACTAATGATTATTATTCATATAGAAATGGAAATAAAGGTGTTATAGTATATACGTGTCCTGCTAATGTATCTTATACAATTATTTTGTCATTTTATGTAACCTGTAATTCTGAAACTAGTTTTACAAATAATATAGTTCCAACTATATATAAAAATGGGGAGGCATTTGTTTGTAGTGTGCCTGCATCACCATCTGGATTTAATGAATTTTATCAAGGGGGACTTTTTTCATGGATAAATAACAGAGGATTAATAAAAGATTTTTTAGGATTAACAGCAAATTATAATTACAATAATATTGAAAATAAAGCACAGGAACCGTTTGAACAATTTAATAATATAATATTAAATTCAGGAGATAAATTTGGAATACGTAGTATAATGTCTGTGACAAACATAACACTTGAAAAGTTATCAATTTTTTTTTCATATATAGAAATTACTAAATAATTTTATGGGCATAAATTTAAGAACATTTGTTACAAGTGGATTTTCAGAAGCTGGTGGTGCATCATTATTATATAAAATAAATAATAATTTAACAGAATCTACTATACTCAACATTTGCTTAATTAATACTTCAAGTTATTTGAATATATCATCTTATATATTTTGTTCTTCGAGTAAAGGATTGATTTATGTATCTAAACGTAATTTATTAGACTCTCCGTTATCAAGTGGAGAAGGGCATCATATTTATAATGATAAAATTTATTTAAGTTATGAAGGTATAAGTGAAATTAGAGCCCAAACTATAGTTGGTGGAACTGCAATAAATAACATTGCAGCTTGTTTAATAACATTTATAGAAAAAACTAAGTAATAAAAAAATATAAATAAAATTATATTTATTAATATATGAATAAAATAATAATTAACAAAATAAAAAAATAAATAAAGTTATGGAACAAGAAAATAAAAAATTTACAGAAGAAGAGATGAAATCAATTAATGATATTCGTTTAGAGTATCAAAATAAAGTTATCCAATTTGGACAAATAATGTTAGAAGAAAAATTATTAAATCAGCAATTTGAAAAATTGGATATATTAAGAGAAAATATAGGTAAAGAGTTTGAAAAATTACAAGAGAAAGAAAAAGAATTAGTAAAAATATTAAATAATAAATATGGTCAAGGAACTTTAAATCCTCAAACAGGGGAATTTAAAGCAGTTAATTGATTGTATTTTTGAATTTTATTTTTATATTTATTTGTATAAATTAAATAAAATAAAAAAAATTTGGAGAAATTTAAATGGCAGAATCAATAATTAGTCCTGGTGTTTTTATAAGAGAAAAAGATCAATCATTTTTGGCACCTGGTATAGCAAATTTAGGTGGTGTAGTTATAGGTCCTACACCTGAGGGACCAGCGTTGGTACCTGTTTTGGTATCTAATTTTGATGATTATAAACAAAGATTTGGTAGTGTGTTAAATACATCTACATTTGATCCATCAATATCACCATATACAGATGAAGCTGTATATTCATATTTTGTTGGTACAGGTGGATCAGGACCTGGATTAACTGTTGTTAGAACCTTAGGTGCAGGAGGATTTAAAACAGACAGTGGATTGGTGTTAGGAATAAAAACAGGTAGTGCGGCTGATGCTACTGCTTCTGTTATATTATTACCTACCATTAAATCTGGTTCTGTAATATTAAGTAAAAGTATTGTAGAAACAATTGGTGGTAGTTATGTAAGTGCAAGTTTATTTGGGTTGAAATTATCAGGTAGTATTAATAAATCATACACTGCTAGTTTAAATCCATCAGATAATTTATATATCGGTAATATATTTGGATATTCTGAATATGGAGACAAAGAATTATTTGTGTATTCTGAATTTAAAGAATATAATAAAAATAACTATACAAGTGCAACTGCTTCTATGGTTAATAATGCATCATTATATTGGTCTGGAAGTTTGTTTGGTAATTTTGGTTTTTCAAAAGCAGAAACACCATTTATTAGAAATGTGAATGGAGATAATTTATTTAGATTTTATACAATATCAGATGGAAGTGATGTTAATAATAAATTTAAATTACAAATTTCAAATATTAGAAAAATAGTTGCTGAAGATTTATATAGATTTGATGTTGTTTTAAGAAAATATGATGATACAGATACAAATATAGTTGAGTTAGAAAGATTTTCACAGGTTTCACTAGATACTAAAGATCCTAGATATATATGTAGAATAATAGGAAATAAATATATTGAAATAGATAGTGATGGAAATAGAACTGAAAAGGGAATTTATGCAAATAGAAGCAAATTTGTATATATAAGTATGTCTGATAGAAGTTATAATAAAAATGATTATCCCTGGGGATTTGGAAAAGTATTTAAACCTATTGATTTTGTTTTACCTAAAGTTGAATATGAAAAATCACTCATTGCTACTAGTAGTGTTGGTACTAGATTGGTATTTGGTTGGAAATTTGGCGAAGAAACTAATAACATTGGTTATTTATATACAAAAACTGCAAAAACTTCACTTGTAACTAGTGTAACAGAAGATACTGAAACTTTTAGTCTTTCTAATTGTACAGTTGATTCTGTAACAGTTACTATAAATACAGATAAATCTTATTTGAGATTTATTGTACCATTTCAAGGTGGATTTGATGGTGTGTCTCCATATACTCAAAAGTATATTGGATCAAGCATAGCCTCTTCAAATTATTTTGGATTTGATTTATCTGCTTCTGATAAAATAGGATATAAAGTATACGAAGCTGCTATAAAGTCATTAGAAAATCCAGATGAAATAGATATAAATTTAGTTGTTGTACCTGGTGTTATACATAGTCTTCACGGTAGTTTATCTAATAAAATTATGCAGTTATGTCTTGACAGAGGAGATTGTTTTGCTATAATAGATTCATCAGGAATGACTGATTCTATTACTGATGTTACATCAAATACATCTACCCTTGATAATAATTACATTGCTACATACTATCCATGGGTCTTTATGAATGGTAGATTTGTTCCTCCTTCAGTTGCGGTTATAGGAGCATATAAACAAAGTGATAGAATAGGTGAGGAATGGTATGCACCTGCTGGATTAAATAGAGGTGGATTATCTAGTTTTGGTGTTACAGGTATATATAAAGTTTTAAAACATTCTGAACGAGATACATTATATGAAGGAAGAGTCAACCCTATTGCTAGATTTGTTACTCAAGCAACAACTCCAAATATAGTTGTATATGGTCAAAAAACTATGCAAGCTAAACCTTCAGCATTAGATAGAGTTAATGTTAGAAGATTATTGATAAATCTTAAAAAATTTGTTGCGGCTAGTTCTAAATTTTTAGTATTTGAACCAAATAATGCTGCTACTAGACAAAAGTTTTTAAATATGGTTAATCCTTATTTAGAAAGTGTGCAACAAAAAAATGGATTAAATGCGTTTAAGGTTGTGATGGATAATACAAATAATACTGCTGAAATAATAGATAGAAATCAGTTAGTTGGTCAGATATTTTTACAACCTACTAGAGTTGCAGAATTTATTGTGTTGGATTTTGTTGTATTACCAACTGGAGCATCATTTCCTTCGTAATAATTTCTAAAAAAATGTTAAGTAATAAAAAAGAAATAAGAAAATGTAAAATATGTAAATTAAATTTTGAGGTTTATAAAAAATATAAAAAAATATATTGTAGTAAAAAATGTTCAAATGGGGATATAGAAGTAAAAAATAAAATTATAAAATCTCAAAAAAATACATATTTAAAAAAATATAATGGAAAACACCCTATGCAAATAGATTTTGTAAAAGATAATTTTAAAAATTCTATGATTTTAAAATATGGAGTAGATAGTGCTTTAAAAGATAAGAATTTTTTAAATAAATCTAAAGTAACTAAATTAATTAGGTATGGTGATATAAATTATAATAATGTTGATAAAATAAAGGAAACTAAATTAAAATTATATGGTTCAGAAAATTATAGAAATTTAAAAAAAAGTCAAGATGAATCTTATAATGAATTATTAAATTTGGATAATTTTTATGTAAATTTTTCTAGAGAAGAATATGTAGGAGTAATAGAGAAAAAATATAAATTTACGTGTAAAGTTTGTGATAATTCAACTGAAGTAAGTATTAATAATGGATATAGACCATCTTGTAAATTTTGTAAAGAAACAGGAATTTCTAAAGAAGAGTTAGAATTATATGATTTTATAAAAAGTATTTATTCTGAAAAAATAATAAGAAATGATAGAGATTTGTTAGAAGGGAAAGAATTAGATTTTTATTTTCCAGATTTAAAATTTGCAATAGAATATAATGGTATATATTGGCATTCGGAAATATCAGGAAAAAAAGATAAAAAATATCATTCTAATAAATTAGATTTATGTTCTAAAAAAGGAATAAATTTATTATCTATTTTTGATGAAGAATGGAGAAATAAAAAAGAAATAATAAAAAATATTATAAAATATAATCTTAATAAAGAAAATTTTGAAGTAATTTATGCAAGAAATACAAAAATAGAAAAATTAAATTCAAAAGAAAAAAATAAATTTTTAGAGGAAAATCATTTACAATCTAAAGATAGAAGTAAATTTTCTATAGGATTATATTATAATAATATTTTAGTAAATGTAATGACATTTATAGAATCTAGGTTTGACAAAAGTATAGAGTGGGAAATATCTAGATATTGTAATAAATTAAATTATATAGTAGTAGGTGGAGCGCAAAGATTATTTAAATATTTTATAAATAATTTTTCTCCAAATAGTGTAGTTTCTTATTGTGATAGAAGATTTTTCAAAGGAAATATTTATAATAAATTAAATTTTTCTTTTGTAGGAAATACAAAAAATAATTATCATTATATAAAAAATGGAAAAATGTTTAATAGAATAAATTTTCAAAAACATAAATTAAAAGATTTATTATATTTATATAATGAAGAAATGAGTGAATTTGAAAATATGAAAAATAATGGATATGATAGAGTTTGGGATTGTGGAAATTTAAAATATATATATAATAAAATGGAGATATAAAAATGGCAGAGTTAATAGAAAGTAATGATATTATGTTTCGTGCTTTTGAACCAAAAATGAAGAATAGATTTATAATGTACATAGAAGGAATTCCAGCATTTATGGTTAAAACGGCTAAAAGACCTTCAATACAATTTGAAGAAGTTGTATTAGATCATATAAATGTTAAAAGAAAATTAAAGGGTAAAGGAACTTGGCAAAATTTAGATTTAACTTTATATGATCCAGTAGTACCATCTGCAGCTCAGGCTGTTATGGAATGGGTTAGATTATCACATGAGGCTGTAACAGGTAGAGAGGGTTATAGTGATTTTTATAAAAAGGATATAACTCTTAATATGTTAGGACCTGTTGGAGATAAGGTTGAGGAGTGGACAATAAAAGGAGCATTTATACTTAGTACTGAAATGAATGATACTGATTGGTCAGCTTCTGAGCCTATGATGGTTAATATTACTATTGCATATGATTATGCAATATTACAATTTTAATTTAATAAGAGTATTATTATGGAAAATAATGTTAATGAAATTTCTAAATCTAAAAAACAACAAAAATTTTTTGGATTAGTTAAATCTGTTCAAGATAAAAAAATTGATATTAATGATGTTAGTGATAAAGTAAAGAAAGTAGCTAAAAATATGTCTAAAAAAGATGTAGATGATTTTTCTTCTACAAAACATAAAAATATTCCAGAAAAAACTAAAAAAATAACAAAAGAGGAAATAATTAATATGGTTAGAGAAGAATATAAAAATTTAAAAGAAGATGATTTATCAGATAATTATGATGAAAGAATAGTTTTAATAAATGATAAAATTAAAAAATTAGAAAAAGAAAAATCAGAATTAGAAAAAAATATAGATAGTCAAAAATCTTTAGAAGAGGAAAAGGAAAAAAAAGAAGTTTCTAAAGAATCTAGTAAAATTTCTAAAGATAAAGCAGAAAAAATTAAAAATTTTGTCAAAAAATCTAAAGAAGAAAATAATGTTGAAAAAATATTTAAATTGATTAAATATTTAGAAAAAAGTTTAAAAAAAGAATTTAAAGAAGAGAAAAAGTAATTTAAATTAAAGGGTTATTATTTTAATAATTTATAAAAAAAAGGAATAGTTATGATAGAAGAAGTTAAGGAAGATAAATTTCCGACAGAGGTTATAGAGTTACCGTCAAAGGGTTATTTTTATTCAGAAGAAAATCCGCTTTCAAGTGGAAAGGTTTTTTTACGTTATATGACAAGTAAGCATGAAGATATATTATTGTCAAAGAACCTTATTAAGAATGGTGTAGTTATAGATGTATTATTGAAAGAATTAATTGCAACTAAAGGTGTAAATTATGATGAGATTTTATTAGGTGATAAAAATGCTATGATGTTTGCGTCAAGAGTTTTGGCATATGGTAGTGAATATAATTTTAATGTTGAATGTCCTTCATGTAATGAAACATCTGAAAATGTATATGATATATCAAAACTAGATCATAAAGAAATAGATTTTTCAAAATTTCAAAAGGGAATTAGAGAAATAGATTTTCAATTACCATATAGCAAAGTTAATGTTACTTTGAAATTATTAAATTCAAAAGATGAACGGGAATTAAATGAAGAATTAAAATCTTTAAAAAAAATATCTATGAAAACTGGTGTAACTTCAGATGTTTCTACAAGAATTAAAAAAATTATAGTTGCAATAAATGGAGATAGAAATATACAAAATATAAATAAATTTGTTATGAATGATTTGTTATCTAGAGACTCATTGGCAATTAGAAATTTTATGAGTAAAATTGTACCAGATATAAATACTGAAATATTAGTTACATGTAGTGTTTGTTCAAATGAAATTAAAATGGATATACCTTTTACGAGTGATTTTTTTTGGCCTAGGGCTTGATTATAAGCCCATTCTGCACGAAGAAATTTTTATTCTTTGTTATTATTCTAATGGATCATTTTCTCACAATGATGCATATAATTTACCTGTATATCTTAAAAAGTTTTATTTGAAAACTTTGAAAAAATATATAGAAAAAGAAAATTCTATAAACAAAAAGGAATTTTCTAGAATTAAAAAATAATTAACTTCAAAAAACTATAAATTTTATATTTATTAACATATAAATATGAAATATTACTATGCCTAAAAAAGAAGAAAAACCTAATGTTGATAAAAATTTAGAAGAATCTTTTAAAAAGATTACTACTTCTTTTTCTTCTGATTTAAGTAATGCTATAAATAATATAAATTTTGAAACATTTTCAAAAAATTTACAAAATTCTATAAATGAAGTAGATTTTAGCAAAATTTCTGATAATTTAAAAATGGGCATAGAAAAATCTATAGGTAATATAGATGTTAGTGGAATGTCTGATAATTTAAAAATGGGCATAGAAAAATCTATAGGTAATAATTTTGGAAAATCTTCAAAATCAATGAAAAAAGTTGAAGGAGGATTAAATAATGCTATAGAAGCTTCATCAAAAAAATTAGGAAGTGGTTCTTTTTTTAAGTCTGCTTTAAAAGGTATTGCTGGATTTATAGGAAAAAGTATGAAATTTGTATTTAATCAAATAACAGATGGAATTAAATCTGCTTTTGGTGAAATAGGAAAAATGCTTTCTAAGTTAGGATTGGGTGAGATTTTAAATATAGCAAGTAATTTTATAACAGATATGTTAAGTGGTAATTTTATTTCTGGTATAGTAGGTCTTGTAGGTAGTGTTGCTAATTTAGTTTTAGATAAATTAATTTCTATTGATAAAATGGCAGAAGAAATATCAAAAGAAACTGGTATAAGTTTTAGTGAAATGTTTGATAGAGCATATAATTCTTTTACACAGATACAATCAAATCTAAAAAATTTAGGTGTTACAACTGAAGACATTGCAAAAAATTTCAGTTCTATTTCAAAAACTTTTGCTACTACAGATATTAGTGATAAATTTTTAACAAATATATCTTTAATTTCTGCAAAAACAGGATTAACTGGAGATGAAGCAGCAGAGGCTGTGTCATCATTTCAATCAATATCAGGAAGTTCGAAAGAAACTGCAATGAATAATATTGGGATTGCATATAATTTGGCTAAATCTAGCAAAACTCCATTAAAAATGGTAATAAATGATATAGCAAAAAATTCTGGAATTATGGCAAAATATAGTGGTAAATTTTTAGAAAATAATATAAAAGCAGCAATATCAGCGAGGAAACTAGGAATATCTATATCAGATATAGCTAAATCTGCTGATGGATTATTAAATATAGAAGAATCTGTGACAGCACAATTTGAAGCGTCTGTTTTACTTGGTCGTGATATAAATCTCGACGCTGCTAGATATTATGCTCTTATGGGAAATTTAGAAGGAGTTCAATCAGAAATATTAAAAATAGTAGGAAGTGAAGCAGAATGGACAGCAATGATGCCACTTCAAAGACAAGCATTATCAAAAGCATTGGGAATGAATGAAGAACAATTAGGTAAAATAATTGGAAGAAAAAAAGAAGAAATAGAAGCTGAAGAAAAAATGGCTAAGTCTATAGAATCTGCAAGAAAATCTGCTGTAGATTTATATGAAGCTTTTGGAGGAGAAAAATTAGTTGGATATATAACACAAATAAAAACTACATTAGAATCAATAGGAAATAAAGTACTAAAAATATTATTAGGTTCAGATGAAGTTAAATCTGGATTTGAAGGAATATTATCGTTTTTAAACAAAATAGATGAAGGATTATCAGATCCAGAAAATGGTATATATAAAGCTGTAAAAGGAGTTAGAGATTTTTTTGCAGAGTTTTTTGATGATAATAAAACGAATTCAGTTGAAAAATTTCTTAATAATATAAATGATGCATTTAAATGGATAAAAGATAATGGTTCAACTATAATTAAGATAATAACACTTATTGTTGCTGCTCTTGCTATTAATTCTGTGTTACAACAATGGGGAAAGTTACGAAATATATTAAGTGGAATTCATGGTATGAATGGTGTAGGTAATACAAGTGGTCCTAATTCTAATGTTGGTAATAATAATGGTTATCAAAAAATTGATTATAAAACACAGCAACCTATTAAACCAGGTTCTGTTGGAGCTGCTGGAGGAGGATTTACTGGGTTTATTAAAAATGCTGGTAGTTTTTTATCAAATCCAATTAAATCAATTAAAACTGCTATAAAAGCTAATGGTGTTAAGGGATTAAAAAGTTTTCTTAAATTAGGTGCTATTTCTTCATTAATAGAAGGAATATTATTAATTCCAGATATTATATCAATGATGAGTGATGAAAATATGCCTAAAGAAAAAAAGGATTCAGAAGTATCAAAAATGGTATTATCAAGATTAGGTGGTGTAATTGGAGGTGCTGGTCTTACTGCTGCTATAGGAGCTTTAACTGGTGGCACTGGATTTTTACTTAGTACTTTAACATATTGGATAGGTGATAAAGTTGGTTCATGGTTAATGGAACAAATATCTGATATTTTTGGTTTAGAATTTATAGGAAGATCTATAAGAGAAAATTTTTTCCCAGGACAAATCAATAAAGATGAAAAAAATGTATCTGATTTTGTTCTTGATCCACATGGTAAATTATTAAGTGCTAGTAAGGGTACACTAAAATTTAATAAAAACGATACTATTATAGGCGGAACAAATTTATTTGATGGTGGAAATTCAAATAATAATGAATTATTAGATTTAATAAAAGAACAAAATAAATTATTAAAAGAAATATCAGAAAAAGAAAAAAATTTACCTCAACTTATTGTAAAAAATAATGTATCTGGAACTAGAGTAGAATTAGAAAAATTTAATAATAAAATAGAAGAAAATGTTGGTGGAAAAAATAATATAATATATCCATATGGATTAGTTGGTCTTTAAAAAAATAATATAAATTAAAATGCCATTAATAGAATTAAAATCAAATTTATCGAATGTAAATTATAATTATAATAAAGAACAAAAATCTTTATTAGAATTAAGTTCAGATAAAATTAAAGGTCATGATAATTTAAAAACTTCAGTAAATATTGATAGTACATTAAAAGAAAATAATAGTTATATAAAAGATCAAATAAATAATCCAATTTATTTAGATTATATAGATAAATTATTTTTTGGTGCTAAAAATATAGGAAAACCTTTATATTATACTGTTGATTATTTTTCTGCTAGATTAAATGAAACAGTTCCTTTAGGATTTAGTGCATTATTTAATAATAATAATGTTTCTTTATTATTATCAAATGATCAAAAAGAAATAGTTTTAAGACCTTTAACATATGATGTAATAGATAAAAATAATAAAAAATTTAATTTTGATGTTCAATTTGGTATAGGAACAAATTGGCAAAGTAAATTTATAGATAATGTAGGTAATTCTATTGAACCTATTCAAGAAAACTTAAAAAAAACTTATCAAAATATTATTAATGGAATATTTAAAAGACCAGATAGACAACCTCATAAAATTCCAAATTATCAAAATAATGTAAAAGGTACAGAATTTTCTTTATTAATTGATAAAGATTATAGAATAAAATATAATAATTATAATATTAAATCTATTTTTGATATTGATAATGATTATAAAATAGATGATACTTATACTGGATTATTTTCTGATGTTGGATTGAGAGATAAATTATTAGAAGTAGGTAGTTCGTGGATATTACCATACTTAACTTCTAAATACACAATAAATTCTCCATTTATATTAGATAATGCAAATTACTTTTATGATCCAAATATAGTTGGAGGGGTAGATAGAGATGCATATAAACCTTATGGATCTGCATTATCACAAATAAATTTTGGTTCTAGATTAACTGGAAGTTATAATGAATCATATCCAATTAGGTTACCTTATACTATTGATGAATTTAACATAAATAATATGTTAAAGTATGGTACCTACATTCTAAATTCTATTTTTGATATTGATAATGATTATACAATAGATGATACTTATACTGGATTATTTTCTGATGTTGGATTAAGAAATAAATTAAATAAAATAAATGGTTCTTGGAAAATTAAAAATGCAAAAGACGGAGGAGATTATTACACAATAAATTCTCCATTTATATTAGATAATGCAAATTACTTTTATGATCCAAATATAGTTGGTGGATTGCACAGAGATGTATATAATCCATATTTTAATTCTATTTTGCCTATAGATTTTGAAGGTTCTAATTTACAAAATAAATATTTAGATGAATCTATTCTTTCACATATTTATTGGTTTGAAGAAGATTTTCCTTTTTCTATAAATAATAGTTTTATAGGTAAATATGAAGAAAGTTTTGATTATGTTTCAATATATAATATTAATAATACAAATTTTGAAGAAGGTATTTTTTTTAATATAATTTCTGAAATAGATGATTATAATACGCATGTATCTAGATTTGATACTATAGAAGATGAAATAAATAATGAAGAAAAAATATTTGATTATACAAATTTAAAATTATATAATAAAAATGCTAATAATTTTAAAGGAATAAGTGAAAAATATAATTTAGATGAATATTATGCAAGATCATTAGATCCAAAAGATTCATTATCTATTTATAATTATGATAGTAATAAATTAGATCCAGTTAATGTTAATTTTTTTCAATCTTTATTTAATGAATATAAAAGTCCAGTAATATGGAGTTTGCCTGTAAATAAAGAAGGTAAAGTAAGATTTAATTTAGATTTTTTAACAGATGATTTAAATTCAGGAGGTCAGGTTGCAAATAATTTAAAATTTTCTGGTATAGATTCATTTAGATTATATATGGCAACACCTCTTGTGTTTAATCAATCTTGGTTATCAGCATTTTCTATTAGACCAGAAACTAGAACATTTTCTAAAATTGCTATGTATCTTTCTCCAATTTTAAATTCAGATTTTGTTGGTTTATTTAAACAATCAATTCCTATTAATGTTTCAAATATTTTTAATAGAACACTGTTTTCTGGAATTTCTATTTTTAATAATAGAGATTTAAATTTAGCTGCGAATGTTGTGAATGGTGTGTTACCTATTAGATTTGGACAAGAATTAATAAGTTTATTATTTAGTGATAATTTTTTAAATTATGAAAATTGGTTAAATGAAGTTAATAAAAAAGATTTAAATAGAAAAGAATTATTAAATTCAGATTATAA
>SXGR01650956.1_pt1 | contig 13220 bp, 13 predicted proteins | sample 3174711 | NCBI WGS metagenome assembly SXGR01 (sample SAMN11356860, study PRJNA531348) | freshwater metagenome | isolation source: freshwater sample F1-60 | place: China: Fuxian Lake, Yuxi | collected 2017-12-25
GCACCGGCACCGGCGCCGCCCCTGTGATCGCAGAGATCGCAAAGTCAGAGATCGGCGCGCTGACAGTAGGCGTCGTAACCCGCCCATTCGAATTTGAAGGGACCCAGCGGATGCGCGCCGCCGACGAGGGGATCGCCCGCCTGCGTGAGGTTGTTGACACACTGATTGTGATCCCGAACGAGCGTCTGCTCGCGACGGTCGAAAAGCGCACGACCGTGCTCGAAGCCTTCCGCGAAGCCGACAACGTCCTCCGTCAGGGCGTCCAGGGCATCACCGACCTGATCACGATTCCGGGTTTGATCAATCTCGACTTCGCTGACGTGCGCACCGTGATGGAGGACGCCGGCTCGGCGATGATGGGGATCGGTGCCTCAACCGGTGAGTCACGCGCAGTCGACGCAGCCAAGGCCGCGATCGAAAGCCCGCTGCTGGAGGACACGATCGAAGGCGCTACTGGCATCCTGCTGAACATCACGGGCGGTAGCGAGCTGGGCCTCTTCGAGGTTAACGACGCTGCCGAGATTATCCACGCAGCCGCCGACAAGAACGCCAACATCATCTTCGGAGCCGTGCTCGATGAGTCGATGGGCGACGAGGTTCGCGTGACGGTTATCGCGACCGGCTTTGATCAGTCTTCGATTCGGGGCCGCTCGCGCTCGGCGCGCACAGAGGCGAGCGAGCGTGTACCAAGGCGAGAGCGCTCGCCGCGGTCGCTGCCAGCCGATACGAAGATCGACGATCTCGATATTCCCGCGTTTTTGAAGTAGCGTCCGGCTAGCGATGGCCGATGGCAGCTACCCGAATCAACTGCGCTACCACCGCGAGCACGGATGGGCCTTGATCGACGGAGACAACGCGACGCTTGGGATCAGCTGGTTTGCTCAGGATGCGCTCGGAGAGGTCGTCTTCTTCGATCCTCCCCAGGTTGGCTCTGCGGTCGTCGCCGGTGAATCGTACGGCGAAGTTGAGTCGCTTAAGGCCGTCAGCGAGCTGATCGCGCCGCTGAGCGGCGAAGTCGTGGCGCTCAACGAGGCGCTGGCGACCGGCGCCGAGCTGATTAACGCAGAGCCTTATGGAACCGGCTGGCTGATCAAGATTCGGCTGTCGGATAGCGGCGAGACCGATCTGCTGCTCGGCGCCGACGCCTACAAGGCGACACTCGCATAGGTAGCTAAGGGCTAAACCGTCCGCTTCGCCGTTAGCCTCGCTCTACATGCGCATCTTCTCTGGAATCCAGCCGACCGGCCGCAAACACCTCGGCAACTACCTCGGCGCGATCCGCCAATACGTCGACGGCCAGCAGCGAGCCGGCGAGCAAGGCGGTCTGGCGATCTTCTGCATCGTCGATCTGCACGCAATCACCGTCGCCTACGACCCGGCTGAACTGCGTGAGCGCACCTACGACACGGCGGCGCTGTTGATCGCCGCAGGGCTCGACCCAGAGCGCTGTGTTCTTTTCCGTCAGTCCGACGTGCCGGAGCAGACCGAGCTCTGCTGGCTGCTCTCCTCGGTCACCGCCCACGGCGACCTCAACCGGATGCATCAGTTTAAGGAGAAATCCGAAGTTCAGCGTGAACTGATCTCTGCGGGCCTCTTCTTCTACCCGGTGCTGCAGGCCGCCGACGTGCTCGCCTATCGCTGCGACGAGGTTCCGGTTGGCGAGGACCAGCGCCAACACATTGAAACTATGCGCGACATCGCCGAACGCTTCAACGCCCGCTTCGCCGATCGCGGCGAAATCCTCGTCACGCCCGAACACCGGATCCCCGAGGTAGGGGCGAGGATCATGGACCTACAGGATCCCGATTCCAAAATGTCAACAACGGCAGCCTCCGAGGAGGGCACGATCTACTTGCTCGACGAGCCCGAGACGATCAAACGGAAGTTGAACCGGGCGGTAACCGATTCCGATGATCCACCGGTGATCGCCTTTGACCCCGACAAGCGCGGCGTCAGCAACCTGCTCGACATCCTCGCGGCCTGCAAAGCAATATCGCCAGACGAGGCTGCTGCCGAGCTCGCCGCCGCGCGCGGCTACGGCGATCTGAAGGCCGCAGTTAGTGACGCTGTGATCGAGATGCTGACGCCGGTTCGCGAGCGCTACGAGCAGCTCCGAGGCGACGAAACGGCGCTTGAGCAGATCCTGCTGCGTGGCGCCGAGCAGGCCCGTGAGATCGCTGCCGTCACTCTCACCGAAGTGCGCGGTGCGATGGGCGTCGGCCCCGTGGTCTGAGCGCAGTGAATCGCCGGCTCGTAATTCTCGTTGGATCGGTCGTTCTGCTCGACACGCTCTTCTACGCTGCGCTGGCACCGCTACTGCCTTCGCTTTCAGAGCAGTTTGGACTCGGCAAAGGCGGCGCCGGCCTGCTCGTCGGCATTTACCCGCTCGGCACCTTCCTCGGCGCATTCCCAGCCGGCTGGGCGACGGCGCGCTTTGGCCCTCGCTCGACGGTTCTCGTCGCGCTCGCTGTAATGGCGGCGGCGGCGCTCGTCTTCGCGTTCGGTCAGACAATCGAGACGCTCTATGCGGGCCGCTTCCTGCAGGGGCTTGCAGGGGCGGCGTCGTGGACTGCCGGCCTAGCGTGGCTTGCGCAGGGGACAAGCCGCGAGCGGCGCGGCGAGGCGCTCGGTTTCGGCATCGGGGCCGGCGTTGTCGGCGCGCAGTTTGGCCCCGTGCTCGGGTCGGCCGCATACGTGATCGGCCGCGGACCGGCCTTCGCCGCCACCGCGCTGGCGGCGATCGTCATCGCCGTCGTCGCGGCGCGCACGCCAGAGCCCCACGTCGCCGAGGAGACGACGCGTGCTTCGCCGCTGATGCTGCTTCGCAGCAGCCGCTTTGTGGTGGCGCTGATGATCTTCATAATTCCATCGCTGGCCTTTGGCGTGATCGAGGTACTGGTTCCGCTGCGGCTCGACGTTCTCGGTGCCAGCGCCGGGCTAATCGGTCTGATCTTCTTCCTTGCCGGCTCGGTCGAAGCGCTTGTCAGCCCGGTCATCGGGCGACTGAGCGACAAGATCGGTGTGCTGCGAATTGTCCGTGTCGGCCTCTTCCTCACGGCTGCGCTGTTGCTATCGCTCTTCTTCCCGACGAGCGTGATCGTGCTGGCCTTGGCGCTGATCCTCTGTTCGGCCGCGATTGGGATCCTCTGGGTGCCGGCCGGAAAGTCGATCTCGCTTGCGGCCGAAAAGCTCGAGGTAGATCAAGGCTGGGCCTTTGCGATTCAGAACAGCACCTGGTCGCTAGCGATCGGCGCCGGCGCAAGCCTTGGCGGGCTGTTGGCGGCGATCGGGGGCGACCTCCTTGCCTACGGAGCTGCGGCAGCGCTCAGCGCCCTAATTGGCCTGGTTATGTTGGCGCGCCGACCGGCCGCCGCTGTAACTTTTGAACCGTGATCGCCGCTGAGATTGAGCTTGACCTTGAGCTCTTCACGGGCCCCTTCGACCTGCTGCTTACGCTCGTTCTGCGTGAGGAGGTCGACCTGCTCGACCTCGATCTCGCCGAGGTCGTCGTCTCCTACATCGACGTTCTCGAGGCCCGCGGTGAGCTTGACCTTGAAATGGCGACTGAGTTCATCGTGCTGGTCGCCGCACTGCTGGAGCTGAAGTCGCGGCTGATGCTGTCGGCCGGCGAGGTCGACGAGCTTGGCGAAATGGAGCCGGGTGAGGCGGCTGAGGAGCTGCTCGCACGGATGCTCGACGCGCGCCGCTACCGTCAAGCCGCAGGCTACCTCGCAGAGCTGCTCGGCGAGCAGCGCGGCTATCACTACCGCGAAGCGCCACTTCCGGGCTTCATCAAGCAGGTCACGATCGACAAGGCCGAGAAGGTTTACGCCGCAAGCCAGCTCGGCGAGGCGATCGGCGGACTGCTTCGGACTCCGCCTCAGATCTCGCTCGCTCACTTACGGATCTCAACCGTTACGGTTCCATTGAGGCTCGCGCATCTGCGGAAGATTTTGCTGCGCGGCACCTGTTCGTTCGACGAAGCGGTCGCCGGAGCCGGCCGGATGACCGTCGCGATAACGCTCGTCGCGCTGCTCGAGCTTTACAAGCAGGGTGAGGCGACTTGGGATCAGTCTGTGCCATTTGCGCCGATCACGATTTCTGCCGTCGAGGCACCACAGCGCCCACACTTGATCGAAGGAGCCGCATGAATCAGCCCGCGAAGATGATCGAAGCGCTGCTCTTCGTCAGCCCACAGCCAGTCAGTGAGGCTGAGCTGGCTGAGGCAATCGGCTGCGAGCTCGAAGATGTCAACGCTGGGCTCGAGGAACTCTCATTGGCCTGGGCCGAAGGTGAACGGGGAATGGTGCTCAAGAATGTCGCTGGTGGCTACACGCTCGCCAGCGCGCCGGAGAACGATGAGGCGGCGAGGCGGCTGCTGTCGAAGCCACGGACGCCGCCGCTGACGCCGGCTCAGGCTGAGACACTGGCGATAGTCGCCTACCTGCAGCCGGTTTCGCGGCCGGAGATCACGAGGATCCGCGGCGTCAGCGCCGACTCGGCGAGCGGCACGCTGCTCGAACGGGGGCTCATTGAAGAATCCGGCCGCTCGCAGTTCGGCGCTATCTGCTTTCGCACGACAGAGCTTTTCCTGCGGCTTTTCGGCCTCAGCTCGATCGGCGAGCTTCCACCGATCTCAGAGTGGGATCCAAGCCCCGAGGAGCAGTCCGATCTGCGTGAGCGCCTGATGGCCGCCGGTGGCGCGCGGCTCGGAGAGGCGCCAACCGCCGATCACGGCGAGCCGGTGCAGGAAGCGCTGCCGCGAATAGATGCGCGTGCCGAAGCGGGCGGCGGCGGTCAGGCTGAAGTCGCCGACGAATCGGACGACGATCAGCGAGCCAGCGCGGTCGCAGCCAACTGACCGCAGGCGGCGGCGATGTCCTGGCCGCGCGTCAGCCGCACCGTAGCTCCGATGCCGTTTGCTTCGAGCGTGCGCTGAAAAGTGTCGATCGCCGCCCTAGATGAACCCTCATACGGCGAGCCGCTGGGGTTGTAAGGGATCAAGTTGATCTTGTAACGCTTTGGGTCGAGCAGCGCTGACAGTTCGACTGCCTGCTCGTAGCGGTCGTTGACCCCCGCCAGCATCACGTACTCGACGAAGGTCATGCGGCGGCGGGCTTCGTAGTGGCGGTCGCAGGCGGCCAAAACCTCGGCGATTGGATAGCGGTCGTTGACGGCCATAATCTCGCTGCGCAGCGCGTCATTTGGTGCGTGTAGCGACAAGGCGAGGCGAATTGGGCGCGATTGCTCGGCGAGGGCGTCGATCCCCGGCGCCCAGCCAACGGTTGAGATTGCCGTGCGTCGGGTGGTGATGCCAAGGTCGGGGAGCAGATCGCAGGCGGCTAGGACGTTGTCGAGGTTCATCATCGGCTCACCCATGCCCATGAAGACGCAGTGGTTCACGCCACCGATGCGGCGGAAGTGGAGCGCTTGGTCGATGATCTCGGCCGCCGTCAGGTTACGCCCGAACTTCATCGTGCCGGTCGCGCAGAAGCTGCAGCTCAAAGGGCAACCGGACTGCGATGAGAGGCAGAGCGAGCGGCGCCCGTCGCGGTAGCTCATCATCACTGCTTCGACCGGGCGGCCATCGCTCGTGCTGAAGAGAACCTTGATCGTGCCGTCCTTCGAGACCGCTTCGTTCTCAACCTTCAGCGTTGAAAACGGAACCGCATCGGCGAGCGTCGCGCGCAGCGGCGCCGGCAGGTCGCTCATCGCCTTCCAGTCGGCGGCGCCACGCGCCTGCCAAGCCCATGCTTGGTCGAAGCGGTAGCTCGGCTCACCGGCCTCGTTGAGCGTTGTGCGCAGCAGTTCAAGGTCCATCGCCCCCTATCGTGGCAGCCAAGACGATGAGACTCGGCAAGTATCTGGCCCACGCAGGAATCGCCTCGCGCCGCGGCAGTGAAGCGCTGGTCGCAAGCGGCCGAATCAGCGTCGACGGAGAGATCGTCTTCGACCCAGCGTTGGACGTCGATTCGACCAACAAAATCCTCTTCGACGGAGAGCGCGTTGGCAGCGGGCCGCAGCTGCGCGTCGTCTACGCGTTGAACAAGCCAGCCGGTATTCTCTCAACCGCCGCCGACACGCACGGCCGCCCAACCGTCGTCGAAATGGTTCGGAGCGGCGCCGCCAGTTCACGCCGGCTCTACCCGGTCGGTCGACTCGACATCGACTCGACCGGGCTCATCCTCTTGACCGATGACGGTGATTTGGCTCACCGGCTTACGCACCCGAGCTTCGAGGTGCCCAAGCGCTACATTGCCCGCGTCTCCGGCGGCGCGCTCAGCGAACGGGCGTTGCGAGCGCTCCGAGAAGGCATTGTGCTCGAGGATGGCAAGACGGCACCGGCCAAGGTCAGGCAGATTGCTGCCGGCCAGATCGAACTAACAATTTACGAAGGGCGCAAGCGTCAGGTGCGACGAATGTGCGAGGCCGTCGGCCACCCGGTTCGCGAACTAAAGCGGATTGCCTTTGGCGCGCTCGAGCTGGGCCCGCTAGCGGAAGGAAGCTCAAGGAGACTCAACTTGGCCGAGATTGAATCGTTGCTCGAGCCCACAGATCAGAGCTGAGTGGCATGATTGGGAGGCGATGAACACTTACGGCCTGCGCGGCGCGATAACAGTCGGTAGCAACGAGCGTGAGCAGATCTTAAGCGCGACCCGCGAGCTGCTCGAAGCGCTGATCGAACGCAACGGCCTCAGCCAAGGCGACATCGTCAGCTGCCTTCTGTCGATGACCGAAGACCTCAACGCCGAGTTCCCGGCCGTCGCAGCGCGCGAAATGGGACTCGACCGGGTGCCGCTGCTCTGCGTCCGTGAAATCGCTGTTCCCGGGGCGATGGAGCGAGTTATCCGTGCCCTAGTGCACTACCGCGCTGCTGAGGGGCATCAAGCCCAGCACGTTTACCTGCGCGACGCGCAGAGTCTGCGCATCGACATCTCCGGCGCTCAGTAACGCAAGCGATCGTCCATAGCGGTCCCCAGCTCAAGCGCGGCCGCTAAAGTTGTCGCGATGCTAGTCGTGATGAGCCCTGGCGCTTCAGAAGACGAGGTACAAGCCGTAATTGACCGAATTGAATCGGTCGGCGGTACTGCGCATCCGAGTCGCGGTGCTGAGCTGACCTTGATCGGCGCGATCGGCGACGCCGACACCGAGCTGCGCGTCGCCGAGCTGGAGCTTGGCGCACTTGCCGGGGTCAGCAAAATCGTCCCGATTCTGAAGCCTTACAAGCTCGCAGCGCTCGAATCCCGTCATGGAAACCACTCGGTGTTTGATATCGGCGGCGCCAAGATCGGTGGCTCTAACTTCGCGCTGATCGCCGGCCCTTGCACGGTCGAGTCCCGTGACCAGCTGCTCGATACCGCCGCGCTCGTCAAGGCATGCGGCGCCTCAATGCTCCGCGGCGGCGCATACAAGCCGCGTACCTCGCCCTACTCATTCCAAGGACTCGGCGTTGAAGGCTTGGAGCTGCTAGCCGAAGCTCGCGAGCAGAGCGGGCTGCCGATCGTCACCGAACTGATGGATGCGCGCGAAATCGAGCCGGTGCTCGAAGTCGCCGACCTAATTCAGGTGGGCGCCCGCAACATGCAGAACTACGGCCTGCTGACTGAGCTCGGCCGCGCCGGTCGCCCGGTGCTGCTGAAGCGTGGCCTATCAGCGACGCTTGAGGAGCTCGTGATGGCTGCCGAATACATTCTCAAAGAAGGCAACGAGCAGGTGATTCTCTGTGAGCGGGGGATTCGCACTTTCGAAACGGCGTACCGCTTTACGCTCGACCTGATGGCCGTGCCTGTTCTCAAAGAGATGACCCACCTTCCGGTTGTGATCGACCCAAGCCATGCGGCAGGGCGGCGCGTACTGGTGAAGCCGCTTTCACTGGCAGCCGCCGCCGTCGGCGCCGACGGGATCATCGTCGAGGTTCATCCGGAACCGGAAGAGGCAATCTGTGATGGCCCGCAGGCACTGCGCAGCGAGGAGTTCGAGCAGTACGCGCTCGCCGTCGACCAGGCGGCCCAGCTTGCCGGCAAAGCGTCCTTCCTCCAAACGCAGGCGCGCTCAGCTTGAAGCTCACGGTCGTCGGTGTCGGCCTGATCGGCGGGTCATTTGCCCTCGCCGCTCGGCGCCGCGTCGGGGCCCACGTGCGCGGAGTGGGGCCCGAGGCCGACCAAGCACTCGAACTGGAGCTGATCGACGAGGCCTGCCTGGAGCTTGAAACCTCATTGATCGGTGCCGACGTCGCCGTCGTCGCCGTCCCGGCCGACCGTTTGGTTGATGTGACCGGACAGGTGCTGGCGGCGGCGCCACTCGACTGCGCGATCACCGATGTCGGTTCGGTCAAGCGACCGGTCGTTGAGGCTGCGGCCCGTGACAAGCGCTTCGTCGGCGGGCACCCGCTGGCCGGCAGCGCCAACTCCGGCGTGGTCAACGCCCGCGAGGACCTCTTCGACGAGGCGACCTGGTACCTGACGCCGACTGAAATCACCAGCGGCGTGATGTTGGAGCGCGTCCACAACCTGCTCAGCGCGATCGGCGCCAAGCCGACGATCGTCGGTGTTGACGACCACGACCGGATGATGGCCGCCGTCTCGCAGCTACCGCACGTGCTGGCAAACGTGCTCGTGCTTGGGGCCGATGCTGCGCTGGAGGAGCGCAAGATCCCGGTGACCGGGCCAAGCTTCCGTGATGTAACGCGCGTCGCGGGCTCGAACCCCGCGATGTGGACGGCGATCTACCTTGCCAACGCCGACGCTCTGGGCGAGGAGCTCGACGGCGCAATCGAACGGCTCGCGGCGGCTCGTGCAGCGATCGGTCGCGGCGACGGGGCCTGGCTCACGCAGTGGCAGGCGCTTGCAGCCGAGAGGCGAGAGGCGCTGACCGAGGCGCGGCTCTCGGGCGGCGTGCTGACCGAGCTTCGGGTGCCGGTGCCAAACCGCCCCGGCGTGCTCGCGCAGATCGCGCTTGGCCTCTGCGAAGCTGACATCAACATCGTCGACATGGCGCTGACCCCATCGCTCGACGGGCAGCAGGGTGTTGTGGCGCTCTGGGTTTCCGAAGGCTCAGCGACCGAGGCCAGTGAGTGCCTCAACAAGCTCGGGCTGCCAGTCCTGTGAAGGTGCTGATCGAGCCGGCGGGGCGGATAAAAGGAAGGCTGACTGCCCCGGGCGACAAGTCGATCTCGCATCGCGCCGCGATTCTTGCGGCGATGGCCGACGAGCCGGTCTTGATCACTAACTATTTAGAGGCTGGGGACCCGATTTCAACCCTGTCGGCGATTGAGCAGCTCGGTGCTTTGGTGGAGCGTCGCAGTGAAGGGCTGATGATCCGCGGCGTTGGCCTGCGCAACGCGCAAACGCCGACGCAGCCAATCGACGTTGGCAATGCAGGAACGCTGATCCGGTTGCTGCCCGGGTGGCTTGCCGGGCAGCAAGGATCGAGCTTTCAGCTCGATGGCGATGAATCGATTCGTCGCCGCCCAATCGACCGCATCGCCGTGCCGCTCACCCTGATGGGCGCGCAGATCGAAGCGACCGATAAGCGCTTTGCGCCGTTCACCGTTGAGGGCGCGCGGCTCCACGGAATCGATTACGAGCTGCCGGTTGCGAGCGCTCAGGTGAAGTCGTGTATCGCGCTCGCCGCGCTAATTGCTGAAGGGCCAACGACGATCACCGAAATCGACGCGAGCCGTGACCACACCGAGCGGCTTTTGCTTAGCGCAGGGGTAAAGATTTCCCGCCTTGGAGGTGAGCTGACGATCTACCCAGCAGACGAGTTGACGCTGCCGGATCGGATCGAGATTCCTAGCGACCCATCCTCGGCCGCGTTTGCGATTGCGGCAGCGGTGCTCGTACCAGGATCACGGCTGCTGGTTGAGGATTGCTCGGTCAACTGGACGCGCAGCGGTTTCATCAAGATCGCCAAGCGGATGGGGGCAGTGATCATTACAGATCTCGAGGAGCGGCCGAAGGATGGAGCGATCACGCAAGCGGAGCCGCTCAGCGACATCGACGTGACTGCAGGGCCGCTGAAACCGACAACGGTTTCCGCGCGCGAGGTGCCGTTGGCTGTTGATGAGCTGCCGCTGATTGCGCTGATGGCCTGTTTCGCTGAAGGTCAGACGCGAATCGAAGGCGCCGCAGAGCTGCGACTCAAAGAGTCCGATCGAATCGCTGCGGTCGTCACGGCGCTGAGCGACCTCGGCGCTGAGGCCGAAACGAGCGAGGATGGCCTAATCATCAACGGACGTGGTTCGCTGCGCGGTGGCCGCGTAGATGCCGGGCGCGACCACCGGATCGCGATGCTCGGCGTTATCGCAGGGCTCGCTTCGCAGGAAGGCGTGGAGGTAGTCGGCGTTGAGGCCGCCGCAGTCTCCTACCCGGACTTTCTTGCCGACATCGCTGCGCTGCAATGAGAGTCGCCAGCCCGCTACGTTGACTAGCGATGATTGTCGCGATCGACGGGCCGGCGGGCGCCGGAAAGTCAACTGTGGCGCGCGCGGTCGCGCTGGCGCTCGGTTTCACCTACCTCGATACCGGGGCGATGTACCGCTGCGTCGCCGTCGCGCGGCTGCGCGACGCTGACGTTGACATCAACGCGCTCGAGATTGGCCTCGCGGCCACGGTTAGCCTGAACGGCGAGGATGTGAGCGAGGAGATTCGCTCGGCCACCGTCACCGAAATGGCCTCCGAGGTTGCAGCCGAACCGGAGGTGCGCGCGGCGATGGTGCTGCGTCAGCAGTCGATGCTCGCGAGCGGCGACTGGGTTGTAGAGGGGCGCGACATCGGCACCGTGATCGCTCCCCACGCCGAGCTGAAGATCTTCCTAACCGCGGACGCTGATGAGCGCGCACGCCGGCGCGCTATGCAGAGCGGCAGGCCGCTCGAGCAAGTGCTCGCTGAGCAGCACCGGCGCGACCGCCGCGACGGTGAGCGCGAGCTCTCACCGCTCGTTGCCGCTGAGGACGCGGTCGAGCTCGACACGACAGCGCTGAGCGCCGGCGAAGTGATCGGCGAGATCGTCGCGCTAGCGACCGAGCGCGACGGTGGCCGCCAATGAGCCGCCCGCGCGTAGCGATCGTCGGCTATCCAAATGTTGGCAAAAGCTCGCTCGTCAACAGGCTCAGCGGTTCACGAGAGGCCGTCGTTGAGGAACGCACCGGGGTAACGCGTGACCGCAAGGAACTCGACTGCGAATGGAACGGGCGCCAGTTCACACTCGTGGACACCGGTGGAATGGACCTGCTCGACCCAGACCCGATCGCTGGTTCGATCCGTGATCAAGCAACAGCCGCGCTCGCCGAGGCGCAGCTCGCCGTTCTCGTCGTCGACGTCAAGGGCGGCCTACGCCCCGGTGACGAAGAGATGGCCGACCTGCTGCGCCGCAGCGGGCTTCCGGTGCTCGTCGCTGCCAACAAGTCAGATGTTCTCTCCGACATTCCGTTAGCCGGCGAGTTCCACCGCCTCGGCCTCGGTGAGCCGATCTCGGTCTCCGCAGCGCAAGGGCTCGGGAGCGGCGATTTGCTTGACCAGATCGTTTCGATGCTACCTGCTGCCGACGCGGATGAGGGTGGGGAGCCCGATCCTCCGATCCGCCTGGCAATCATCGGCCGCCCGAACGTTGGCAAATCAACGCTGATGAACAAGATCGTCGGCTCTGAGCGGACAATTGTCAGCGACGTGGCCGGCACAACGCGCGACGCGATTGACATGCCGATCGAGCTCGGTGGCCGCAAGGTCACGTTGATCGACACGGCAGGAATGCGGCGGCAGTCGAAGCTCTCCGACAGCCTTGAGTACTACACCGTGCTGCGCTCGCAGCGCGCCGTTGAGCGCGCCGACGTTGCGCTGGTCATCTGCGACGCCGCCGACGGCGTCACCTCGCAAGACATGCGGATTGCAGAGCTGGCGATGCGGGAAGGCTGCGCGACCCTGCTGGCGCTGAATAAGTGGGATCTGAACCCGCTCGACGAGGACGAGCTCGATCACGAGAGGGCGAGGGTTGCGAAGAAGCTTCGCCTGCGGCCGAAGCTGATGACGATCAGCGCCAAAGACGGGCGCCACGTCGGCCGTGTGCTCGATCAGGCCGTCGCGCTTGGCGAACTCCGCGCCGAAAGAATTCCAACACCGCAGCTAAACCGCTTCCTCGCCGAGGTCGTCGCCGAGCGCCAGCCGCCGGCGCGCCAAGGAAAACGGCTCAAGCTGCTCTATCTGGCTCAAATTGAGGATTCGCCGCCGCGTTTCTCGCTGCAGGTCAACAGGCGCAGCCGCGTGACGCGCGACTACATCTTTTTCATCGAGAACAGGATGCGCGCCCGCTACGGGCTCGACGGCGTTCCGCTGATCATCGACATTCACGAACGCAAGCAGCGCCGCTCTGAGCGCTAGCGACTTGCTCGCTGCAGGGCGACGTTCTGCCGCTGCGCCCTCGGTCGCTACGCTGCCTTCTCTATGAGCCAAGAAAACAGTTTTCTCTTCACCTCCGAATCGGTCACCGAAGGCCACCCGGACAAGGTTGCCGACCAGATATCCGATGCGATTCTCGACGCGATCCTCAAGCAGGATTCATTCGCCAAGGTCGCTTGCGAGACGCTCGTCAACAACGAGCTTGTCGTGGTCGCCGGCGAGACCTCGTTTGACGTATCGAAGATTGAAGTCGAAACGATCGTGCGCGAAAAGATTCGCGAGATCGGTTACGTCGACTTCGACCCAAAGTTTGACGCCGACACGGTCGAGGTGCTCAACCGGCTCGAGGAGCAGTCTGCCGACATCGCGCAGGGTGTAGACGAGGCCAAGGATTTCGACGACGACCCGCTCGATAAGGCGGGGGCCGGCGACCAGGGGATGATGTTTGGCTACGCGACGAGCGAAACCGACTCGCTGATGCCGCTGCCGGTTCACCTCGCCCACCGCCTTGCCGAGCGCCTCACCGAGGTGCGCAAGGACGGAACGCTCTCCTACCTGCGCCCCGACGGCAAGACGCAGGTGAGCGTGCGCTACGTCGATGATCGGCCGGTCTCCGTCGAGAGGGTCTTGATCTCCACCCAGCACGACGAAGATGTTGAGCAGGACAAGATCGCTGACGACCTTTGGCAGAAGGTCGTAACTCCCGTTCTAGACGCGGAGGGCCTCGACTACGATGCCGCGCAGCTCCGCGCCGATCTGCTGATCAACCCAACCGGCCGCTTCGTGATCGGCGACCCGGTCGGCGACTGCGGGCTGACCGGCCGC
>SXGR01356928.1_pt1 | contig 13219 bp, 13 predicted proteins | sample 3174711 | NCBI WGS metagenome assembly SXGR01 (sample SAMN11356860, study PRJNA531348) | freshwater metagenome | isolation source: freshwater sample F1-60 | place: China: Fuxian Lake, Yuxi | collected 2017-12-25
CTTTCCCGAATCCTGGTACTCGTGGCGGCATCAGTTCGCAGCACTCGCAAAGGCTGGTTATCACGCTGTGGCACCGGATATGCGGGGTTACGGCAAGAGTGACCGACCTCAGAACATCGACGCCTACAACCAGGTGCAGGTGGTCAACGACATCATCGGGTTGATCCCGGCACTCGGTTACAAGACGGCCGTTGTCTTTGGTCACGACTGGGGTGCACCCACGGCGTGGAGTTGCGCACTCAATCATCCTGACAAGGTCACTGCGGTTGGTGCGTTGTCGGTGCCGTTCTCGCCACGATCTCCCGTGCAACCCATGCCGGCGATGCGCGAGATGTTCAAAGGCCAGTTCTTCTATCAGCTCTATTTCCAGGAGCCCGGTGTAGCGGAAGCGGAGTTCGAGAAGGACATCCGTCTCGCACTGCGGAAGTTCCTCTATCTTGGATCGGGAGATGCGGAACTCACGGGGCTGACCGCCAAAGGACCGAACGATGACCTGCTGACCAGTCTGCCGAGCCCGAAGGTTCTGCCGAAGTGGCTCTCGGAGACGGACCTTGATTTTTACGCCGCAGAATTCACTCGTTCAGGCATGCGTGGGCCTCTCAGCTATTACCGCAATCATGACCTGACGTGGGAACTCACCAAGGGTTCGCCCGAGAAGATCACGCAACCGGCGATGTTCGTCGCGGGTGCGAAAGACGGTGTGATCCTCATGGCTGCCGAGACGCTCAAGAAGATGCCGGAACGGGTGACTGACCTGCGTATCAACAAGCTGATTCCAGGCATTGGGCACTGGACGCAGCAGGAAGCGCCCGATGCGGTGAATGAAGAGATGTTGCGTTTCCTGAAGATGGTCAGTTGATCGGATTGTCGTAAGCAAGGTAGTGGAATCAAGGTGACAGAACAGATTCTCGTGATCGGCAGCGGTATTGCCGGTATGTGTACGTCCATGGCGCTCGCCCGCAAGGGTTTTGCCGTCACACTCCTCGAGCGGGATGGTGAGCCGCCGGAAGGTGATGCCGATAAAGCGTTTTTTGAGTGGTCCAGAAGGGGTGCATCGCAGTTCCGTCATCCTCATGCGTTCCTTGGACTGATGTGCAATCTGCTCCAGGACAACTATCCCGATCTGCTCGAGAACTTCTATGCGGCCGGCGCACGACGCGTGGGCTTCAAGGAGATGCTGTCACCGGAACTGATGGCGCAGTACTCACCCGAGCCGGGTGATGAAAAGCTCTTCGTGCTCATGTGTCGACGCGCCATCATCGAGACGGTGCTGCGTCGCTACGTGTCGAGTTTCCCGGGCGTGCGGGTTTTGAACGGCGTTCACGTCGACAGCCTTGTCAGCGAGAAAGTCGACGGTCAGCTGGTCGCACGTGGTGTGAAGATTCGGCGCGATTGTGTGGCGCAGTTCGGTGAAGAAATCCGGGCAGATGTGGTTGTGGATGCCAGTGGCCGCACGACGAAGTTTCCTGGTTGGCTTGAAACCGAAGGGGCGCACGTCGCCGAGGAAAATGATGACGCGGAGATCGTGTATTACACGCGCCATTACAAGCTGAGGCCGGGTCAGGCCGAACCACCACGGGGTGGCAAGGATCGGTCAGCTGGAGATCTCGGTTACATCAAGTTCGGCGTCTTCCCCGGTGATAACGGCAACTTTGCGCTCATCGTCTGTGTACACAACAGCGAGAAAGAGCTGCGCGAAGCGATCAAACATAGTGATCAGTTCGATGCGATCTGTCGCAGTATTCCCGGGCTTTTGCCGTGGGTTGCGCCTGAAGTGTCCGAACCGACCACGGCGTCATTTGGCATTGGCGATATCCGCTCCGTATGGCGACATTGGGTGAAGGATGGTCAGCCGCTCGTTCACAACTTCTTCGCGGTCGGTGATGCGTCCGTTCGCACCAATCCCCTTTATGGTCGTGGTTGCAGTACGGGCATCATGCATGCACACCTGCTCGCGGATGTGCTCGTCGCTGACAAGGATGCGAACACACGCGCGCTGCGCTTCAGCGAGCGTACTGAAGCGGAACTGCGGCCGATTCATCGAGCGAGTCTGCGCGAAGATCAAAATGGCATTCGACGTTCTGTTGCCGTACGAGAAGGCAAGAAGCTCGATGATGCCAAGGGTGGTTTCAAAAAGTGGTTCGAAGCCGCATTTGGCGACGCCATGGCGGGTGCCGCGAGATACAACCTGCACGTCATGCGCGGCATGATGCGGACGTTCAATTTGCTGGAAAAACCCGGCGATTTCCTCAAAGACCGCAAGACCCAGGCCATCGTTTTCCTGTACATGTTGCGTGGTCGTGCGAAGAACGCGTCGGCACGCATTGTGCGCGGACCGACGCGGGATGAGACGATGAAGCTGATCGAATCGTTGCAGGGATAGATACGCGATTCTTATTCGGGGAGCGCGTAGGCAATGACGCGCCCACCCTGAGGCTCCTTCGGTGCATCTCGTTCTTCATGCGCGTTCATCGGTGGGCGATCATCACCCGGCACCGTCACGATCACGAACTGACGGCCACTCTTCGCACTCAGGTAAGTCATGGGGGTTGCGTCAGAGCCACCTGAGAGTTTGTCTTCCCAGAGCGTCTCTCCCGTCAGCTCATCAAATGCACGCAAGCGCCCGTCCATTATACCGCCCATGAAGATGAGTCCACCCGCCGTGACGAAAGAACCAGCAGAGTAAGGAAAACCCAGCTCCCAGAAACCAAGGTTCTTGCGCCAGACGATGGATTGGGTAGTGAGATCAACCACAGCGATTTCGCCGTATGGCGGCTTGAGACAAGGCAAGCCGATGGGCGACGAGAACATCTGCACTTTCGCCGCGTAAGCCGTACCCCGTTGTGGCCCACCGATGCCGTAACCGCGGCGTAAGCCTTCAGCGTTTGAAGTGGTGTCTTCTTCACGTGGGATCAAATGGATCATGAAAGGCAGATGGGTGTTGTTCACCACCATGAGTTGGCGTGCTTCATCGACAGCAACGCTGCCCCAGTTCATTCCACCTGCAGGTCCGGGGTAGAGCAATGTGCCTTGTGTGGACGGTGGTGTCAGTGGCCCTTCGTAACGCAGTTTCAGAAACGCCTTGCGACATGCGATCTGATCAAAGGGGCTGATGCCGAACAGGTCTTTCTCCCTGACATGGGGAATCGCAAACGAAGGCATGCCCGTGGAGAACGGTTGGGTCGGTGCGGCGCGTTCCTCGGGAAGATCCGAAGCAGGTACCGGTCGTTCTGTAACCTCGGTGATGGGCTCGCCAGTTTGTCGATTGAGCACAAAGAGCTCGCCGCGTTTGGTGGGTGCGATGACGGCTTTGTGCGTTTGACCGTCGAGCGTGAGATCTACAAGTGTGGGTTGCGAGGGAACGTCGTAGTCCCAGATGTCGTGATGCGTCGTTTGAAAGTGCCAACGCGCAAGCCCGGTCTTGGCGTCAATGGCGACGATAGAACTCGCGTACTTTTCCATCACTGGCGTTCGGTGCGCGCCGAAGTAATCAGGTGTTGCGTTACCCGTTGGTACATACAAGAGCCCGAGCTCATCGTCTGCTGACATGAGGCTCCACACATTGGGGGTACCGCGTGTGTAATAACCGCCCTCGAGTGCCCCCTCTTCTGGTGGGATGGGCGATTGTCCTTCGCGGCCCATGTCCCAGGCCCAGAGCAGGTTGCCCGTCCGGGGATCGTAGCCACGCACCACCCCGGAAGGCTCTTCTACTTCCTGGTTGTCCATCACCCAGCCTCCGACAGCAAGTGAGCCACTTGCAACGACAGGCGGTGAGGTAACGAAATAGTAGAGGGGTTTCACTTCACCCATACCGGCGAGCAGGGAGATCTCGCCACCTGTACCAAAATCCGCGCAAGGTTCACCGGTGATGCGGTCGAGCGCGATCATGCGAGCATCGGTGGTGGCCGTAAAAATGCGTTCGGCGCACACCTCGCCTTTGGGGAGATCGGGAATCTTGTAGTAGGTGACGCCACGACAATTGCCGATGATGCCGTAGGGGGGTGTTTGATTGTCCGGATCAAAACTCCAACGTTCTTCGCCGGTTTCGGCGTCCAGTGAAATGACGACGTTTCGTGAGGTGCAGAGATAGAGACCATCGTCGATCTGAATGGGAGTCGCGCTGAATCGTCCCACCTTACCGGTTTCAGCCTCCCATACTTTCTTGAGGCCACTGACGTTCGAGGCATTGATCTGGTGGTGAGGGGAATAACGTGTGCCGGCGCTGCTGGCACCGTATGCGCCCCAGTTCGAATCGTGATGGAACTCGGCCGGGGTTCTGTCGGCAAGCTCCGCAGCCGGGTTATTCACAAAGTCGAACGTCATCGCCGTGAGGACACCTGCGCTTGCGAGTGAGCCAACGATGGTTGTGGGCATTCGCCAGAAAGCATGTCCAGGTTCCGGCCACAGTCGGCGCCGAATCACCGGTGTGCAGAGCCACAGCGTGAGAATGCCAATGATCCAGAAGCGCGACCCGGCTATCCAGAAATCTGTGCCCACCTCGTAGATCGCCCAGCCGAGTGTTAGCAGCAACACGCCGATGAATACGTGGAACCCGGCGGCTTGTGCTCGCCACAACAGCACTGCACTGACCACCATCAGTACACCTGCTACGGCGTAGTACAGCGTTCCACCCAAGAACGCGAGTTCTGCGCCTTGCCAGGTCATCAGCGCACCCAGTACACCGATCAGAATGGCCGTGAGTTTCAGCATGGGATGCGCCCTACGCGGTACGTTCGATGATGCCGGCCAATGTGTCGAGGATGCCCACTTTGTGAGGTGGCTGAAGGTAGAAGATCATCAGATCAAGCCCGGCTTCCTGAAATGCGTTGATGCGTTCAGGCAATTCGCCAAGAGAATTCGCGTCCACCGGCTGATGGATGCTCGTCATGATGGACTTCGGATCGCGCCCGGCGGTGCGACACATCGTGTGCAACGTCGTGCGCTTCTTTTCGAAACCATCAAGATCAAAGCCGGCGTAGTTCCAGTGATCCGCGTATTTCACAACGTTGGGAAAGGTGCGGGTCTCGCCGTTGCCACCGATACACCATCGTGGTGTAGGCTTCTGGATGGGCGGCGGATTGCAGCGCGCGTTCTTCACGTTGAAGTACTTGCCACTGAATGTGGTCGTTTCCTGGGTCAACATGTCGTGAATGATGGTGCAGGCTTCATCGAAACGGTCGAACCGTTCTTTCAATGTACCGAGGTGAATGCCATACGCATCACATTCTTCCTTGCTCCAGGCCGCACCCAGGCCAAACTCGAGCCGACCGTTTGAAACGATGTCGAGTGACGCGATCATGTTGGCAAGCACCGCCGGATGCCGGTACACCACGCCTGTCACCATGCATCCGACGCGAATCCGCTTGGTCGCTTGCGCGAGGGCGGAGAGTGTGACCCACGCCTCCATACACGGCCCCGTCGTGTCGGGCACGTTGATGGGATAGAAGTGGTCGAAGTTCCAGGCCGATTCGAATACCGCCATCTGATCTGCCCGTTGCCACACGGCGAGCATGTCTTCCCACCGTGTAAACTGAGGGGCGGTCTTGATGGCGAAACGCATGTGCGCTACCTGTTCTTGGCTGCTTCGGCGGCCGCGTTCACGAAGGCCATTCGCGCGACACTGTAATCTCGGTTCGTCGCATAGGGCCAGGCGCTGTTGATGGCGATGATCAGTTTTTCTTCTGGATCCACATGAATCATCTGGCCAAAGATGCCGAGCGCATCGAACCTGTCGTCTTTGATCCACCAGAAGTATCCATAGCCACCGGCTTCAGGCCCATCACCCACGGGCAACAAACTGCTGGTGGCTTCTTTCACCCAGCCTGCTGTTGTCACACCAGCGCCGTCCTCGAGCATGAATTGCCCGATACGCGCGTAGTCCCGCAGGGTCATGTTGAGGCAACAACCACCGCGCTCATGACCGGATGAATCCATAAGCCACACGGCATCCTGCTCCATGCCGTAGGGCGCCCAGATTTTTTTCGAAAGGTATTCAGCCATGGTCATACCCGTGGCACGAGAGACCACATAACCGGCAAGGTCCGTTTCACCAGTCGAATAATGAAATTTCTCACCGGCAGGCAACGCCCGATCAAGCCGGCGCATGTAACCGAGGATAGGCGACTTCTCGCCTTCAAACTGCACACGACCCGCGCGTGCAACGTCGGAGTTCGAATCGGTGTAGTCCTCATTCCACTTCACCCCCGAGCTCATGGTCAAGAGATGCCGGATGGTCACGCCGGCATACACCGAGCCCTTCATCTCCTCCACATATTGATCGAGGGTGTCATCGAGGCTCTTGATAGAGCCATCTTTGATGGCGGCACCGATCAGCGTGGATGTCAGCGACTTGGTCACGCTGAATGAAATCCAGCGATCTTCCGGACGACGCCCTAGGCCATATTGTTCAAGAAGTATCTCGCCGTCCTTGACCACGACGATGCCGGAGACGCGGAAATCCGTCATATAACTCGTGGTGTCGTGCGCCTTGTCACCGATGTTGAAACGCACATCCAGCGCAGGTGCTGCAGCACGTTTGAACTCGCGGACGGTGTCGCCCCGTTTCACTACACGAACGGCTTGAGGCGCTATCTTGTCGATGCTGCGGAAACCCACTTCAGTTTCGGCAGGTGTCCAGAACAGGATGCTGTCGTTGGTGGGTACCGCTTCGCTGCGTCGTACGCCGCTGAGCACCGGCTCGACGACGTCGCTGAGCACCGGCTCGACGACGGGTGCAGGGACTACTGCTGAGTTTTGTTGTGTGTTGTCAGGTGCTGCGCAGGCTGCGACCAGCACGAAAGCTGTCAGCAACAGATGCCTGATCGTCATGATGTTTCCCCCTCTCTCCGTAAAAGGACGTTACGGGAATTTGCGGCACGGGTGCAAGCCCGGAAATTTCTTCGATGTGTCGCGGATGGTTCGTTCTCCGTCGAATGAAATACACTCAGGCTTGTATAAAAGCTCGGGGAAGGAAGTTGGGCAAGAAAAAGACGCGAGTGGTGGTGTTGGGTACCGGTGGCGCGGGCCTCACAGCGACCATTACCGCGCACGATGCCGGCGCGAAGGTGAAGGTATTTGAAAAGGCCGACCAAGTGGGTGGGACCACCGCGTGGTCCGGCGGAATGATCTGGATTCCGAACAATCATCTCGAAGCGGAGTTCGGTATTCGCGACAGCCGTGAAGAATCCATCCGTTAGATTATGTCGCTTTCACATGGCCTCATCGATCAGTCCCTGACGGAGGCGTTTGTGGATGCAGGACCGGTGATGGTGAAGTACTTGAACGACCACACACCGACAAACTTTCGATCGACCCCGCAATTCCCTGACTATCACGCGGAGTTTCCCGGCGGCAAAACCATGGGTGGTCGTTCACTCGATACGCCACCTTATTCGTTCAAGGAACTCGGCAAGTGGGCGGACCGCGTCACGCCTTCGCCGTATTACCCGGACCCGCGGCTTTCGATTTACGACACCCCCCTCGGGCAAGCGGTGCCCGCACCAAAGGCCGCCATGATGAAGCCCCAATCCCTCGCGCCGCCCATCACATCCCGGGTGATGGCCGGGCCGATCAAGGCGAACAAGGCTTCGAGCCCCATCACGAGGATGGTGAACTGGAAGACGATGGTCCAAAGCCAGGTGTGAGAAAAGAACTCTTTTGCGCCGAGGCGAAGGTCTTCGATGATCGAAGCAGGCGCCATTTTGGTTTGGGCACGTACGCTCAAGCTTGCAGGCAACATGGCGGCGAGCGCGAACGAAACCGCGTCGATGGCGAGGGTGAGTCCGGCACCAAACGCAGCCACGAGACTGCCGGCAAGTGCAGCGCCGAGCATCGTCGCTGAATTTCGCGCCGCGCCGAGCAGCGCGTTCGCAGACTGCAGCTGGTCCTGCGCGACGACCTGGAGAATGAACCCCATCGCGGCAGGGGAGTGATGCACGCGCCGTTGACGAGCATGAGCGCAATCAGCAGCGGGACGGTGGCAGTACCGGTGAGGAAGAGTGCCGCGACCGTGCCCTGCGAAAGGGCAGCCAGGAAATCCGCGATCACCATGACTTTCTGGCGTGAGGTTCGATCCGCCACCGCTCCACCGATCATGAGGATGACGATCTGGGCGACCACGGGAGATGCGAGCACGAACGAACTCGTACGCGTTGAACCGGTGAGGTCCAACACGCCGAAGGTGATGGCGATGGGCGCCATGGCGCTGCCGGTGTAGGTGATGAAGTAGGCCGTAAAGAGCTTCGCGAAGTTGGGTTCTTTGAGAAGCTTCAGGCCGTCGCGTACCGTGCCCGCCAATTCGGCTCTCCTCCGAAGGGGCGCGGGAGGCTACAGCAAGCGTCTTCAAGTCCGAAGTGAATTTTACTGACGGGAGATTTCTGTTGGCCCGTTGAGGTTCAACCGTCATGATCGGGTTTCGGGAAGGGAGAAATGTGATGCCGTGGTATCACGGATGGAACGTGGTGGCTGCGGGTCTGATGTTTCAGGCCATCAGTTTTGGAATCGGGCTTTATTGCTTTACGTTTTATGTTGCGCCGTGGACCCAGGAGTTTGGTGTCGGGCGCGGCGAGATCATGGTCGTATTTTTTATCCTGCAGGCATCCATGGGGTTGTTTGCGCCCGTTGCCGGGCGCGCCATGGACCGTTTGCCGATACGGCTCCTGGTGATCGCCGGGGCCATAAGCCTCGCGCTCGCACTCTTGCTCGCAGCCCGCGCGAGTGCGCTTTGGCAACTGATGGTAATCAACGGGACGTTGATCGTGGGTGGAACGTTGCTGGCCGGTCCGCTCGCCGCGCAGACGTTGACGGCGCGTTGGTTTAATCGCCGACGTGGCCTCGCGCTGGGGATTTCAACTATCGGCACCTCCATCGGCGGCTTCATCTTGCCGCCGGTCGTCACCGCACTGCAGGCATCGATGGGCTGGCGCGATGCCAATGACGTGTTGGCGGTGCTGGTGCTGGTTGCGGTGATTCCGCTGGCTTGGCTGGTGATTCGTAATTCACCCACAACGGAAGAAGCGTTGATTGAAGCGTTGCCCACAGGTGCGCCTGCATCCAGTTCTGCAGGCCAACAAGCGGAGCAGCGCCACTGGTCACTGGCGGAAGTTTTTCGCGAGCCAACCTTCTGGTTCATGGTTATTGCCTTCGTGTTGTTCTCGCTGGTCAATGGCGGGTTGCAACAGAATCTCGCGCCCTATGGTCTCGATCAGGGATTTGATGCGCAGGCCGTTGCCTGGGTTATGTCGGTGATGGCGCTTTTGATGGCGGTGTGGAAAGTGGTGATTGGCGCACTGACGGATCGTATCGAAGTCCGCTGGATCTTCGTGTTCTCACTCGGTGTTTTGCTCGGCGCGATGGCCTGGATGTCGACGCAGCTCAGCTACTTTGAGTTCGGCATCATCTGCGGCATGCTCGGTGTGGCTTCCGCGGCACACTTGCCGTTGCTTGCTGCCATTGTCAGTCGACACTTCGGGGTCGCTTCGTTCGGTCTCGTGATGGGGCTGATCGGTCCGTTTACTACCTTGTCAGCGACAGGCCCGTGGATCGCAGGAGAAATCCGCGACGTGACTGGGAGTTATGACCTTGCGTTCATGGTGTTTGCGGGTTTGTTGGTTCCGGCATGCGCGTCCATTCTGATGTTGCGGCTGAAATAAGCCGTTAGGGAATCTCTGATTAATGTCTATTTCCGCCGTTGTTCTGACGCGCCATCGAAGCCGAAAGATCCAGTGTTTCAGCCAGAGAAGTCAGTCCGGCACGTTCGATCAGTTGCGCATCCAGAACGGTGATCGTTTGCGGTGTATCGGCGGTGGCGACATTGCCGCGATAAGCCTGCCGCTGGGCGGTGACGACGACCTCTTCGATAGGAGCGGCGGGGACAGACAAAGGCAAAGCCACTGTCGCGATGGTAACGGCGATGACGAAGCGGCGGATGGACATAGCGTTGGACTTTTTTCTTGTTTAAGTTAACAGAACGTTATTTTATATCATCATGGTAAACAACTCCGCCGGGTGGATTCTCGCAGCAAGGCACCTTCAGGTATGAGTCTGCAAACACCTGTGATCGACATCAGTGCGGTGCACTTCGGCTGGCCGGGTGAACCCGTGCTCCTGAGGATAGAGAAGCTCCGCATAGAAACCGGCGAGCGGGTATTCCTTCGTGGTGGCAGCGGTTCAGGAAAGTCGACGCTGCTCGGACTGGTTGCCGGTATTCATCCGGTGAAGGAGGGTCAACTCGAGGTGCTCGGATGTGATTTCACGCGTATGAGTGCGGCATCACGTGACGACTTCAGAGGTGGCCATATCGGCACGGTCTTTCAGCAGTTCAATCTTGTGCCGTGCCTGGATGTCGTCGAAAACGTGCTGTTGCCGTTGACGTTCAGTCGCGCGTTGCGGCTGTCGATGGGTGGAGCTGCAGTCGCGCGCCCGCGCGCCCTGGAGTTGCTTCAGCGCCTGGGAATCGACACGCAGCTGCATCGACGACTTCCTGCTGAACTCAGCGTTGGTCAGCAACAACGTGTGGCGGTAGCCAGAGCACTGCTCGGCAGCCCCCGCCTTGTTCTGTGTGATGAACCGACGTCGGCACTTGATGCCGACAATCGGGATTCATTTGTCCGCGTCCTGCTTGCCGAGACCGAGGCGTCTGGCAGTGCCGTGTTGTTTGTCAGCCACGATGCAGACCTTGCGCAGCATTTCCATCGCAGCCTCGACATCGAAGCGTTTCGCGCCACTAGCAGAAGAATGTCATGAACATGCTCAGTCTCGCCTGCAAAAGTCTGTGGAGCCGGCGCACCGGTGTAACGCTGATCGTGGTCAGCATTGCCTTGTCTGTGATCCTGATTCTTGGGGTGGACCGAATCCGCGCCGAAACGCGTGAGCACTTCACACGCACGGTATCCGGCACGGATTTGATTGTGGGCGCGCGCTCCAGTCCTACTCAGGTGTTGTTGTACACGGTTTTCCGAATGGGTGATCCGACGGGGAACATCACCTGGAAAAGCTACCAGCAGATCAGCGCGCATCCCAAGGTACGGTTTGCCATTCCGGTATCGCTCGGCGACTCGCACCGCGGCTACCGGGTGCTGGGCACAACCGGGGCGTACTTTGAGCACCTCGCGTACGGCGAAGGTCGCTCACTGGTGTTTGCCGAGGGGCGGGGATTTGAGAGCGTGTTTGATGCCGTGCTCGGAGCGGAAGTTGCTGCGCGGCTGGGCTACCGTGTGGGTGACGCCGTCATCCTTGCCCATGGCACGCGCGATGATGGGCTGTCGCGTCACAACGACAGGCCATTCAGCGTCACCGGTGTGCTGGCGCCCACCGGCACTCCGGTTGACAGCACAGTCCACGTCTCTCTGGCCGGAATTGACGTGATCCACGCCGGCTGGGGAACCGGCGCTCATCGGGTTGATGGTGCAGCATCCCAATCGGGAGAGACCCAACCGGCAGATATCGAGCCCAAATCGATCACTGCGTTCTTTATCGGCCTGCACAGCCGCATGGACGTGTTCCTGTTGCAACGTGCCATCAACGGATTCCCGGGGGAAGCACTGACGGCGATTCTCCCGGGTGTTGCTTTGCAGGCGTTGTGGGACCTCTTCGGTACAGCTGAGACGGCATTGGTAGTCGTCACCAGCCTGACATTGCTGACCGGTGTACTCGGCATGATTGCCGGCATTCTGGCGACGTTGAATGAACGGCGACGGGAAATCGCCGTGTACCGGGCGGTGGGCGCGAGGATGCGGGACATCGTCGCGCTGCTTGTCGCCGAATCAACACTCTTGGCGTTGGCCGGAGCCGTACTCGGTACCGGAATGCTCACGCTCGCCACGGCAACGCTTGGAGATTTCGCGAGGATGCATTTTGGTTTCGCGCCGTCGACGGGTATGCCATCACCACGGGAATGGAGTCTGCTCGCAGTAATCGTGCTCACCGGCAGCCTCGCGGGGCTTATTCCAGCCTGGAGGGCTTATCGCCTGTCGCTGCACGATGGATTGACAGCGGGCACCTGATCGCAGATGCCACAACGACTAGTTTCTGCGGCACGCTGCGCCTTCCTGCATTCGCTTGTAAGGGCCGAATCTTCTGAACCGATAGTCGCCATCGTGTTGTCAGTGCTGTCCCAGCAGGAATCGACCTGGGATCCGCTCCTCGATTACCCATGCACGCTGCGCAGCGGCGCTGGCGAGTTGCACTTCGAGCCTCTCCAGGTCTGGGAAAGTACTCAGCAGACGTTGTTCAAGCCACTCCGGCGTGCCGCCACAGCTGAACCGCCACGTCGCTTCGATCCCGGAGTGACCTTCGACCTTGGCAGGTACCGCTGCATCCTGTGCAACTTCATTCGCAGAGACATCGCCGTCATGGTGATGTGTCTCTTCCGCGTGCCCGATCTCTCGTCTGGTGGGATTGGATTTCGCAGGCGGGTTCGCCAGTGCCGATGCGCTGAACAATGGCGTCGACCAGGTCATCTCCATCCGCTTGCAGAGGCCGTCCGGGTCACCAGCCACCAGTACATTGTGTGCCGATAGCGCGGCGATCGCCGTAGCGGCCTGCTGCCACTCCTGTGTTGTGCCGGGCGGATGTTCGAATCCGATGACCGACTCGGCGGGTGACTCGAGGCGTACCTGTACCTGCCCGGCCTCGGTGACCACCAGCAGCACCGCCTCGCCATGGACGTGGGCTGCCTGGGCGTAGGACGGCTCGCCCACGTCCGGTGTTGTCACGTGCGCTGATGCAGAACCTCGCGCGTCAGTTGCGGCAGCAGTGACCATTTTAGGGGCTGCCGCTACGGCGGGCGGTTCGCTCTTCGCGCCGGTGACGTGCACTGCGGGGGAAGCGCCGTCGCTGCATGCGCTCAGTGCTGGCAACAGCAGCGCGGTAACCACAGCGACAACCGAAGCCTGCTGGAAAGTGAGGGTACCTGACCTGGGTATACGCATTGCGTGGCCTCCGGGTGGACGATGGCGATATGTGTTGATATGTTATAACGTCTTAATACCACCCGGAAGCAGACATGAACCAGGTCCTGAAACAAATTCCGGTCACCGTACTCTCCGGTTTTCTTGGCGCCGGCACGACGACGCTGCTCAGCCATGTCTTGCGTAACCGTGAGGGTTTGCGTGTGGCGGTGATCGTCAACGACTTGGGCGAGATCAACAGCGATGCCGATCTGGTGCGCAACAGTGTCGAGATCAGTCGGAGTGAAGAAAAGCTCGTGGAGATGAGCAAC
>SXGR01014360.1_pt1 | contig 13218 bp, 14 predicted proteins | sample 3174711 | NCBI WGS metagenome assembly SXGR01 (sample SAMN11356860, study PRJNA531348) | freshwater metagenome | isolation source: freshwater sample F1-60 | place: China: Fuxian Lake, Yuxi | collected 2017-12-25
AGTCGTAGTTATCGATGAGCAGCAGCATCAGTGCCCTCCCTCGGCGAGCAACTGGTGGGCGCTGTCGCGCATCGCACGCAATTGATCGGTGCGCTCGCGGTCGTATTCGGCGATCGCGGTGAACTGGTCGCGCACGGCGGTGGTGCCGCGGCGCGGGTGCGGCCCGATGTGAGCCAGTTGCTCGGGCATGAGCGCATCGAGGATGCGCAGCGTGTCGTCATGCGCGGCGACCACTTCCGAGCGCGCCTCGGCATCCGAGAGCCTGCGGCGGATGCGGCGTTCCGCCTCCGCCTGATCCTCGTTGAACTCGCGCCACGGGTGCCCCGGCGTCTCCGCGAAGCGCAGCGCCTCGTCGGCTGTGTACGCCTCGCGGGCCGCGAGGTGGTGCAGCACATCGACCGGCGCGAGCGTGCCATCGAGCAGCCGCTCGCGCATGGTGACCGGAATCGCGTCGTACGCCGCGAGCAGTTCCGCGCACGCCTCGATCAGCACCTGCACGATCTCGTCGTGCGGGTCGTCGATGGGCGCGCTGACGCTGTGCCCGCCGAGCCACGCGGCAACCTCAGACTGCACGTCCACGCCATCGAGCGCTGCGGAGTCGACCCAGCCAGCGTCATCGAAGTCCTGCCCGCTGTAGCGAGGCTCACCGGTCCAGCCGATGGCGTCGAAGACGTTGATCACAATGTCTTTGTCACCAGCAGGGACGGTCAGCGTCTCGGCGAATTGCAACAAGCCGGGGTCGAGGCGGAGCACGTCGCGCAACAGTCGCGTAGCGACCGACTCGGCGACCTCGTCGTCCGCGACGGCGGCGAAGGGCACCGACCAGCGTCCGGCGGCGATGCCGGAGCGGTGCCGCACCAGCAGCACCTGGCCGTCGTTGCGGCGGATGCGCACGCCCGCGGCCACGATCATCAGCCGTTCGGCGGTCATCATCAGTAGCCTAGGCTTCCGCTGGCGACAGTGGCCGTGCGCTCGGCGTCGTCTATGGCCGCGAGGGCGGCACGCGCCTTGTGCTGCGTCTCCTCGAACTCCTTCACGGCATCCGAATCATAGACGATGCCGCCGCCCGCCTGCACATGCGCCCAGCCGTCTTTCATCAGCACGGTGCGGATCGTGATGCAGGTCTCGACGTTGCCGGAGAGGTCAAAGAAGCCCACAGCGCCCGCGTACGGGCCGCGCTGGTCGGGTTCCAGTTCAGCGACGATCTCCATCGCGCGCACTTTCGGTGCACCAGAAACCGTGCCCGCCGGGAAGGCGGAGCGGAGCGCCTCGTACGGGCTCAGACCGTCGCGGAGGCGGCCCTGCACATGACTGACGAGGTGCATGACGTGCGAGTAACGCTCAATGTCAAAGCGCTGCATGACCTCCACGCTCCCCGGCGTGGAGACGCGGCCGACATCGTTGCGGCCGAGGTCAAGCAGCATCACGTGTTCGGCCAGTTCCTTCGGGTCGTGCGCCAGTTCGTCCGCGAGCCGCGCGTCCTCCTCTGGTGTCGCGCCGCGCGGGCGGGTGCCCGCGATTGGGTGGACATCGACCTTACCGTCCTCGACCCGCACCAGCAGTTCCGGCGACGCGCCGACTAGATACGTGCCGCCGAACTGGAGGTAGTACATGTACGGCGACGGGTTAATCTTGCGCAGCGAGCGGTACACCTCGAACGGGTGCACGCCGGTCTGGCGCGAAAACCGTTGCGAGATCACCGCCTGCACAATATCGCCCGCGCGGATGTATTCGCGCGTGCGCTCGACCGCGTTCAGATAATCCTCGCGCATCCAGTTGGACTGCACGGGCTGCCCAACGGGGCCGTCGCACGGCTGGTACGGCAGCGCCGCCAGCGGCTGCCCGAGGCGCTCCAGCAGTTGTGTGACTTTCCACCCCGCCTGCGCGTAGGCAGCGTCGATATCGCCATCGAGGCGCACATGTGCGACGACCTTGATCGTGTGCAGCAGGTGGTCGAAGACCAGCAGCGTGTCGGTGAACATGAGCCACGACTGCGGCACACCCAGCATGTCGCGCTCCGGTTGCGGCACGCGCGGCTCGAAGTGCCGCACAGCCTCGTAACCGAGGTAGCCGACGGCCCCGCCGTGGAAGCGGGGCAGGCCTGGGACATCCACGGAGCGGAAGCGGCCGATCTCCGCCTCGACCTCGGTGAGCGGGTCGCCGTCCGCGTGCTGAAGCGCCGCGACGCGGTACGGTTCGGTGCCGATGAACGAGTAGCGCCCGACCCGCTCGCCGCCCTCGACAGATTCGAGGAGGTACGAGTAGTCGCCGCGCGCGACCTTGAGGAACGCCGATACGGGTGTTTCGAGGTCGGCACGCACCTCGCGGTAGACCGGAGTGATGTTGCCGCGGCCAACCATGCCGTGGACGTCTTCCAGTGATGGATACAACTCACTCATAGCAGTTCACTTTCTCGATGCAGCGCCCAGAGGCGCCCAGTGCGCGCGCTCATCGCAGCCGTGCCGTCATCGCGTCCGGGGTGTAGACGATGCGCATGCGCTCGCGCACCTCGTCGATCGTCTCGCGCGCTATGACGCGCTCGCGCTCGCTGCCAGCGTGCAGCACCTCGGCGACATACTCTGGCCGCGCTTCGAGTTGCGCTCGCCGCTCGCGCACCGGATCGAGGAACGCGTTGAGGGCGATAACGAGCGTGTCCTTCACCTCGCCGTCACTGACCGTGCCGCGGGTATAGCGCTCCTTCAGGTCGCGCACTGCTTCGGTGTCCGGGTTGAAGACATCGTGATAGAGGAACACCGGGTTGTTCTCGACGATCCCGGGATCGGTGGCCTTTAGTCGTGGGTGCTGGCCGGTGATATCCGTGACCATGCGGCGAACCTTTCGCTGCACCGTCTTCGCGTCATCTGAGAGGTAGATGGCGTTGTCCAAACTCTTGCTCATCTTCGTCTGGCCGTCGGTGCCGAGCAGCCGTGGCACGCGGCCGACCAGGCTCTTCGGCTCGGGGAACATCTCGCCGTAGGTGCGGTTGAACTTGCGCGCGATCTCGCGGGTCAACTCGATGTGCGGGAGTTGGTCGTCGCCTACCGGCACCACGTCTGCCCGTGGCAACAGGATGTCCGCCGCCTGACTCAGCGGGTAGTTGAAGAAGCCCATGGAGATCGTGTCGTGCTCGTCCTCGATCTGCTGCATCTCGGCCTTGAGCGTGGGGTTGCGATCCAGCCACGACTTCGGGGTAAGCATGCTGAAGTACATCGTCAGTTCCGCGTGCTCGGGCACGTAGCCCTGCACGACGAACGCCGACTCGTACGGGTCGAGGCCCACCGCCATCCAGTCGATAGCGACATCGAACACCGAGCGACGGATGCGCTCGATCTCATCGACGTGGTCGCCGAGCGCCTGGTAGTCGGCGATCAGGAAGTAGCACTCGTATTCGTGCTGGAGGCGCAGCCAGTTCTCCAGCGCGCCAACAAAGTGCCCCAAGTGCAACGGCCCGGTGGGCCGCATACCGGTCAGGATGCGCTGACGTGCCATGACTGCCTCCAACTCTGAGTCCCGCGACAAACAAAAGGACCATCGCCTCCATGGGGCGATGGTCCTCGTGGTGCCACCCATATACCGCACGATGCGGTTGCCCGCTCGCGCGCTCGTCCAAGCACGGCCACACACCTCGCGATGTGGGCGATGCCCTAGGCATGGATAACGGCGCCCACACCGTCGGTGCCTACTGGCCACTCGTTCCCGAGGGCGTTCAGGCCGAGACTCCCGGGGCCATTCGGCCGCTGCGTGTCGGGCACCGGGCTCGCACCTGCCCCGGCTCTCTGCACCTCGATGGCCTGTACCAGACCTCCGAGGCTCGCCCCGCGTTGCGGCGTACTCGTCCCGTTCGACGTCGATATATCAACGTTACGTATTCTGAGGCTACGGCAGGGCGGGCGGGACTGTCAATCGGATCAACGGCGTGGGTTGTTGTCGTCGGTCGGGTCGTAGCCACCCGTCACGGGGGGGCCGACGAGCAAGGCACGGACGCGTCCAATCAACTCGCGGGCGACCTCCCACCAGAGGCGGCGGCCGATGGCATCGTCGCTGTCCACCAGTGACGGCACCACATCGCGTCGATACCGCAGTGGCTCCATCAGCGAGGAGACGCCATAGGCAGCGAAGGAGCGGACGACCTGCTCGATGCTGGTCTGGGTGGAGGTTGGCGTGTGCACTTCGCCGGCGGTGACCACAAAGATGTCCCGCGCGACGACGCCTTGGTGGTAGATGACGGCGCCAGCGGCGTAGCGCTCCTCAATGCCGATGGCGGCGATCAATCGCCGATCCGGGAGCGGGGGCGTGTGAAAGAGCGGCACCTGTGCCATGCGCTCCGCGAGGCTCGTACCCTCATGTTCGTCAGCAGGGGGAGTCATACAGCGCCGCTGATCACGCAATGGTCAGACATGGACAACGTGCCTTCCGGGACGAACGCGCTCGGTGGCGACGATATCTAACAGACGATCGACCGCAGCGTCGAGGCCGCCATCGGCGTTCACGACTACATGGTCGAAACCATCGCTGAGCGCCAGTTCGCGGCTGGCCATCGCCAGCCGACGCGTAATGGCCTCAGGATCATCGCCGCGCCCGTGGAGCCGCGCCGCCAGCGGCGCTGCGGCCGGCGTCGCGACGAACACGAAGACCGCGCCGTCCAGCAGGCCTCGAAGCGTGGCGACACCCTGCACGTCCACGCGCATGATCACGTCGCGGCCGGCATCGAGCGCGTCGCGCAGTTGCGCGCGAGGCACGCCGTAGAAGTTGCCGTACACCTCTGCATGTTCCAGCAGTTCGTCAGCCGCGAGCGCGCGGGCGAACTCGTCCTGCGTGACGAAGATGTAGTCGCTCCCATCCACTTCGCTGGGGCGGGGGGCGCGCGTGGTCATGGTGACGGGGACGGTGAACGCGTCCGTGCGCTCACGCAGGCCCGCGATCACCGCATCCTTGCCAGCGCCCGATGGCCCAGAGACCACGATCACGACGGGCGCCCCTACGGGCGAGGCGCTAGCCCCGGCCACCGGAACGGAACTCACGCTCGCGCTCCTCAAGGCGCTCCTCAGAGCGGCGCTGCATCTCACGCGCGCGTTCCGCGAGCGCGCCGCCCATGATCAAGTCCATCATGCCGGCGTCGGGCAGGTTCGCCACCACGTCGTCATCCACCTCGCGGCGGCCGACAACGCCCTCGCGGTAGGCGGAGTACTGCATATTCGCCTCGCTCAGGATGCGGAACAGTTCCGGTTCGCGTTCCACATCCATGATCTCGGTCTCCAAGTCGCGGATCGCCTCGCGATACCGCTGAAGCCAGTGGACGATCTGGACGCGGTTAGTGATCGCGATGTCATGCGCCATCGCCGAGTCGGTGCCGGCGAGCCGAGTCGTATCGCGGAAACCGCTGGAAGCGAGGAGGGACAATTCCGGCCACGCTTCAGAGGCGCGCACCATGCGGAACATCGCCGTCACGGCCATCAGCGGGAGATGCGAGATCGCGGCAACGTAGGCATCATGCTCCTCGGGATCCATGAACTGCGGTGTCGCGCCGAGCACGTTCGCAAGACCGAGCACCACGTCCACCGCCCCGCTCGGCACATTCTTCGGCGGCGTGATCACCCAACGAGCACCGTTGAACAGCGTCGCCTCGGCAGCCTTCGGCCCGGCGTCGGTCTTCCCCGCCATCGGGTGCCCGCCCACGAACGCGACGTGCTCCGGCAGGATCTCCGCGGCCCACCGCGCGATGTCGGCTTTCGTCGATCCGGTGTCGGTAACGACCGCGCCCGGCTCCAGCGCATGCGCGATGTCTTCCATGACCTCGCGGATCGACAGGATCGGCGTCGCGATGATCACGAGGCCAGCGCCGACCACGGCGCGAGCGGGGTTGCCATCAACGATGTCCACTGCATGCATCTGCGCGGCTGCTTTCGCGTTGTCGCGCGAGCGATCCGAGCCGACGATCACGAGACCCTTCGGGCCCTTCGCCTTCAGCCCAAGGGCGATTGAGGCGCCGATCAGGCCGGTGCCAATGATCGTGACGCGCGGCGAAGCACCACCGCCTCCGGTCGTCACTTCTTCGGCCACTGGCGCCGCCGTTTTGCGGCGAAATCCAAATCCCAGCGAGATAGCGAGTTGTCCAACGTTCATAGCGGCTCCGCGAGGCGCGCTGCGCCTTCCATGCACGATCTCGTACTCGAGTGTACGGGTTCGAGCGGCAACCTGACGATCAGCAGGCGCTGTCCGCCGCCATCAGCCACCGCAACTCGCGATCGCCGCCGTCGCTGGCGTCGGTGTGCCGCGCCACCAGCCAGACGGCACGCTCGCCCGCGAGGCCATCGAGGCGCGCCGCGCCTAGGGCGGCGTGGTGCTGGAGGCGCCAGAGCGCCTGCCGGAACCTGCCGGCCTCGGGCGAGGCGAGGCGGCCTCGAAGCCTGACCGGGCCGAGCAGCACGAAGGCAACGCGATCACAGACGCGGAGGCGGCCCTTGCCAACATCGTGCAGCAGCGCGGCAACCAGCAGATCGGCGGAAGGCGTGGTGCGGGCGAGTAGCCAGTGGGCGACATCGACCGAGTGGCGGCGGTCGCGCGGCTCCATCGCCATGAATAGCGCGCGCTGCGGCTCGGTGAGGGTGGACTGCACTAGCGCGATGTCGTCCGCGGCGAGCGCCGGACGAAAGCCTCGGACGAACTGGCGGACTCGATAGAGCGTGCTAGCCAAACAGCAGCCCGCTCTCGCCGGTGAACAGGCGGACGAAGAAACGAATCGGCGGCCCCATCACGCTGAGCAGCGGGCTGAACCCGGTCATGAACGGCAGGAAGAAGAGCACCATCAGGATACTCATGCCCCACGGCTCCAGACGCTCGACCTGCCGCCCGAGGTCGGGCGGCAGCAGCCCGACGAGCACGCGGAAGCCATCGAGCGGCGCGATCGGGAGCAGGTTGAACACCGCGAGCGAGACGTTCAGCGAGACCACCATGCTGAAGAACAGCGCGATCAGGAAGACCGCCGAATCGATCCCGCTGGTGCCCGACATGCTCACGAGGTCGAACCGCAATGGTATCCCGGCAATAGTCGCGATCAGCAGATTCGACACCGGCCCGCCGAGCGCTATCAGCACCATACCCATGCGCGGGTTCTGGGTGTTATTCGGGTTCACCGGCGTCGGCTTTGCCCAGCCGAACCCAGCGAACAGGATCATCAGCGATCCGAAGGGATCGAGGTGCGCGCGCGGATCGAGTGTCAGCCGACCGTAGCGCCTCGGCGTGCTGTCGCCCAGCCGGTCGGCGACCAGCGCGTGCGAGAACTCGTGTACCGAGAGGCCGAGCAGCAGCGCGGTCAGCGTGGCGGCTATAAGAATGAGCACCGCAACCGGCGCGTCGTCGATCAGCGAGAAGTATTGCAACAGCATGTCACCAGCATACGGCTCTGCTGGTTTGACACACGCTTCCGGCGATTCCTATCGTGAATGCGCTCGGTGATTTTCCCCATGGGATACCTCCGACGCACGACTAGAGTGCCGCAGTCTGGCGGGCAAGCGGCGCGCAGGGGTTCCCAACCCCAACCTCTTGGTGCACAGCATGTCGTTGTCCCGCCGGCAGGCGATGATCGCCTCCGTTGCCGCCCTTATTCTGCTCGCGCTCGGCGGCACAGTCGCCGCGCTCTGGTGGCGTGGCAACGCGCAGGACGATCTGACCGGTCTGATCTTCGCGGAGTTCAGCGCCCGCTCCGACACCATCTTCGTCGCGCCCCCCGACGACCCGGCCAAGCGCACGACGATCGCGACCGTGGAACACGCCGAGGGCTGGGGGTTGAACCCGGCCATCGCTCCCGCGGGCAGCAAAGTCGCCTACACCGTGCCGCCGCCCGGCAGCCGCCCGCAGGCAGACTCCCCCGCCGAACTCTGGCTGCTCGATGTCCGCACGAAGGCCCGCCAGCGCATCGCGGGCGACGCCGACCTACGCGTCGCCCCGGTCTTCGACCGCAACGGCAGCGTCCTCATCTATCGCTCGAGTACGGCCGGCGGCCAGCAGGCACTCGTCCGCGTCGATGTCGCCAGCAGCACCCGCAAGCCAGTGGTCAGCGTGGAGACCACGTTCGGCATCTTCCCCATCGGCTTCGCCCGCGACGGCGCGCTGCTCTACGCGAGCATCTCGCAGCAGGGGACAGACATCGTACGCGCGGTAGATGGGCAGCCGCCCACGCCGCTGTTCCGCGCCTCCGACCAGGTCACGCGCGACTGGCGGCTTTCCCCCGACGGCTCGATGCTCGCCTACCTCGCACCCGAGGTGACCGCCGAGCGCGTTGTCCACCGCCTGCACGTCGTGCGCATCGAGGGCGTGCGCGTGACGCCTGTGCCCGCCGCTGCCGCCATGCCTACCAGTACCGACCAGTACGGCGCGGCTTGGGCCAGCGATGGCAGCGCCGTGACCGTAGGCCGCGAGGCTGCTCCCGACCCACGCGCGGGGGCGATCATCGTGCCGCTGAACGGCGGACAGCCGGTCGCGCTGGCCGCGCCGACGCGAGGCTTTGACCGGCCGCTGATGTGGAGCGCTGACGGCAAGGCACTCGTCGTGCACTCCTTCGACGGCGCGACCGCCAACGCGCCCGGCACCGAGTCGACAGCGGTGATCACCTCCGACGGACAGCGGCGCGTGGTGACAGGCAGCGGCGACATCATCGTGTTTGGGTGGCTATCCGATGCGTAGAGCGTGGAAGGCGTTACGCGGGTTCGGCCTGGCCGGGGGGCTGATGGCAGCAGTCTGGGCGCTCGCCGTGCTCACACCGGGGCTGCGCGACCATGCCGCCGCCTGCGCCTTCCTGCGCACGCCGCAGACCTACGAGGCTGATGTGCGCCGCACGGCCTACTTCGCGGCGATGGATGCGGCGGCCGTCGATGCCATCTTCCCCGGCGACCCAACCTTCGGCCTTCCTGCCATCGAGGTCGGCGGGCGCGCCAACCGCGTAGCGGGGCCAAAGCAGATGCCGCCCTCGCTGTTGCGCTCGATCGGCTGGATCGAGTCCAACCTCACGATGGCAACGCAGTCGGTGCCGTTCCAGTCCACTGGGCCCGCGCTCGTCTCGTTCGACTGTGGACACGGCATCATGCAGATCACGACGGGCATGACGGTGCCGCTGGGCAACAACAACCAGCCGACAGCGAGCCAGTCGAATATCGCTACGCACTACGTCTACAACATCGCCCGGGGCGCGGCGATGCTCGCCGAGAAGTGGAATCAGGCCCCGGAGTTGCGGCCGGTCGCCGGGACGGACACCAACTCGAGCGCAGCGATCATCGAGAACTGGTACTTCGCGGTGTGGGCCTATAACGGCTTCACCGGCCCCGGCGCGAACATCTCCAATCACCCAATGGATCCAGTGTTCTCCAACCCGCGCGAGGCGTGGCGCTGCGACGGCTCGCAGTCGCGGGCGCGCTTCCCGTATCAGGAGATCGTTTGGGGCTGCTTGCAATCGCCGCCCACCACGAGCGGCCAGCGGCTCTGGGCACCGGTCGCGGTGACGCGGCCCAACCTCTCGCTGCCGCAGTTCTTCCAGCCGCTGTCGGTGGCGAACTTCGAGTTCCCGTACTTGCGCATGGACATCCCGACGCCACAGCCGGCCCACACCGATCCGGCTCCGAACGTGCCGGGAGACTTCCGCGCCCGCGCGCTCGGCGCACCCGTGCCCGCCGAGACCGGCCCGCCGGTCTCGCTGCGCCTCGATGGCGGCGCCGCCGCCAGCCGCGCGACGGTGACCGTGACCAACAGCGGGACGGGCATCCTGGTCTGGTCGGCGGTGCCCTCCGCGAACTGGATCATCGTGGAGCCTCCCGCGGGCGTGTCGCTGGGCGCGGATGTGGCCTGTAACGCGAGCGTGGGCTGCGCGCGCACATCGACCATCACGATCAGCGTGAATCCGGTGCTGCTGCCGCAGGCGATGGCGCAGGGCAGCGTGACCATCGCCGGCTCGAACGCCGCGGGTGCCCCCGTCGTTGTACCCATCAGCGTGCAGGCCGACTTCGATACCGGTGCGAGCGGCACCAGCCGCGCATACTGATTCCACGAGGCATGCGGCAAGCCACACGCTGGGACGCGAATGGAGCGAGCGATGCTGAAGCGATGGGCGGATGCCGTCCGGCGTAACCATGCGCTCGAACACGCGACCGTAGCAGTGCTGCTCGCGCGATCCGGGCCGCGCCGCCTCGCGGGGCGAGCGACGCACGACGGATTCTTCCTGTTCGGCGATGTCACTGAAGACGAAGCGCTGTGGTGCGCAGAGGATGCGCTGCGGCGGCTACAGGCCGGACAGGCCTCGCTCGCGGTCTCGCCGCTGTGCGGAACCAACATCGCCGTCGCGGGGTTTATGGCCGCTGCCGCAGCGACCGCAGTGCTCTCGATTGGCTCGGCGCACGGGCGGTTCCCGAACGCATTTCTCGCGGCGATGCTCGGGGTGATCTTCGCGCAGCCGCTCGGGCGGCTAGTACAGCAGCAGATCACGACCAGCCCCGACCTCGATGGTGTCGAGATCGCGGGCGCGAGCGTCGTGGCCAGGCAACTACGGAAGGTGCTGACGCGCGGCGCGATGCGCTAGCGCCGCTAACGGTCCCAATGTCCTAGGTGATCTTCAGCGGCACGCCTCGCGGGCACAGCGGGCACTCGTCCGCCGTCCACGTCTGCATGTCCACCTCGGTCGCCGCGAAGAACGGCAGGTCGTCGAAGGCGACCTTGCCGCCCGAGCGATCCACTACCACCGCGACGCCCACCGGCTCGCCGCCCGCGGCGCGCACGGCATCCAGGGTGTCGCGGATCGAGCCGCCCGTCGTGAGGATGTCATCGACGACGAGCACGCGCTCGCCGGGCGCGAGCGTGAAGCCGCGCTGGAACGACCGGCCACCATGCTCCTCGTCACATTCGGCAAAAATGCCGCGCGTCCCGAGTTGTCGGCCGATCTCGAAGGCAAGCAGCACGCCGCCGGTCGTCGGGCCGGCAACGGTTTGCGGGTTGGTGTCCCGCATCGCCTCGGTCATCTTCTGACAAACAGTGATCGTGTGCTCCGGCCACTGGAGCAGGTTGAACTTCTCCAGGTACCGGTCAGAATGGCGGCCGGAAGCCAACTGGAAGTGCCCGTCGAGGAATGCGCCGGACTCCTGTAACGCGTTGATGACTGCGGTATCTACTGGGATCGGAGGACTCCTGCCTGTGCCGGGGAGAGCGATGGTTCGTTATCGACCCGGCCCGACCTGTCGAGTGGCCAATAGCGCAGTTCGGCGCGGCCGATGAAGAACGACTCGTCGAGCATGCCCCACGAGTGCGAGTCATACGAGTTGTTGCGATTGTCCCCCAGCACGAAGTATTGCCTCTCGGGGACGACTGCTGGCCCGTACTCGTAGGCAGGCGGCGCGGAGAGGTATGCCTCGGTACGCACGACACCGTCGACGATCACCGCGCCGCCGCGCACCTCGACGGTCTGGCCGGAAACGGCGACCACGCGCTTGATGAAGTCGCGGCTTGGGTTCTGCGGGAAGCGGAACACGACCACATCGCCAACCTCGGGCGAGCCGAACGGGCGCCATTTGGCGTCGTCGCTCCACGGCAGAAACGAGATGTCGAACGAGCGGTAGACGAGTCTGTTCACGATCAACATCTCGCCGTTGTGAAAGGTCGGTTCCATCGAACCGCCCTCCACGATGAAGTTGTGCCCGACGACGCGCACGCACAGGAACATCAGCAGCGCGAGCACGAGCACCTCAACCGACTCGATGATGCCCCGCAGCCCCCACGGCCAGAGCACTTGACCGATCGAACGGCGCGGCGCAGGGGGCGGCAGCTGTGGCGGGAGCGGCGCCCCCCAGTTTGCGGGGTCGGCCACGGGGTCGGCCTGCATTCCCGGCCATAAGTAGGACGGCACTTCCGCGCGTGACATCGAGGCTGGCACGGTAGCGTCGACTGAGACTCCTTCGTTAGCCGTGTAGACCTCGCGAGGCCGCCACGCCGGGACTTCGCTATGCGCCGCGCCATGCGCCGCACTATCACCTGACGCGCCGAATACCGGCGGACGCGGCGGTGGGTCAAACCCAAGGATGGCGTCGCCGCTCGCGGGGCGCTCACCGGGAACACAATCAACCATGCAGCCAGTATACCCGCGGGACTCGTTAGGCCCGTCACACATCAATTACACGCGCCGGGCGGCCCCCAGCAGGTCGATGCGCTGCATCGCAGTCTCCGTGACGGAGGCGCGGGCAGCGCGCAATGCGGGACGCGGGTCGTTGCCCCGCACCTCACCGAGGCCGCGCACGAAGGCGGCGTGTATCTCCGTGCTGATGTTCACCTTACGGATGCCCGCGCGCACCGACTCAGTGAGGTCATGAGGCGAGACGCCTGACCCGCCATGCAGCACGAGCGGCAGCCCGTGCGTGGCGACGCGCAACTCCGCGATCAGGTCGAGCCGCACCACGCCCGCGAGGCCGTGCGCGGTGCCGACTGAGACAGCCAGCGAGTCGACCTGCGTCTCCTCGACGAAACGCTTCGCGGCGGCAGGCTCCGTAAGCACGGACTCCGAGGTCACGACGCCCGGCTCGCGGCCGCCGACGTGCCCGAGTTCGGCCTCCAGCGCGAGGCCCGCTTCCAGCGCCACGATGTACGCCTCGCGCGTCTCACGTCGGTTCCGCTCCAGCGGCGCGGTCGACCCATCGAACATGAGCGAAGTGAATCCGGCGCGCACCGCGCCCCGCAGCACTGCCACGCTGGGACCGTGGTCGAGGTGCACGCCCACCGGCACACTCGCCTGCGCCGCCAGCGCGCGGGCGATCGCCCCGGCGACCTCGATGCCGCCGAAGTGCTCGTAGTTCGAGGGGTTGAATTGAAGCAGCACTGGAGCGCGGCGCGTCTGCGCGGCATCCAGCACACCGAGGGCCAGTTCTACGTTAGACACATTGAAGCCGGGAATCGCATAACCGCCCGCCTCAGCGGCGGCGAGCAGTTCGCGGGCGTGGGCGAGGGGCATCGTGACCTCGTCTCGTGGTTTCATGGATCGGGACGGATCGCGCCGGGTCGTCCGGCGACAAGATGCTAGCGTCGCCGCCCGCACGAGGCGAGCGGCGGACAGAAGGGATAGCCAAGTGCTGCAATTCACTGAGCGGATGCGCCGCGCGGGCGCGGCAGGCCTCGTAGGCTTTGCCATGGTCGCGGCCGTGGGATGTACACCGGAGACCAACGTCACGCTGTCCAGCGCGGAGCAGAAGGGCA
>SXGR01281884.1_pt1 | contig 13214 bp, 8 predicted proteins | sample 3174711 | NCBI WGS metagenome assembly SXGR01 (sample SAMN11356860, study PRJNA531348) | freshwater metagenome | isolation source: freshwater sample F1-60 | place: China: Fuxian Lake, Yuxi | collected 2017-12-25
TCATCACCTGCTTCGAGAACTATCGCGGAGAATCCTGTTGCACGCAATTTATACAACTGGTACAGGCCCGCCATGCCCGCCCCGACAACGATCACGTCGTAGTGCTGATTATCCGTAGCACTCTGCTGCATCAATTTTCTCCTGCTTGACCGCCAGCAATGCTGGTTTGCACTGCCTGGCGCATGTCCTGTTTATGCGTTCGCCCGGTGAGCGTATTCTGAATTTTTGCCAGGCTGTAATTGCCTGTTGCCGATGGTCTGTACCCTGCCTGTTCAGCCTATCCTGGGTGCCAGTGAACCTGCTCCAGTTTCGGCACAAGTGACCACCATCGGCAGTAACAGCGTGCCTGATACAAGTAAAGATCTGGAAGCTCCCAGCGTGGCGGCCGCCACATTGTAAATTCGGCGCACGCAACACGCGAGGCAACAATATCTGCTTCGGAGCTTAAACTACAAGCGGGGAAATACACAAAACCGGTTGGGAAAACAGTGCGTCTGTCGCGCTATTGTTTCCGGGTTGCAGGATACCGGGGAAGCGCTATCGCACAGTTCAGAAGGCGCAAACCAAAGCCTGATCCAGACCGTAAACAGGAATGGGAACCTCCTGAATCTGCAGTGCAACAGCCTGACAGGGAACTGCGTTGGTCATCTGCATGAATAAACCCAAGTGACGGATGTTTGAGTGCAGCGAACTGCTTGTCAGTCCTCCGTGTATCTCACTTCCAGCCGTCGCAAAATAACCACTGCTCCCGCCAGCGCCAGCAGACTAATCCCAAGCATGCCTGTTATAGAAACCCATATTGGAGGCGGAGCCATAATGATTGCAAGCTCGCCCTCATCCAGCGGAATCGGCAGCAAGCCTTTGAGGTAATAGATTACGCTGAATATTTTCAGTGCCGGAGGCAGGATGAAATGAATAAACTCCCAGGCCGCGATTACCACTATGGGAACAAGAGGATTGCGAAACAACAGTCCGGTTGCCATGAATATGGAGCCGTATCCCATGCACGCGAGCAGCGTGATGCCGAGGTACTGCCCCAATTGCTGCAGAGCGATACCATTCGTCAGATCAGTAATCAGTTGTCCAGGGCCGATCGTAAGGTACATGAGCAGGAAACTGATCACGGTGCACAGTCCGAACAGGATGAAGCCACTGGCGAGTCCGGCGAGAAATTTCCCGGTAACCAGTACTTCACGCCGCACGGGTGTGAGCAAATAGTAGTGAATGCTGCGATCGAGCATCTCGCCACGAAACAGCGAGGTGAAAATGGCGGCGCTGCCAAGAAATATCACTGCACCCAGGATCAGAGCGGAGAAAAACAGTCCAAATGCCTCGCGCGCATTCTCAACGGAACCAAACACGGATTCTCCCTGCTGTATAGACGCGTACACCGCGGCGATAAAGACCAGAACAGGTATAGTTGCCAACAGGTAAACACTGATTGCGCGCCGTGCGAACAGCGTCCGGCCAAATTCGATGCGAAATATCGCCATGGCCTGGCGCGACCAGAGAGAGAAGCCACTTGGCAATACAGGTCGCTGTACCCGCTTCACAACCTGGTCGGCTGCATTCATGTTGCCACCTGTTGTTCGACGATCAGGTGCTGATATACCGCCTCGACAGTCTCGTCAGCCGGCCCCATGGATTCAATCAGCCAACCTTCGCTGATCACCTGCCGGTTGAAGGAAAGAAAGAATGCATCAGCATTGCGCGAGCGCACGAACAACCCTGCACCGTCGTAATGCAACTGGGCTTCCACTACACTATCCAGATCAAACACACGGGCGGCGATCACATTGGCATCTCTGCTGCGAATGAATATCTTCATTGGCTCGCCGGTTTCGCTCTGGATATCGGTCAAATCGCCTTCAGCTACGAGATAACCACTGTTAAGCAGCACCACCCGATCAGAGATCAGGTCAACTTCATGCAGGATCTGACTGGAGATCACTACGATTCTGCCCGCATCCGCATACTCGCGAAAAAGACCGATAACCTGGGCGCGTGCCATGGGATCGAGCCCGTTAAGTGGCTCATCCAGAATCAAAACCTCGGGCTGGTGACAGATCGCCTGCGCCAGCTTGATCCGCTGCCGCATACCCTTGCTATACGCATCCACCGGGCGGTGTGCGGCAGCAGACAGATTTACCTGCTCCAACACTTGCTGGGTCAGGGCTTTAGCACTTGGCCTGTCATAACCGTGCACCAGTAGAGTATTGCGAATGAAGTCGTAGCCGGTAATACCTGCCGGGAATGAGTCGTATTGTGTGCAATAACCGATCTGGCGGAAAAACTGTACTGGCTTGTCAAAGGTACCACCTAACACTTGTAATGTGCCACTTGTTGGATGTACCAGGCCGGCAATAAGGTTCATCAAAGTGGACTTGCCGGCACCGTTTGGTCCCACCAATCCTGTAATGCCAGGTTCGAGTGTCAGGCTGACCCGGTTGACCCCGAGAATATCACCATAGAACTTCGACACATCGTTTAGCACGACTCTGTCATTCTGACTCCCGCTCATGGCTGCGACCGTATTCATGACACCACCTGGAAAGCACGTATGCGCCGGGTCAGGGCTACGGTCGCCATGATTGTCACCAACAGGAATACGAATGCCGCGCCCCACAGCGGTATCTCTTCTGGGTTGGCTATCAGACTCCCACTGTCGTACAACTGTGCCATGAGCACTTCCATGGCAGCGACCAGGTTCACGATATCACCACCCCAACCGCCGAATATTTCGTCGATTGCGGCACCCAGCGCGGATCCGAGGAATAGCACGCCAAAGAACACCATGCGAGCTACCGCCTTCCATTTCACAAAGGCCGACACGGCGAAGGCAAGCAGGGTCAGGCTGACAAGCCAGGTGAGTGAGGTAATTGGGGCAGCAACGAGCAGATGCCAATTATCACCGAGCCAACCACTCTCGCCGAGGTAACCCTGCAACAGAATCAACAACAAACCGGGTATCCAGCTGATGAGCGAACCCAGCACGAGTAATACCAGCAGCTTGCCTGCTATATAGTGAAATTTGCTCAATGAGCGCGACAGGTACAGGGGCATTGCATTGTTGCGCAGATCCGGCGAGATCATCGTCGGACCTATTGCCACCACCAGCGCGAAGATCATGATTGCCTGCGGAACCTGCATGGTGAAGTAGAAGAATTCGCCATCGATGGACAGGATCTCTTCCAGATTTACATCGAGCTGCACCATCAATTCCAGATTGTGGAACGCGTACAGCGCGCACATCAGCCCGATTGATGGCAGAAAGCAGATGGCGAAGAACGCGACAAAAGCACGCGAGCGGAACGCCTCGGCGAGCGCGTAACGAAATATCACCAGCGTGCGTTCTGCGGGGGCCGAGATGTCGCCGGCATAACCCTGATAGGCTTTCTGGAAAATGGCCATAAAACTCTACACCTTACTCTTCATCCATGGCACGCAGGAAGATGTCTTCCAGCGAGTCACGCTTGTAGTCCAGGTTGCGGATTTGCACGGATAGCTGCTCCGCCAGCGCATACAGATCCCTGATCAGCAGATGCTCGGGAATGATCACCTTGATGCGGCGTCGATTCGGTAATGCTACTTCGCAACCCAACTCGCGCAGGCCATCTACGAAGGCACTCTCATTGCCGCGAATCTGTAGCAGCAAAAATTGGCGATTGCTGCGCCGCTCTTCCTCGAGGTTGCAGTATTTGGCTATGCGCCCTTCTTTCAATACGAGCACTTCATCGCAGCAGGACTCGATGTCCTGTAACAAGTGTGAGGCAACTACAATATGGGTATCGCCGGAATCGCGAATCTCGCGAATCAATTGCAACATGCGTGCACGAGCGGGTGGATCGAGGCCGTTAGTGGGTTCGTCAAGAAACAGCAGCTTCGGCCCGTGCACAATCGCCTGGGCCAGCTTTGCGAGCTGCTTCATACCGAGGGAATAGGATTCTATATTGCGGTAACGTGCCTCACCGAGACCCACATAAAAGAACACTTCGTGGGCCCGTTCAAGCGCTGCTTTGGGATTGAGGCCTGACAGTTCTGCCATCAGACGCACAAAGCGTATGCCGGTCATACCGGCAATGAAAGCATCCCGCTCTGGCATATAACCGATCAGGGAACGTACCTGTCGATTGCCCGTGCTGAGATCGTGACCGAGTATCGCAGCCCGGCCAGAGGTGGGCCGATTGAAACCCAGGAGGGTATTGAGCAAAGTGGTTTTGCCAGCGCCATTGGGTCCGAGCAGGCCGATACAATGGCCGCGCATCTGCGCGGAGATATTGTCCAGCACCGGCCGGCCGAAATTGACGCAGAGTCCTTCCAGTTCGATCACTGGCACTGCGGCACTTGTAGTTCCGGAATTGGTAGCTCCGGAATTGGCAGTTTCGGAATTGGCAGTTTCGGAATTGAAAGCTCCAGACGCGGTATGCTGTCTCTGCCCGGCGTGCACATTCACTGCATGCTCACCCCTTATAGCCGAGGCAGTCACGCTCTCTGTTACACGCCCGGTCACACTCTCGCTAATTTCGTCGCCAGATGGCATGCCCTTGATCAACAATCAGATCCTGTTATGTGTGCGTATTCAGCAGCGGTAGGCGCAGATTACCGGGTTTTGGGTTTCCCGGTAAGCAGCATTTAATCCACCGTCACGCCTTGTGCCTGCAGCGTTTCCAGCAATGGTTGTAGCACGGCGAGTTTAGAGAGCAATTGCAAAGGCAATTCGCCGCCTCCGGTGTGCGCCAAATGCATCTTGTCCGGCAGTGCCAGCACACTGGTCATTGATGGGCCGACATCCATATCCAGCGCCGCAATCGCTGCCTGTTGCTCGGCAGTAATATTGGTTGGAAGCTTGTCCATGAGTCCATCCAGAAGCTGTCCCAGCCGGCTGAAGTAGACAGCCGAGAAATCCAGATAGCCGTCCCGCAGCATGAGTTCACGATACTCGGCGTCTGTCTGCAGACCTGATCCAGATGCATAGAATTCAATAGCTCTCCCCACCAGTGCCGCGTTGGGCGCGGCCACCAGATACCCGTCCACGAAGGCATACTGGAATGTGATGGTGCCTATATCGAATTGGCTGTCAACTGCGGCAGGATCTACTGTCAGGCTGACCTGAAAGCCATTATAACCGTCGACATTGGATGGGCTGAGGGCAATCGTGGCGGCTATACCTTCTGCGACAGCTTGCGCATTGAAACGGGTCACCGCCGTCTCGATACTCTGCTGCAACAGTGCTGCGTCATAGGCTTCGATTACCGCCTTCCAGGCAGGTGTAGGCAGGACAGGACCATCCAGTCCTATTGCGAATTCGCCACCGAGTGTAGCCATTACGCTGTAAAACAACTGGAGCTCTGCGTCGCTATCGAAATCCGCAGGCGCCCCGATGGTGTCAAGTTCTTCAAGTATGGCAAGTGGTTCTCGCAGCAGCAGCGCTGCGACAACAGTCGTATTGGTCGAGAAAAACTCCAGCGAACCCATGGGCCCGGGTGTCGCCAGCCAGGACATGGCGCCAGTTCGTTCACCGGAGAAGAACAGGTCGGCCGTGACCACCGCAGCGTTAGTGCCACGCTGGAACTGAGCAATCAAATACTCAGCGTTTTGCAGCCCGGTCTCTCCGAAATCCGGCGAAGTGATATCTGTTGGATCCAGAATACCTGGCAGATAAACCGCACCAAGAATTTCAGTTCCCTGTGCATAGTTCGCCTGCAACAGCGCATGCAGCTGCGAACCTGTGAATGCACTGCTGCCAATTTGCAGGTCTGCATACATCTGCTCCAGCAGACCCACATCAGTCGCCGCTACCAACAAGTCTTCATACAACAGGATGGACAGGTCTCCATCGATAGCGTCGCGAGGATGCGAGATCAGGTTGATCTCGAGCTCATTGTTATGACCCTCGGCAGCGAGCGCATCGCGCACGCGCTGAATCTGGTCGTTGAAGGTAGCAGTGAAGGTTGCTGCATCAACTTCTGACAGCACCACTGGCAGAGTAGAAGCAACATCACCGCTGTCGCCCATGCTCAGGGCGAAGACAGTCTCGTCACCCAGTGCATAACCAATCTCACGCATCCAGGTCATGACTTCGTCCAGAGATGCGGCCTCTGCTCCCTGTTCGAAATCAGCCCAAGCGGCGCTCAGAAACTGGCTGGATTGCATGCGCGAACGAATCACTTCGTACACCTCTGCCACCTTCTCCGGTGCATTCGGCACCGCAACATATGCCACGGTCTGTGCTGGCGCGAGATCAAGCAGGCGTGTGGAGTAGCGCGGTGTCACCGCCAGCACTTCCTGCAAATCCTGTTGCAGTGCAGAGACTTCCTGCAGCATCGCCAGATATTCATCGGCGTTTTCGCTCCAGGCAATTTCGTCGAAAATATTGCGCGCAAGATAGTCTGTGCGGGAGCCCATCATGTCGCCCGGCACGAGACTGGTGGTATTGCCTTGCAGCGACACGTTTACCGAGCCTTCGATAACAGCCACACGAGAGCCCTTGGCACCGTGCGCAACTTCAAAAATGGTGCCAGTCACTGACACTTCCATTTCATTGGTAAACACATCCAGAGTGCCTGATCCCTGCGGAGAGGCTTCCACCAGAATGCGTCCACGCGATACGTCGATGCGATTGCCTGAGCTGCGGCGAGTCACGCTCAGCTCAGAGCGCTCATCCAATTCAATGCGCGAGCCGTCATCCAGCACCAGCATGGCATTGCTATCCTGGCCGGATCGAATGCGCTGACGACCGTCTATCCAGGTGCCTGGCATGAGACTTTCCAGACGACCATCGACTAATTGATAGAGCTGGCCATTCACAGTCTGGATCTGGGCAAGCTGGGCCTGATCACGAGAGGGCAGCTGCGGCATCACCAGAACGAGTGCTATGGCAACAGCAGCTACCGTGGCAGCGACGGCCATCCAGCGATAGCGCCCGACATTGCCGGATCGGCTGACACCAGGCGATTGTGATGACTCTCGACCACGCGCTTCATTCAGCGCCCGGCGCAAGGGAATCGATTGCCGTGACTCTTCTTCAAACAGCGTCTTTTGCGCCGGAGTCAGCAGTCCTGAGAGGTAAGCCGGTATTGCAGCAATATAATCTTCTATGGAATTCCAGTTGGAAGCAGCAAAGGGTAGCGGTGACTCTGTACCTACTTGCTGTCCTCTGCGTGCGGCGATCTGGGCGCGAACTCGCGCTGTGGCTTCCGCCATGTCAGCTGCGGGCGGCGAATCATTCCTGACGGCTGCAATTGCGGCATCCAGTACTTCGGTATTCTGTCTGTGATCTGTCATTGGTCATCTCCTTCAAACTCACCAAGGATTTCCTGCAAGTGTGCGCGTGCCCTGTGCAGGGTTACGGCAATAGTGTTTGGCGAGGTGTCGAGCAACACCGCAATTTCAGCGTTGCTGAATTCCTCGAAGTAGCGCAGTGCAAAAACCTCCGCCGCATGGGTGTCCAGAGACAGCATTGCATTGCGCAGGATCTGTCGCAGCTCCTCCTGGCGGGCAATACTGTCCGCTTCCCCCTGCGTTGCCATATGCTCTTCCTCGACGAGGCTCTCGTGCTGTGTGCGAGCGCGAGATCGGAGCAGATCAATGCTGGCATTGACGGCTGAGCGGCACAGATAAGCAGCGTTATTATCGCGAGGGCTCAATTGCCCTTGCCTGGCCAACAAGCGCAGGAACACCGATTGCAGAATGTCTTCCGCATCCTGCAGATTGCCGGTCACCCGGTAAGCAGCCCGGAATACCTGCCTGTGGTGGGCATTGAAAAGCGCATCAAAGCCGGGGTTCTGGCTTTCAGCGCTGGCTTCAGGCGGGTTGAGCAATGTGATTGTGAATTCTCCCATATAAAAGACAGACGATGCCGGAGAGATATTATTAACAGCGTTGTGGAAATAATAGGGGAACACGAAAATCAGGTGTCGCTTTGGCAGCGCTAAACACGCTTCCCAACCTCCCTGACTGTGCGCTTGTTGCAACCTCGTTGGTTCGTTGGTCGGCAACAAGGGCGAAATAATCCATTCCTGCCTCTCTAACGCGGCAGAATCCGCATATACTGCCCCAATAGAGCCCATGGGGCGTCGGCCCGTTATGCTGGAACCGGAGCTCCTCTCAATTTTGGTTTCTCTTGATATTGATAGCATCGGAGCATTGTCATGAGACTGTCCAGTTCTGGTTTACTCCTTCTGTTTGGCTTACTCACCTCCTTCTCGCTGAACGCCCAAACAGGTAGTGGCAGCACTCACTATTTTAAGGATGCCCGCCTGATCATCGGAGACGGCACGGTTTTCGAACAAGGTTCCCTGCTGGTGCGCGATGGCATCATTCTTGGTTCAGGAACCGTTGCAGATCAAGACATTCCGGATGGAGCCGTGATCCACGAACTGCAAGGCAAGACCGTCATCCCGGCGCTTATCAATACTCACGCCCATCTCGGTTGGGAGGCCTATGGTGACTGGGGCTCGAAGCATTTCACCGACTCCAACCTGATTGATCACCTCTACCGCCATGCCTATTACGGCGTGGGCACCATCATCTCAACCGGCAGTGATAAGGAAGATGTCGCGAACCGGGTGTATCTCGAACAGCGCAAAGGCACGATTGGTGGAGCCCGCTATCTCCAGTCACCGGGCATGGGCTCGCCGGGCGGCGGGCCGAATCCGCGTTTCACCGATGATCCGGACTACTGGGGAGTGAACCCGGTGGCCGATCCCGAGCAGGCCGTCAGATCCGTGCAGGCGCTGGCGGAACGCGGCTATGGCATTGCCAAGATCTGGGTGGATGCCCGTGACGAACGTCGTGGCGCCGAGGTAAAACTGGCACCGGAAATCTATCGCGCCGTGCTCAACACCGCCGCCAATTACGACATACGCATCATCGCCCACGCCACCACCCTGGCTGATCACAAGACTCTGGTCAGCTATGGCAACCGGCGCTTCATCCATATGCCATATGATATGGCTGTAGATGATGAGTATCTGGACATGGTGCGGGAGAACAACGTCTATATCGTGCCGACACTGGGCATGATCACGAAACGGGAACCCTATTATATGCCTGCGTTCCAGGATCCCTGGTTCTTCGACCAGGTGCCGGCATCAGTGCTTGCAGCCTTGAACGCTGCATACAATCCCGGCCCCATCAATCGTGACCCCGACACCACGGCACGCTCGGCCATGCTCTCAAACAATCTGCTCAAACTGAAAGACCATATTATTCTCGGTACGGATGCGGGCGCTGTCGGCGATTTTTTCGGCTATGCGGATCATGTGGAGCTTTCCCTCTTCGTACGCATGGGCATGACGCCGATGGAAGCAATCACGGCTGCCACATCACGCGCCGCAGCAGCTTTTGGTCTTTCCGATGTAGGCTTGTTGGGTGCCGGCAAGGCTGCCGACTTCGTAATACTGGATGCCAACCCACTGGAAGACATCAACAATACCCGGCAGATCAATAGTGTTTACCTGCGTGGACAACCCGTAGACCGGGAAGGATGGAAAGCAAAATGGACAACGGAAAAATGAAGTCAATGCGAAGGGCCAAGTTGTTCCTCACTGTGAGTATTGGTAGCGCATTGTCCCTTACGGCCATTCAAGCATCAGGACAATACGGCAGTACCGATGGGCAATGGCCAAGCTATGCCGCCGATGCAGGGTCTACGAAATACACCAGTCTCAGCAGCATCGATGCGAGCAACTTCAGTCAACTGGAGCTGGCCTGGCGCTGGGCTTCCATCGATAGCGAGCTCAATTTTCAGACGCTGCTGGGAGATGACGCCGATGTCGGTTTCGGTCTGCTGCAGGGCACTCCACTCATGATTGATGGCGTACTCTATATGCTGACGGCACTGAACCAGGTTGCAGCCCTCGATGCCGCCAGTGGAGAAGTGTTATGGACGCACGATCCAAAGGTCTATATGTCCGGCCCACCTATCAGTCCTCTTGGGTTTCATCATCGCGGGGTGGCGTGGTGGAGTGATGGTGAAAATTCTCGCGTGATAGTCAGTACGAATGATGGGTATGTAGTCTCGCTCGTTGCTGAAACCGGCGCAGTCGACATGGACTTTGCCGGCGGTCGCATTGACCTGACCGATGGGATCCCGCGAGCCAATCGCAATGAATTGGATTATCAAGGTGCACTGCCACTCGGCGCGGTCTCGCCTCCTATCGTGGTAGGTGACATTCTGGTCGTACAACACATCACCTCCAATCGCGAAGTTTTCAAAGAGCGGCCACCGACATGGATACGCGGCTACAATGTGCGGACTGGCGAGACCGTGTGGACCTTTCACACGATTCCCCAGCAAGGTGAGTTTGGGGTAGAAACCTGGCAGGAAGAATCCTGGCGCTATACCGGCAACGGCGGCGTGTGGACGATGCTGAGCGCCGACCTGGAATTGGGCTACGTCTACCTGCCCACTGAAGCGGCAACCAATGATTTCTATGGCGGTCATCGCCCCGGCGACAATTTGTTCACTGAGAGCCTCGTCGCGCTCGATGCCAGCACTGGTGAACGTGTGTGGCATTTCCAGTTCGTGCACCATGGCATCTGGGACTACGACACTCCCGCTGCGCCCAATCTGATCGACATCACTGTAGATGGCCGGGAAATAAAGGCTATCGCTCAAGTGACCAAGCAGGGTTTCACTTATGTCTTCGACCGCGCAACCGGCGTGCCGGTGTGGCCCATTGACGAGAAACCAGTGCCAGCTCCCACATTGGAAGGCGAGCGCGCTGCGCCTACGCAACCCTTCCCCAGCAAGCCGCCAGCCTTTGCCCGCCAAGGCTTGACTGAAAATGACTTGATCAACTTCACTCCGCAGTTGCGCGCCGAGGCCCTGACTATTCTTGAGGATTACACCTGGGGCGAATTGTTCACGCCACCAAGCCTTGCTGTAGAGAACGGCAATCGCGGAACGATCCTGATGCCCGGCGCAGGTGGTGGAGCGAACTGGTCAGGCGCAGGCGTTGATCCGGAAACCGGTATCCTTTATGTACCGTCTTCAGACAACCCTACCGTTCCTTATATGGTGACCCCGGGGGCGGGTGAATCGAACTTCAAATATTTGCGCCTGTCCAACCAGGGAGTACGCGGTCCGCAAAACCTGCCAATCCTGAAACCACCCTATTCCACAGTGACCGCTATCGACATGAATCGTGGCGAAATCCTGTGGCAGGTCGCCAATGGCGAGGACGCCGTGGGTGTCACCGACAATCCTGCGCTGGCTGGTCTCGACTTACCACCGTTGGGTGGCGGCGGCAGGCATCCCTTACTGATTACGGCGACCTTGTTGATTCATGCACAAAACACCACCTCTGGCCCACGATTGATTGCCCGTAATAAAGCCACAGGAGAGGAAGTAGCTGCCATCTCCCTGCCTGCACCAGCACTCGGCGCACCAATGAGCTATGCGCTAAATGGCAAACAGTACATTGCGCTGAGTATCCGTGGAGCCGATGTGCCGGAACTCGTTGTATTCACCCTCGCCAACTAAACGCTTGCTCTGATCGCTTTTCAATAGCCAACAAAAAGGGCGGAAGGATTATCTCCTTCCGCCCTTTTTTATTTCTAATCTGATTCTTACCAGCTAATCAGATATCACCCTACCTTAGTGCGCAACTGGACCTGATGGTGCTGCAGCCGGCATAGCCATCGCAGTCATTTTGCCACCTGTCTGCAGAATGATGTACTGATGGCCATCGTGCTTCCATGAGCTCATACCATAGCGGCTGCGCGCAGGCACTTCGATACGGCCCTTTTCTTCGCCAGTTTGCTTGTCGATAGCGTAGAGAAGAGCAGTAGTGCCGTCGTGGTCCACGTCTGAATAAATCAGCAGATTTTTGGTAACAACCATAGGCACCTGATTGCCAGTTCCGGTATCACCGATATCCACGCCTGCCAGAGCAGGATTGTTGCGGATTCGATCCGGGGTTTCACCGGTTGGGATCTGGAATGCAATCTCACCAGTATTCATGTCATACGCAGTGATCGTGCTGTAAGGCGGCTTGAAGTAAGGAATGCCAGATGCCATACGTGGGTCACGGCCGGCGCGATCATTGGCGTACAGCGCAAAAGTAGCGCCGGTTGGTTTTGGAATGCGCGCATCCGCTTCTTCTCCCGCCATTACACGCTGCCAGCTGCAAGCGCGAGTGGAAGACACATACAGGAAGCCAGTAGTTGGATCTGCGACCGGTGGAGAGGTGATATTGGCACCACCGCCGTCACCCGGACACATAGCAGCAGCGATCTTGCCTTCGGCATTTTCGTCATGGATCGGTGGATTGAACAGAGGACCCATATCGAATTCAGTCATCACTTCCAGTGCTTCTCTGCGCAATTCAGGCGTAAAGTCCACCAGATCGTCTTCGGATATGCCTTGCATTTCGAAAGGCGCTGGCCTGGTGGGGAACGGCTGAGTAAGCGAGAGTTTCTCACCGGGTACTTCAGAGGCTGGCACTGGTCGCTCTTCGATTGGCCAAATTGGCTCGCCAGTCATGCGGTCGAATGCATAAACAAAGCCCTGTTTAGTAACCTGAGAAACAGAAGCAACCTGTCCACGGCCCGGTATGTTCAGATCCAGCTGAATGGGAGCTGCTGGATTGTCATAGTTCCACACATCGTGGTGGACAATCTGGTAGTGCCAGCGACGCTCGCCAGTTTCAGTGTCCAGTGCAATCAGACTGGTACCAAACAGACCGTCACCCGGCCTGAACCCGCCGTAGTAATCGATAGTCGGTGGATTGGTTGGTATGTAGACGATATTGTTTGCAGGATCAGCAGTCAGAGGCGCCCATGATGAGACGTCGCCAGTCCACTGCCAGGCATCGTTTTCCCAAGTCTCGTGGCCGTACTCACCAGGCTTGGGTATTACATTGAATTTCCATTTGAAGGCACCGGTGACCCTGTCATAAGCCAGGATATCGCCAGGCACGTTTTCAACGCGAGCTTGCAGATAGCCTTGCTCCGCAGAGTTACCCACTACGATGGTGTCATTCACCACAATTGGCGGTGACGACGTAGTGATGTAACCAACTTCCAGCGGAATCCCTTCATAGGGGTCGTAGGGGTGGCCCAGATCGGCCAGCATATCCACTACACCAGTGCTGGGAAATCCCGGGATTGGCACCTGGCCACCAAAGCCTTCCAGCGGAGCGCCGGTTTCGGCATCCAGCGCGATGAGGAAGAAGGCTGGGTCAGCGATATAGACCACACCTTTGCCA
>SXGR01060488.1_pt1 | contig 13213 bp, 8 predicted proteins | sample 3174711 | NCBI WGS metagenome assembly SXGR01 (sample SAMN11356860, study PRJNA531348) | freshwater metagenome | isolation source: freshwater sample F1-60 | place: China: Fuxian Lake, Yuxi | collected 2017-12-25
GCTACGATTGTTGGAGGACGAGTGGGCTCATTCGCCGCAATTCCCTTTCCCAATATCAATCCGGTCTTTTTAGAACTCGGTCCTCTCCAGTTCCGTTGGTATGGGTTAATGTACCTGATCGGCCTCACGGCCGCGTACCTGCTCATCAAGAGAACGGCGGCGGCGAAGGCCCTGCCCCTCAGCCCCGATCAGATCTACGACATGGTCGTCTTCGCGGCGTTCGGCGTCTTTCTGGGCGGAAGAATCGGCTACACCCTGTTTTACAACTTCCCCTACTATTCGCAGAATCCCCTGAAGATCTTCGCCGTATGGGAAGGCGGCATGTCGTTTCACGGCGGCCTGCTCGGCACAATCATCGCCCTGCTCTGGTTCAGCAAGCGCCGCGGATTTCCCGCCTATACGGTCGCAGATCTCGCCGCCTCTGTCACGCCGATTGGGCTCGGCTTCGGCCGGCTGGGCAACTTTATCAATGGCGAACTCTATGGGCGGGCAACTGATGTGGACTGGTGCATGGTGTTTCCGACCGGCGGGCCGTTGTGCCGTCATCCGTCCCAACTCTACGAAGCCGGGCTGGAGGGCCTGCTGCTCTTTACGGTGCTGTGGCTCATCGGGTGGCGGGCTACGCCGCCGGGAACCATCTTCTGGAGTTTTCTCACCGGCTACGGGATCTGCCGGATGATCGTGGAACTTTTTCGAGAGCCGGATCAGCAGATGGGATTTATATTCGGCCCGATCACCATGGGGCAAGTGCTCTCGACGCCGATGGTGCTCATCGGAATCGTCATGCTGGGCTGGGGATTCTACAAAGCTTCATCCGGTCCCTTGCCCAGAACGAAGCTTTGAGTTGTAAGTTTTGAGTTTTCAGTTTTGAAGATGGCCGCAACTCAACACTCACAACTAAAAACTCACCGCTGTTTTCAATACGGCATCTCATCATCATCCAATCCGACGTGGTGCCCCAGTTCATGCACTACCGTGTCGTAGACCTCCTGTACTACTTCTTCAGGACTTTCACATTGGCGCAGGATCGGCCCGCGATAGATGGAAATTTTCGCCGGCTCCGCCCCGCCCGCTGCGAAGAACGAATCCTCCAGTAACGACTGGCCCTGATAGAGCCCCAGCAAATCGTCCTCACCATCGAGTTCGAGATCCTCGAGTACGTCGCCAGAGGGCTCTTCTTCCACCACCACAGCAATGGATTCCATCAGTTTCGCATACGCAGGCGGCAAGTCGGCAATGGCCTGACGCACGAGTTGCGCAAACGCGTCCGGCGAAATGTCCCGCCGCCGCTTGCCCGTCATGTTCAATATCCCTCGTTACAATTCAACCCGCACACCCGGCCGCAAAAAAACACACTCAAACGAAACAGCCTCGCCACCCAAGCAGCGAGCAGCGGCAGTCCGGTACACTTCGGCTTGTTGCGCATACTGCTGCACCCTCACCTGTGCCTCGACAGCTGCGATCTGATCGGTCTTATAATCCGCAATCCAGAGCCTTCCGTCCAGACGATACATCAGATCGATCACCCCTTCCATCACCTGTCCTTCTTGCCAGGGAATGATAAAGGGAATTTCTCTGCCCAGAATCTCGGCCCCCTGCAAACGCCGATAGCATTCCGACGACAGAAACGAGCTCATGAGTGACGCAAGATCATCCTGCACGGCTTCCCGACAGTCCGCTTCCGGTGGAACAATCTGACGGCAGAGCCATTCAAGCTCCATCACAATATGCGGTGTCACAACTGAGAAGTCCCACCGTTCCAGCAACGCATGGGCGCAGATCCCGACGAATCGCCCATACCCCTCCGTTTTGTGCTCCCGGCTTCGTACCACTTGACTAGCGAGAGGGTCATCGTGCATCCGCGATGGGGTCAATTGTCGAGCGAGGCTGCGGCTCTCCATTCGGCGCGTTTGCCTGATGGCGTACCGCTCGATCAACGCCGGCAACGAAGGAGCCACAACAGAGGTCACGGCCTTGCGAGGCCTCCGCCGGTTCGCCATCGACGCGGGCACGATGGTGCGAGTCATGCGCGCGGTCCCAACCTTGATGTCGGCGCCTGCCCCCTCAAAGGCCTCACTCCCAACCGCTTCTTGCAGCAACCCTAACACCGCATCGCGCCCGGGCTTTCGGACGAGACCGCCGGAAAGCACCAACAGATCGCGGGCCCTCGTCATACCCACGTATAACAGCCGCCGTTGTTCCGCCTCCTCACGCGCCGCCATTTTGTTCCCGACGAGGACCGATCCAAGATTGCGCTGTGATCCCAGCGACACCCCGTAGCACCCGCTCGACCAATCATGCTGCACGGACGGCCCCTTGCGGGGCGTTCGCGCGCCTTGGTGCACCCCGGGAAGGATGACGACCGGAAATTCGAGTCCCTTGGCCTTATGAATCGTCAGAATTCTCACCGCATCAAGCGACGCTTCGGCCAGCGCGCTTTCCGCTTCGTCCGGTTGCTCGTCGAGACGCTCCAGCATCATATCCACAAAACCAGTCAACGTAAGATGCGGCCGGTCGGCAACTTCCTCGGCCATATCACGCGCCTTTAAGAGATTCGCCACCGCCTGTTCGCCATGCAGCGACGCCGCCGCCAATTCAAGAACCGGCAACCGTGTGAAGATCAGATCGAATACATCAGGAACCGGACGGAACGGCGCGAGACGATGCAACTCTGCCAGCCGCTCATAGAACGTCCTCACAGTACCGGCCTGCGGATGAGCCCAGCGCGCAAGCGCCTCTGGCCTGGTAATGTCCAAGGCGTCCAATTGCCGTAGCGCGAGTAACTCTCGATCCGCCACGCCGCCGAGCGGCGACCGGAGCAGACCGACCAGAGCAATACGATCACGTGGATTGTCGAGCACTCGCAACAGATTCACCAGGTCGATGATTTCCTGTCGCCGATAAAAAAGCTTCTCTCCGTCCGTCAGATAGGCGATATCCCACCGGCGGAGCGCGTCCAGATAATCCTGGGCCTGGGTCAACTTTCTGAAGATCAGCGCAATGTGCCCCGGTTGCAGAGGCACTGGCCTCCGGTCACGGTCGAAGACAGTCGTCCCGGCCAGCAATTCCTCTTTGATCCAGCGGGCCAACTGGTCGGCCTCTGCGCGTGTGGCGGCGGCCCTGTCGAAATCCTCCGCATCGGATTCGGCAGTAACGAGCCTGATCTGCACGCCGGAGGAGGACAGCTCAGGCTTTCGTTGCGGCTGCGCAGATAACCGCTCGTTCGGAGGCTGAATGTGCGGTTCAGCGACAAACAGCCGGTCGAACAGGTTATTGACCACCGACAGCACCGCCTCGTCGCTGCGAAAATTCGTCACGAGCGAACATTCGATCCCTTTGCCTTCGCCTTTGAGAATCTTGTCCACGACCCGCTCAAACGCTTCGATATCGGCTCGACGGAACGCGTAAATCGATTGTTTGGAATCGCCGACGATGAACAGTTTGCCTGGCTCTAATTCAAGATCTTGCCAGGTCTGTTTCGAGCTGCCCAACCGCTCTGCCAGATAGAGGACGATTTCGTATTGCACCGGGTCCGTGTCTTGAAACTCATCCACAAGAATGGCGCGATAACTGTGTTTGATCCTGGCTCTCACCGACGGATGGTCGCGCAGCAACGATTTGGCGCGAGTCAGGAGCCCGTCGAATGAAATCCACCCGGAGGCCAGGAAGGACTGCTTAATCCCGCTGAGAAACGGCCCCAGCAATTCAAACAGATCGCTCATGTAGGGTTGATTCACCGACAGCAGTTGCTGCGCAACAGCCACCACCGCCTTGGTCTCGACAAAGGCCTGTTCGTCCCAGCCGCTGGTCGGTTTGCCGATATCCTTTGTCAGGAACCCACGGTCATCATCGGACAACCGCTCGATACCCTGTGCCCCATGATCCAACACCAACGTAAGACATCGGGATGAGGCAGACAGCATCTTGTCTGCCTTCACCTGCTTGGCCTTCGCACGGCTGGCCGACAACCCATCGGCTGTTGCGCGCAGACGCTCCAGCCAATCACGAACCGGGCCGTCGATCGATGTCGTCCGGCATTGGCGCGCAAGCTCATGCACGTCGATAGATTCGCCGGCCAACGTGACGGCCAGGGCATAGAAGTCATCGAGACTCGTCCCGGCCAGTACCCTCCTCCATTGCGCATGATGCAGCCCCGTTGATCCTAGTTCCTCCGCCAGCCAGGCCTGCCACCTGGAATCGAACAGCTCCGTGAATCTTGTGCCGTCGTCTTCTTGAAACGACGGATCCAGACCGGACTCCAATGGATGCAATCGCAAGAGATGCGCGGCAAAACTGTGCAACGTCCCGATCTGGGCCTTCTCGAACTGCGCGAGCGCCTGTCCGGCCCGTTCTCTCACCTGATCGGACGACAACTGATCCCGCGCGCGAAAGGACGCCGACAACGACTCATCGGCAGACTCGGCGAGTTTGGTCAATTCCCGCCGGAGCCGCTGCTTCATCTCCGTCGCAGCCTTGTTGGTGAAAGTCAGCGCTACGATCTCGGTGATCGCCAGCGGCTGCGGTTCCTTCATCAACAAATTGAGTATCCGATTGACCAGAATCGTGGTCTTACCCGTGCCGGCCCCGGCCCTCACCACCACATTCTGATTCCATGTGGTCTGCGCCCGATCCCGAGCCTGGGCGTCCGACAGGGGTGATCCCTCATTCATCCTGCACCTGTAACTTTCGCAACCAGCGCAACGCCCTGGCCTCCGGCGAACGATAGGACCGCAACCAGGCGGTGGAATCGTAACGGCGGCAGGCGGCGGAAAACAGGCACTGGTCGCAATAGGCATCCGGTAAGATGAAGAACTCTTGCCGCGCGATGCCCTGCGCGAGAGTTCGAATCGTCTGCGTGATCATCTCTCCGGTCTTGCCTGACAGACTTGCGCGCTCAAAGATCGACCGCGTAATCGGTGGATCCCAGTGCGGGGCCAGATACACAAATTGCACTTCAGCCGGCGCAGGTTGCGCTGGTCTCGTCATGGAGGCATACAGCGGAGGCTGGAGCCGCGCTCCCCTGGCTGCACCCAACACCAAATTGCGATCTTTGCTGTCCATCTCGCTGCCCTGCTTGAACTTGTAATCCACGATCCGAAGACCTGGCGGATTCAGCCGCACATCGAGACGGTCCAATGTGCCGTGAATCTTGAGGTCCGCTGTCTCGCCTCCCAAAGAAACCAGCCCCTCCGCTTCAATTTCAAACGCCTCTGGTCTATAGCCGGTCTCCCGGTAGTCATCTCGATCGGAATCGGCGACAAGGGTGACCAATGCCACGATCTGTTCCTGCGCCATCGTCCACAGCAGCGCATGCCCTGTCCCACTCGTAGCTGCATGGTCGGCGAACACCTCGGCGGTCGAATCGGCAATGATTTGCCGCACGATCGAACGATCGATCTCGGCTTCCGGCCACTGTACAGAGATCAACCGCTCATAGCTGAGCCGTAAGGCTGCGTGGATGAGCCTGCCCAGTGTGAGTGTTGGAAGATGATCCCGGCCCATGGCCCGGACCGGCTCAAGGCGCAGCCGTTTTTCTGCAAAGTATTGAAAGGGACAGGTCGCATACCGCTCCAACGAAGTCGGCGACAACTCCTGCTGATCGAGCGGCCTATCCGATGAGCTGCTTGCTCCCACCATGCCGTCGAACGGTCCCAAGTCTTGAGAATCACGCTCCAGAATGTGCTGAACCGCCATCCCATGGTCGAACAACGCGCGCGGCTGTCCCACATGGTCGAGGAGAAGCCCGGCCTCTTGCTCATGCAGCAACAGATTCACCGCAAGGTCCTGCGCCGGAAGCACTTCCTGGATCGCCGGCTGGGAAGCAACCCGCTCGCTCAATCGGCGCGCCACAACGCGTTCAGGGCTTGCGACAAAATACGGGTCCCGTTGCGCCGCCGCCACAAAAGCCGACGGCGCCATGACGCGGCCCGCTTCGTCGGCCCGCTGATAGGAGAGATAGAGCCGATTCGATGCAGCGCGGCTCAGCAGTTCGAAGAGGAGCCGTTCCTCTTCATGGCGCACCAGCTTCTCGTCGATCCGAAAACCCAGCGTGGATTCCAGCACAAGACGCTGTCGATCCCGCAAAAACGGATCTTCCCGAACGACGCGCGGAAACACCTGTTCATTAAGGCCCATCACAAAGAGCACCCGAAAGCGCAGGCCCCTGGCCTGCATGGCATCGAAGACCCACACCCCTCGATGGGGACTACCTTCGATGGGAAGCGTCTGGTCTTCCAACGCCAGCCGAAAGAGTTCCGTCCACTCTTCCCATGTCAGATCAGCGCCGACCTGGTCCAGTTCCGATAATCGATCAAGCGCGCGCGTGACGGCCTCGCCAACAAGCATTTGATCCGTCCCATCCTGAGTATCCGACGATTCCGACTCTGCCCAACCTGGGATCGCGAAATGGGTGTGAACCAATTCGGCAAAGGCATCGGTCAACTGCCCGATCGAACCACGCCGAGGCAAACGGTCGCAATCGTGAATCACGCTCGTCACAAGAGTCGATAGGAGGAATACTTGTTCACGATCATGTGCAGGCCTCACCCTTGCGCCGTCGCCTTCTTGAGCGGTGGCAGCCTCCATCAGAATGGATGAAACCGTAGAAGCCGATAACCGCGCCCATTCAGCCGATCCCTTCGTAATGCCCAGCGTCGAGACCGCAAGACGCCACCGATCAGGCCGACGCTCAACCACCAGATGCCCATCTCCCGGCCCTCGATAGAACGGCGAAGCCACCACGTCCAAAACAGCCGACCGCTCGAAGTCGTTCGACGGAAGCGACGCCAGTTGCAGCAGCGCCTTTACCAGCGGCTCACGCATTAGCGGCCGTCCCGCGGTGGAGGTGAAGGGCACGAGATGCCGATCGAATACGGATTGCAATTTGGCCCGATAAAGATCGAAGGAGCGCGCGACCACACCGATGTCATCGAATCGATAGCCATGGACTTCGACAAGCGTCAGAATCTCCCGGCACACAGCGGCCAGTTCTTCCTCCGCCCCGATGACGCTCGTGACAGACAGTTCGACCGGAGCGGATGACGTACCGACGGCGGGCGCTTCGCTCCGATCCTCATGTGTCTCTGCCAGCGGCAACAGATATCGTTCGAAGAACCGGCGGGAAAAATCATACGACCGGCTAGGTCCCAGCGGGACATACAGCGTCGCCGGCGCGCCGCGCGCGATCGATTGGAAGAAGGACAACTGGACTTGCAGAAGATCGTAAAATCCGTAGAAACACAGGCGCGTGAAGCGGGTCAGCACCGTTGATCGAGAGAGCCCCTGGCCAAGCGACGCAATCAAATCGTCCGCCGATCCCACCCCAAGCGATCGGCTTCCTTCGGTCACAGCAGCTTGCAGCGTAAACAACGTTTGCAGCCAGGCGCGGTCGTCTTCCTCGAAGAATCCTTCCCTATCAAAAATCCCTTCCCTCACAGCCTTCAACGCGATCACCGGGTCCACCACCGCATCCTTCAGATCCCGCACCGTGGCCCACAGCCCTTTCCAGGTTCCTGGTGAAGGCGGCAACTTCGCCGCTGCTTCTAAACCTGGCAGCTGTCGGCTCACCACTTGGCGAAGGAGTTGTTCAAAAAAGAAATCGTCGACCAGCTGCATAGGCGGGATCGGTTGCCCGTATCGCGCCAGATCATCCCGCAGCCGCAACGCGAATTGATGAAACGTCAGCACATGGAGATTGAGCAGCGGGAGGTGCGATTCGATGGCCAGAAATCGTTTCAGCCGGTCGGCAAGGGAAGCGGAAGGAACGATGATGGCGAGCAGCGCAAACGGATCATCAGCCTTGAGCGCACGCACATCTTCGACGAGTGCGTGATCGAGAGCAGGATGGAACGGCCCGGTGACGATGCGGAGCATCTAACGCGTATCTCGTGAAGCGTATCTCGTGAAGCGTGAAATGCAGGATAGAAAGAATCTGTGTCTCATCTTTGCTTGAGAAATACGCTTCACGCTTCACGAGCGACGAGCTTAGCCCGTTTCCGGGCCCAACAATTCGCCGTTGCAGTCGACGCAGGCCCAGTCGCCGTCGATGAAGGACATCGGATCGCCGCAAATCGGGCAGTCCGGTGGAGGACCCTTGGCACGGAGTGGAAGAAGATCCGGGAGTTCATTATCATCTTCGTCCATACTATCGCTCCCCTTCCCGCTGTTTGATCTTCAATTGAATGGCTTTCTCCGCACTCTCCCGGCTAGGCACGCCGACGAAGGTCAATCGTCCATCGATGATGGTGGCGGGAACCGCCCGCACAGAGTGGCGGTCGGCCAGTTCCTGGCCGTCTTTGGTCGTAATATCGACTTCCCTGTACGAAAAACTGTACTTCACGCGCAACTGTTTCCAGAGGCTCTTGGCCGACGGACAGGCGCCGCAACTGGGGGACACGAGCAAGGTAATGTTGGGCATAGCTGGAGAGAAAACAGGTTTATGCTAAGGCTCAGCCGTTCGTGGCCGAATCTTAGCACCCGCTGAAAAGTAGGCGCAAGGCGGAGAGGAGGCAAACGCCAGGCGAAGCTCTTATTCTGGCCTACCTCATTGACACCTGCATCAAGAGTCCTTGAAAATACCGGCTGCTTTTCTCCTCCCATGAAGAAAAGTAGAAAGATCGATACCGATGAGCCCAATCAGAGCGTTTAGAATGACCGCGTTAGCTGAAGGGACGTCTTTTCTCATCCTGCTGTTCATCGCCATGCCGATGAAGTACTTCATGGGGATACCGCTGGCCGTCAGAGTCGCGGGATCGATCCACGGCCTGCTGTTTCTGCTCTATGTCGGCCAGTTAGTCAGCCTGCGCACCAAATACCAATGGGACAACAGATTTGTCATACAGGCCTTCGTCGCTTCGATCCTACCGTTCGGAACATTCTTGTTCGACAAGTACCTGCGCGAGAAAGAAGCTGCTACGAGTTGATCGCTACGTGCCGATGTCGTTATCGCATGGCTCAGTTTCCACAGAGCTGAGCATGTCACCGCTTTCCGTCGTACCCTTGATCCTTCCACCGCTCCAGCAATTGAATGCGCTTCCGAAGTTGCTCGACCGTGGCTTGATCGACACGGCTCCCGGTGCGCGCGATCAACTCGGCATTCAACCGGCGATGATCGATGCCGCCGGCTCTCGCGACGGCGCTGACGAGTAACCGGTGAAGCTCGCGCAGATCCTGCTTCTGCTCATGGAGTGAAACCGGCGGTTCAATTGAAATCGCCGTCTGGCTCTCCCCTCTCGCGTCCTCCTCGCCAATCACACTATCCACCCTGGCAACAGCCATCAACGGCATGTACTCGTTCGTCGAGACCGAGACACGGCCGAAGAGGTCCCGCTGGCCGGCCGGCATGATGTCTTCCAGCACATGATCGCGCTCCGCCTTGATCTGTCTGGCGTAATGGGCCAGGACCGGATCTTTGGGCAAATAGAGCCAGGCCCGTTGCGGTTTGGGCATGCCATCTTGCATCCGGACAAACCGCCCGACCACCTGCCGGAAGTACATTTCCGTCAGCACGTTCGTGCCGTACACGCCGACTCGCAAACGTGGAATGTCCACGCCTTCACTCACCATATTGACCGCGACCAGCCATTGCTGCTTCTTGTGCCCGGCAAACTCCTCAATCACGCCGGATGCAGCCGGATCGTCCGAGACCGCGACTGCCGCTTTCACGCCGATGATACGACCGACGAGATCCGCCACCCAGCGGGCATGGTCTTGATCCATGCTCACGATCAGCCCGCCCGAGTCGGGCTGTTCTTCCTTGCGCAACCGGGTAAGCTGCGCATGGGCATCGGCAATGACCGGGCCGAGCCAGGTCTCTTGCAGCAGCGCCGTCTTCAACCGTTCCCGCTGCCGGTCGAACGTGAGTCCGTCTTCAAATGTGGCCGTATGCTCACGGCCCTCGGAAAACCAGGTCAGCTCGCCTTCATAACTGGGAAATACAATCGGACGGCACACGCCGTCTCCGATCGCATCGGTGTATCCATAGGTGAAATCGGCCCGGCTCTCCCCCTGCTCATATCGAATAAATGGTATCGGATTGTTATCCGAGCGAAACGGTGTGCCGGACAAAATTAGCCGGAACACCGCCGGCTCGAATGCGGTCCGCAGCGCCTTTCCCCAGTTCTTCCCGTCGCCGGCGTGATGCAGCTCGTCCAGAATGACCAGCGTCTTCTTGGCTCGGCAGGCTCGCTGAAAGATCGTCGGAGCCAGGCAGACTTGCTGATAGGTCACCACGGCGCCGTGATAGTCAGCGGCTTCCACGGCCTGTTCATTCGTCAAGGCCGGATCGAGGTGCAGACCGATCTTTCCGGCAGCGTCCGACCATTGCCCGCGCAAATGATTGGTCGGACAGACCACCAACACCCTAGCCGCAGCCCCTGTCGTCAGATAGTGATGCGCAACAGCCAAGGCAAAGCGCGTTTTCCCGGCAGCGGGCGTGGCCATCGCCAGAAAATCCATGGTTGGATGGGCACACACCGCCGACAGAGCGCGGCGCTGCCAATCCCGAAGAGGCGCAGTCCAGACAGGCAAGGTCTTCATAGAGATTTCATAGGAATGTCGGCGTTCCTCGTGAAGGATGTCCTGTGAAGAACGAGATACGCTTCACGAACGACGAGACACGAAATAGCAGACTAATCCAGCCAGTCTTTCTCTTTGAGCTTTCTCGGCAGATACTTCTTGGTCAGATACTGGAAGTCCTTGTTCGCCAGCGCGTCGAGCTCATACTTGAGCCCGCTTGCAAGCATCCGTTTGATCTCCGCCTGCCACACCGGCTTTTTGAACCACTCGTAATTCATCAACTCTTTTGCGCGCGCAATGTCCTTCTCATTCAGCTTGATGCCGACGTTGCGCGGCAGCTCGTAGCGTTCAGGGTCAGCACTCGACAAGCCGATAAACTTGGCCTTCGGAATCGCCATGCGCTGGCTTTCAAACGCCAGATTGATCGAGCCTTGCTTGATGACGGAGTAAATGTAATAGCCCCACGGATCATTGTCGACCAACACATAGACAGGCAACCGATGTTCTTCATGGAGCCGTCTCGCCAACCGGCGGACGCCGCGGGGAGGCTGGCCGTTACCCGTCAGCAACACACAGTTGTACCGCCGCCAAAATTTATCTTCCGACAGCCGGTTCCACTGGGTGCCTTTTTCAACGAGTAGGACGAAGTCTGCCGTGCAACGTCGGATCTCCAGATATTCCGGTTCCACAATCGAGGGCACCGAATAGCCGCCCTTGCCCAGTCTCGCGCAATCCACGCGATCCCCGTCATCGCCAAACACGACCGGTCCGACGATGCTGCCGCTGTTTTCCGCGCGGACATGTAACTCTTCCCGCAACGCGGAGAGCGAGACTTCCAGATCCTCGATCACCGGATCGGATTCGTCTTGCGTGTCGAACGTGTTTTCATGCGAATCTTGGATCGTGTGTTTCGTCCGGTAGTAAATTTCTCGAAGCGAGGTCGTCAGCTCCGCCCGCTGCAACTCCGACAGCGCATCCGCCACCAACACTGTCTGCATGAATTTCTTGGCCATGCCGACATTGAAAAATGACCGCGCCTGTTTCTTATGTCCCATCTCGATCAAGCCCTTGCGCGCATTGAACGAGACATTCGACAGGGCACGAATCGGAATCTCAATCGTCGGGTCCTTCGACCGTTCCGCCGCCGTGATGACGACATCGGCCAAGCCGATGAGCTTCTTTTCAACCGTGGTGGTCTTTCTCTGCTTGGCGGCCATAGGTCCTATTTCTTTCCCCGTCTCTTAGTCTGTTTCGCAATCGGTGGTTCGTCGCCGAGCAGATTCGGTTCGACCGGCTCAATTGCCGCATCGGCCTGCACCAGAGCGGCAAGATCGACTTCGCCTTCGACTCCTTCTGCCGTCACAATGATGGAATGCGGCAACCCTTCAGGCCCTGCGCCGGTCTTGCCGAGGGCCTCATCGGTCTTTAGCCCGCCGGTGCGCGATGTGGCGATCTTCTGGAGTTGCGCTTTGAGTTTTTCTTTCGGCAGCGTGCCGCCCTTGAGGCGGTTACAGGCCTCGACGACTTCTTCGATATACAACTCAAAGATGTTCCTCCTCCGATATTCGCTCGCAGCCCGTTCACGGCGGCGCAAGAACAATCCCAACCGCCGGCCGCACTCGCGCAAGGCCAGCGTGATTTCCTTCTGGATTTCGTCGTAGTCAGCGATCGCCTCTTTAGATTCGCTCGTGAAGGGCACCCAGACCGACGCCATGTGGACGAAAATCACCATCGGCCCGCCCGGTAACGCGCCGCGGGATTGCGTGACACCGTAGTTTTTCCAGGTCGTACTCAGAACCGCTTTGAACGTCGAACAGGCTGATTGCTGATAGAGCAACGGCACACGGTTCGCGTAACGGATCACGCGCGCGAGTTCCGAATCTTCTTCATCCTGCTCGCCTTCCGCTTTCGGCACAGCCGGCTGCCTGGGCTTGTTCTGATCCTGAGGCGCAGCCCCATAGGCCAGCCCCGCTTCGATGACGAATGGATTGCCTCGATACACCGCCGGAGGCCGGCTCACCGCCGTGTAAAACTCGCCTTTGATCTGTTTGTAGAGGCCGGACAGAATCGCTTTCTCGCCGATCGGCGACAGGCAGTTCGTCGGCGGCGCCATGATCTTCGTATCTTGGATAATCCGATACAACGTTTCGGCAGCAGATCCCTTCAGATCGCGTGGCTTCGTATGTGGCGACACCTTCGCCGCCTTGCAAATGTCATCAGCCAGTTGCGGCGAGACCCGGCAAAAATCGCTGGCCAACAATCCGGACACCGAGTGGCTCTTCGTATCCTGCAGCATCTTGAGGAACATGCCGAATTCGATGCCGTAGGGATGCGGCTTGATCTCGCGCGGCGACGGCGGCAACTCATGATAGGTGCGGGGATAGTCTTTCGTTTCCCCTTCCGGTGTGCGATAGGTCAGTTTGACGTGGGGGTTGGCGATGGATGTTTGCTCTAGCCATTCGTCTACCGACGCCCGGCCTTTTTGATACTTGCCTTCGACTTCGAGCGTTACCTGCGTGCCTTGCGGCTGCTCCCATTCGATCTGTTTGTTCTCATGCACCAGCGGCTCGTTTTTCTTCGTGTCGATCTGCACCTCAAAAAAATGCGCGGCGGCGCGCGGCCCGGTGCGCGAAATGATCGTCACCGGTTTGCCGGTCGTCAGCTGGCCGTACATGCCGGCAGCGGAAATGCCGATCCC
>SXGR01214020.1_pt1 | contig 13213 bp, 6 predicted proteins | sample 3174711 | NCBI WGS metagenome assembly SXGR01 (sample SAMN11356860, study PRJNA531348) | freshwater metagenome | isolation source: freshwater sample F1-60 | place: China: Fuxian Lake, Yuxi | collected 2017-12-25
GAACGGCTGCGGCAAGTCGAACGTGGTCGACGCGATTCGTTGGGTGCTCGGTGAGCAGAGCGCGAAGGCGCTCCGCGGCAAGGGCATGGCCGACGTGATCTTCAACGGCTCGGAGTCGCGACCTCAGGCCGGCTTCGCCGAGGTGACCATCACGTTCGACAACAGCGATCCGGCCGGCGCTCAGCAGCTCCCGCTCGAGTACCGGGACTACCCCGAGCTCGCGGTCACCCGCCGCATCTACAAGGGCGACGGCGCGAACGAGTACTTCATCAACAAGACCGCGGTGCGCCTTCGAGACGTGAGCGACGTGTTCCTCGGCACGGGCGTCGGACGCAAGGCGTACTCGATCGTCGAGCAAGGCAAGATCGGCCTCATCGTCTCGGCGCGCCCGGAAGATCGGCGCGTGCTCATCGAGGAGGCGGCCGGCATCACCAAGTACAAGGCGCGCAAGAAGCAGGCTGAGACCAAGATGGATCTCACGCGCCAGAACCTCACGCGCGTGAACGACATCGTCAGCGAGATCGAGCGGCAGATCGGCACGCTGCGCCGCCAAGCCGCCAAGGCCGAGCGCTACGTGAAGTACCGCGACGAGCTCGACGACCTCGCGCTCTGGGACGCATCGCATCGCCTCCTCGAGTTCGTGGTGCGTCAGGACGTGAGCGGCCGGCTCCACGTGGCGGCTCACGAGCGGGCACAGCGCGAGCGGACCGCGGCCGACGTGCGCGATGCGGAGCTCGAGGTGCTGCGCCAAGAGGCCCTCGACACCGAGGCCGCCGCCGCACGCGCGCAGACCGCGTCGCACACGTCCGATAGCGACGCGCGCGAGTGGGAGACGACACTCGACCGCGCGACCGAGCGCTACGCCCAGCTCGATAAGCGCCTCGCGTCGGCACGGCTCGAGCAAGCGTCGCTCGAGGAGCGCGCCGTCGGCATGGCGGTTGAGCGGGACGCGCTCGCCTCGCAGCTCGACACCTTCGCGCTCGAAAAGGACCGCGAAGAGGCGGTCGTGCGCGAACAGGCCGAGAAGCTTGACACCCTCCGCATCGGCAGCGAGCGCTCGGCGCGCGAGCTCCTCGAGCTGCGCCGTCGCCACGGAGACGCCGGCACGACCATCGCGCGGGCCGAGGCGTCGCTCGCAGGCTTCGAGCAGCGCACGACCGAGATGCAGGCGCGCAAGGGACGCCTCTCGGCGGACGCCGACCGACTCGCCGCGGAAGAAGCGGACCTCGCGACGAAGCGCGAGAGCCTCGCCGCGCGGGCGACGGAGCTCGCCGAGCATCAGCGTACGCTCGCTGCAGCGCGTGACGCGGCGGCCGGCGACCTCCCAACCGTCCAGAGGTCGCTCGCCGCCGACGAGCAAGCGCTCGAGCAGAAGAACACCGAGCTCCATCGCAAGAAGAGCCGCCTTCACGCGCTCGAAGAGCTGGCACGAAGGCTCGAGGGCGTCGGCGCGGGCGTGCGGACGCTGCTCGCGACCGGCGACAGCGCGCTCGGCGGTCTCATCGCAGATCGCGTCGAGGTCCCGGCCGCGCTCACCCAGGCGTTCGCGGCGCTCGTTGGCGACCGCCTCGAGTGCGTCATCGTCGACGACGCCGAGCGTGCGGTCGGCCTCTTGCAAGGTCTCGCCTCCGCACGCAAGGGCCGCGCGAGCCTCATCCCACGCACGGTCCGCGCGCCCTCGTCCGAGCGGCCCGCGCTCGAAGGCGACGCGCCCGTACGCTTCATGCTCGACGCGGTGCGCTTCGCGCCCGAAGACGAAGCCGTCCTGCGCGCGCTCATCGGCAACGCGCTCGTCGCCGACACCTCCGAGGAGGCACGCCGACTCTTCGCGCTCGGAGTCGACTCCGACGTCGTCACGCTCGACGGCACCGTGTTTCATGCCGACGGGCGCATCACCGGCGGCGCGGGCGACGGGCTCGCGAGCGGCATGCTCGAACAGAAGCGGGAGATGCGCGAGCTCGTCGAGGTCGTCGCTGCGCTCACCGAGGACGTGTCCGCCCGACGCGCTGCCCTCGCCGCCGGCCGCGAGCACATCGCCCGGCTTCGCGAGGGGATCGACGAGGCGAAGAGCAAGGCCCACCAGGGCGAGCTCGCGAGCGTGACCGCGACCCAGGACCTGCGCCGCCTCGAGCAGCAGCTCAGCGTCGTCACGCGCCGCCTGGGTGAGCTCGGCCGCGAGCTCACCGAGCTCGAAGCGCAGATGATGCGCGCCGAGGAGCAGCACGTGGCGACCCTTGCGACCCTCGCCGAGGCCACGTCGAAGCGCGAGCAGATCGGCTCAGAGCTCGAGGTCTCGCTCGCGAACGACGAGACGGCACGCACCGAGCTCTTGCGCCAGCAAGCCCTCGTCACCGAGCGAAAGGTGGCGCTGGCGTCGGTTCGCGAGCGCGCGCAGAGCCTTCGCTCGTCGCTCGAGCGCGTCGCCCATCAGCTCACGGAGCTTCGGCAACGCATCGGCGCTCTCGAGTCGGAGCGTTCGGCGAACGCCGTCGAGGCCGGGCGCGTGGCCTCCGAGATGATGGGGGCTCGCGCGGAGCTGTACGAGGCCCGCAACACCCAGCGCCAAGCGCGAGCTGCCGCCGAGCGCGCGCGCATGGGGCTCGACGACGTGCGACACGACCTCGCGCTCCGCGAGGCCGAGCTGCGTCAGCTGCGCGGATCGCTCGACGAGGCGACGAGCGAGCTCAACACCCACGAGCTCGAGCTGCACCGCCTCGGCCTCGAGAGGACCCACCTCGAAGAGGCGATCCGCGAGAAGTACCGCGGGCTCGAGCTCGCGAGGGTCGTCGGCGACTTCCACGCGCGACCGATGCTCACGAACGAGCAACGCGGCCGGATCAAGGAGCTGTCGACCCTCATCGAGCGCATGGGCCCGGTGAACCTCGACGCCATGCGCGAGTTCGAAGAGTCGTCGAAGCGCTTCGATTACTACACCTCCCAGCGCGAAGATCTTCTCAAGGCGCTCGCGGATCTCACCCTCGCCATCGAGCAGATGAATCGCGAGAGCAAGCGGCTCTTCCGGCACGCCTTCGACGGCATCAACCGACGCTTCATCGAGCTCTTCCCGAAGATGTTCCGCGGCGGCAAGGCCGAGCTCCGTCTCACGAACCCCGACGACGTCCTCGAGACGGGCATCGACATCGTGGCGCAGCCGCCGGGCAAGCGTCTCGCCAACATCGAGCTCATGAGCGGTGGCGAGAAGGCCTTCACGGCAGTGTCGCTCTTGTTCGCGATTTTTCGCTACAAGCCGTCGCCGTTCTGCATTCTCGACGAGGTCGACGCGCCGCTCGACGACGCGAACATCGATCGCTACGTCGAGGCGATCCGCGCCATGACCGATCGCTCGCAGTTCATCCTCATCACACACTCCAAGCAGTCGATGCAGGCAGTCGACGTGCTCTACGGCGTCACCATGCAGGAGCCCGGTGTCTCGAAGCTCGTCGGCGTGCGCGTCAACGAGGCCACCCAGCGCAGCGAGCACCGCCGAGAGCAGCGGGAGTCCGAGGCGCTGTCAGCGCAGCACGACGCCTCCACCGACGTCGCCGTCGCGTAGTGCGGCGGCTCAGGGCACGAGCTCAGCGAACGATGCCGGCGGCCGCCAGCGACGGCATCAAGTAGGCCTGCTGAAACGTGATGACGAGGCCGTCAAAAGCGGTCGCGCCCGCGAACCCGCGCGTGAGCGGGAACCCCCAGTCGAAGCGCATCAGCGCGCGGCCGAGCTGCGGAAAGAGCAGCCGCAGCCCGAAGCCCGCGCCCTGCTTGGGCACGATCGGTGAGCCGGCGTCGAACGCGTCGCCGACGTCGTAAAAGAGCGCACCGCCGAGCTGGACCGTCCCGAGCGAGAACGCGCGCGATCGAAACTCGAGGTTCGATGCGATGAAGTTCGCGCCACGAAAGGCCCCGCTCGGGTAGCCGCGTAGCCGCCCCTCGCCCCCGAGCGTCACCTGGGCGTTCTCGAGGTTGTCGGGCCGGAGGCCCACGGTGGCATCGTAGGTCAAGCGCCCCACGACGACTCTCGGGCTGACGGCGCGCAGCCCGGCCTGCACCGCCGAGTCGAAGACCTCGCCGCCATCGGGCCGCGCCTCGACCGTCCCCGCCACGAGCCCCCGCACGAGGGCGTCCGAGAAGACCGCGGTCGCTGCGAAGGATCCCTGCGCCCCGAGGAGATCGCGCGTCGAGCCGAACGCCTCCGCCACCGGGTCGATGCGCGCGTAGAGCTCGGGACCTGCGATAAACGTCTCCTCGAGCCCGAGCGTCTCCACGTCGTGCAGCCGCGCGAACCGGTTCGCATAGAAGTGATACTGCGCGTACGGGCCGTTGCGCGTGACCGACCGCGGGACCTCCTCGCGCGTAAACTCCGCCACCGCGCGCGGCTCGATGCCTTTGATGTCGTGCGTGTCGAAGTAGCGGCGGTCGACCTCGACGCCGAGCTGCACATCGTGCTTGAAGCGGGTGCCGAAAGATCGCGTCACGCTCGCGCGGCCGGCGATCGCTTCGCTGCCGTACACGAACGGCACCAGCACCTTCTTCCCGTCGACGTCGACCTCGAACGCATCGAGCGTCGTGCCCACTAAGCGCCGCGAGACTTCCTTGCGCCAGGTCACGACCGCCCCCCACGCCCACCGTTGACGCGTCGAATAGAGCGGCACGCCGTATTGAAAGAACCCGAACGTCCCCTCGGCGTCGCCCGTCGCTTGATTGACGATCGCGTTCGCCTCCGCCGCGAGCAGGAGCCGGCTGCCCCCGAGGCGCGGCTCGGTGTAGCGAGCGCCGAACGAGATCGTGTCCGGCTTGAAGACGAACTGAGCCGCGACGCGCTGGTGCGTGCCAAAAAGGTTCTCCTCCGCGGGCTGGAGTAGGAGGTATTCGAGCGCGCCTCCCTTGATGCGATAGTCGGAGTTGAGCCTGAGGCTCCAGACGTCCTTCGCGATCACGAGCACGCGCACCCGATCCCCGCGCGTGCCCCGCAGCGGCACGATGGTCACGAGCGAGTGTTGTCGAAGCGCGCGGAGGTTGCGCTCGGTCTCGAGGACGAGCTCCCTCTCGTAGGGCTCGCCGGCACCAAACAGGAGCTCCCGTTCGACGATGCGACGACGCGTGCTGCAGTGAAGCACGTTCAAGATTGCCGGTGCCGGATCGCGCTCCTCGATGACGTCGAGGACCTGGACGTCGACGGCCTCGATGACCTTGCCCTCGGGCTCATCGTCCACCTGCCCTGCGACCTGCAAGAGCGCGGCTGTGACCGTCTCGCGTTCGTAGTCCGAGTACGCCCCGAGCTTCGGCTCGCCGAGAGCGGCCGAGGTCGCCGTGGCTGTCGCCGCCAAGATCGCCGACGCGAGCTTGATACGAGACACAACCCGCACATCGTGTGCTCGCGCGCGGCGCATCGGGACGGAGCGTAGTTGCGCCGGCCGTCCGGTTCGCGACAAAAGCACGCCGCGATCGGCGTGGGTCGTGTTAACGCTCGCCGCATGGGAGAACGGAAGGTGGTCGTCGCCGCCCACGGCCACTGCCTCGATGGGCTCGTCAGCGCCGCGATGTTCACCCACCTTCGCCGCGAGATCGCGCAGACGTCGCTCCGGTTCCGGTACCTCTCGTGCGGCTACGGGCCGAACCTTCAGACCATCCCAGCCAAATGGCTGAACGGCGACGAGAACGCGATCGTCGACTTTCGCTACACGCCGACCGAGAAGCTCACGTGGTACTTCGATCACCACGTGACGGCCTTCGCGTCCGACGCGGAGCGCGACCGCGCGCTCGAGATCTCCGACCGCTATTTCTATGACGCTGCGTGCAGCTCGTGCACGAAGCTCATCGCCCGCGTCGGCAAGGACCGCTTCGGGGTTCGCTTCGACCGGTTCGAAGATCTCGTGCGCTGGGCGGACAAGATCGATGGTGCTCAGTTCGCGTCCGCCGCCGAGGCGATCGACCGAACCTCACCGGTGATGCAGCTCGCAGCCGTCGTCGAGCAGCATGGCAATGCCGAGCTCTATGAGCTGCTCGTGCCCTTCTTGCTCGAGCTCCCCGTCGAAGAGGTCGCGCTCTCGGACAAGGTGCAGCCGCTGTGGCGCCCCATCGCGCAAGCGACGGAGGACACGCACGCACGCATCGAGCGCGGCCTCGAGAGACGCGGCGAGGTCGCCTATTTCGAGCTCCCCGCCGAGCCGCTAAAGGCGAGCGGGAAATTCGTCGCCTACGCGCTCGCGCCGGACTCCCTCTATTCCGTGGCCCTCCTCCGCATGAAGCAGCACTTTAAGATCTCGGTTGGCTACAACCCTTGGTGCAACCGGCCGCGCCGGCACGACATCGCGGCGATTTGCCAGCGGCACGGCGGGGGCGGGCACCCGGTCGTCGGCGCCGTCTCCGTTCCGCTCACCGCTCTCGAGGAAGCCCAGAAGGTCGCGCGCGCCGTCGTCGAGGAGCTCAACGCGTGAGCCCGCGGCTCGACGCCCTTCGCGCCCTACCCCCACCTCTCTTGTGCGGACATCGCGGCGTGCGCGGCGCGCGCGCCGAGAACACGATCGCCGCGATTCGGCTCGCCGCGGAAGAAGGAGCCGACGGCGTCGAGATCGACGTGCGACCGTGCAAATCGGGCGAGCTCGTCGTCATCCACGACGCGGATCTGGCGCGCGTGACAGGCGGCCGAGATCGGCGCCGCGTCGCCGACCTCGCGCTACGCGATCTCGAGAAGATCGAGCTGGCCGAGGGAGACGGACCGCCCTCGTTGCGCCGCGTGCTCGAGCTCACGAAGCACCTCGGCCTCGCGCTCAACGTCGAGCTCAAGCGAGACGTGCCGTGGCGGCTCGGTGCCGTTCGCGCCCTCGTCCGCGAGCTCGCTCGCACGCCCGGAGAGCAGGCGATCGTCGTCTCGAGCTTCGATCCTGCGATGCTCCTCGCTTTCCGCGCTCTCGACCGCGCTACGCCGACCGCCCTGCTCGTCGAGCCCGTGGGACTCGCGCGCCACCTCGAGCGCGGCGCCCAGTGGTTCGGCCGCTTCGTTCATCCGGAGCACACGATGGTCACCGGCGCACGCCTCGCGCGCTGGAAGCACCACGGCCTCACCGTGGTGACCTGGACGGTGAACGACGCCGCGGAGATCGAACGACTCCTCGCGCTCGGCGTCGACGGCATCATCACGGACGTGCCGAGCGCCGCGAGGCCACTCGTCGAACGAGCGCGGGCGGCGCGACCCAAGGTGAGCCAGACACCGTCCTAGTCGCGGCAGTCCACGAAGATCTTCTCGATGGCGCTCGGCACCGGCTGCGTGAACGTCCCCTCGGGCAGCGGCGGGTTGAGGCTCACGTCACCGTACTGAAAGAGCACGTCGTCTTCGGTGTACGGCACGACGATTCGGATCGAGCGCGGCACCGGCGCCGTACACGGACCGCCGCTCGGTGGGACCGGCGGCGCGACGCCGTCCTCGTCCACGCGCGGCGGCGCGGTGTGCGCGGGTTCGTGGCGCCCGAGCTCCGCCGTGTAAAGCACGACGCCCTGCTGCTCGACCTCGACGCCTCGCACGCGCGCGCGCTGCGCTTGCCAAGGCGCCTCGTAGTCCTCGTCGGGCACGTCGAGGAGGACGGTCTGTTTCGCGCCGCGCGTGCTCGGCAGGGTGACGCGGTAGTGGCCGTCGTCCCAGGCGATCGTGAGCTCGCTCGTCTCGTGCACGAGCAGCGGCGCCTCGCCGCGCAGCAAGTAGACGAGCGCGTGGCCGGGAACCGGGACCTGCGTCAGTCGCGCGAGGTTGCATGCGCTCGCGGGGCCGTAGAAGAATTTCTGATTGGCGAGATCGGCGAGCTGAAAATGCCGCCCGTCGGACGTGAGCGTGAACGCTGGCGTATTGAGCGGGCTCACGACGTCGATGCGCACGCGCGCGGGGTTCACGAGAAAGAGGTCCGCTTTGCCACGGACGCGTCCGCGCTCACCGAAGTGATCGATCTTCGCCTCGCCCTGAACCCCGTTGACGCACGCATAGGTGGCCTTCATGCGCTCGAGAGCATCGGCGCCACTCGGGAACTGCGAGCGCGGCGGGGGCCTTCCGCATCCAGCGAGCACAGCCAAGAGCGCGAGCGCGCGCGGGTCACGCACACGCGTCGCCGACGCGAACGTCGTCGACGATGACCGGACAGCCAAGAGCGCGAGCGCGCGCGGGTCACGCACACCCCGCCCCGCGCGGCCTCCCACCCATCGTCGAAGAGAGCCCAGCACCTTCATCGGCCACCTCGAGCACGTGGCGAGCCAAGGACTCACCACGCGCACCGAACGAAGCCCGCTCACGAAGAGCGCAGCGCTTCGAAGAGATCGACGTCTGGCATCGCCACGGGATGCGTTGCACGCACGACCGCGACGTTGTGCTCCTCGCAGAGCTTGCCCATCGACGCGGCGTCGAGGACCGTGACCGGCATCGCGCCCTCGGCGACGGCCTCCTCACGCGCGCCCGAGAGGATCTGGCCGCTCGTGAAAATCCAGCCGATCTGGGCGCCGTCGTAGTGGTGCACGTTTCCGCGCAGCTCGGTGACGCGCTCACGGCCGACGTCGCGACCGTCCTTGCGAATCACGATAGCCACGCCCATGCCGCGCCCGAAGCCCACGGCGCCCGGAAGCGCGCCGCCGGGCGAGTGCACGAGGCCGGTGAAGTGCACCTCGACGCCCGATGCCCCCGGGAAGCGCACCGGCTTGAGCCCGCTCACTCCGAGCCGCTCGAGCACGAGCAGACAGAGCTCGACGAACGCGTGCCCCGGAAGCTCCGCGCACTTCGCCGCGAACGCCCGCCGGGCACCGTCGCGAAAGCGCTCGAGCGCCGCGATGGCGTCGCGCTCGAGACGCACGAGCTCCGCGTCGAGCAGCCACTCGGTCAGCGCCACGCGTCCGCCCGTGATGCGGAACCGCGGACGCATCCCGGCCGCGACGCGGCGGCTGATGTCGGCCCGCACCGCGGCGGCGACGTGCGACTGCGCGAGCTGCGTGTCGCCCGTGAGCTTACCGTGCCGCTGCGCCGTATCGACGATCTGGCGAAGCGAGACCGCACCCGCGCCACGGTCGAATGTCCCGAGCAACACCGCGACTCCGTCCGCGAGGTCGCGGCCCGCGAGCCCATCGAGCACCGGAAGGTCGGCCGGCGCGAGCTGCACGACCTGCGGACGCCCGCCGTCGCCGCGCTGATCCATGCGCTGATCCATGCGCTGATCCATGCGATGATCCATGCGCTGATCCATGCGCTGATCGTTGCGCTGCTCGCCGCGCTGGTCCATGCGCTGATCCATGCGCTGATCGTTGCGCTGGTCGCCGCGGATCTCGCGCACGACGGGCCTCGGGGCGCTCCCATCCGCGGGCCGCGAGGCGAGCGGCGTCACCGTGAACGACGGCAACTGGCTGCCATCGCCCGTCGGCTGGGCCTCGGTGCCATTGCGTCCACCGCGCCGACGCCGCCGACGCCGCCGACCACCGCGCCGATCGTCGCCCTCGCCCTCGCCCGCCGCAGCGGCATCGTCGTCGCCACCGAGGATCGGCCGATCGTCGTCCTCTTCCTCTTCGAACATCGTCGCGGCGCCCGCTGCCATCTCGGCGCGCAGCTGCTCATCACGAGATGGCGGCACGCCCAACTCGCTCAATGCTGGGCTCGCCGTCGGGCGCGCGGCGGCCGGCGCTGCCATTGGCGCAGCAGGTGGCTTCGAGGGCGACTCCCCCTCTTCGGACTCCTCGTCGATCGCCGCTGAAGCGAGCTCCGCCTCGTCGACGTCCCCCTCGTCGGAGTCGCCCCCCGGCTTCGCGAGCTCGCTCATGGCGCGCTCGATCGTCGCCCTGTCCCACTCCCGCAGCGCAAAGACGCCCGGCTTCACCCGCACGAGCGCGTCGTCCTCGCCGCCCTTCTTCAGCGTCGCGGCGAGCCGCGCCCCCATCGTGACCTCGGGGCTCTTGCCCACGTGGCTGAGGAGGTTCTTCTCGATCGCGATCTCGGTGATCTCTTTGTAGTGCAGCGGTCGGCCACACAGCCGCAGCACCTCGCGTGCCGCATCAGTGAATGTCATTCGTATCTCTCCAGTGTCATCGAGCGGCGCGTCTTGCGCATGCCGCCGCGGCGCCCGGCTCGGGCACGCTTGACGTTGCAAGCGCGCTCCAAGCTCCGGGGCGATCCGGCGTTTTGGATGTCCGCCACGCTGGCCGTGGAAACCAACTTCACACGCGCCCGCTACGTGGCACGCGGCTCGTAACACGCGACTCCATGCCGGTCAACGAAAGCCCCGACACGAAGCCCCGCCACCTGTCACGCACGACGGAGCGGTGCGCTCGTGGGTGGGTATCCTGACGTCCATAGATCCGCGCTGGATTTTGAAATAATTGAAAATTCTCGCGACGGTGCGTTGCCCCGCCCGGTTTCATGCACATGATGTCGCGGTCCCGGAAAGCACACCGGCAACTGCGGCGGCTCCCGGGATTTTTCGACGCCCTACGTACCGACGGTCGGCCAGCGCGGACTAATCCGTAGACTGAGTACCGGCAGCCGGAGCGGAGGGCAGAAAGACCGCTACGAACATGGCACTGAATGCATACCTCAAGCTCAAGGGACAGAAGACCGGCGAAGTAAAGGGCTCGGTCACGCAGAAAGGCCGCGAAGGCAAGGTCGCCATCATCGGCTTCAACCACGAGATTGTCTCGCCGCGCGATCCCGCGAGCGGCTTGCCCACCGGCAAGCGCATGCACAAGCCGTTCACCATCACGAAGGAGCTCGATAAGGCGACGCCGCTCCTCTACAACCTGCTCGTCAACAACGAGAACGTGAGCGAGTGGGAGCTGCAGTGCTGGAGGCCATCGGCGACCGGCGCCGAGCAACAGCACTTCACGATCAAGCTCACCAACGCCAACATCGCCTCGATTCACGCCCGGATGCCCAACAACAAGAATCCGGAGCTGATGAAGTACGAGATCAACGAAGAGGTGGCGTTCACCTACCAGAAGATCGAGTGGACCTGGGTCGACGGAGGCATCACGGCTCTCGATGACTGGGAGAGCCCGGTCGCCTGACCCCACGCACTCGGCACCCGCCCGCTCCGGGCTCAGCGCCGGCACGAAGCCGTCGAGGATTTCCCTCGGCGGCTTCGCTGCGTTTGTGCGCCAAACGCGGGGCTCATCTCAAGCCCCGAGCGTCGCCGACACTTCGCGGTAGAGCGCGCTGAGAGCGTCGTCCAGCCCCTCGGGGTTCGTCCCGCCAGCTTGCGCCATGTCGGGTCGCCCGCCGCCCGACCCGCCGACCGCCGCAGCGACCGGCTTGATGAGCGAGCCCGCCTTGAGGCGCGCGGTCGCCGCCTTGCTCACGGTGAGCACGAGCTGCGCCTTGTCGCCGAGCTTGCAAGCTGCGAGGACGGCGCTCTCGTCACCGAGCATGTCGCGCAGCTTCTCGGCGAGCTCGCGCAACGCGGCCATGTTCGTGCCGTCGGGGACGCGCACGGCGAGCACCCGCACGCCCGCGATCGTCTGCGCGCCCGAGAGCATCGCGTCGACCCCGCCGCCGCCACTGCCGCCCTCGAGCAGCTCTTTTTCGAGTTCCTTGACGCGCTTGTCGAGCTGCTTCTCGCGGGCCACCATCTTGTCGATGCGCTCGGCGAGATCGCCGCCGCTCGCCTTGGCCGCGAGGCGCGAGCGACGCAGCTCGTCATCGAGCTTGCGCACATGCTCGAGCGCGTTCGTGCCCGTCGCCGCCAAGATGCGCCGCACGCCGGCGGCAATTCCGCCCTCGCTCACGATCTTGAAGAGGCCGATCTGCCCGAGCGACGCGCAGTGCGTGCCGCCACAGAGCTCGACCGAGTCGCTCGTCATCGTCAGCACCCGCACGAACTCGCCGTACTTTTCCTCGAAGATCGCCATCGCGCCGGTCTTGCGCGCCTCGGCGATCGGCAGCACCTCGGTGACGACCGGCGCCGCGGACAGGATCTTCGCGTTCACGAAATCTTCGATGGCGCAGAGCTCACTCGGCGTGAGCGCTTGATTGTGCGTGAAATCGAAGCGCAGTACGTCCGCGCCGACGAGCGAGCCCTTCTGTTGCGCGTGCTCGCCGAGGACCTTGCGAAGCGCCCAGTGCAAGAGGTGGGTCGCCGAGTGATTGCGTCGCGTCGCCGTCCGTCGCGCATGATCGACCTCGAGCCGCACATGCGCGCCCACCGCGAACCGGCCGCTCTCGACGCGCGCTCGGTGGAGCGTGACTTCGCCGTAGTGCCGCTGCGTCCCGGTCACACGCAACGTGAGCCCATCGCCGGTGATGAGCCCGGTGTCGCCGGTCTGCCCGCCCGCTTCCGCGTAGAACGGAGTCGCCGATGTTGCGACCTCGACCTCGTCTCCGGCAGACGCCTCGTCGGCGACCACGAGCCTCATGGCGCCGTCGGCGCCTCGTACATGCCGGACGATCGCGACGACCTCGCTCTCGCCCGACTCGACGTCGTAGCCCGTGAAGGTCGTCCGCGGGGCGCGATGTGCGACGTCGCGGTAGGCCGGATCGAGCGCCGCGCGGGCGTCGATCGGGCCGTCGGCCTTTTCCTCGCCTCCCACGATCTCGCGCGCGCCCGTGGTGTCGACGCTCACCCCGTGCTCCCGGCAGATCACCTCGGTGAGATCGAGCGGGAAGCCGAACGTCGTGTAGAGATCCGCGGCGGCCGGCGCCGAGAGCTGCTCCGCCCCAGCCTTCGCGAGCGCGCCAAAATGCTCGTCGAGGATCTTGATGCCGCGCCGCAGTGTCGTGCGAAAGCGCGCCTCTTCGCCCTCGCAGACTCGCTCGATGAGCTCTCTCCGCGCCACGAGCTCGGGGTGATCCTCCGCCATCGCGGTCACGACCGCGCCTGCGATCTCGTGGAAGAACGGCCGCTCGATGCCGAGCCGGTGTCCATGGCGGATCGCGCGGCGCATCACCCGCCGCAGCACGTACTCACGCTTCTGCCGCTCGGGCAGAACGCCCTCGGCGACCAGGAACGCGGTCGTGCGCGCGTGATCGGCGATGACACGCATCGATACGTCGTCGTCGCCCGCCCCGCCCGTGTAGCGCTTGCCCGCCACCTCTTCGATGCCGGCGATGAGCCCGCGCAAGAGGTCCGTGTCGTAGTTCGAGCTCTTGCCCTGAACGACGCCCGCGAGACGCTCGAGACCGGCGCCCGTGTCGATGCTGGGCGCCGGCAGCGGGACTGCCACCGCACCCTCGGCGGCGCGGTCGTATTGCATGAACACGAGATTC
>SXGR01232267.1_pt1 | contig 13212 bp, 12 predicted proteins | sample 3174711 | NCBI WGS metagenome assembly SXGR01 (sample SAMN11356860, study PRJNA531348) | freshwater metagenome | isolation source: freshwater sample F1-60 | place: China: Fuxian Lake, Yuxi | collected 2017-12-25
CCTCGGCGGTCAGGCGCTTGCCCTTGAGCGGCGCGGCGCTGAAGAGCGAGAGCTCTTTGGCGGTGGTGATGTGCAGGATGTGCAGGCGCGCGTCGTGGCGGCGGGCCAGCTCGGCGGCCAGCGAGGACGAAGCGTAGCAGGCTTCGACGTCGCGCAGGCGCGGGTGTTCGGCGGCGGGGACGTCTTCGCCCCACCTGGCTTTGGCGGCCGCTTCGGCGGCCTTGATGCGCGGGGTGTCTTCGCAGTGCGTCAGGATGATGGCGGGGGCGTGGCGGAAGACGTTTTCAAGGACCTCGACCTGGTCGACGAGCATGTCGCCGGTCGAGGAACCCATGAAGATCTTCAGGCCGCAGACCTTGCGCGGGTCGACCGCCTTGATCGACTCGAGGTTAGTGCTGGTGGTGCCCAGGAAGAAGGAGTAGTTGGCGACCGAGGTGGCCGCGCCGATGGCGTATTTCTTCTCCAACTCCTCCAGCGTGACCGCCGGAGGGTTCGTGTTCGGCATCTCCATGAACGAAGTGACGCCGCCGGCCACGGCCGCGCGGGCCTCGCTGGCGATGCAGGCCTTGTGCGTGAGGCCCGGCTCGCGGAACTGCACCTGGTCGTCGATGAGGCCGGGGACGAGGAGTCTGCCCGTCAGGTCGTACTCCTGATCGGCTCTGGTTCCCGCGGGAACGGCGCCGATCCGCTCGATGCGTCCGTCACGGATGAGGACGTCGGCGTGGAAGCGACGTCCCTCGTTGATGATCTCGGCGTTGCGGAGGACGACGGTGTTCATGCCCCTATCAATCAGACCTGCGGCCAGCCGACTGCAAACGGGAAAAACGGACTTCAGGCCGTGACCTTCACCATGTCCGGAAGATCCGCCTTCTTGATGCCTTCCGGGTTGATGTTCACGGCCGAGACGCGGAACTGGGCCCCTTGCTTGTGGTTGAACTTCAGGATGAAATTGGTCACGAGCATCTTCTCCTCAGGATAGAGCTCGGCTTTTCGGGCCACCATGGTGGCGACGAGTTCGTCGACCTGCTCGGCGGTCGCTCCCGGAAGGGAGGCCAGGCGGGTCTTGGCTTCGGCGATCTTGGCTTCGCCTTCGATGGCCGCGTTCCAGATGAGGATCGCGACGTTCATGGCGCCTTTGGCCGCGGTGTGGTTGCCGCCAGCCTGTTGCAGGATCGGCTGGGCGAAAGCGATCAGCTTGTCGGGGAGGTTCGGTTCGCGCGGGGTGGGGTCGACCGGGGCGGGCTCGCGTCGCGTGAAGTCGCGCTTGATGTCGCGCGGCTTGTTGTTGCCGAAGGCACCGGTGGTCCGGCGACGTGAATGGGGGGAGGCCATCGAGTAGAGGGTGTCCACCAAAGGAAACCCGTGGGCTGTCCTCGGCAAGCCCTTTCCCTTGGGGCGTCCCTTGACACCCCGCCCGGGGTCCGCCAGCCTGCCTTGCACCGCCCCCCTCCCGTGTCCGATTACAGCGACGTCATCCGCGCCCACCGCCGCGACCATCTCGCGAAACCGAACTCTCTTCCCCGCGGGGTGCATCGTTACTTCGAAAGCACGCTGCTGCCGCTGCCGATCGAGAAGGTCTTCGACTTCTTCTCCAAGGCGGAGAACCTCCAGGCGATCACGCCTCCCGAGCTGAGTTTCCGGATCAAGACGCCCCTGCCGATCGTCATGAAGCAGGGCACGCTGATCGACTATGGCCTCTCGCTCAACGGCGTCCCCTTCGGCTGGCGCACGCGCATCACGCATTGGGAACCGCCTTACGCCTTCGCCGATGAGCAGCTCAAAGGTCCTTACGCCGTCTGGTTCCACACGCACACTTTCGCGGACGAAGGCGGGAAGACGCGCATGGACGACGAGGTGCTCTACAAGCTGCCGCTCTGGCCCTTCGGCGAGGTCGCCTATCCGTTCGTGAAGAAGAAGGTCGAGGGCATCTTCCGCTACCGCCGCGCGAAGATCCGCGAGATCCTGGGTTGTTAGGCTTACTAGGGCTAGGTAAAGCCAGAAGATGGCAGCGCTCGTCCCAGAGTGGGTCGGTTCTTCTCGCCTGTATCTAAACCAGCCCTAGCCCCAGCCCTTCCTGCTCACTTCTTCGCCGGCTCGGCCGAGGGAGGCACGGGGAAGACGCAGATCTGCAGGCTCGCGGCCTGATCGAAGGACTGCGGGTTGGCGTGACGGCCCGCCCACGCGATGCCGCGGAAGAGCAGGAGTTTCACGTCGGGCCGGCTGAAGTTCACGTAGGTGTGGCCTGGGATGAAGACGAACGCGCGCTGCGCACCGGGCTTCTCGTAGGTCCAGAGCTGCGTCTGCGCTTCGAAGCCGTCGCCGGCCTTCTTCGGCGTCGGCGCGGTCGCAAGCGGGTGGATGTCGGTCCGCAGGTCCATGTCGTAGTAGATCTCGTCCTTCATCCCGAAGTCGGCGACTCCTTTCGTGATGGCGTGGCCCTGGTCGACGAACTTGAGCTGCATGGGGCCTTCGCGCCACTTGGTCACCTTCTGGCGCCAGGAACCGCCGACGAGGTCTTTGTAGAAGTCGGCCGAGGCGTCGTTGCCGGCGACGGCGCCGGCGTGGATCACGACGAAACTGCCGCCGCGGGCCGCGAACTTCGCGACGCGGGCGCGTTCGTCGGGCTTGAAGTCGCCGCCGCCTTGGCGGTGGATGACGAGCACGTCGGTGCGCGCGAGTTCTTCATCGGAGGGGAAGGTCTGCACGCCCTTGGCGTCGGCGTCGCCGACGGAGACCTTCATGCCGGCCTTCGTCAGCAGCGGCTGCCAGTCGCGAGCGAAGGCCGGGTGGTCATGGTCTCCGGGGCCATGGGTCTTCGGGCCGCAACGGAGGAAGACGCGGAGCGGGGCAGGGGCGTCGGCGGCGAAGACCGTGGCGAAAGCGAGCAGGGGGAGGAGGCAGCGCATGGGGGAAGATTGAGTGCAAAGGTACAAAAGTGCAAAGGTGCAAAAGTGGCGAAAGGGGCAGGGGCAGGGGTAGGGGTAGGAGAGGCAGCAAGCCGGGGGAGACCGGAAACCGGATAGGATGCCGCGGTGCCTTGTTGCTTCAGGTGACGGGTGACAGCCACCGGGGCATCGGCGACTCAGGAGTCGGCCTATCAGCCGTCAGCCATCGGCTTCTGGTTCCCGCGGCTGATTCCCGAGCGGCCGGAGCCTGAACTCCCGACTGCCGTGGCCGTCACCCGGCACCAGAAAATAAATCCCCAGCCAATCAGCCGGTCTCCGGTCTCCCTTTGAGTGTAAGCCTTTGTCTTGGGGTAGGGATGCGATCATTATCGCATCCGTTCGAAGCCGAGGCCGTGAAATCGTCGGCTCTTAGCCAGTCCTATGAAATCCATACACTGATTGGCGAACGGACGTGATGGTGATCACGTCCCTACCTCATGCATCGTCTCACCTTTGCACCTGTATCTTCCTGCCTGCGTCTCAGCTCACCACGCCCGGCAGCTGCTCCAATGCCGTGATGAACGCATCCGCGCCGGCCTTCACCTTGGCGCGGACGGCGTAGCGGCCGAAACCGATGACCTTGTCGGCGTCGCCTTTGACTTCGAGGTCGCTGGCGCCGTCGCCGACCATGACGACCTGTGTCGCTTGATGTTCGGCGCGCAGGCGGCGGGCCACGACGTTCTTGCCCTTGGACCGGCAGGTCGGGCAGGTCTCGTCGAAGCCTGCGTAGGAGCCATCAGCGTTGAAACGAAGGACCACCGCTTCGACGCGATCGATGCCGAGGAACTTGGCGAGCGGGAGGATGGCCTGGGTGAAGCCGCCGCTGACGATGGCGACCTTCCAGCCGGCGGCGCGGAGCTGGGCCAGCGCGGCCTTGGCGGTGGGCTCGACGGTCGCGACGTACTTGGCGCCGATCGCTTCTAGTTCGGCCTTGGTCGGCTTGATGATGTCGAGGCGTTTCGCGAAGATCGCCTCCATCGGCGTGCCGCCGTCCATGGCCGCATTGGTCATGTCTTCGACGGCCTTGAAGGTCTCCGGCCCGCGCAGGCGGCCGAGCTCGTCGATTCCTTCGATGGACGAGAGGGTCGAATCACAGTCGAGGAGCAGGAGTTTCGTGGCCACGCCGGACTAGAAGCAGAGGATAGCGGGAGGGCAAGGGCGGAGAGTGCCGGAGAGTATGGAGTATCGAGTATGGAGTATCGGGTAAGGAGTATCGGGTAAGATTCATGCCGCCTGATTCGTTTCGGGTAGCAGGTGGCGGCCCCGGGTGGCAGGTGGCAGGATTGTTTGTTCTCATCGACTCAGCCCTCGATTCAGTCCTCAATGCAGTCATCGACTCAGTCCTCCAATAGTTACACCGACCCTATCCAATGCAGGATTGCCAGTGTGGCAGAGTTCCGCACTTTCGTTCCCACCATGGCCTGCACCCCTCCGACCTCCGCTTCCGAAGTCTTCTGCCGCGCCGCCAAGTGCAGCCGCCTCATGGGCCGGGTGCTCTTCGCCTTCGCGATTCTCCTGACGCTCATCCTCGTGAACGGCGGTAAGGAATTCATCCAGAACTCGACGGCAGGTAACGCCGGCGGAGCCGAGCGCATCGTCGGCCACCTGACGTCCTTCGTCGCCCAGCTGGTCTTGCTCCTCTCGGTGCTTTTCCTCGCCCGTCGCCGCGCCTCCGCCGCGCATCACGCCATGGTGAAGGCGAATAATCTCAAGGCCCTCGAGCTCCTCGCCGCCTCCGCGACCGATGAAGCCACGAAGAAGGATCTCCACGCCCGCGCCGCCGACCTCGTGGCCGGCAAGCCGGGTTGCTGCAAGTAAGCAAGCTTCGCAGGGGCAGGGGCAGGGTTAGGGGTAGGGATAGGGACAGCACCACGTGCTGTCCTATTTTGTTTATGTCTCCAGGTAGGGTCGGGACCGCGTCACGACATATCCTGTATAGTGTAGGGTTGAGCGCCCTCGCTCAACCGCGGCTGACCGAGGCGGTCAGCCCTACCTCCTCATCCATCCGATCAACTTACTGAACCAGCGGGTGGGTTTGGCCGCGTTGTCGCGACGGGACTGCAGGAGGGCGAGGATCTCGGTCTTGCCGGCGAGGGTGGCGAAATCGGCGGGCGTGGAGCCGCCTTGGTCGGCGAGCGGATCGGCACCGGCATCAAGGAGCAGGGTAGCGATCTCGACGTAACCCTTGAAGGCCACGCCGCCCAGGGGCGTCTGTCCCTTGTCATTGCGCAGGTCGACCGTGGCCCCCGACTTCAGCAGCAACTTCACGACCTCGGCCCGTCCATGGTAACTGGCCAGCATCAGGAGCGTGTTGCCCTTGGCGTCGCGTGCGTCGACCTGCAGGCCGCCCTTCAGCAGGGCGCCAAGGCCTTCGGCATCACCATTACGGGCCAGGTCCGCGGCGGCGTCGGGGAGAAGAGGGTTCGGATAGTTCATCGCGAGGTCACTTCACGGAAACGCTTTTCGTAGTCCGGGTGGTTGGTGCCCATCCAGCGGTCCCAGTAGTTGAAGTAGAGTCCGTAGTTCCCTTTGAAGCTGTCGTGATGTTGGATGTGGTTCGTGGGGGTGTTCAGGAACTTGCCGAGCCAGGAATCCATGAGCCATCTGGCGTGGAACTCGTAGCCGGTGTGGCCGGCGACGTTGAACGTGATCTGCCAGAGCATGAAGATCCCGAACGCGCCGGGATGGATCGGCATCGTCAGGGCGACGAGCGGGAAGATGCCGGCCTGGATGACGGCCTCGCCGGGGCTGAAGCAATACGCGGCCCACGGGCTGGGATTATGGCTCTCGTGGTGCACGCCGTGGAAGAAGCGGAAGAGGCGCGGGTGATGGATCAGCCGGTGAGTCCAGTAGAAGTATGCGTCGTGCACGAAGACCACGACGACGATGCTCCCCCAGAACCACCCCCAGCCGAAGTCGTCGACCCGGGTGTAGATCTGCGTCCAGCCGAGCTTCTTGAGCGCGAGGGTGCTGCCGCCGACGAGTCCGTAGATGACGACCGTCAGGGCCGACCACATCGCCTCGCGCCGCATGTCCGCGCCGCTGGGCATCTCCTGGATGATCTTACGGTTGTGCCACCAGCCGCGGAAGAGCACGTAGCCGAGCAGCCAGGCGATCCCGGCGAAGACGACGTAGTGCGTGAGGTCGTTGAGCGAGATGAAGGTCGCCGTCTTCCCGAAGCTCGGGATCTCCTTGGGGAACGACAGCGCGACCATGGCCTCAGCCGCCGAGCAGCGCGCGCAGGCCGGCTTCGTCGAGGATGGCGACGCCGAGTTCCTGGGCCTTGGTGAGCTTCGAGCCGGCTTCCTCGCCGGCGACGACGTAATCGGTCTTCTTGCTGACGCTGCCGGAGACCTTGCCGCCGGCTTTCTCGATGAGGTCGCGCGCTTCGTCGCGTCCGAGCGTGGGCAGGGTGCCGGTGAGCACGAAGGTCTTGCCGGCGACGCCTGCGACGGAGCCCGCGGCGGCGGCCTCGACGAGGTTCAGTCCGGCCTTACGCATGGCCTCCACCCAGTCGCGATGGTTGGGGTCGCTGAAGAAGGAGAGGATGGACTCGGAGACCTCGACGCCGACGCCGGAGATGACGGACTCATACACGGGTTCGCCGGTGTTGCGGTTGAATCGGATGAAAGTCAGGAGTTGCTCCCTTTTGACGGTCTCCAGCGCGTCCATGGACTTGAAGTGGCGGGCGAGGTCCTTGGCGGTCTGCATGCCGACGTTCGGGATGCCGAGGGCGTGAATTGCGCGCCAGAGTTCGCGCTGCCTGGCCTGTTCCAGTCCGGCCATCATGTTGTCGACGGACTTGTCCTTGAAGCCTTCGAGCATGCGCCACTGGGCGGGCGTCACGGCCAAGGCCTCTACCGGCGCGTCGACGAGGGCCAGGTCCACGAGCTGCTCGGCCACGGCGTCGCCGAGGCCGTCGATGTCGAGGCACTGCTTGCTGGCGAAGTGTACGAGGCGACGGATCTTCATGTCGCGCGAGGGTGCGCGTAGCTTGTAGGCGGCTTCTTCGCCATCGCGGGCGGCATCGAGGCCGAGTTCCTTCAAGCGGGCTTCGAAATCGAAAGGCTGGGCGTCGGCGGGGCGCTTCGCGAGCACGACGCCGAGCACCTGCGGGATGATCTCACCGGCCTTCTGGATGCGGACGGTGTCGCCTTCGCGGATGTCCTTGCGGGCGATCTCATCGGCGTTGTGCAGGGTCGCGCGGGCGACGGTCGAGCCGGCCAGCAGGACCGGGTCGAGCTCTGCGACCGGCGTGATGGCTCCGGTGCGGCCGACCTGCATGCTGATCTTGCGGAGGATGGTCTCGGCCTGGTCGGGCGGGAACTTGAACGCCACGGCCCAGTGCGGGAACTTGCTCGTCGTGCCGGCGCGGCGCTGGTCTTCTAGGCGGTTGACCTTCACCACGGCGCCGTCGGTCGGGAAGGGTAGGTCGCGACGGAGGACGTCGAGCTGCTGGATGGCCTTCCAGGCCGCGTCCACGCCCTGCTGGACGTCGATATCATCCCGGATGGGGAAGCCCCAGTCTTTGAGCTTCGTCTTGAACTCCTTGAGCGAGGCGAAGGCCGTAGCCGGCTCGCAGGCGCCGAGGCCGTAGCAGACGATGCTGAGGCGACGGCGGCGGGCTTCCTCGCCGTCGAGGAGCTTGACCGTGCCGGCCGCGAGGTTGCGGGGATTGGCGTAGAGCGGTTCGCCGGCGGCTTCGCGCTCGGCGTTCAGGCGCTGGAACTCCGCCAGCTCCATGTAGATCTCGCCGCGGACTTCCAGGAGGTCGGGCGCGCCCTTGAGCGTGCGCGGGATCTCGCGGATCAGGCTGACGTTGGCCGTGACATCGTCGCCCCGGGCGCCGTTGCCGCGGGTGACCGCGCGCACGAACTTACCCTGCTCGAAGGTGAGCGAGACCGCTACGCCGTCGACTTTCGGTTCGACGATGAATTCGAGGCCAGTGCCGCCGAGGGCCTTGTAAAGTCGCTCGCCGAAGGCCCGGAAGTCGGCTTCGTCGTAAGTGTTGTCGAGCGACAGCATCGGCGCCTTGTGGTCGGCCTGCTGGAAGCCCTCGGACTTGTCGTCGCCGATCCCGAGGTCGGGTCCGGCGAACATCGGGAACTCCCGTTCCAGGTCGGCCAGCTGGTCGACCAGCTTGTCGAATTCGAAGTCGGAGATCTCCGGGGCGTGCTCTTTGCGATACTTGTCTTCGTAGCGCTGGATGAGCGCCCGAAGCTTGAGGATCTGATCGCGGGGGGATTCCGACATGGACGATGGCGGAGGATAAAGGGGGTAGGGAGGGGAGGGGAAGGTTTAGATGCTGAGGGGTAGGGGTGGGGGAAGGGGTAGGGGCAGCACCGCGTGCTGTCCTCGTGCAAAAGTGCAAATCGGCCTGCGGCCTGTGCAAAGGTGCAAAAGTGAGAGGCAGTTGCTTGGGCAGGGTTGAGCGGCTTGCTCAACCGCGGCTGACCGGGCCGGTCAGCCCTACCTCGAGACCAAGGTTTCATTTCAAAGGGAAACCGGAGACCGGATGATTGGCTGGGGCATAACTTCGGGTGACGGGTGACGGCCACGGCAGTCGGGAGTTCAGGCTTCGGCCGCCCGGGGGTCAGCCGCCGGAACCAGAAGCCGATGGCCGATGGCAGAAAAGCCGACTCCTGAATCGCCGATGCCCTGGTGGCTGTCACCCGTCACCTGAGGCAAAGTGGTACCGCATCATCCTTTCCGGTTTCCGGTCTCCCTTTGATTGATCGTCTAGCCCAAGCCCTGGCCCAAACCCTGGCCCTGCTTGCTCTCTCTTCTCTTTGGGCTTAGGAATCTGGGCATGTCCTTACCCCCTCTGCCCCCGCATCTCCGCGCTCGGCGTGATTTCCTGCGTCAGGTGGCGCTGGGCGCGGCGATGTTCGCGATGCCGGGCGCGTTCGCCGAAGCGTTGACGCGCACGCCGAAGCAGACGCAGGGACCGTTCTACCCCGACAAGCTGCCGCTCGATACCGACAACGACCTCATCATCGTGAACAACGGGGTCACGCCGGCCGTCGGCGAGATCGCCTGGCTGTCCGGTCGCATCCTCGACGAGCATGGCGATCCGGTGCGCAACGCCTTGGTCGAGATCTGGCAGGCCGATAACAACGGGGCTTACCTGCACACCAAGACCGGCAACGCCGCCAAGCGGGACGGCAATTTCCAGGGCTTCGGGCGTTTCCTCACCGGCGCGAACGGCGAATACGTCTTCCGCACGATCAAGCCCGTGGCCTATAAGCCGCGTACCCCGCACATCCACCTCGCCGTGAAGATCAAGGGCAAGAAGGAGCTCATCACCCAGTGTTACATCAAGGGTCACGAGATGAACGCCGATGACATGGTCTACAAGGGCATCAAGGACGCCGCGCAGCGCGAGAGCGTCACGCTGGCCTTCGATCCGCTCAAGGGCTCCAAGGCCGGCGAACTCTCCGCCCGCTGGGATGTCGTGCTCGGGTTCACGCCGGAAGGCTGAGCAGGCTAGGGACAGCACCACGTGCTGCCCTCCTGCAAAAGTGCAAAAGTGAGAGGCCGTTGCTTGGGTAGGGTTGAGCGGCCCGCTCAACCGAGGCTGACCGAGCCGGTCAGCCCTACCTCGAGACAAAGGTTTAAACTCAAAGGGGGACCGGACACCGGATGATCGGCTGGGTGAGCCATTTTCAGGTCTCGGGTAAAGCCACTCTGACATCTGCCCTCTTTCATCGATTCAGCCATCCATGCAGCCCCTTTCCCGCCTTTACTCTTTTACCCCTCCGCACTTTTGCACAATGTCTTGGCATGTCCGCCGCCCCTCGTCGTGAATTCCTTAAACAGTCCGCCTGGTTGTCGCTCGCCGCACTGGGCCTCTCTGCCCGCGCCGCCGAGTCTGCGCCTGCCGGCAAGCTATCGCGTCTGCGTACCTCGCTGAACGCCTACTCTTTCTACGTCGAACTGAACCAGGGACTCAAGGACCCCAAGCATCCCAAGGCGATGAACCTCAGCCAGCTGCTTAACTTCACCGCCGAAGCGGGCTTCGACGCCATCGACCTCACGGGTTATTTCTTCGCCAGCTACCCCAAGGCCCCGACCGATGCCGAGATCTTCGCGATCAAGCACGAGGCCTTCCGGCTCGGCCTCGAGATCAGCGGAAGCGGCGTGAAGAACGAGGTCACCACCGCCGACAAAGCCCTGCGCGCCGAAGGCAAGCAGCGCATCAAGGACTGGGTCGAAGTCTGCGTGAAGCTGGGCGCCCCCGTGCTGCGCGTCTTCGCTGATACGAACATTCCCCCGCAGAAGTGGCAGGCCGTCTCCGGCGGCGCCTCGCGCGAGGTCGTCGAAGGTTGGATCGCCGATGATTTCCGGGAGTGCGCCGAATTCGCCGCCGCCCGTGGTATCTTCATCGGCGTGCAGAACCACGGGGATTTCCTGACCACCGGTGCCGAGCACGTCAGCCTGCTCAAGCGCGTGAACCATCCGAATTGCCGTGCCATCGTCGACACCGGCAAATACCTCACCGCCGATCCGTATGTCGACATGGCTCAGGCCGCGCCGTATGCCGTGAACTGGCAGGTCAAGGAGACCCCGTTCGGCAAGCCGAACAAGCCGCTGACCGACATGCGCAAGATCGTGAGGATTGCCCGTGACGCCGGCTACAACGGTTACCTCCCGATCGAATCGCTCCCCATGGGCCGCAAGGATTACGACACTCCGGCCGAATTACGCCGCATGCTCAAGGAGCTGAAGGCCGCGATCGCGGAGTGAGGGGGCTTCTGGGGTAGGGGCAGCACCGCGTGCTGCCCTCGTTCGCCGCAGGGCGAACCTAGGTAGGGATACGATTCATCGTGCCCTCCTGAGCGGAGGGCGCGGCGGAGCCACGCCCCTACCTTGAGCCGCCCTGCGGCGGCATGATGCAGGCTATGTCGTGACGCGGTCCCGACCCTACCCAAGGCAAGAGGGCGGAACTCAAAGGAGAACCGGAGAACGGATGATTGGCTGGGGGCATAACTTCGGGTGACGGGTGACGGCCACGGATGCCGGGAGTTCAGGCCCCAGCCGCTCAGGAGTCAGCCGCCGGAACCCGGAGCCGATGGCCGGTGGCTGAAAAGCCGACTCCTGAATCGCCGATGCCCCGGTGGCTGTCACCCGTCACCCGGAGTAAAGTGGCGCCGCAGCATTCTTTCCGGTTTCCGGTCTCCCCTTGAGTTTCATCGTTTTATCCGCCTACAAAAAAGCCCCCGGTTTGCCGGGGGCTTTGGGAGGACAGCACGTGGTGCTGTCCCTACCTCAAGCGCGGCTTACTTCGCGCGGGCTTTGACGAAATCGATGTTATGCTTCACCTGCGGGACGCTGTCCTTCCAGTCGGCTTCGTGTTCGACGGAGATATGGCCGTCGAACTTCTGGCGGATGAGCTCCTTGAGGCAGCCGTCCACGTCGACCACGCCCTTGCCGGCGACGACGACCTCGGACTTGCCGAAGGCGGCCTTATCCTTGAGGTGCACGCTGACGATGCGGCCTTCGAGGACCTTGAGCGCCCAGACGGAGCTCAGGTTCGACGTGGCCCAATGGCCGATGTCGGCGCAGGCGCCCACCCGCTGGTCGCGGCTTTCGACGACCCCGAGGACGTAGAGGGGATCCCAGACTTTATACTTGGGGTCGATCGTGCCGTCCTTGGCGATACGGGAGCCGTGCTCGTGGATGGCGACCTTGATGTCGAACTCCTTGGCGGCGGATTCCCAATGGGCGACCTGCTCGGTGGATTCGGTGCAGACGGCGTAGAGGCCCATCTTCTTGGCGAAGGACATGATGGCGTAGACCTCTTCCTTGTTCTTCGCGCCGACGACGCCGTAATTAACGGCGCGGACGCCCTGGCGGTCCAGCTCGGCCTTGATCTCGGCCATGGTGGCGTCGGACATCGAGTGGTGGGTCTTCTCCTTCGAGCCGGGCTTCACGGTCTGTCCGGGGAAGATCTCGATGAGGTTGCCGCCGGCCTCCTTGGTCTTGGCGATGGCTTCGAAGAAGGAGAATTCCTTGAAGGTGTAAGCCTGCGCGCCGATGAACCAGCCGTTCTGGCGGTAGGATTCCGGGATCGGATCGGCGCTCAGGCAGGCTGCGGCGGCGAGGGCGAGGAGGGTGAGGAGACGCATGGGTGTGGGGTGTAAGGACAGAGAAAGGCACCTAGGGTTCCCTAGGTCAAGAACCCCTCGGGCCAGGGCTGGCGGAAACGCCGAGTTTTAGGTCTCCTTGGCCATGTTTTGGCGCGATCTCGGCGACGCTCTGCGGGCATGGTGGGTCGGGCGGCCGCCGCCGGCCGAATTCGGCGCTTGGGGCGAACGTCAGGCCGAGGAGCATTATCGCCGGCAAGGCGGGCGCTGTCTGGCGACCAACTGGCGACATGGCCGCGACGAACTCGACTTGGTCATCCTCGAGGGCGAGGTCCTTGTCTTCGTCGAGGTCAAGACCCGCCATGGCGACGAAGGCGGGGAAGGGTATTGGGCGGTGAATCGACGGAAAAAGAGGGCTTTGCGGCGGGCCGCCGGCGCATGGATCAGGCAAATCGGGGGTGCGTGTCATACGCGCTTCGACGTCGTGGAAGTTCTGGTTTGCAAGAAAGGCACCGTCCGCCTCCTTCAACACCGTGGCGAAGTCCTCTTCGGGCGCCGCCGCTTCTAGACTCCGATGTCCGACACCGACCGTCATCCGTTCCTCTCCGGCCTGAGCAAGCACCGCGGCGCCCAGCCGACCTGCGTGGTCATCTTCGGCGCCTCCGGCGACCTGGCGGCGCGCAAACTCCTGCCCGCCCTCTACAACCTGGCCGTCGACAGCCTCCTGCCTGCCGACTTCCACCTGATCGGCTTCGGCCGCAAGCCCGTGCCGCACGCCGAGTTCCGCGCCCAGGCCGCCGCCGACATCAGGAAGTTCTCCCGCCGCGAGTTCCGCGCCGACATCTGGCAGCGCGTCGAGGACAACGTTTCCTACCAGGCCGGCGGTTACGACGACCCCAAGGCCTTCGCCGCGCTGAAAGACCAGATCACGGCCGCCGAGCGACGCGCCGGCCGGCCCCTGCAGCTGGTCTTCTATGTCTCGACCCCGCCCTCGGTCTTCGAGGCGATCCTTGAGAACCTCGGCCAGTCCGGCCTCGCCGCCCGCGGGCTCGGCACCGACCTCGAGAGCAAGGTCATCATCGAGAAGCCGTTCGGCAAGGATCTCGCCTCGGCGGTCCACCTCAACGCCGTCGCCGCCCGCAACTTCCGCGAGTCGCAGATCTTCCGCATCGACCACTACC